>Ga0207070_1058_pt2 | contig 21083 bp, 23 predicted proteins | sample Alteio_BWMinHeat_92_FD_153591 | JGI IMG/M metagenome (GOLD analysis project Ga0207070, IMG submission 153591) | Enriched cells from forest soil in Barre Woods Harvard Forest LTER site, Petersham, Massachusetts, United States -... | ecosystem: Environmental > Terrestrial > Soil > Temperate forest >...
GAGTCCTTCGATCAGATGACCGATCTGCCTCGCAACCTCCGCCGCGTTTCATGGCGGCGTCCCATTCCTGACGGCGTTTCTTTTCTTCTTGGCGGTATTTCTTGATGAGCGCTTGCCGCTCCGCTCCTTTGGCGCGCATGATTTCTTCGCGGACCGCCTTGGGCAGCGTTTGCACCCATTGCTTTTCGCGGACCTCTCGAATTCGCCGCAAGCGCTCTTTGGAATTGGAGGCGTCTTCGATGAATTTCCGGTCGGCCGGGGGCAACTTATCCAGCCAGTTCACGTAGCGTTCCAGGACCCGCATGAGCTTTTTATTGGTGGCGGCGTTCTCCGCGCTCAACTGCTTGTCGAGTTGGCGCATCCGCTCTTGTTGGTCGGCCGGCAATGATTGAAAAGCATCAAGGTCGCGAAGCATGCGCTCGTTCCATGCCGGGTCCCCGCGGGCTTTTTCCTCGAGCGCTCGGCGATTCAATTCCGGGCTGTCTTTGAGCGACGAGTTCTTATCGTCGTCGGCCCTTACGGACACCGCCACGATCAAGGTGGTGAAACAGACCAAGCATGCTCGCAACAAACGGCACATCCAGCAGTCCTTTCAGGAGACAGAAGTCAGAGCTCCGGGCACTAACGCAACCTTGCCATTACATCAATTGTCCTCGCCAAAAAGCTCCGGGTCTTGCAAAGCCCGAAGGAAGTCCAAATCGTCCACATGGGCGTAGAGGCGTTGGTTTTCGATGACGCGAAAATCCTCGACCAGTTGTGGCTGGACATCCTTGCTTCGTCCTTGGTCACCGGGGGCGGTTCGAGAAGAAAAAAAATGGCCGCCTTCATATCCGATAACAAGCGCCAAGATCACGGCAGCCGCCCAGCTCGCGCCCCACAGCTTCCACCGGTGGCTCACGCTCCCGGCTTTGATGCGGATCGGGGTCGCTCGAATCGTCGAGACACGATCGAGCGTTCGGCTGGCGAAATCCGGGCTCGGCTCCGGTTTGGGCAGATGATCCAACAGCTCCCAAGTCTTGCGAAGCGTTTCCATCTCGCTTCGCATCCGCGGATCGGTGGTGAGCCTCGCCTCCAGCGTCCGAACGGCGGCCTTCGGCAGCTCGCCGTCCAAATAGGCGACCAATTCCGTCCGTTCTTCTTCGGTCAAAGGATTCTCGCTCGCCATGATAAATTTCCTATCGTCGTCATTTGTCATTTGTCACTTGTCACTTGTCACTGGTCATTTGTCGCAAGCGTGTTGCCAGATTAATGACCAATGACCAATGACCAATGACTAAGGACTCCTCAAAATTGGCCCGCTATCCATGTTGATGTACCCTTGCAAAGCGGCTCGGAGGTTGGTTCGCGCCCGGCTTAAGAGCGACTTGACCCCCTTCGTGGTCAGTCCCATGACCTCGGCAATTTCGGCGTAGTTCATTTCCTCAAACTTGTTCAGGAGCACGGCCACGCGCTGGCGCTCGTTCAGGGTGTCGAGAGCGCGGCGAATGACCTCGGCCAGCTCGGCCTGCTGCATGGGTTGGGACGGCTGGCCGCCCTTAGCGCGCACCAACTGCTCCGCCGGCCGCGGTCCTAACGGCCCCGAATCGTTGACTTGAAGCGGCACCACAGGCCGGCGCTGGCGGGCGCGGAGGGCATTGAGCGCCAGGTTATTGGCGATGGTGAACAGCCAAGTGGAAAACTTGGCCCGGGCCCGATATTTTTTCCGGGACCGATAGACCCGAAAGAAAACCTCTTGGGCCAGGTCCTCGGCTTCTTCGGCGTTCCCGGTCAAATGGTGCATCAAGGCCACTAGCCGGGCTTGGTATTTGCCCACCAACTCCTCGAAAGCGCCCGGCTCCTCGTCGCGGACGCCGATCATCAAGCGGGTATCGGGATCTCGCAGGGCCAGCTGGGTGCTGGTCTCGCTGATGGCTGCCACAGTCGCTCCGCGTTTCGTAGGGTGGGTGGAGTCTTCGGAACCCGCCTCCGGGCGCTAACGCAACTCGGCTCGCCGCAGATGGGTTTCGAAGACTCCACCCACCCTACAAGATTAAACCGCTTCCGCCGAATGGAGTTTCGGTTGTTGTTTTTCCAAATCAACCTGTCGCCGCAGTTGGCCGCAAGCGGCGTCGATCGTGGAACCTTTGCGCTTGCGCACCTTGACGCTGATTCCTGCCGCACGCAATGACTCGACAAATGAAGACAAGGCGGCCGTCGTCGGTGCATGATACGGCAGGCCGGACACGTCATTGAACGGGATCAGGTTGACATGAGCCCGCCGGCCGCGCAGTAACCGCCCTAGTTCCTTGGCATGATCCGTCGAATCATTGATTCCTTGCAACAACACATATTCGTAGGTCACTTGCCGGCCGGTGCGTTCGAAGAAGTAATCCGCCGCTGACAGGATTTCCTTTAACCCGGTCTTGTCGTTCGTGGGCACAATTCGTGTACGCAGTTCATCATTGGGAGCGTGGAGGGAGACGGCCAAGTGGTATTGTTTGCCTAAGTCCGCCAAGCGCCGAATCTTCGGCGGCAGGCCAACGGTGGAGATCGTCACGTGGCGGGCGCCGATGTCCAGGCCATCCTTGGCGCCGGCTATTTCGAGAGCGGCCAGCAGCGCATCGAGGTTGGCCAGAGGCTCGCCCATGCCCATGACAACGATGTGGGTCAGGCGCTGATCGGTCGGGAGCAGGTTGCGTAAGCGAATAAGTTGCTCCAAGATTTCGCTGCTGGTTAAGTTGCGCGCGACGCCATTTAACCCGCTCGCACAAAAGACACAGCCCATCCCGCAGCCGACCTGAGTACTGATGCACGCGGTCCGCCGTTTGTTTTCTTGAATCAGGACACATTCAATGCTTTGACCATCGGGAAGTCGCAGCAACAGCTTGTGAGTTCCGTCGGGGGATTGAGAATGGTGCGCGATGCGAGTGCCAAGCGGCTCAAAGTTTTCGGCCAGCACGCGGCGGAGGTTGCGAGGCAGATCGGTCATCTGATCGAAGGACTCCGCCCTGCCGGCGATAATCCAGCGGCGGAGTTGCCGGGCGCGCATGGGCGGCTCATCATGGGCCGCCAGCCAAGCCGCCAATTCCTCGGATGGAACATCCAGAAGCCCGCGCCACTCCGAAGAGACGGCAGGACGATTTGATTCCTGTGACATTTGATTCATTCTAACAAATCCCCGGTTGTTTCCCTCTTCCTTCCGATTTCGCTTGCGGCTTAGCGTTCGAAGTGCGGATTATCTGTGTCCGTATCTCGAGCGCTAAACCGCAAGCGATGCGCCGCGACGGTTTTTTACTTGTATCGGTCCGGATCGAGTAATCCGATATAGCTCAACGCCATGCGGAAAATGACCCAGATGATGAGGCAAGCCACCGTGATCCAGATGGCGAATCCCGCCGATCGGGTTAAGATCACGAGTCGTCGGCTGGCCTCTTCTTCATAGTATTCGGCCTGATGGCGCATCATTTCGGGAATCTGCCCGGACTCTTCGGCCGTCGCCAGGATGTGGATGAATTCCCCGGGGAAAAGGTGAGCCGAGGCCAAGGCGTCGCTAATGCTCTCGCCTCGCCGCACAACCTCTTGAACATTTTCGGAGACGGCCATGAAGGCGCCATTGCCGGTGGCCTTGAGGCTTCGATCCAACGCTTCCCAGGCCGGAATGGAGGTGTCCATCGTCAATTGAAGAGAAAGTGTAAATCGGCTTAGAGCCAACGCCTGGAGGCAACGGCCGACGGCAGGGATGCGCAAGAAAACTCGATCGACAGCCGCCCGGTGTTTCAACACGCGAGTCACAAAAAAGTAGGCGCCGATCAAAAGCGCGATGCTGCCGAAGCAAATTAAAAGAAAGCGCAAGGCCGCCGCCGGGCCCGTGCCGATGCCGAGCGGGTCAAATGCGAAAGCTCCTCGCTGTGCGGGATTGAGAACGCCGATAATCAGGATCATTCCTGCGATAGTGAAAATCGCCGCCACGAATTGAAACGCCGGCCAAATGCTCAAGGAGATGAACTGCCGCCACATGCGTTGCTGCATGATGTAATATTTTTCCAAAGCGGCGAAAACTTCCGGCAAATTGCCGGACCGCTCCCCCACGCTGGCCAGGGCTAGGAAAAGGGGCGGGAAGTGCTTCGCTTCCTGATTCAAGGCTGTTTCCAGATCGTCGCCGCGTTCGATCACCTGGCGAATGCGATCGGCGACGGGGCGAGCCGCCAAGGCGCCCTTCCGGGCCTGTTGACGAAACACGTCGCGCAGAGTCAGGCCCGCGGACAGGTTGTGCCGCAAGGCTCGACACAACTCGATCAAGCTCGACACCGGCAATCGCGCGGAAAAAATCATGGGAATTCCAAGGAGCCTTAGCCTAATGGAAGGCTTAATAAATCTTAGTCTGGTCTCGATTATAACAGGGCCGACTTATCTCCGAAAGACTTAGGTGAGCGTTTCTTCCGTGCTTTTTGGGTCCGTCCTGCATGCTAGAATGGATTTATGGATGGGCCGCTGGAATTCGATCCTCGTTACCTGGCCGGTATTCTCTTTTTCAATCGGCAGGATTACTTTGAGGCCCACGAGGTCTGGGAAAGCTTGTGGATGGAATGTGCCGGGCCGGAGCGGCGTTTTTATCAGTCATTAATCCAGGCGGCGGTCGCTCTCTACCACTTCGGCAACGGCAACCTCCGCGGCGCGGTCAAGCTCTTTCATTCGAGCAAGAATTACATGCAGCCTTACGGAGACCGCTACCTGGGACTGGACGCGAGCGACTTCTGGCGACAGATGGAAGGCTGCTTCGCCCAGGTTTTGGCATCACCCGACCCGGATCGGAATCTGCGGCCTCAGGATGATTTGTTGCCCTCCATTGCTCTCAATCCGCCTCCAGCGAAGTGGCCGAATCCGGACGACTTTCTTGAAGAAGAGAATGCCGATGAGTGACGATCTCCAAGCTTTGCAAAACTTCTCCGGCATCGCTCGACTCTTTCCGCTGCCGAACGTGGTGTTGTTCCCTCACCTGGTCCTACCTTTGCACATCTTTGAGACGCGCTATCGACAAATGACAACCGACGCCTTGGCGGGAGATCGGCTGATCGCGATGGCGCTCCTGCAACCCGGATGGGAGCCGGACTATGAAGGGCTACCCGCGCTTTATCCGATTGCCTGTCTCGGGCGAATTCAGGCCGAGCAACGTCTGCCCGACGGCCGATTCAACCTTCAGGTCCGAGGCCTTACCCGCGTTCGCATCCTCGAAGAAATAAACGACGACAAACTTTATCGCAGCGCCAAAGTCGAAATGCTGCAAGAACAGCCGGCCAGGCCGGAGGTCGATCGGAAGCTGAGGACTAAATTATTGGAAGTCGTGCCGAGCTGGTGCGAGTCGCACGGCCCGGCCGCAGAGGTCTTTCCCAAGGTCATTCAAAGCAATCTTCCCCTCGGTATCGTTTGCGATGTTCTGGGCTTTAGCTTGCCTCTGAGCGCGGAATTTAAACAAAGACTGCTCGAAAAGCTGAGCGTCGAATCCAGAGCACGTGATCTTCTGGCTCATCTCGAAGAGAATTCACCTCCGGAGATCCTGCCCCCTCCGCAACACCCTTTCCCGCCGGAATTCAGCGCGAATTAGGTGGGTGAGTGGTGAGTGGTGAAGTGGTCGGGGTCACCACTCGTCACTCATCACTGGCCAACTCCCCTTTGACTTTCCTTAAAGCATCCATAACCTGACCTCAACGAATTCCAAAATCCCTGGACAAGGAGGAGTAGCATCATGCAAAAACGTGCCAATGCCGTGACATTCAAAGGCAACCCGCTTACGTTAGTCGGCCCGCAGTTGAAGGTGGGCGACAAGGCCCCGGAGTTCGCTTGCGCCACGAGTGCCTTGGAAGTCCTGACCCTTGCCAAGACCCCGGCCAAGACCAGGCTCTTTAGCGTGGTCCCCTCCCTGGATACTCCGGTGTGTTCCGAGCAAACCAAGAAGTTTGAGCAAGGCGTCGCCGCCCTCAAAGACAAGGTCGCGAGTTATACGATCAGCCTCGATACGCCTTTCGCCCAGAAGCGATTTTGCAGCGCCGAGAACATCAGCTCCATGCAGACTCTTTCCGATACGCACAATCAATCGTTCGGCCAGAATTACGGCGTGCTGATCGAAGGGCTGCCGATCCCGCTCCTGTCGCGGGCGGTGTTTGTGGTGGATAAGAGCGGCAAGATTACCTATCTGGAATATGTGCCGGAAGTTACCTCTCATCCGAATTATGACAAGGCCCTGGAGGCGCTGAAATCGGCCCCGGCGTGAATCTCATTAGCTTGCCTCATTCGCTTGCGGCTTAGCGAAAACAGACCGTTGGCGCTAAGCCGTGAGCGAATCCCGCTTTTTTCCAGCCGTTTTTCCATTTTTCTCGCGATTCAAGACATCAACCCGAAGCGCTAGCGAGGAATATCCCACTGTGAAAGCCGCAATCGGCTCCTCGCTAACGCTTCGGGTTAGTGTCCCGTCTCAACCGTCAATTCCTTTCTCGCCCGTCCAATTTGCGAATCCTACCGACTTTTCCTGACGTGATAACTTTATCGCGCGAGGGCAGGAATTTGGCCTCATTCAGGGGACAGTTGTCTTGCAAGCGCGCGAGGTCTGATTATCGTGGAAGAGACTGTAGTTATCCCAGGGTGCGCGAGCTACAGCGAGAGACAAGGTCTGCTTCAGCCAACCGCTGAGGCACTACTGAGGCGTCCAAACCCCGGATCAACTGAGAAGGAGACCGAGCCATGAAACCCTGGCGAGTCATCTTGTGGAGCTGCGCGGTCGCGATGTGGGGCGCCGCGGCGAATTCGAGTCAGGCAGGCTGGGACAATGTGTTCCAGGTTTGCTGTCACCACTGCGGCCGAGCCGCGGCCCCTGCCCCGGCCGCGACGAGTTATTACGCCGACCCCTGCTGCAACCCCTGCCCCCCCGTCTGCACTACCCGTTATGTTCAGCGCTGCTACTACCAACCCGTGACCTGCTATCAAACCAAGTCTTACTACGAGCCCGTCACGACTTATAGGACCAGTTACTATTACGAGCCGGTCACGAGCTACCGCTATAGCTGCTACTATGATCCGTGCACCTGCCAATATCAGCAAGTGGCATGTCCCACGACCTGCTATAAGCTCCGTTCGCAATGCTGCCCGGTGCAGAGTTGGGTGCAGCGGTGCTGCCAAGTCCCGGTGACGAATTACCAGGCGTATTCGGTTTGGGAACCGGTAACCACCTGCTGCCAGCCGGCGGCGCCGGCCTGTCCTCCGGCCAACGGTTATGCGGCCGCGCCTCAAACCATTCAGCCGCAACCTGGCTACGCTGCTCCTGGAGTATCCGAGCAACGGCTCGCGCCCCAGCCCGGCGTCAGTGAGTTCCGTGACAATGGCGCCAACGGCAGCGGCAGTCCGCTCTATAACCGCTATTACCCGCCCAATGGAACTTCATTGCAGCGGAATCCGGCGACGCAGGCCCCGGCCGGGCCGCGTCCCGATGCGCCCAAGGTGAAGTTGCAAAACATCGTGGCCATTCCCACCCCGCCGCTCGTGGGCCAGGTCGTCCGCAACGAAAAGAAGGCGCCGGAGCCTTGGTAGTCAGGTGTTGAGCGCCTTCGTTATAATTAGGCGTTGAGTTTTCGCTTAGCCGCGACGCGCACCAGAGCGCGGACTAGTATTCCTCGGTTGAAAAAGATAAAAAGCCCCTGGCTCACGCCGGGGGCTTTTTTTACCGAGGTGACTTCAATGAAAATCGCTACTCCATCTCGTTCCCACGCTCTGCGTGGGAACGCAATTCCGGACGCTCCGCGTCCCGACTTCAGAGCTACGCAAACGTCGCTCGTTTGCCTCGCCATTGTTGTCTTGTTGCTTCCGCCGGCCCCCGCTCAAGCGCAATCGCGCGAAGAAAAGCAGTCGACAATTAAATTCTTACAACAATTGCAATCCCCCAGCGGCGGTTTTCTGGCAGGACCGGAACACCCTAAGATGAAGAAGCCGACCGCGCCCAGCCTGCGGGCCACGAACGCCGCCCTGCGCGCTCTCAAATACTTCGGCGGCGAGCCTCGCGACCCGGAAGCCGCGGCCCGATTCGTCGCATCTTGTTTTGACAAATCTTCCGGAGGATTCGCCGACCGGCCCAACACCGGCCCGGACACGGTATCGACCGCGGTCGGTATCATGGCCGTGGTCGAAGCGAAATTGTCCACCGAGCCTTATGCGGATGGCGTGGTCAAATACTTGGGGGAAAATGCCAAAGGATTTGAGGAAATCCGATTGGCCGCCGCCGGGCTGGAGGCCATCGGAAAACGTCCGCCGCAAGCGGATGATTGGCTGAAGCAGATTCGAGCCATGCAAAATCCCGACAGCACGTTTGGCAAAGGGGCGAGCGTTGCTCGCGACACCGGCAGCGCCGTCGCGGCCGTTCTGCGCCTCGGCGGAAAGATCGAAAACCCTGGCCGAGTCATTCAGGCGATGAAAGAAGGCCAACGCGCCAACGGCGCCTTTGGCAAAGCCGAGGTCGAAACCTCCGACTTGGAAACCACTTACCGCGTGACGCGATCGCTGCACATGCTCAAAGCGAAGCCGGCCGATCCCGACCGTGTTCGAGCGTTTATCGCGAAATGCCGCAATGCCGACGGCGGCTACGCCGTCGCACCCGGCCTACTCTCCTCCGCCTCCGGCACGTACTTCGCCGCGATTATCCTGCATTGGTTGGAGGAGTAGAGGAGGAAGGATGAATGAGGAATGATGAATGATAAATAGGACGGCCAACAAGAGGAACGAGGAACAATTGACACAAGTAAACGAATTCCTATTCATCATTCCTCGTTCATCGTTCACTTCGCTAACCACTGACACTAACCACTAACTACTAGCAGGTCCTTGCTCTTGACACCTATTTTCAGCCCGCTTAATTTGAAAACGTCATTCTGGGGAATGGTGTAACGGTAGCACAGCAGACTCTGGATCTGCTTGTCTAGGTTCGAATCCTAGTTCCCCAGCTTTCCTAAAGCCACTACGGGCTGGTCTGTTCTTTGGCCTTGGCGCGCTATAAGATTCTTTCATCGGCTCTCGTGGACGGAGCCTGGTTATTACGGCGCTGCGCGCATCCCGTCCGACTTTTCAGCTTCCCAATCGTTTCGGGCAGGCTCAGTCGCTTCGGATTGCGACGGCCGAACATTTTGTGGAGTCTCGCATGGGTAAGAAACTGTACGTCGGCAACCTGTCCTTTAACACGAGCGATGGCGATCTCGAGCAGCTCTTTGCCCCGCACGGCACGGTGCAATCCGTGCAAATCATCATGGACCGCGACACGGGGCGGTCCAAGGGCTTTGGCTTTGTCGAGATGGGAAGTGATGCCGAGGCTCAGACGGCCATTCAAGCCCTCAATGGCAAAGAGGTTGAGGGCCGAGCGTTGACGGTCAACGAAGCAAGACCGCGCGAAGAGCGGGGTGGTGGTGGCGGCGGCGGTGGCGGCCGAGGCGGCTCGGGGGGTCGTGGAGGATATGGCGGCGGCGGCGGCCGAGGCGGTTCCGGCGGCGGGCGCCGTTACTAGAAAACCCACTCGCGCTCAATCAGTTCTTTCCAGACAATGACGCGGACGGAGCGCATGCAGTGCGCGCGACCGTGACGTTGAATTCCCCCCTTGCGCATTCTGGGGGCGGCAAGGAAAGCTCTCGAACCTTGGGGGGGGGAAAGGAAGCATGGGGAAGCGCGCGACCTATGACTGCCAACAGTGTGGCGCCTGTTGTACCAACCCGGCGTCAATCCCGGCCACTGGCTATGTGAACCTGACCTCGGGCGAGTCCAAGCAAATGAAGCGGCTGGGACTGTCGGTGATCCAGGCAGCAGGCACTTCGTATCTGGGCACTCGCTACCGCGCCGATGCTCTGTACCCCGTCTGCGTTGCTTTCCGCGGCGAGGTTACCCGATCATGCCGTTGCGCGGTTTACGACGATCGGCCTCGTAATTGCCGTCAATTCGAGGTCGGCAGTGTGTTATGCCTGGCTGCACGGGAGAAGGCGGGGCTGCTCGTTTGACCGGCGCTTGATTCGAAGAGACAGTGCTTGCTTTTTTTTGTAGTTGTGATTGGCTACAATCAGACTCCGGATCAGTTAGTCCAGGTTCGAATTCTAGTTCCCCAACTCTTCTCGCAGGGAGGTCGCCTGATCATGGACCTCGCCAAGCTGCTCAAAAAGCGTGACAAGCCCCCAGGGCCGGCGCCGGAGGAATGGCTCATCGCCACCAAACTCCCGGTTCCCAGCGGATCGCTTTTTATCGGCGACCCGTTCTATGATCCAGATGACGCTTACGTGGCCACGATTCCTCCAGGTACATATCGGATCGAAGCCCGGCTACGGGATCTAGGCAAGGAATGGTACACATCGCAAGTGCGGGCAGTCCTCGAGGGTTCCGAGCAGCCGAAGCTCGGCAAGCAAATCGGAGAGACCTGCACCGACTTGGCCGTGATGGCTTTTTACGACTTGAAAGCGGCAGAGGAGGCGATCGCCGGCGACAACGACTTATACATGGATCGGGTGACGAAGAAAAGCTTTTCAGGCTGTGGCCTCGTGCAGCTGAAACTGACGAAACCCATGTCCATCGCCTATGTGGAAACGGGCTTTGACTGTGGCGCCCTCGTTTATGAGCTGCGCTCGGGGCGGAACTGCGTGGGCGTTCAAGTCGACCTGGACTTCGCGGAACTGGCGTTTCTGGAAGACGAAGAGCAAGACGATGCCTAAGCCCGCGGCCCTTTCTAATCCCCACGTTCAAACACTTCTGGAGCAATTTTGAAACCACGGACGAACGCACCGATCCAATGGCTGCTCGACGGGGACCCCGCCATTCGTTGGCAGACGCTGCGGGATCTGGTCGGGGCGGCGGAAATCACCATCATTCGAGAGCAGAGAAAAGTCGCGCATGCCGGTCGGGGCGCGCGCCTGCTTGCAAAGCAAGACACGGAGGGCGCCTGGGAGCGCGGGAGATCTACAATAGGTCCTAATCGTACTTTCCTTAGCCCGGAGGATTTTCCATGTCCATGTCTCTCAGTGTTGTACTGGAGAAACGGGACGGTTCGAAGAAGCAAAAGACGGAGCAGGAGCTTTATCTTCTGCCGCGCGTGCTGGGCAGGTTGGACGAGCTGGCAACTAAACGCGGCTGGGTCCCGTTGGGCACGTTCGTACGCGAAGATCCGGCGCTTTTCGCTGAGATGGCTGATGATCTGGATGAGGAATCGCGCGCAACGATTGCAAAGAACATCGAAAGCCAATCGGAGTGGCACGATCCGTCCAGCTGCTTGACGACAATCGAGGGATTGTTGGCATATTTGAAGAAGACCGACGCGAAGAAGCTTGCCTTGGACCTCGGTGAAGCGCAAGACGACCTGGTCGTCAAATCCATTCTCCAGGACGAAGGCTGCACGTTGGCTGAGGCCGTGTGCAAAGATTTGGAAGATTGCGTGCGGCAGCTGGGCCAGGCGGCCAAATCTCATTGCGGTTTCAGATTCGAAATCGGTTGAGTGGGTTGAGTGTTGAGTGCCAGAATCCTAAGTTCCCGAGCTGGAGCGGAGAAACCTTGAAACCACGGACTGTTGCACCGATTCAATGGCTGCTCGACGGGGATCCCGCGATTCGTTGGCAGACGCTGCGGGATCTGGTCGGGGCGGCGGAAACCACCGTCATTCGCGAGCAGAGAAAGGTCGCGCGCGTCGGCTGGGGCGCGCGTCTCCTCGACAAGCAAGACCCGGAGGGCGCCTGGGCGCGGGGGCAATCGTCGGACGACGGGCTTTATCACCCCAAGTGGACCTCGACGACCTACACCATGCTGCTGCTCCGCGACTTCGGTCTGCCGGCCGACAACCCTCAGGCGCGAAAAGCGTGCCGGATCCTTCTCGACCAAGGCCTGCGGCGCGACGGCGGCCTCAACTACGGCCCCTGGGGACAAAGCGAGACCTGCGTCACGGGGATGATCCTGAGCATCCTCTCGCACTTCCAGTATCAAGATGACCGTCTCGACCTCGTCGCCGACCATCTCCTGGAGCAACAAATGCCCGACGGCGGCTGGAATTGCCGGCGGCGATTCGGCGCGACCCACTCATCCGTCAACACCACCATCAGCGCGCTCGAGGGCCTGCGATTCTATGAACTGCATCGCGGCCGCAAACTGCGGACGGTGCGCGAGGCGCAGCGTCTCGGCCGGGAATTCCTCCTGGTGCACCGGCTCTTTCGCTCGCATCGCACCGGCGCAATCATCAAGCCGGCGTTCATTCGCTTCGCATTCCCGCCGCGCTGGCACTACGACATCCTTCGGGCCCTGGATTATTTCCAGAGCGTCGATGCCCCGCGCGATCCGCGCCTGGCCGACGCCATCCGCATTGTCGAAGAGACCCGGCTTGAGGATGGCCGCTGGACGCTGCAACATTCCTATAAGGGCAAGACATACTTCCAGATGGAACGGCCGGAGGCGCCCAGCCGCTGGAACACCCTCCGCGCCCTGCGCGTGCTGAAGTGGTGGAATGGGTGACTATGACAGGGGCGGCTTCGTGCGGGCCGTTTCACGCTGCCGCAATTGCGACTAGCGTGCCGGCCGATCACTTGGCCACCCCCGCCCGCCAATCCACATACCCGGTCACCCTCTTCGCCAACTCGCCACTTGCCGGGGGCCGGCTTCGGCACATGGGAGAGTTGTTTGCCACTTTGCCAAATGATGAATGCGGTTGGCAAAGTGGTTTTTTGCACTAACATATTGATGGAACTAGCTTTACGTTCGTGCCAAAGCAACTTTGCCACGCCCAGGCTGTCTCTCGGAAATGGACAAACTGGCTATTGAGCAACCTGTTGCCTATTCTTCTCCGGTATTTGGTCTCAGGATAAAGCGAACCTGCCAATGACGGAAGGGTCAGTCAAGGAGAGGGCGCTTGATATGGAACCGCTCAAGATCAACAAAGCGGATGATGAGTTTCACGTTGAAGGCTTCCCGGACGCTGTAAAGGTTATCCGCTTGGATGGTCATAAAGCGAAGCGTTTAGCCGATCTTGCGTTGCACAAATCGGACTTAGCCTTCGCGATGGATTGCCTGGAAGGAATTAACCAGATTTCGGCTGACCAGCCGATTCTGCGGGAAGGGCTTTGGCGTTCTGCGATAGTTCACTTGATGAAATGTTACGGGAGAAATGATTCACGGTTTAGTCTGGACGTCAAAAGTGTGCTCAAGAGCGACCTAGATGGGAAGGGAGTATTCAAATTCTTCCGTAACCTGCGGGATATGCATCTCGTGCATGATTCAAACGCTTATGCGCAATGCCTTCCCGGCGCCATCCTGAATAAGGAAGGGATTGACCACAAGATCGCGAAGATCATCTGCATGGGCTTTCAGAGTCAGACGCTAGATCAAACGGCGTTTGGTAATCTGCACCTGCTAATCTCGCGGTCCATGGAATGGGTCGTCCAGAAGTTCGATGCGCTATGTGAGGATCTGACAAGAGAGCTTGAGTCTGTGCCATACCGAGACCTGATAAAGCGAGACTCAGTCACCTACTCCCCACCCAAGCTAGAAGAAATCGACAAACGAAGGGCGTACCTATAAAGGTTTGATCTCACGTGCTCGCCAAGGCTGGCGGTTAAGGTAGAACAAATCAACTATGGACAAAGATAACAGCGAAAATGTTGGGGAAGACGAATGTGTTGTTCCTTCGCATCCGGTACCGCCATCCGAGTTGACGCGATACAGCGTGGAGCGCGACCCGCATAGCGAGCAAGACATTGCTCACTACGTCGAAATCGAAGCGCGTGATGAAAAAGTACAGCATGTCGAGAAAGTCAAGCACGAAGTCGTATTAGGCGAGCTCTATGAGATTTGGGACGTCACGACTGATAAGGACCGTTGGTGGGTCATCACTAACCTTACAAACCTGTATTCTCAGAAACACTTTGCAAGCCTCGACTACACGCTTTCATTTCATATTGGGCTGATGATGCGGGTGCGAAGCCGCCCCGATGGCGCTAATAGCGAGGAGCCGACTCCTTTTGATGAGGTCTTCAGGCGACAGGAACAGGCGAAGAATCGATTCGACCGTGCGGTAGAATCCGAAGATTATCAAGCTGTCGGCATGCAATTACGCGAGTGTTTGATATCCTTGATCGCGGCTATAAGGCGGCGAATAGAATTGAAACCGGATGCCGAACGACCTCAGGACGCAAATTTTGTCGAGTGGAGTGCGCTAATAATGGACGAACTCTGCGGCGGTGGTAGCAACAAAGAACTTCGCCAGTATTTGAAGACTACTGCAAAGGACACCTGGCAACTCGTTAATTGGCTCACCCATGATAGAAATGCTGACCAAACCGCGAGCGCCATCGCGATCGAAGCGTGTGATACTGTTGTTGGACATTTCGTGCAGATTCTTGAACGAGCCAGGACGGATCGTACTGATGAATGCCCACTTTGCAAATCTCGCAATATCCGGACGCATTTCGATCCATCGATTCAACCGGACGGCGATTATTATGTGACATGCGGAGTCTGTGATTGGAATAATCACCCAGGTGCAGCTTAAGCGCCATGAGCCATCACTGAGCAGCGGAGTCAAGGTTTTTTGCGCATCAGAGAAGATTAGAGGGGTCGGGAGTCCCTTCGCATTTGTTGGTCTAGGACCTGGCCTTGTCCCGCGCCGGTTGCGTGTCGCGGGAAGGGTTCGGTGGTCAGGAGCAGGCGGCGGCCGTCTCGACAATTTCCCTCAGGGTCACGGTTTCCCTACTGACTCAGATCGCTCACTGGCGTATCCGGGGGGCGTGGCAGCTGAAGCGGTTCATGGCTCTCGTTGCGAAGGCTTGCGATTCTCTCGCGCCAAACTTCTGGCGGATCCATATTCGACCATCCTGTTTGTTTGATTGAAGGATAAAGCGCGAACAGCATGCTCATCCCCAGGCCTCTTCGATTACTATCCTGAGAGGTGAGAAGGGCACTCAGTGATTCCAGAGAAGGAAGCGGTGGCTCGACTCCGCGGCGGTCGAGTTCCATGATCGCGAATCCCATGTCGCGCGAAGCAGGATTCGTTGTAATCTGGCGAAGCTCTTCGGTGGACAGCTTAGCTACTCGTTGTCGCTGCCTCTTCAAAGACAGGCGCATGAAATAGAACGTCAGCGCCACCCATAGAACCGGCCAAGCAACACAGCCGGAGAGCAAACCAACCAAAGCGCCCAGCCAGCCTGCGATAACCCAGCCGATGATAGGGCCAATAACCGGCATTACTCGAGGGAGCCAAGCCAAATTGATGTTGATCCGCTTTTTGGCCATTTTTCAGTTCGCTATTTTTCTTGAATGGCTCGGACCCGCTTCGCCTTTTCCCGTTGGGGCCGGGTGTCGCGGATGGCTTCGGTGTTCAGGATCAGCCGCCGTCCGACGGCGGCGGCGTAGCGCCACAGCGTGTCGAGGGTCGGATTCTTGTTGTGGCCGGTTTCCAGGCGAGAGAGGGCCGGCTGGTCGATGCCGCAGCGCCGGGACACCTCAGCCAGGGTGAGTCCCGCTTCCTCGCGGGCGCGCTTGATCTCCTGCACGAAAGGTCGCAGCTCGTGATACTCGCCATGCAGATCGAAGTTCGCTCCCTCGCCGCTAGCCATCAACTCTTCGGGAGAAGGATGCCAGTGGCGGAACATTTCCCGGATGGCCTGATGACGGGCCCGGTCCTCGGCTGTCCACTGGACCTTGCGCCCAACGATGTTTCGCTTGTTCTTATCGTTGTTCATCGTTTCTTTTTCCGCTTTCTGGACGCGCGGTGATTGTACGCCGTGACGCCAGCGAGCGGCAATGGAGGCCCTCATTGACGGTTGGGGGACGCCGCGGTACCGTGGCGTTATGGATTATAGCCACTTGATAACGATTGAGCCGGATAAGCGCAGCGGCCAGCCATGCATCCGCGGGCTGCGGATGGCGGTGCAAGACGTTCTGGAATATCTTGCGTCCGGGATGTCGTCGGAGGAGATTCTCGCTGACTTTCCGGACCTGACCGCGGAGGATATCCGGGCCTGCCTCGCGTTCGCCGCGGATCGGGAACGGCGGCTAGTAACCTGCGAGGTGAAGGTTCGATGAGATGCATCAGAAAGGCTTGCCGGACCTTGTCACTCCCCAGCGCCCATTAGGTCAGCCACCCGCCACAGGTCGACTTGGCCAATAGTTTCGCAGAGGCCAGTGATGTGCGTGGAGCTTATGGCGACGGTTTTGCCGTCGGGCGAGAAAGCCACGGCGTCTACCCAGCCATCGCTCAAGACTCGCCTCGGAATCCGCCTGGGTTCCCATGATTGAGTGTCCCACAAGACGACTTGGCCGTCGCGTTTTTGCGGTTCGGTTTGCGGGCCGGCGGTTGCCAAGAGTTTCCCGTCGGGGGAGAAGTCGACCGACCATACCGGCTTGTCTTTATTCGCTTGAAGAGTGCGCTGCAGTTTGCCACTTGACACATCCCAGACCTTGGCTGTGCCATCGGCATTACCAGTGATAAGCAGCTTGCCGTCTGGAGAAAAACAGAGTGCGAAGATTGCGCCTTCCTGTCGCTCCAAGGCCTTGAATATTTGACCGGCCGGCATGTCCAGCAAGCGCACCGTGTGATCCGCATCCGCCGTTGCTAAGAGCCGGCCGTCCGGTGAAAAGGCCAGAGCGTGAAGGCCTTCCAAAGAATGGGGCCCCTGTTGCTTCAATTGCGATTCCTGCTTGAACTCGGATAACAATTTTCCCTTGGAGAGGTCCCACAATCGGACCGTGCGTAGCATGCGTGGAGAGGGGGTTAGTATCTGTTGGCCATACTGCCCACCAATGGCCAAAATATTGCCATCGGCCGAAAAGGCGACAGCTTTCGCGGTTCCAGGGTGGGGGATGGTTTTCCGGATCGCGCCGGTTTGGGCGTCGAACAATCTCACTTCGTGGCGCCCGGCGTCCTGGGCCGTTCGAACTTCCACGCCAACGGCCAGAGTCTTTCCGTCCGGGGCGAACGCAAGCGATGTGATCCGTACTCTTTTCTCTTCCCCTAAGGATACTCGAACTTCGCCTTTGGCCACGTCCCAGAACTTTAGGGTGCTGTTCATGCCGGCATATACTTTTCTCTTTTCGCCATCCTCTTTCATGTCGACCGTGAAGCTGACGCTGGCAAGCTGCTTTCCGTCGGGACTCCAGGCGATGGGAGCGTTGGAGCCGTCCAGTTGCAAAACTTTCGGCCTGTGGACATCGCCGTCTTTGTTGGCCGGCGCCTCTGCTCGAGTAGACGTCGTGGGATTGGGGTCCTGGCCTAATGTCATTCTGACGCCAAGCACACCCAAGTAACAGGAAGCCGCCACGGCCAGAAACAACGCGGTGGCGATTTTCATTTTGGTCGTGAGCATGGTTCCTAGTGCTCCTTCCGCGAGTCCGAGAACTTTGGCTGGTCCGAGATGTCTTGGTCATTCCCGCAACGCCCTGATTCGTCTAAACTAACCGGGCGCGCAAGAGATGCAACACGAAATCGGAAGGCCAATGAATTTTTCCACCGCTCTGGACATGCAACCAACTCCGCGCACTGCGGGTGCTGAAGTGGTGGAATGGGTGGCTCTTCAAAATCCAGGCGACCCGTCCCTTTGAAAGGTGGTTTAAGATAAAAGGCCGTTAAATCGCTTTGGGCCGGTAAAAAGCCTATCTGAAATGTTTCCCCCCCTTCAAGCGTTATTTCCATAAGCCAACACCTGAGGCGGTCGATATTGGCGCTGACGGATTGGAGGTTTGCATGCGATGGCGTCGATGCCTTTGGTCGCTTTTGTTACTAACGCTGACATGGCCTGCTGGAGCGATGCCGGCTCTTGCGGACGGGGTTCTTCGCGTCGGCGTGGCGGAGGCGGATATCACGCCGCCCAACGGTTTCCTGGTGGCCGGGTACTACACCGAACGGATCGCGACCGGCAGTATCGACCCGCTCAAGGCTCGAGCCATGGTCTTCCGTACGGAACAAGCACAAGCCGCCGTTGTCACTTGCGACCTCACGGACATCGCCGCTGATCTGACGGCTGAAGTGCGTCGCCGTGCGTCCGCCCGCACGGGAATTCCCGCTGAGCATATTATTCTCACCGCGACCCACTCGCACACGGCCCCGGACTACACCAAGGACCTTTACGACTATCTGGGAACCAACCGCGAAGCTGCTAAGAACGAACGGCTGTATGCCGCCAAGCTCGTCGGCGGGATCGTCGATGCCATCGCCGACGCGCACGCTCATGCGGATCCGGCGATTCTGGAAGTCGGCACGGCCCGGCAGGAAACTCCCGTGTCGTTCAATCGCCGATTCCTCATGCGCGACGGCAGCGTGCGAACCTGGATGAATCTGGAAAATCCCGAAGTGCTGCGTCCGGCCGGTCCCATCGACCCGAACGTGGGCCTCCTGCTGGTACGCTCGGCTTCCGGACAGCCGCGTGGCCTGTTGTGCAACTTTGCCTTGCACCTGGACACGGTCGGCGGAACTCTCTGGAGCGCTGACTATCCCTATTACATCGAGCAAACGGCTCGCAAGGTCCTCGATCCCAAGCTCATTTTCCTGTTCGGCAACGGTTGCTGCGGGGACATCAACCACGTCGATCCGTCGAAAAAGGAACGGAACAAGACCGACTACATCGGCCGTTCCTTGGCGAAAACCGTGCAAAGCGCCTTGCCCAGCTTGCGGCGCGTCGAGCATCCGGGCTTGCGCGTCCGTCGGGCGACCGTCCCGGTCCCTCTGCAGGAAGTCACGGCCGAGCAAGTCGCCCAGGCCCGGCCGATGCTGCTGGATGCCCGAGCGGGCAAGCAGGTGGAGTTTTTCGACCTCGTCCGCGCGTATAAAGCGGTCATGCTGGACCAACTGCGCCACAAGACCCCGCAAACCAAGCCGTCGGAGCTGATCAACTGGGGCCTTTCGCGCACCTGGGCCGGCGTTGGCGACCACCTCCCGGTAGAAGTGACCGTGCTTGCTTTCGGACACGACTTGGCCGTCGTTTTCCTTCCCGGCGAGATTTTCGTGGAGCTGGGCCTGGCCATCAAGCAGGCCTCGCCTTTCAAGACGACGCTGATCGTCGAACTGGCGAATTGCGCTGAGACGATTTACGTTCCCACGCGAGTCGCCTATGCCGGCGGCGGCTACGAAGCCATCAATTCCGCCGTGAAACCAGGCGCCGGCGAAATGCTGGCCGAAGCCGCCGTCCGTTTGCTCGCCGAGATCGCCAAAGAAGTTTCACGTCCGAAGCGATGATCCTGATGGTAGAAGGTCTGACGACCGACGAACAATTCATGTTGCGAATCCGCGTGACGAAAGGAGTTCTCAAAGGCTGGTCCCTTTGTTTGCAGCTACTGCATGACAAGCTCTCTTGCGGCCAGCAAGGGAATGCCAATTTCCTTTAGCATTCCTTCGATCCATTGCACTGAATGACATCGTGAGACACTCCTGCGGCTTGCAGGCGCTGGTCCAATAACGGCTTCTCCTTTGCTGTGCATTGCAGAAGGACATGGAACACGGCCGCCGGACGGCTCGGGGTTGCTTGGCCCCATTCCTTTGCTATCCCTTGCAACACCATTAACAACTGCTGCTGTTGCTCGCTTGGCAATGCTCACTCGACGAGCAATTTTTTTGGAAATCCGCGCGCGCTTTGCCGCCTCAATTTCGTTCCTTTTGATTGCCAAGCGACTTTGCCTTGGCGCCGGGCCTCCGGCGGGAAGAGAGGCAACGCCAACGGGAGACGTTATGCCGGATTTTAATCAATGCCAGCAATGCGGCCGAGAATTGGTCAATTCGGTTTTCTGTCCAAGCTGTGAGCAATGTCTGTATTCCTGTCAGTGCCTGAATGAACACCTGGCCAAGCACACTGCCCCCCAACTCCTAGCAAGTCGAACCAAACGCGTCAACCTCGAGCGGCTAGGACAGCGTGCCGCTCTTGCATGCGGGGCTAGGCTGGCTGGGGATTAATCGTCCGTCCAGATGGTGGGGGTAGCGCATCAGCGTTCGCCCACTGCAAACTGATGCGCTACCCCGATGGTGCGATTGCATTCTCAACGGTGCGACGACTTTTCACAAAGGAGAAGGGAAACCGGCCATGGATCAACAAGAACGACGTAAATGGGCTCGGCATGACGTAGACCTCGGGACGACATTGGCGCCAGTTGATGCAAGAGGCCCAGCCGGTTCCGCGACCATTCGCAACATTTCGCCAGGAGGTGTCTGCTTATCGGCGCTACTAGAAGTCAAGCCGGGTACGATGATCTATCTCCAGTTGAAGACAGCGGTAATTGCCCGGGTCCTTCGCGCTTCGCTCGAGACCTCCGGCCCACCGTGCCGATGGACGTTAAATTGCGCCTTCGTCAAGGCATTGGTAGACCTGGAAGAGCTCTTGCCCAGTTATTGTTGGCCTGGTAGTCGGCTTGGCGACATGCAAAATGATCCCCAGTGAACTTCCTTCAGGCCCGAGCGCTAAGATGTTCGTTTGCCCTGACGCCACTTGATGCGCGTGTAGGCGATTCGGAACCCGTTCCGTTCGGCGTTGCGCTGCGAGGCGCTTCCTGGCCGGGCGCCCATCATAGCGAGACCGCAACCACGTTCGGCGGCGTAGCGCAGGCGGCTGTCGAGCAGGGCCAGCTGGGCTCCCAGGCCGCGCGCCGGCGGGATGGTGCTGGCCCCCGCCAGCAGCGCCACGCCGTCGCAGATGTTCATCGCCCCGGTAGCAATCGGTCGCCCCTCAAGCTCCGCCAGGAACGCGAACGCGCTCGGGGTCGCGGCGTGGATTCGGCCAATCACCGTCATGAAGTCGGCGAGCTCACCCGACGCCTCCCACCCGCTGGCGGCCGTCCGCCCCCACAGGTCCTGCCCATCACGGGAACCCTAGGTTTCAAGAAGGCAGAGGTGACGACCGGCGGAGTGGCGTTGGATGAGATCGACTCCCGAACCCTGCAAAGCAAGCAAGTGCCCGGGCTGTTCATCGCCGGCGAGGTTCTCGACCTGGATGGGCCTATCGGCGGGTACAACTTTCAAGCGGCATTCAGCACGGGCTGGCTGGCCGGCAGCGTTGCTTAAACGAAAAACGATCGTCTTTTTACCTCAAGAGGATGGTTCCATGAGGCAACCTCAATCGCGCCGTGCTTGATTTCTCCGCGAC
>Ga0207070_1094_pt1 | contig 21025 bp, 18 predicted proteins | sample Alteio_BWMinHeat_92_FD_153591 | JGI IMG/M metagenome (GOLD analysis project Ga0207070, IMG submission 153591) | Enriched cells from forest soil in Barre Woods Harvard Forest LTER site, Petersham, Massachusetts, United States -... | ecosystem: Environmental > Terrestrial > Soil > Temperate forest >...
ACCAGCTGCATGGCGGCGTTATCGACATACATGTGCGATAAGGCGATGTTTTTATAATCCGCATCATGCACGCGCTGCACCTCCTGCCGCCACATTTCGGTGGCTTCCAGCACGTTGGCCTTGTCTACCGAGCAGACTTTGCCAGCGCGTTTCCCGGCCAAGTCGAATGCCACCCGGGCGATGCGCTCCACCTCCGGGGTGGTATAGACCTCGGTGTTGACGCCGCGGCGGGTGCCATCGGGCAGTGTTTCCACGCCACGCGGCGTGCCGAAATAAATGCCGCCCGTCAGCTCGCGTACGATGATGATATCCAGCCCCGCCACCACTTCGCGTTTCAGCGTGGAAGCATCGGCCAGTGCTTCAAAACATAAGGCCGGGCGGATATTGGCGAATAATTCCAGCTCCTTGCGTAGCGCCAGCAGGCCGCGCTCCGGGCGGTGCTTATGCTCCAAGGGTTCCCATTTCGGGCCGCCCACCGCGCCCAGCAGGATCGCATCGGCCTTTTTTGCGGCGGCCAGTGTTTCGGCGGGGAAGGGTGTGCCGGTAGCATCATAGGCCGCGCCGCCGATCAATGCGTGGCTGGTGGCAAAACCGAAATGGCGGAGAATTTTTTCCGCCTCGCGCACCACTTCCGGACCGATACCGTCCCCCGGCAGTAACAGGATATGCTTCGTATTCGTTGTCATCAATCAACCTCAAGATGCATCTTGACCGCGGCAAAAACCCCGCGTAGACTAGGAAAACTGCCATTTTTTAGAGGCTGCCACTGTAGGCGGCGACAGGGCAGGCGGTCAAGGGAGATTATCGTGCAATCGAATGCTGAATCGCTACCGCTCTATTTAAAACCCCGGCTTTTGAGCATTATGGCCGTCGTCAGCGCACTGACCGTGGTGGGTTTGCTGCTGGTGTCGCGCTGGGCGCAGATGGACCTGGATCGTGACCTTAAAACCTGGCAGGACAAGCTGGGGCTGACGGCCGACAGCCGCGCCGCCGCCGTTTCCGAGTGGGTGGACGATAATTTCACTGAAATGAAAAAACTGGCGGCCAATCCCTCGCTGCAGATTTATTTTGCCGAAATGCAGGACGCCAGCCATGAAAACGCCAAGCGCGAAACGCCGGCGCAAAAGGCTGAAGCGCTGCAGCGCGGCGAGCCGGAAGAACGCACGGAGCCAGCACAGAAGGCGTATCTGCGCAACCTGTTGATATTTACCGCCGACCGCATGGGCTTCGTGCCGCAATCGCTGCCTACCACGCTGCAGCTGCATACTGACATCCCGTTCGAGGCGCATAGCGGCATCGTGGTGCTGGACATGAACAACAATATAGTGGTCAGCACGCCCTACCTGGGCAGCATGGAACCGCAGTTGTTGGAAAGACTGGCCAAGCTGCCGCCGGAAAAACCGGCGCTAATCGATATGTACCGCGGGGATAAGGGTGTGGTGAATATCGGCTTTACCGTGCCGGTATACGGCATCCAGGCCGATCCGGCGGCATCCAGGCCCGTGGCACGCATCGTGGGCCTGAAGCCGGTGGGCGAGGGCCTGTTCAAGCTGCTGCGCCATCCCGGCTCGACCGAAAAAACGCTTACCGCCCTGCTGGTGCGCAAGGAAGGGGATAATATCGTATACCTGTCGCCACTCTCCGAAACCGGCGGAGCGCTGGAAAAAACCCTGACCGCCAAACCCGACAAGCTGGCAGAGGCGTTTGCTGCGGCCAATCCGGGGGCATTCTCGCAGGGGCGTGATTATCAGGGCAACGCCGTGCTGTTCACCAGCCGTGCCATTCCGAACACGCCGTGGACGCTTATCATGAAGATCGATACGTCCGAGGCTCTGGCCGACAGCCAGGTGCGTCGCTCCGGCATGATGGCGATCTTTATCCTGATTATCGGCGTGGTAGTCATCACGATGTTTGCCGTGTGGTATAGCGCCAGTTCGCGCCGCGCGCTGATGGCAACCCGCTATTTCAAGAACATGGCTGCCGTGGCCCGGGCGCAGGAACGCCTGTTGCGGCTGGTGTCTGACAGCCAGCGGCAGGGCATATACATTTTGGATAAAGAGGGCCGCTATCATTTCGCCAATCATTCCGCGGCGGCAAACGCGCATATGCAGCCCGATGACATGCCCGGCAAAACGGCATCCGACGTGCTGGGCGCCGCTAAGGCGCAGGAAATCACCGATACGGCCGAGGCGGCGCTGTATAACCAGCATACGCAGTCGCGCATCCGGCGCCTGAACGAAGGCGGCGAGGAAGTCATCATCCGTGCCGAATACATTCCGCTGGAGCATATTCCGCTGCCGGACCTGCCGGAGAATACTCCCGGCGTGCTGGTGGTGGAGCAGGATATTTCCGAGGTAGTGCATGAGCGCGAGCGCCGGTTGCGGCTGCATGGCGAGATTATTGACACGCTGATTGCCATCGTGGATAAACGCGACCCGCATGCGGCCAATCACTCGGCGCTGGTGTCGCAGATTGCCTTCGAGGTGGCAGAAAGCATGGGGCTGGATGCCCCGATGTGCGAAACCGTGCGCACGGCAGGCAGCCTGATGAACATCGGCAAGATCATCATCCCGGCGCAACTGCTCACCAAGCGCGAGGATTTAAGCGAGGAAGAACGCCGCATGCTGAAAGATTCGCTGGCCTCCAGCGCCGCGCTGCTCAAAGGCATCAGCTTCGAGGGCCCGGTGGTGGAAACGCTGGAACAGGTGCAGGAACGCTGGGATGGCACCGGCCCGCAGGGTTTAAAGGAAGAGGGTATCCTTATCTCGGCACGCATCATCGCGGCGGTGAATGCTTTTGTAGGCATGGTCTCCAGCCGCTCTTACCGCGCCCCTATGCCGATCGACACCGCGCTTAAAACGCTGCTGGGTGAAGTGGACACGCTCTATGACCGCAAGGCGGTGGTGTCGCTGGCCAATTACATTGATAATCAGGGTGGGCGTGCGGCCTTGGAACAAGTAAAAGCTGCGTAACTGTCATCCCGAACTTGTTCCAGGCTACGCCGAAGCGAAGCCGCTTCGGCTTCGCCCAGGCGAGTCGGGATCCACTGTGCCACATACGTAACGTTCGAGGATGAAACATGGATGCTTCAATCCGCCTTCGCCAAGGCTTCGGCGGACAGGCAAGTTCAGCATGACAGGAATTGGCAGTGCTGGAGCAGGTGAAGGCGGCGTAGTAACCTAGAGCATTTTCTGTTTACCCATAAATGTCATTCCCGCGAAGGCGGGAATCTCTATTGCAATTTCAGCATTCTCGCCTGCGGAAACAGCGATCCCTGCCTGCGCAGGGATGACGAAAGAAGAAACATAAAAGGAGGACGGAGTCTACTTTTGTACTACCGCAGGGGGCTTCAGGCGACTAACGGCCATGGGGCGCAAGCCGCCGCGCCATTCTTACCGCTTCCAGCACGCTAGCATCTTCGTTAAGCGAATGCTTTCCATCTGCTATATTCGATGCCAACGCAGCAAGGCATTCGTCTATTTGGGCTGTATAAGGCGGCGTGCCATTAGCCCCGACTTTAAGCATTGATTGAAACTGCTTATTTAGCGCATCCTGCAATTGCTGAACACGCTGATCAGAAGCAGGCGCGCCGTCTGCAAGCCGCTCAAATGTAACCCTAATACCCATAACTGAAGCCTTACGCCGCAATCTTGCTGCGCAGCAGCTTCATCAGCCGGTCGGTGGCGGTTTTCTGGTCGGTGCGCTCGGCGGCGGCCAACTCGCCTACCAGGCGGTTAAGCGCCGACTCGTAAATCATCCGCTCGCTGTAGGAACGCTCGGCCTGATCGACGTTGGGGTGCAGATCACGCACTACCTCGGCCACGGAAATCACGCTGCCGGAGTTGATCTTGGTTTCATACTCCTGCGCGCGGCGGCTCCACATCCCGCGTGAGGAACGGGCACGGCTTTTCAGGGTGACGAATACCCGGGCCATCTGGTCATTGCCGCTGATGTGGCGCAGGCCCGCGGTGGCGGCGCGCGACACCGGCACACGCAGCGTCATGCGGTCTTTATCAAAGGCGATCACCAGCATGCGAAGGGAGAATTCACCGATCTGCTGCGTTTCCTCGGACACGATGCGGCCAACGCCATGGGTGGGATACACCACATGGTCATTAATGCGGAATTCAGCGCGTTTTACGTCTTTCTTTATGTCCTGCTTGACTGGCGCGGCTACCGGCCGGGCAGTATGCCTGAACTGCTGCGCATGGCGCTTCACCGGCGCCTGCTGCGGCTTTACCGCTTTGGCGGGGGCAGCCTTGGCCACGGCTTTTTTGACCACAGCCCTCTTTGCAATATGCTTGGTTTTGGAGGGGCGCGTTTTTTTAGCCGACGGCTTCACCACTTTAAGTTGCGGCTTCTTTTTAGCCTTGGCGGCGGACTTTTTCACGTTCCGTGAGTCGACTTTGCGTAGCGTGGCAGACTTTGTCATGACTCTATCCCTCTATGAACTATGTTGTATTACAGTTTATTAGCCTGTTTCAGGGCCTTATCCCCGAAAGCTGCCGCAATATACCACATTTTGCGCGGGAATAAAAGTAAATAAAGTGTATACGCAGAGTGGAAAGTGATAATTAATCATATTGTTATGATGCGTTAACCCATATCCCCTACGATATGTGGCGTATGTGCAAAAATGCCAGAAACCTGCGCTGCGCCTCAGCCATAGCCCTCTGTGCCATGCTTGCCGCATGCGCCGTGGGGCCGGATTATCATGCGCCGAAACTTAAGCTGCCGGAGCAGTGGAGTGCGATGAAAGGCGCGCCAGCTGATAAGGTGCAGCCGGACCTTGGCTTGCCGAGCCGTAGCAAGCGGGACCAGCCCGCCTTCATTCCTTATGGAACTACGGCGCGGCAGCCTTCGCAGCGCTCCGCTTGCGAAGGCTGGTGGCATCGTTTTAACGATGAGAAGTTGAATGTCCTGATAACGGAGGCGGAAGAGAATAATCACGATCTCAAAATTGCCGCCACGCGGGTACGCATGGCGCGGGCGCAGCGGGTGGGGGCGGCAGCGGCGCTTTATCCGCAGATCACTGCCGGCAGCACCGCCAACCGCGGCTCGCGGGAAAATTTCTTCACCGGCAAGGCATTCGGCATGTATGACGCCAATTTTGATGCAGCCTGGGAGATCGACCTGTTCGGCGGCAACCAGCGTAAAGCGGAGGCGGCGGAAGCGGTGACGCAGGAAGCCGAGGCATCGGCGCGTGGCGCGCTGATAAGCCTGCGGGCCGAGGTGGCGCGTAATTATTTTGCAATGCGCAACCTGCAGGAGCAATTGCGCATCACCCAGGAAACCGCCAGCGCGCAAGCGGAAACCCTGAACCTGACCCGCGAGATGCAAACCGCCGGTACGGTGAGCGGGCTGGATGCGGCGCAGGCTGAAGCGCAGTTCCAGTCTACGCTCTCCCGCGTGCCGGAGTTGCAGGCCCGCCTCGCGGCAGTAAAAAACCAGCTGGCGGTGCTGCTGGGGAAAACGCCGGAGTCACTGGATAGCTCGCTGAATGCACCGGAGGCCATGCCGGTGGCGGATAGCGCTGTCGTAGTGGCCATGCCAGCCGAGGTGATTGCACAAAGGCCCGACTTGGCGGCAGCGGAGCGCGAGCTGGCGAGCAAAACCGCGCTGAATGGCGCGGCGATTGCCGAGATGTATCCCAAGCTTTCCCTCTCGGCGCTGCTGGGCGCCATGCATTCCTCGTTTTTTGTGGGCGGCACAACGCGGGAATGGGAAACCGGCGGCGGGCTGACCGCGCCGATCTTCAATGCCGGGCGCATACAAGCCAATATCCGCAGTTCGGATGCAGAGGCGCAGGCGGCGCTCTATGCCTACCAGCAAACCGCGCTGAAGGCGCTGGCCGAGGTGGAAACCGCGCTCACCAATTACCTGAAAGAAGACGAGAAACGCACCGCGCTGAAAACTGCCGCCGAGGCGGCGAAACATGCGGAGGCGTTGGCGCGGGAGCGCTATCAGAAGGGCGCGGATTCATTCCTCAGCGTGCTGACCGCCCAGCGCGCGGCGTTCGATGCGCAAAGCGCGCTGGCTACTTCCGAGGCCGCGGTGGCGGAGGATTTAGTGGCGGTGTATAAGGCGCTGGGTGTGTAATTGTCACAAAACCTTCATTTGTATTATATATGACCTATGATTAAGTAACCTTTTATTATTATTCAACTCAACAACGGGGAGGATTATGACGGAAGAAACATTGGACGCGGATGAACAAGAGTTTGCTGATCGGTTGAAGCCAATATCAGTTGAGTTGATCATTCATGGTAGCAATAGTGCTGAATTGAGAGTTCACACCAGAGATTACTCTGCCCATCAACAAAACATAGATTTGCTGCATGAAATGGAAGATCATTGCGGCGTGATAGCTGAGAATTATCGTCGTGCCTCAGGTCATGATGATTTGTATCAGTCATTCGGTTTTTCGCCAATGGTCACACATGACGCGAGAGATTCCATACTCCATATTAAAGACCCTGATTCCACTGAAGTGTTAAAACGCATAATGATTGCCGCAGGCAAGCAGGATGAAATTCAGGATGCCACCATGGCATCCCGCATCAGGCCAGATGGCCCAAAGCTCCCAAAGGAATCGGGCGATAAAAACTCCCAACGCGGCGGGCGTATTGTGTCAAAAAAGGGCGAAGCGGAATAACATTGTCATGCTGAACTTGCCTGTCCGCCGAAGCCTTGGCGAAGGCGGATTGAAGTATCTATGTTTCATCCTCGAATAGTACGTTTGTGGCACAATGGGCCCTGAAACAAGTTCAGGGCGACAAGTTAAGCCGCCTTCTTCCTTTTCAGCAGCGGCGCCAGAAATCTCCCGGTAATGCTTTCCTTGGCTCGCGCAATATCCTCCGGCGTGCCGGTGGCGACGATGCGGCCGCCCTTGTCGCCGCCGGCCGGGCCGATGTCGATGATCCAGTCGGCGGTTTTGATGACATCCAGATTATGCTCGATCACCAGCACGGTATTGCCCGCCTCCACCAGCTGATGCAGCACGGAGAGCAGTTTGCGGATGTCGTCGGCGTGCAGGCCGGTGGTGGGCTCGTCGAGAATATATAACGTGCGGCCGGTGGCGCGCTTGGAAAGCTCGCGGGCAAGCTTGATGCGCTGCGCCTCGCCGCCGGAAAGCGTGGTGGCCGATTGGCCGATAGCGATATAGCCAAGGCCCACCTCCTGCATTGCCAGCAGCTTTTCGCGGATGGAGGGTTGCGCGGCGAAGAACGTTACGCCTTCGTCCACCGTCATGGCCAGCACCTGGGCGATGGATTTGTCCTTGTATTTGATCTCCAGCGTTTCGCGGTTGTAGCGCGCGCCGTGGCAGACATCGCATTTCACATAGACGTCGGGCAGGAAATGCATCTCGATTTTGATGAGGCCGTCGCCCTGGCAGGCCTCGCAGCGGCCGCCGCGCACGTTGAACGAGAAGCGGCCCGGCGCATAGCCGCGGGCTTTGGATTCCGGGAGCGCGGTAAACCAGTCGCGGATCGGGGTGAAGGCGCCGGTATAGGTGGCCGGGTTGCTGCGCGGCGTGCGGCCGATGGGGGACTGGTCGATCTCGATGATCTTGTCGATGAATTCCAGCCCGGTGATGGCGTCGTGCGGGGCGGGGTGGGCCCGTGAGCCGTGCAGGCGGCGCGTGACGGCCTTGTACAGCGTTTCCACCACCAGCGTGGATTTACCGCCGCCGGAAACGCCGGTGACGCAGGCAAACGTGCCCAGCGGGATTTCCGCGTTGACATTTTTCAAATTGTTGCCGCGGGCGCCGCGTATGGCGATTTTCTTGTGGCTGCTGACGGAACGGCGGCGTTCCGGAACGGGGATAGATTTTGCACCGCTTAAATATTGTCCGGTAAGGCTATTTTTATTACGCGCGATAGCATCCGGCGTGCCTTCGGCCACCACGCGCCCGCCGTGGACGCCAGCACCCGGGCCCATGTCGATCACATGCTCGGCGGAACGGATGGTTTCTTCGTCATGCTCCACCACGATCACCGTGTTGCCAAGGTCGCGCAGGTGCCTGAGGGTGGAAATCAGCCGCTGGTTGTCGCACTGGTGCAGGCCGATGGAAGGTTCATCCAACACATAAAGAACGCCTGACAACCCGCTGCCGATCTGCGACGCCAGTCGGATGCGCTGCGCCTCGCCGCCAGAGAGCGTGCCGGATTCGCGGGACAGCGATAGATAATCCAGCCCCACATTGACCAGAAAGCCCAGCCGCTCGCGGATTTCCTTGAGGATTTTCTCGGCGATGGCTTTTTGCTTCGGGCTAAGTTTTTTCTCCAGCTGTTCGAACCATTGTGCTGACTGCTCGATGCTCATGCGCGTCACTTCGCCGATATGCAGCCCCGCTACCTTCACGCATAAAGATTCCGGGCGCAGGCGGTGGCCATTGCACGCCTCGCAGGGTTGCACACTCTGGAAGCGGCTGAATTCCTCGCGCACTGCGTCAGATGTTAGTTCGCGCCAGCGGCGGTCGAGGTTGGGGATGACGCCCTCAAACGGCTTGGTGACGTTGAAGCTGCGGGCGCCATCATAATACTGCATCTTGATGTCTTCCTCGCCGGAGCCGTGCAGGACGATGTCCTGGATGCGTTTGGGCAGGTCTTTAAACGGCGTGGCCATGCTGAAACGGAAATGCCTGGCCAATGAGGCCAGCGCATCACGGAAAAACCGCGTATTGCCCGCCCACGCCATGCCGCCCCACGGGGCGATGGCTTTTTCCTCCAGCGAGCGCGAAGGATCGGGCACGACCAGTGCGGGGTCGAAAAACATCTGCACGCCCAGCCCATCGCAGGTCTGGCAGGCGCCGTAAGGACTGTTGAATGAGAAAAGGCGCGGCTCAATTTCAGAGATGGTGAAACCGCTTACCGGACACGCAAACTTGCTGCTCATCAGGAAGGATGCAGGCGATTTTTTATCACCCAGCACTTCTACCCTCACCAGCCCGTCACCCAGCCCCAGCGCCTGCTCGATGGAGTCCGGCAGGCGGTTGCCGAGGTCTTTGGAAACCACCAGCCGATCCACCACTACTTCGATGTCATGCTTTTTGTTCTTGTCCAGTGTGGGCAGCTCGTCCAGCTCATGCAGCTCGCCGTCGATTTTGATCCGCTGGAAGCCTTTTTTCTGCAATTCCTGCAATTGCTTGCGGTATTCGCCCTTGTGGCCGCGCACGATGGGGGCCAGCAGGTAGAGCTTTGTTCCCTCCGGCAGGGCCATGACGCGGTCTACCATCTGGGAAACCGTCTGGCTTTCAATCGGCAGGCCGGTGGCTGGGGAATAAGGGATGCCGGCACGGGCATAGAGCAGGCGGAGGTAATCGTAAATCTCGGTGACCGTGCCCACCGTGGAGCGCGGGTTGTGCGAGGTGGTTTTCTGGTCGATGGCGATGGCGGGGGAAAGCCCGGAAATGCTCTCCACATCCGGCTTGTCCTTCACGTTCAGGAATTGGCGGGCATAGGCGGAGAGCGACTCCACATAGCGCCGCTGCCCTTCCGCATAGAGCGTGTCAAAGGCCAGCGATGACTTGCCAGAACCGGATGGCCCGGTGATGACCACCAGCTTGTTTTTAGGCAGATCGACGTCGATCCCCTTAAGGTTGTGTTCTTTCGCGCCGCGGATGAGTATGCAGTCTTCGGTCATGATTAATATTATGTAATAATTAAAGGGTGAAATGATAACAGAAATGTGGTAGAGTTGCTACCCTGAACTCATTCTTAGTAAAAGCAATGGCTGATAACGATAAAGAGCCTAATGAAGAAAAAATTCTTAAGGCCACGATAGTTGACACAAGCGGGTGGTCCGCGGAAGAGATTGCTGCCGTTCCGAGGGCTGAAGCGGCAGTTAAACCCGTCGGTGAAGAAATTCCTATGGCTCAATTGGTTGAGGAAGATGAGATTAAGCCAGCACAAAAACCGGGAATGGATCGGCGCCGATTTCTAAAGCGTGCTGGTGCGGCAACCATTGTTAGTGGTGGTATTATTGCGGCAGTACTTCTGAATTCACGGGGACAGTCAATAGAAGGTATCGTTCATGAAATAGCTGAAGATAATGAAAAACACAAGCTTGGCCTGAATGATTATCTGATTGCCATTCCGCCGAATGCGGATTCCAAATTCAGGAGGAATTATAAAGAAACCTATACCACGGGGCCGGATCAGACAGAGGATCTAGACTGGGCTAAAACAGTCTCCCTGAACCATGACGCTCTAATCACATTACATTTTCCGGCGGGCGGTGGATTAAAGGAGGTGGAGCAAGATATTAAGGCGCTACGCATGCCGAGCGTGCGCGCTTTCCGCGGGGAAAAAAACGTCGGTCTTTTCGCTACCGGGCATACGATTTTTCGGCTGAACCGGGAACGGGGAGAGGACGTGCCACTTGAACTCGGCGCCGCCGGTGGCCATTTCACATTTCAAGCCAAGGACAAATCCAAGGAGCTTAAGGCAGGATATGTGCATCTGTATGCGCAGCAACCCGAGGACACGCTGAACCTGGTAGTGCATAACCCGCAGAATATAGTCACAGGAGAAATTCGGGTCCATCATAGGCATACAAGAATAGATCTGCGTGAAATGCGGCGTGTTGACTACGGCCGGAATCTGGCTTGGGCCATTACGCCTGCTTTCGAAGCAGGACAGAATTTCGAGTATGTTTTGCCAAGGGGCCTGGCTGCGTCGATAGGGCCGGAAGAATTTATCAGGTTGGTTTCAGAAAGGTTCAACAGGCTTACAAGACCTGCCTTAAATGTGCCTGTACTCGGAAGGTGGAGATTACAGATTGGATTAGACCGGGATAGCAATGCGCTGCAACATGGGATGACAATAAGCGTTGATGGAATTGATGAAAAAGTTGTATTCCAGCAAGAGATGAAGCGGGGAGATGCTAAAAGACTATTGATGGGCTGGATGAAGCGGCATAGCGGCGGCGAAGAGCTTGGATTGAGCCACCGGCAGGAGGAAGCACTGGAAAACCTCCTTAATCCTCCGCAGCCCAGCAGATAGCTTTTTACTCGCCAGCTGGACGCCATTAATGCGTATAATCGACGTTAAACCGCCGCATGGCCGGGCGGAGTGGAAACGTAGCTGCGGGTTTCAGCAGGAACATCCGGCACGGTATTAGCCTCCAGCGATTCTTCCAACTTCGCTACCACTACATCGGAAAAGTATTCCTCGCCGCAATTGGTGCACACATCGGCAGGCACATGACGAACAACGTACGTTTTCCCATCCCGTTCAAAAACGAGCATGCCTTCCCCGGGCTTTGTCGTTCCATGTTTACAGATAACGCATTTCATTGGTTTTTTCTCACTTTGAACTCAGGCAGCCACTCTGTAAGGTCGGGCTCATACAATGTAATCACTACTTCTTCATCGCGAATCTTATCATAGGCTGAAACAACATGCAAATAGCGGCCTTGAACACAGCACAATAAAAGCCTGCTTGGCAATGGCTTATCATTTAGATAATCCTCAATAACTTCTCCATTACGCAAAACATGGGTAACTTCACGGCGAAGAATTTTTCGCTCTAACATGCGAATAAGCGCGTGCCGAGTATAGCTAATGGTTGCCATAATGACTTTCTGCTGGATTTTAGCGTTCTACGGTGTATTTAATTAGCCTGCAACCTTTGTTAAAGGGGAGAGTGTTATGGCAGGCAGCGTGAACAAGGTGATCCTGGTGGGCAACCTGGGCCGCGACCCGGAAGTGCGAACCACGCAGGACGGCAAGGAAATCGTCAATTTCTCGATCGCGACCTCGGAGTCCTGGCGCGACCGCACCACCGGCGAAAAGCGCGAGCGAACCGAGTGGCACCGTATCGTGATTTTTAATGACGGGCTGTCCAACATCGCCAAGAATTATCTCAAGAAAGGCTCGAAAGTGTATCTGGAGGGCCAGCTGCAGACGCGCAAATGGGTGGACCAGAGCGGGCAGGAGAAATACTCCACGGAGGTGGTGCTGCAGGGTTTCAACGCCGCGCTCACCATGCTGGATAAGCCCGGTGACCGGGCAAGCGGCGGTGGCGAAGGTGGCCATGCGCAGCATGAGCCTGCGCACGCGGCTGCTGCGCCTGGCGGCGGCAAGCAGGCTGCCGGGGCCGGAGCGCCGATCGACGACGAAATTCCGTTCTAAGGAGGCAGTGTCATCCTGCGATGCAGCGTAGCGAAGATCGCAGGTTTTGAAGATGGATCCTGCGGTCAAGCCGCAGGATGACGTGTTTATAATGAATATTCGCTTTCGCAAGATGAACGGCGCAGGAAATGATTTTGTCGTGTTTGACGCACGGCAGGCGCCACTGGTGCTAAGCGCAGCGCAGCTACGCGATATTGCCAGCCGCGATAACGCGATTACCAAAGGCTGCGACCAGGTGATTGTAATGGAGCAACCGCCGGTCAACGGCCATCGCTCACCGGCAACCGTTTTTATGCGCATCTTCAACGCCGATGGCGGCGAGGTGGAGGCCTGCGGCAATGCCACGCGCTGCATCGCCTGGCTGATGATGCGTGAAACGGGAACAAAGCAGGTTGCCGTGCAAACAAAAGCCGGCAAGCTGAGTTGCGTCAATGCCGGGCCGATGCAGGTGACGGCCGATATGGGCGCGCCGGACCTGGATTGGCACGCGGTGGCCAACAGCCCGGCGGAGGAGGTAGGTATGCTGGGTGTGCCGGTACTGGTTAGCATGGGCAACCCGCACGCGGTATTTTTTGTGGACGAGGTGCAGGGGGTGGATATCGCCCGGCTTGGCCCGCTGATTGAAAATCATCCCGTATTCCCCAACCGCGTCAATGTGAGCGTAGCGCAGGTGCGGGATGCAACGCATATTGATGCACGGGTGTGGGAGCGCGGCGTGGGGCTGACGCAGGCCTGCGGCACGGCGGCGTGCGCCACGGCGGTGGCGGCCATTGAGCGCGGCGAGTGTAAACGGGGTGAGGAGATTGCGGTGAATCAGGGCAGCGAATCGCTGCTCATCCGCTGGGGGGCAAATGGCCACGTATTCCTCACCGGCCCGGTAGCGCTGGAGTTTGAGGGGGTAGTGGCCCTGTGAGTGTGGAAATCATCAATTTCGGCTGCCGCTTAAACACCTATGAAGGCGAGGTGATCCGCGATCAGGCGCAAAAGGCCGGATTGCAGGATGCCATTATCTTTAATTCCTGCACCGTTACGGCCGAGGCCGAGCGGCAGGTGCGGCAGGCCATCCGGCGGGCGCGGCGCGAGCACCCGGCGGCAAAAATCATCGTCACCGGCTGCGGGGCGCAGGTGCACCCGGAGGAATATAAAGGCATGGAAGAAGTGGACCATGTGCTGGGCAACGCCGATAAGCTGAAAGCCTCGCCATACCTTGCGTTTGCGCGGGATGAGGAAAAGGCGATCGTCAACGATATTCATTCCGTACGTGAAACGGCTTCGCATTTAGTGGCTGGATTTGAGGGTATCGCGCGGGCGTTTGTGCAGGTGCAGAATGGCTGCGACCATCGCTGCACATTCTGCATTATCCCGTTTGGCCGCGGGCCGAGCCGCTCAGTGACGCTGGCGGATATTGTGGCGCAGGTGCGGGCACTGGTGGAGGCGGGATATAACGAGGTGGTGCTGACCGGCGTGGATATTACCGATTATGGCAAGGATTTGCCGGGCACGTCCACACTGGGCGGCATGATGAAGCGGCTGCTGGCGCTGGTGCCGGAGTTGCCGAGGCTGCGGCTTTCTTCTATCGACGCGGTGGAGGTGGATAGCGATACAATGGATTTGCTTGCCACCGAGCCGCGCCTGATGCCGCATTTGCACTTAAGCGTGCAGGCAGGCGACGACATGGTGCTGAAGCGCATGAAGCGGCGGCATTCGCGGGCCGATATTATTTCCTTCTGTGCGCAGGTGCGGCGCTTAAGGCCCGACGTGGTGTTCGGCGCCGATCTGATCGCCGGATTCCCCACTGAAAGCGAGGCGATGTTTGAAAACACGCTGCGCTTAGTGGGCGAGGTGGGGCTGACATGGCTGCATGTATTTCCTTATTCCGCCCGCTCCGGCACACCCGCCGCCCGCATGCCGCAGGTGCCAAAGGCAGTGCGGAAGGAACGTGCATCACGGCTGCGCGAAGCGGGGAAGCAGCAGGTGGCAGCTTACCTGGCATCGCAGGTGGGCACGGTGCAGCGCGTGCTGATGGAAAACGAACATACGGGACGGACAGAGCAGTATGCGCCGGTGGAGATGGGGCATGGGCATCAAACCGGCGCGGTTATGGAAGTCAGCATTACTGCTGCGAATACTTCGATGCTTTCCGGTATGCCGGTGATGGCAAAATAAATGACCTTCCTCTCCCGCCTTAAAACCGGCCTTTCGCGCAGTTCCGCCAATTTAAGCGATGGCATCACTGGTATTTTCACCCAGAAAAAACTGGATGAAGACACGCTTACCCGGCTGGAGGATTTGCTGATTGAGGCGGATATGGGCGCTGCCGTGGCGGCAGAGCTTACGGCCGGGCTAGCAAAACAAAAATTTGGCAAGGAGGTTACGGGAGAGGAAATCAAGCTTGCGCTGGCTTCGCTTATTGCGGCCATTCTTGCGCCATGCGCCAGGCCACTGCTCATTGACGCTTCCAGAAAACCGCACGTCATCATGGTGGTGGGTGTGAACGGCAACGGGAAAACCACCACGATCGGCAAGCTGGCGGCGCGCCTGAAGGCCGAAGGCAACACCGTGTGGCTTGCCGCTGCCGATACATTTCGTGCCGCGGCAGTAGAGCAATTGCAGGTATGGGGTGAGCGCACGGGCGCGCCGGTGGCAACGGGTGAAGCGAATGCCGACCCGGCCAGCGTGGCATATCGGGCATTGGAACAGGCGCGCGCAGCAGGGGCGGATGCGTTGTTTATCGACACCGCGGGCCGCCTGCACAACAAAGCGAACCTGATGGCGGAATTGCAAAAAATAGCCAAGGTGCTGCAAAAAATCGATCCTTCCGCACCGCACAGCGTGCTGCAGGTGCTGGATGCCACCACCGGCCAGAACGCCATCGCGCAGGCGGAAACCTTCCGCGATATTGCGGGTACTACCGGTCTTATTATCACCAAGCTGGATGGCACGGCGAAGGGCGGCATCGTGGTGGCGCTGGCAAAAAAATTCGGTCTGCCGATTTATGCCGTGGGTGTAGGCGAAGGGGTGGAAGACCTTGATTCCTTTGAGGCAAACGCCTTCGCACGGCAGCTGGTTTCTTTATAACACTTTGATATAACACCATTTTATTATTTACCCATCCTTAAGATTTGCACTCTATAATGAAAAGCGTATAATTCTAGCTATAAAGGGAACGCACGTAGGTTCCGCATTCGATCAAGAGGATCATCATGGTTACCGTCAATCCGCTCGCAGGCATATTTTCCGGCGCCTCCAGCCAGATACAGAAAACCAATTCGCAAATCGCCGATACCATCGCCAGCCTCGTCACCGGCAATGCGAATGCGCAATCCGGCGGGGATGTAGCGAGCACGTCTGTCGCCGCGCTGTTGCAAAGCCAGGTCAGCACGCTGCAGCAGGCAGGCGCTAATATCGCGCAAAGCTTCAGCCTCACGCAAACGGCCGGAGACGCCATCACCCAACAGCTTGATCTCGTCGGCCAGCTTCAGCAGCTGGCAGCGCAGGCCAACAGCGGCGTATTGAACAATACGCAGCGGCAGGAGCTGAATACGCAAGCGCAAGGGCTGGTGCAACAGCTGGACCATATCGGCGCTAACACGGAGTTCAATGGCATCCCCTTGCTGGACGGTTCCTACAGCACTAATCTTGGCGCTGTACTGGGAACCGGCAATTCCGGTGTATCGCTCAGCATTCCCAGTCTGACCGCACAATCATTATTCAGCGGCGGCACGATCGACCTGAAAACGCAGGCCGGGGCGCAAAGCGCCGCCACTATCCTGCAAACCGCTGCCAACACGCTTCAAGCCGCGCAGACCAATGTGGGCAGCTTCTCGCAGGGGCTGGATATTGCTGCCGCCACGGTGGAATCAACCCAGTTCAATTTGGCGGCGGCCACCTCTAACTTGTCGGATACCGATTTTGCGCAGGCTTCCACCGCTCTTTCGCAGCTTAACCTGCAGCAGAACGTCCAGTATGCCGTGCTGGCGCAGGCAAATAACATTCCGGCAGGCGTGCTGGATTTGCTGAACAAGCCGCCGGTCTAACCCTTTTAATATGGAAGATGCGCCGTGGCTATTGCTGCTGGCGCTGTTTATGATGCCACTCTAAATGGTGGGTCTGGGATTTTTTCATCAGCCACATACCCAGCCACGTGCTAACCCAGCACGTCAGCATAAAGATTATCATCTGCATGGATGCGCTCTTGGTAATAGCCATCGCCACGATCCCGCCGATCAGTGGCACGGCAATCACTGCCATCACCAAGGTTGTCCACCAGACCAAGCCCGCCACCACCCCGTGCTTTGCGTAGGCGGGCGAGGGGGTGGTTTGCGTATTATCCATAAATTCCTCCATAAATAGCACTATACGACTGGAGTATAGCATAATACAATGCGGCTGAGGAGAGGAAGTGAGTTAATAACATTTAATTTATCGCTTTTCAACCGGGGTGAAGGGGCGGGGAGCCGCCCCGGTAAACAGCTGGCGCGGCCGGCCGATCTTGGTTTTGGGGTCTTCCATCATTTCCTTCCACTGCGCCACCCAGCCCACGGTGCGGGCTACCGCGAACAGCACGGTGAACATCTTGGAGGGAATGCCCATGGCGCGGTAGATGATGCCCGAATAGAAGTCCACGTTGGGATAGAGCTTGCGGCTGACGAAATACTCATCTGACAAAGCGATTTTCTCCAGCTCCACGGCGATTTTCAGCAAGGGATCATCGCCCAGTCCGAGCTCGCTCAGCACTTCCTGGCAGGTTTTATACAGCACCTTGGCGCGTGGGTCATAATTCTTATAGATACGGTGGCCGAAGCCCATCAGCTTGATGCCGGATTGCTTGTCTTTCACTTTCTTGATGAAATCCGGAATGTTTTTAACGTCGCCGATTTCCTGGAGCATGTTGATGACTGCCTCATTGGCGCCGCCATGCGCCGGGCCCCACAGGCTGGCGATGCCTGCGCCGATGCAGGCGAACGGGTTGGCGCCGGAGGAGCCGGCCAGCCGCACGGTAGACGTGCTGGCATTTTGCTCATGATCGGCATGCAGGATGAGGATTTTATCCATCGCCCGCGCCAGCACCGGCGATACCTTATAGGGTTCGCAGGGCGTAGAGAACATCATGTGCAGGAAATTCTCGGAAAAGCCCATTTCGTTGCGCGGATACACAAACGGCATGCCGATGGAATATTTATAGGCCATGGCGGCCAGCGTGGGCATCTTGGCGATCATGCGCACCGCGGCCAGCTCGCGCTGGTCGGCCACGTTGATATCCAGCGAGTCGTGGTAGAAGGCCGAGAGCGAAGCGGATGAACCCACCATGATCGCCATCGGGTGCGACATGCGAGGAAATCCGCGCAGCAAGAACTGCAACTGCTCATGCACCATGGTGTGCATGGTCACGGTGCGCACCCAGCTTTGCTTTTGTTTCGCGCTGGGCAGCTCGCCATTCAGCAGCAGGTAGGCGACTTCCAGGAAATCGCTCTTTTCGGCCAGCGCGTCGATGTCGTAGCCGCGATAGCGCAGGATTCCTTCGTCGCCATCAATATAAGTGATTTTCGATTCGCAGGAGGCGGTGGAAAGAAACCCCGGATCGTAGGTAAAATAGCCGGTATCGCCGTAAAGCTTGCTGATATCGATGACCGGCGCGCCCTCCACGGGGCGGTGCACCGGGTATTGCACGGTTTTCCCGCCGACGGAGAGGGTGGCGGTTTCAGGGGCGGAGGCAGCGGCTTTTTCGGGTGTGGGCATGGGGAACTCCTTTGAAAATCTGAAAACCTTAGCCTCATACTATGCCGCAAATGAGTAAAGAAACTATTAGGAGGCGGACTTGATATTTTATTTACAATATGTTAATGGATGGTCAAACAATAGGGGACAGCGTAATGGATGTATCGTATATATCAATCGATGAAAGCGTCATTATAGGCGATTACCTAAGGCAGCTTCTGAATGCGCGTGTCGAGGCACATATCCATGAGAATTTAGCAAATAAGTTCGGCGGAAATACTGTCGATGATGCTGATGACTCGCAATGCCCGACGAACGTCCCCCTAAGACATCGCGAAAAAGCCAGAAACACTATTGTCCAAAAGCTTTGTGACGAAGTGAGTAATACTTCGGGTAAGGAAATAACACCAAAGATAATTGGCCAAATTCTTAGCGGGCACTGGAATGGCGAGAAATCCCGGTGTTTTCTAGGCGTTGTGTTGGCATGGTTCGGATACCACGTAGATGGACCAGAAGGAGAAAAGGCGTGGGCGCGCTTGCGTGAGGACACAGAATTGCCTCCTGCAAGACTGGAAACAGATCCTCCCCTGTCAGATACGCAAGAAATGGAACGAACAAAAGCATTGATCAGGAGGCGCAAAGAAATAGACAAAGAGAGGGCTCTGGAGAAAAACTCTACTCCAGTAGTAGATGTCCGTGTCCGCACCTCTCATCTTGGGAAAGGGAATCAATCGCCGCGGAGTTGGTAGAACCAATCATTGACACTTCCACCAGTTCAGCTATTGCTTGCAGTTCCATAAAAAACGCACTGGATTTAATCGCAGGGGGAATATCGCATGAGCGTGAGCCGTTTTTTCATTAGAAAGCCTATTGCGACCATCCAGGCCGAAACGCAAAAAAGTGAGCTCAAGCGCACGCTCTCGGCGGCTAACCTGATCAGCTTGGGCATCGGCTGCATCATCGGCACCGGTATTTTCGTGATGACCGGGCAGGCCGCGGCGCAATTCGCCGGTCCCGGCATCATCATCTCGTTTTTCATGACCGGCATATGCTGCGCTTTCGTGGCGCTGTGCTATGCCGAGCTGGCGTCCATGCTGCCGGTTTCGGGGAGCGCCTATTCCTATGCCTATGCCTCGCTGGGGGAAATTTTCGCCTGGATCATGGGCTGGCTGCTGCTGCTGGAATATGGCATCGCGGGTTCCACCGTTTCGGTCGGCTGGAGCGGCTATGTGGTGAGTTTCCTGAAAGATTTTGGCGTTATCATCCCTCCGGAATGGGCCGCCGCCACCGGCATGAAAGTCACCATGGCCAACGGGCTTGAAGGCAAGGCCATATTCAACCTTCCCGCCGCGCTCGGGCTGGTGGTGGTAAGCATTCTGCTGATGCTGGGCGTGAAAGAATCGGCCACGGTCAATAATGTCATCGTCTTTATCAAAGTATCGGTGGTGATCCTGTTCATCGCCTTCGGCATGGCGCATATCAACCCGGCCAACTGGCACCCGCTGATTCCCACCTTCGTCCCGGATAATTCCGGTACGTTATTTGGCCACCCGTATGGTGATTACGGCTGGGGCACTTTCGGCTGGATGGGCGTATTGCGCGGCGCGAGTTATATTTTCTTCGCCTATGTAGGGTTTGAGGCGGTGTCCACCGCAGCGCAGGAATCCCGTAACCCGCAGAAAGACCTGCCGATCGGCATCATCGGCTCGCTGGCCATCTGCACGGTGCTTTACATGCTGGTGTCGCTGGTGCTGACCGGCATTGTGCCTTACCATACGCTGAACGTGCCGGCGCCGATTGCCATGGCGGTGGACGCCATCGGCCTGCCGTGGCTGGCATTTATGGTGAAGGTCGGCGCCATATGCGGCCTGTCGTCGGTGATGCTGGTGCTGATGTACGGCCAGACACGCATTTTCTACACCATGGCGCATGACGGGCTGCTGCCTCCGGTATTCAGCCATGTGCACCCCAGGTTTAAAACACCGTGGATCAACACGCTGCTTGTCGGCGCGATTTCCGCCGTGGTGGCGGGCATGACGCCGATCGAGGACCTGGGCAACCTGGTTAATCTCGGCACGCTGATGGCTTTCACCATCATCTGTTTCACCGTGATCTATCTGCGCGTAAAAGAACCGGCGTTCATCCGGCCATTTAAAGTGCCATTCGCTAAAATAACGCCCTTCCTGGGTATGGCATCCTGCCTGCTGCTCATCGCCCCGTTATGGGGAACGTTTGTGACGCTGATTCCTTATTTTGTCTTGGGATTCTTCATTTATTTCGCCTACGGCCAGTTCAACAGCCGCTTACGCAAGGCCCAGGCTCTCGCCGGATAATATCCAGGCAGATAGCGCATAGCCGTCGGGCTTGTGTTTTGCGATAACTAGGTATATATTGCCCGCCAACTGGATCAACCGACGCGCCACCCAAGCGGCGCAGATCGGGGGTTGTATGCGTAATTCCCACGTCGCCAATGCATTATTGGCGAGCAGCTTATTGGTTTCATGTGCATCGATGACACATTCCGGCAACAGCAGCTGGGACGGGGTTGATTATGCGCATCCGTCGCGCGCGGTTTCTCACGTGCGCGATTACGATGCCGATTACTCGCTGCCTGCGTCCGCAGGCTGCATGGACGATGCACCGAACTGCCGGTAAATTCGTCATTGCGAGCGAAGCGAAGCAATCCAGAGGCCCGGAAGGAAGGCTGGATTGCTTCGTCGCCTTCGGCTCCTCGCAATGGCGGAATCTGCTACATCGACTTCATGATGTCCTGCTCAATGCTGAGCGGGGGCGGGTTTTTGTATTCCACCAGCCGCCGGTACACCTGCAGATTTTCCATCACGCGCTGCACGTAATTGCGCGTTTCGGCAAAAGGAATTTCCTCAATCCAGTCTACCGCCACTTCCACGCTGCCCCGCGGCGTGCCGAAGGTGCTCATCCATCCCCGCACATTGCCCGGACCGGCGTTATACGCCGCCACCGACAGCACGTAAGAACCGTTATAGCCCTTCAGCAGCCGGAAAAGATAGGCGCTGCCCAATTGCATATTATAGGACGGATCATACAGTTTCGATTCCGCGTAGCTCAGCCCGGTTTTGCGCGCCATTTCCTTCGCGGTTCCGGGCAAAAGCTGCATCATGCCGACCGCGCCGGTCTTGCTGCGCGCAGAAG
>Ga0207070_1103_pt1 | contig 20860 bp, 15 predicted proteins | sample Alteio_BWMinHeat_92_FD_153591 | JGI IMG/M metagenome (GOLD analysis project Ga0207070, IMG submission 153591) | Enriched cells from forest soil in Barre Woods Harvard Forest LTER site, Petersham, Massachusetts, United States -... | ecosystem: Environmental > Terrestrial > Soil > Temperate forest >...
CCTGGAAGGCGTCATCGACGTCTTGCTCGTGGCGCAGGACATTCCGGCAAACTGAGCGGACGAGTCGACCATAACGGCAGACTAGGGTGGCGAAGGCGTTTTCGTCGCGGTTCGCCACAAATTGTTCCAGGAGCTGGCCATCTGTCCCATGCTGCGCTGCGGACCGGCCAGCCAGCCGCCGCAAGTGGCACACGACTGTGTTTAATTGTCCATCTCGCAAGATCTTTGGCCTCCGGGAATACGCTTTCCTACTAGTTTAGTGTCCTCAGGATGTAAATTAGTCCAACGTGATTCAAAATCATCGGTTGGCGAGCCTCACAAGACTCGCCACCGCGCAAAGAGACGACGGCACACGGCCGTAGGGAATGCAAAGGGGATATTCATCCTTTGCCAGCCCAAGACTCAAAGGCTTCTGGCGTCGGAGGAGTCAGCAAGCTGGCGATGTGCCGCCCCGCTCTATCGCTTTGATTTCACAACGAAAGGAATACAACAATGAATGCGAGCGTGCGCCCGCTTGACTTGCGAGCGCAACCGTCGAGCAGCCATGCTGAAACTGCGGAGGTGTACCGTGCGAAAGAATCTGCGGCCGGGCGAAAAGTTCCCGGACATCGAGCTTGTCAACGAAAACGACGAACTGACGAAGCTATCCAGCTTGATGCGCGGCTTTCCCACGGCGGTGGTCTTTTCGCGAGGATACTACTGACCGAAGGATGTACGCCAGTTGGCGAACTACGTGGCGCATTTGCAACCGGAGCTGGCCGTCAATTACTGCCAACTCGTGGTGGTATGGACGGACAACCCCGCGTCCACTCGCGCTGCCCGACAGGAGTTGGGCGCTACCTTTCCCTTCCTGTGTGACCAGGAACGGAAGGTGATCGCCGAGCTTGACATCGTGGACACGACCGACGCCGACCATCCAAGGATCGCGATCCCGTATACGTTCCTGGTCGATGGCGAGCGCGTGATCTTCAAGATTTACAATGGTTGGTGGTATGTGGGCCGTCCGACGGTGGAGGAGTTGCGGATGGACCTGCGCTCGCTGATGGCAAGGCGGCGAGACTGGTGGTACGACGATAAGCCGGCGCCGTATGCTGACCTCTGACCTTTTGACCTCTGGCTCACCACTCACGTAGCCACGTAGGGTGCGTCGAGTCCGCGCTGACGCACCTTCATGCTGCGGATTTACCGCACAACCGAGACGGTTGTGCTACGTAACACAACCGTCCCGGTTGTGCGGCAGTCACCCGGAAATGAAGTCGCGTAGCCACGTAGGATGCGTCGAGTCGGCGCTGGCGCATTTGCTCGTTTCCTGTAGCTTGTCCTTAGCCTACTTCGAAGCAATAAGCGACCGTTGCTCCGGATCTTCTCGGTTGACCGGTTCTTCTCGGTTCATCGGCTGATCATTCAGGCCAAGCCGGCTGGCGACCCAGGTGTGCGTTTGTTCGGGGTTAATAGTCCACCGATTGAGATGCTGCGCGACCTGACGGCTCGCGGCATCCCCACGCCCTTGCCCCGAGTGCAAGAGCCCGTTGTCGACGTCCAGATCGGCGACCGCATGAATGCAATTGCTCGCCATCCCGGGCCGGAACCTGCGGTCGATCGCCTTGTACAAGACTTGCCCACTGTTCAAGCGGGCCTCTTGCTCGACCGCGCGATCATACAGTTCTTTCTTGATCTGGTAAGGTCCCCACATTGACACTCGGGAATTTCTCGACTCGGCCCAACGCAGACTGGATTCCAAATCGAGATTCGCGCCCGGCTCCGGCTGGCGACGCAGGATCACAATGTCGAGCGATTGGGGCATCCAACTGATGGTATGGATCTCTATGGGAGAATCCTTGGCCGAATCACCCGTTCCGGTTGCCTTGACAAAGGTGGCAAAGGAGTGAGTTCGCCTCGGGTCGCGGGAATTGGCTTGGGCCGAGAAGATGGTCATGTAATAGGATTCGGTGACTTCCTGGGCGCGAGATTGAGTGCTTGCCATAGCTAACAAGATGGCAATTGACGTCGAAAAGCGCGCGAAGATTCTTGTAAAGCGCATGGGTTTCCCCTGTCTGCGTTGGAAGTTATCGAGTCGTTGTTTTGTTACTTCGAGCCTGACGGGCGCTCACGTCGCCGTTTCCCGGCAAGGTCAGAGAGGATCGAGATGTTCAGGGCCTACGCGGTATCGAGGCCCCTCAGTCCGAGCAAGCTGTGCCTAATTAGTTTGATGCCCCGCTTGGCGGAGGGATTCGCAATTTCGCAGCCCTCTCCTCGACGCCGCTGCAGGAGTACCAAGCCGCGACCGCGATTCGTTCTCTTGCAAACGCTCGCTCGTTTCTTTCCAGTAAATTACTAAGCGCGGCGGGGGTACAGCCTGCTGAACTTCTCTTGCAAAATCCATGTGATCAAGCAGTGTTGTTCTATTCCAGTCCGCGCCGACGCACCTTCATTACCGCGGATTGAAAGCGCGGCCTGGGCTGATTGAAGGGGTCACGGATTGGGGCTGAGGGTTCACGAAGCGGAGCTTGGGAACGAGAGTGGAGGCAAATTTTACTTCCGGAAGCTCGGATCGCTGTAATCGCCATCGGACCAGTTTTCCGCAGGCTTTATTTCGAGAATGGTCACGGTCGAATTCTGGAAAAGAATTTTACCATGCGGCAGCGGGGCGGGATCGACGCCGCGGACGCAGAGTTGATGGGTTGGTTGCAAGCGCTGGAGAACGGCTTGCCACTCGTCCATGGCACAGTGATGGATTTGCCAGGCGCTGGTGGGCACGCCCGCGCAGCAGGGCAGAAACGATCCGACGGAACCATAGGTCGCCTGGACGAAAGTTCCCGGAGCATTCATGTGGGTCTCGGCCCAACCCAGGGCTTCCCAGCCGTCTTTGCCGATGGGCGCGTGCCAGACGTTGCGTTGATATTGAATAATGTGCTGATTAAACGTTAACACCAGCAGGGCAAGACCCACCCCAAGCCAAAGGCCGAAGTTGCCAAGATTCGGAAACCGCAGCCGGGTGGCCTTCCATGCCAAGGCCATCGCGATCGCGGCCAGGGCGCCTCCCCAATGGACCACGCGGTTGGGATAAATCATCATGGAAAAAGGCAGGATCCACCAGTTGGTGTTCGCCAGGATGAACACCAGGAGCAAGAGGCAAACCGCTATCGCCAGGGCGCTACGCCAACGCCCGAGAGCCAAGAGCGCCACCCAGCTTGCTGCTCCCATCCAGGCAATATGGCCGCCGCTGAATCGCTTGAGGTAATTGAGACTCGATACCATGGCGCCTGTCCAGGAGTCGGCCAGGGGCGCATCCGCGCGAATGTGGCCCTGGGACCAGTCGATTTCCGCCTGGCTCATATGGACCTGTCCGGATAGAAGGTAGCAGCTTAGCACGAGTCCACTGATACCGGCAGCGGAAATTAAGGTGACTAGAGTTCCACGCCGTTGATGCGACTTCACCAGCAATGCCAAGCTCGCGACGGGAGCGACACAATACAGCCAAACGGCGGCGCTGACGCCGTGAACTAAAGGAATCGCTCCCGCGGTCAGCCCCAAAGCCAAGGCCGGGCGCACGGTGCCGCGGCGGGAAGCTCGCCACAGCAGCCGCACCGCCAAGAGTCCGATGGCCATGCCGGCCACCGTGGGGAACCCACCCCAGCCGATGGTGTTTTGCGCCAATCGCGCGCCCCAGGCCTGGGCGACGGCCAAAACGGCCGCGGGCGAGGGGCGAACCCAGAGACGCAGAACCAAGTAGGCCGCGAGAATCCAAGCCGAATACGCTAATTGAGACAATCCCAGCACCACCGATCCCGGCTCGCACCCCCAGGAGATGGCGATGCTGCCGATCGTGGGCACGCCCAAATTGACCGTCGGGAAGAAGAGGTCGTCAAACCAAGGGGCGTAGGAAGCCGGCAATCCCCGATGGGAGGAGATCATTCGAGCCGAGGCGCCCACCATCCCGGCATCGACTCCCAACGGAATGTAGTTCCGCAATATAACGGTGGCGTAGACGGCACAGCCCAGAGCCAGCGTTGCGGCCGCCCAAGGGTGTCTGGGTCGCAGGAAACGCCATCGATGTTGCCCCCTCATGCTGACTGCCATCGTCGCGAGCAAGGCGGCCAAGGCGAGTCCCAGGGCAACATCCAGTCCGCCGTCAAAACAGAAGACATAGAGGCTGATCGTCCAATACACGATCCCCATGAGAACGTAACCGGGCAGACCCAGGCGAAGTCGCAGCGCCGCACAGACAGGGAAACCTGCCAACAACACAATTCCCCACACCGCCGCCAAACCCTTCAAATGCTCCAACAATAAGAACAGAGGAACCATGATCGGACCTCCATGTCCGAAAGAGGGGATGAAAGGGCGAAATCCTATCATTCAACCGCGAGATATCACAAGTGCAATCGCGGAGGGGGCCACGGCGTCGGAAGTTGATTCCGGCAGCTTGGTGGAGCGTGATTCTTTGAAAGGATGAACGCTTTGAGTGCGCAGGGAGTCGGTCTTGATTTCTTGAAGGCAGCGGTTTGCGGCTGCCTAAGCCGCCATCGCGGCCGGGCGAGTGCGCCGGGCAACCACCGTGAACATGAGCCGTCGCGAGCCCTCGAACATTTGCGTGTGGAAGTTAACCCGCGCGTCCTCGAAGCCGAGCACGCCCAGGAGTTGGCAAACGAGTGCCGGCGGGAGCTCCCACCACAAACAATCCCGCCGCGGATAGTCACCGGCGCGCGGCAGGAGCTTCATGCGCTTCCCCAGCAATCCGGCGCCGGCCGTGCCGAGTCCTCGGGCCGCGAGCCACGGCAGGAAGCGCCGCCGCGGCACCATGTCGGCCACAATCACCGTCTCGCGCGCCAGTCGGCAGGCGTTCGCCAACGCCAGGAACGGGTCGCGCAGGTGCAGCAAGATGCTCCCGCAGACGGCCATATCCACCGGGCCGATGGATTCCGGGATGTCGTATACCGAGCCGTAAACCATCCGCGCTTTCGACTTGAGCGCCCGGTAACAAAACCAGTAGCCTTCGTTGTAGCGGCTCACGTTGAGCCGTACCTGGCGGCGGATTTGGTCCATGTCGTTGCCGGCATAGGGCACGATGTCCCAGCTCATCCCGGGGCAGACGTCGTAGGAGACAACCTCGGCCCCTTGCTGCTCCATGTAGAAGGTGAGGCAACCGGTGGCCGTACCGACGTCGAAAACGCGCTTGCCGGCGAAGCGTGTGTGGCCCAAGTAGCGGTCGAGCCCACCACGCAGGTCCCATGCCCCCTGGACCAGGCCGTGGCCGGGCAGCTCGAGCGTGTGATAAAAGTCGCAGTCCTGAGCGCGAGTAACGATCCGGGGCGGGGCATAAAGGGGCGCATCGGTCATGGCCGAGAACCTCCGTGTGCGGCCGTAAGTCTACGTGGCAGCATCCGGTTTTCTACCCTAGATGTGAACCGTGGTCAAGTACGAGTCGGCGTCCGCCGGGCACGCTTCCAGAATGAAGACGCGCTATTCCGCCCACTGTTCCGACTGCCCGGCAGGGAAAGGCCGGGCATTTTCAGTTTCAGTGACATTCCCATAGTTAGCAAGGTTCACACGTATGGCTTTTGATTCCTGTCTTGTGAATAAAACACTTGCCCCCTCTTTCCGCGCGCTAGCGGCGCGCCGTATGCTCAACTTTGGTGAGTGGTGAGTAGTAGTGGTAAGTGATGAGGGGTGAGTGAATAAGGAGGGAGAATCCACTGTGGCCGCAGGCAATCCATCTCCTTCGTTGGCGGAGCTCAAGGTGCGGGCTAAGTCCATTCGCAAGGAAATCATCACCAGCACCACCACGGCCGGGTCGGGGCATCCCACCAGCTCGCTTTCGGGAGTGGAGATCGCCGTCGCCCTTTATTTCGGCGGCATCCTTCGTTACGACCCCAAGAATCCTCATTGGCCCGCGCGCGATCGCTTCATTCTGAGCAAAGGTCACGCGGCCCCTCTTCTCTATGCCGTGCTGGCGGAGGCCGGGTATTTTTCCAAAGATATGCTCCCGACCTTGCGAAAGCTCGGCAGTCCTCTGGAAGGCCATCCGAACATGCGCCGTCTGGCCGGAGTGGAAGCATCGACCGGTTCACTGGGCCAGGGCTTGTCGCTCGGCATCGGCCATGCCTTGGCGTCCCGGCTCAATCAGGAAGACTACCGCGTCTATGTGCTTATGGGCGACGGCGAAATGGATGAAGGGCAAGTCTGGGAAGCGGCCATGGCGGCCAAGAAGTTTCGGCTCGACAATCTGGTGGCCATCGTCGATCAGAACGGTTTTCAACAGACGGGCCCGACGGCGGAAGTGCTCGATCTCCGCCCGCTGGCAGCGCGGTGGGAGGCATTTGGCTGGTTCACTCAAGAAATCAACGGGCACGATCTGACCGAAGTTCTGGCCGCTTTTCAAAAAGCCGCCCAAACCAAGAGCAAGCCCAGCGCCATCGTGGCTCGGACGGTGAAGGGATATCCGATTGAAAACTTGCTCAGCGACCCGAATCATCACGGCAAGCCGCTCACCAAGGAAGAAGAGGCTAAGGCATTGGCGTTCTTGGATTCGCGGGAATGATCCAGAACTGGTTGGGAATGAGAGGAATGAATAGCCCGACGCGCCAGCAAGGACGGAAGGTAACCCTTGCTAGCGCGTCGGGCTATAGTTCAGCCGGTAGCAGTAAGGGTGACTCATGAAAATGGGGAAGTCGGTTCGCGAAGCTTTCGGCGTGGCCCTGGCCAAGCTGGGGGAGGAGAATCCGGATATCGTCGTGGTGGACGGCGACGTGCACAATTCGACGCACACGGATTTTTTTGCCAAGAAGTTTCCCGAGCGGTTTTTCAATGTCGGCATCGCCGAATCGAATCTGGTGGGCGTGGCCTCCGGCTTGACCGCCGCGGGGAAGCGAGCCTGGCTCTCCAGCTTCGCCTGCTTTGTCATGTGCAACTCGTATGACCAGTTGCGCATGTCCGTGGCGTTTCCGAATTTGGACGTGAAAGTGGTGGGCACTCACGCGGGCATCAGCATCGGCGAAGACGGCCCGTCACAAATGGGCATCGAAGACGTGTCGCTGGCCTGCTCGCTGCCGAACTTTACGGTCGTGGTGCCGGCCGATGAGCCGTCGACGCAACGGGCCGTGCCGGCGCTAGCCGGTCTCCGCACGCCGGCTTATCTCCGCGCCGGCCGGCCGAAGGTGCCTATCATTTATGAAAAGGATTGTCCGTTTACTTTAGGGAAAGCGAACCAGCTTCGCGACGGCAAAGACCTGACGATCATTGCGAATGGCTTGATGGTGGCGGCGGCTCTGGAGGCGGCCGAGAAGTTGGCCGCACGCGGGATTCAGGCCCGAGTCCTGGACATGCACACCGTCAAGCCGTGCGACGATGCCGCGGTTCTCGCGGCCGCCCGCGAGACGGGGCGGATCGTCGTGGCCGAGGAGCACCTTCTGCACGGCGGCTTGGGCAGCGCGGTGGCCATGTCCGCCGCTCGTCAGCATCCGGCGCCGATGCGCTTCGTGGGCTTGCGCGATACTTTTGCGGAATCCGGCAAGCCGGAGGAGTTGCTCGCCAAGTATGGGCTCACCGCCTCGGACATTGAACGTGCGGCGATGGAGCTGGTGGGAAGAAAGGCATGACTAATTCATAGCCCGACGCGCTAGCAAGGACCGAAGATAATCCCTTGCTAGCGCGTGGCTATCGTTTCGTTCTTCACCATTTACATTCTCAGCCCTGGCAATTCTTGAGGTGGGCCGGCTTTTTGCAGTTCTTCCGCGACGCGGCCGGCCAACGTCAAATAAGCCTTCGCCACCTCTGAGTCGGGGAACTTATGGACGATGGGATCGCCGGCGTCGCTGCACTCGGCCACGCGCGGATCGATGGGAATCTCTCCCAAGAATGGCGCGCCGACATCCTTGGCCAGCTTCTGTCCGCCGCCGTGGCGGAAGATTTCATAACGCTTGCCGTCGTCACCGGTGAAGTAGCTCATGTTTTCCACGACGCCGAGGATCGGCACCTTGACGGTTCGGAACATCTCGATGCCGCGGCGAGCGACGGTGAGGCTCACGTCCTGAGGCGTGACCACGGCCACCACGCCGGAAAGAGGCGCGGTCTGGGCAAGCGACAGCTGGGCGTCGCCGGTTCCCGGCGGCATGTCCACGAGCAAATAATCCAAATCGCCCCAGGTGATTTGCGTGAGAAACGCGGTCAGATATTTGTGAATCATCGGTCCGCGCAGAATGGACGCCTGATTCGCCGGGACCACGAAGCCCATCGACATGAGCTTGATGCCGAAGCGCTCAATGGGAAACGGCGTCGTCTGCGGATCGACGTGAGGCACGCCCATCATGATGGGAATGCTGGGGCCGTAAATGTCGGCGTCCATGAGTCCGACCCGCCGGCCGTGCATCTGAAGCGCGAGCGCCAAGTTGGTCGCGACGGTCGATTTGCCGACGCCGCCCTTACCGCTGGTCACGGCGACCAAATGTTTGACGCTGGGCAACGTGAGTCGTTGTAATGTTCCACCGGGAGGCTGCATGGTTAGGTCTTAGCCCCTTTCAATTGGTGATGTTTCCTTCTGTCGAACTTCTTCATGTCGTCTTGCACAGAGGACACTCGCAAAGCTGTCGAAGATACTCCAATGTGAACAGCCCGGTGTCGTGTCCGTCGTTCCAGACAATCTTATAGGCGTAATTGCCGACGGGAGAGATCTCCACCGGCGCCAAAGGAGGCTTCGGGGCCAGCTCGCTTGCCGTGAGAATTCGAAAAGGATCGGGGGGCTGGCCGAATTCTCCTTTGCAGCCGGCGCAGGGGCAGTTGTCCCGAAGCTGCTTCCAGCTGTAAACGCTCCGATGCCCGTCGCTCCAATCGATGGTCAGCTGATTCTCGCCTTGCTTGCTTAGTGCCAACGGCCGAGGGGACTGCGACGATGAAATCGCCATTCGCTTTCTCCATTCCTTCTTCATTATCATTATAGGAATTCATATTTCGGGTGGTCGCCGGGCGGTCAGGCTGGTCGTGTGGAGACCAATTAGCTCCTCCTGCGCGTTAGCTGCTGGGAGGTAGATGACCTTGCCACTTTGCCAACTCTTAAGAGGCTTGGCAAAGTACTCCACCGCCACAAGTCCACAGCAACAAATGACTTAAGCAAAGAGCGGAGTGTCTTTGCCACATTCCCACACTCTCGGGAGATGATCGATCGCCATCCGGGGTGCGTGCAAGGTCAGCTTCGGCATTCGCTTTGCCATAGGACACTATCCAAACTGCCGGGAAGAGAAGATTGGATGAGAAATATGATTGCAGAGAACCAATTGTCCATTCTCGTCGTTGATGATGATGAGGTGTTGGGACGGATTCTAAGTCGCATACTGCAGCAACAGGGCCATGCCGTTCGTCGGGCCGAGAACGCGGCCGAGGCGTTGGCGCTAGCTCGGGACCATACTCCCCATCTGGTATTGGTAGACCTCTGCTTGCCGGATCGGGATGGCGTGGAGCTCGCCCGGCAACTTCGCAAGGAGCATCCTGGGATTCATTTGATTCTGATGACTGCCTATCCGCTGAGACTTCGCGATCAGCCCAGCCTCGCCGTGGAATTCGACCAAGTCCTGACCAAGCCTTTGGGGCTGGCAGAGTTGCGGCGGGCTGTCGATTCGACGTTGGCGCTGTGTGGATGAGGTGCACCATATGACTTCCCGTCTCGCCAATTCTCTAAAGATCGCCGGCATGGTGATCGTTTTGCTGGTCGTGGTGCTTGCCGCCGCGGCTGCCGTGCGAAAACTCAAAGGCCAAAAGGAAGAGGGTGACTCGGCCGGCAAAGCGGCGATGTCGGTCGAGTCCGCCGGCCCGGATGCCCTTCGTTTCACTCGGCCTGAAGTCGTGCAAACTTTGGGCGTCCAGGTCACCCAGGCCGAGAAAGCGATGCAGGCCGATCGAGAAACGGAGAAACATGGCCGTCAACTGGTATTGAGAGGAACTCTGGGACCCGACACGGATCACTATGTTCAAATCCGTCCGCGGTTCGCGGGCGAAGTGGTTGAAGTCGGCACGATCCGTGAAGGCGTCTCAGGCCAGCCCACGCAAACCCGGCGGATTACCAACGGTGATCCGGTTTTCGGGCCCGAGGACAAGAAGCCGGGCACGCTCCTGGCCGTCGTCTCCAGCAAGGACCTGGGTCAGCTCAAGAGCAATTTGTTAACCGCGCTTTCGCAGCTCGCGCTCGACGAGAAAACGCTGGAAGGACAGGTAGCCGGGAACAAGAAAGGCGTCGTTCCCGATCAAGCCGTGCGCGAAGCTCGCCAAAAAGTGGAAAACGACCGCGTCAATGCGGACGCCGCCCGCCGAACGCTGCGCTTTTATCGGCTCACCGATAAAGAGATGAATGATCTGGAAGAAGAGCTCACCGCCATCATGAAGCGAGGCGCCAAGAGTCCCTCCAGCGAGGAGTGGAAGAACTGGGCTCGCGTCGAAGTCCGCGCCCCGCAGGACGGCACCATCCTCGAATCCAACCTCAACGTCGGCGCGATCGTGGATAATTCAACGTCCAGCACGCCTCTGTTCATCATCGGCGACTTGAGCCGGCTCAGCGTCTGGGCCAACTTATATGAAGAAGACATTCCCGCCCTGATGGCGCTGCCCAGGCCGATTCCCTGGACCGTCCACCTGCTCGCCGATCCCAAGGCCAAGCCCATCAAAGGGTTCATCCGCGAGATTCGACCCAACGTCGATCCGTCCGTGCACGCCGTGTTGATCAAGGCGTATGTCGACAACCCGGACGGCAAGCTCTTGGCGGGGCAGTTCATCACCGCGACCGTCAACCTCCCCGCTTTGCCCAACGAGGTCGTGGTTCCAACCGCGGCGCTTGTGGAAGACGGCGCGGAGAGTGTGATCTTCGTGCAGCCCAACCCCAAAGAGCCGATCTATCAAATGCGCCATGTGCAAGTCCTGCGCCGAGGCAAAGACCGCGACGGCCGAGACGTCGTTCATCTGCGCTGGATGTGGCCGGAGCTTCTGACATTCCTGAGCGCCTGCCCTCTGGAGGGAAATCCGGTGACGCTGGCCCTGGGAGGATTTTTTCAAGGTAGTCAGAACAACAAATACAATCCGCTTCGCCAATATGTCAAACCGGAGGAAGAACGCGTCGTGATCTCCGGCGCCATCCTGCTGCGGGAGGCGATGAATGATTTGCAAGAAGGTAAGGCAAGTCAGTAGTTGGTAGGGTGGGTGGAGTCTTCGGAACCCACCTTTCTTCGTTTACGTTTCGCGCCCGAAGAAGGCCGCGATTCGCGACATGCGGCGGGCGCGAAACGTAAACGCGGCATGGGATGATTATTTACGGTGGGTTCCGAAGACTCCACCCACCCTACATCTACATCGATGGAAGACAATCATGGTACGTCGCTTAATCGAGTGGGCGGTTCATAGCCCGTTGATTGTCATTGTTTTGGCCCTCGCGCTGGCGGCGGGGGGAACTTATTCCTTTCTTAATGTCAATGTGGAAGCATATCCCGATCCCGCGCCGGCCATCATCGAAGTGGTGGCTCAGTATCCCGGCGCGTCGGCGGAGGAAGTCGAACGTCAAGTCACGATTCCCTTGGAAGTGACCTTGGCCGGGATGCCGGGATTGAAATATACGCGCACCAAATCGCTCTTCGGGCTCTCGCACCTTCGCAATCAGTTCGACTATGGAGTGGATTACTACAAAGCGCGGCAGGAGGTTATCAACCGTTTACAGTTTGTCTCTAATCTGCCGGCTGGCGTCACGCCGCAGATTTCTCCCGAAACGCCGACGGGAGAAATCTTCCGCTATACCCTCCACAGCCCGAAGGACGCCCTGGGCCGCGACATTTATACGCTCAATGATCTCAAAGGCTTGCAGGACTGGACGCTGGAACGGCAGTTCCGCCGCGTGCCTCGCATCGCCGACATCACCAGCTCCGGTGGAACTGTCAAACGATTCGAAATCCATCCCGATCCTGACCGGCTCAAGATGTACGGCATCAACTTGCAGCAACTGCAAAACGCTATCGCTAACAGCAATGCCAATGTGGGCGGCGATTACCTGACCCAGGGCCATCTCGTATTGAACGTTCGCGGCATCGGCCTCTTGGGAGGTGGTCAGGATCCGATGCAGTCCAAGGAAGTTCTCGGGCTGGAAGCCGAGGAGTTGAAAGCCTACCTGCAGAAGGCCAAGCATTTATCCGAGCCGGAGAAAGCCCGGCTGGCCCAGGTCTTTTCGGGCGGCAAAGTCAAGCCGCCTCTCTCCGAGGAGGAAAGAAGCCGGCTGAGCGATATCCGCCGGATCGTGGGCGCGCGAGCCGCGGCCCGAGCGGCGGCTTATCTCCGGGCCGAGGAAGACCGCCGACTCCGCGAAATCCGCCACATCGTCGTGGCCGTCGTCAACAACGTGCCGATTACTGTTGATCAGCTCGTCGACGGCGGCCCACGGCTCAAAATGAATGCAGATACTGATTTGGCCAGCGCGGGCATTTCCGCGGCGGCGGCAACCAGCCAGAATGCCGGTTCCCGGCCGTACGAGGACGATCTCGGCAATCAGGGCGTGGTCGTCGGGCATCAGACGCGCTTGGGCAAAGTCAGCCTCAGTCGCCCCAAGCGCGATGATGAAGGCCCTGAGGTGCGCGCCGATGCCAACGGCTGGATGGACGCCGACGAGAAAATTCAAAGCATCGTCCTCTTACGCAAGGGCGAAGACTCCCTGCCCGCTCTCCACGACGTGAAGGCCAAAGTTGAGGAGGTCAATCAGCCGGGGCGGCTTCTTCCCGGTGTTCAGATCGAGCCGTACTACGACCGCACTGACCTGATCAACGTCACCACGGAGACGGTCCGCGAAAACCTCATCCTCGGCATGGTCCTAGTGACGGTGATCCTGTTCATGTTCTTGAGCAATGTGCGCAGCGCGATGATCGTGGCCATCAACATTCCCTTGGCGCTGTTGTTCGCGTTCTCGATGTTGTTTCTGCGCGGCAAATCGGCCAATTTGCTTTCCATTGGGGCGGTCGATTTCGGCATCATCGTCGATTCCTCCGTCATCATGGTGGAGAATATCTACCGGCATATCTGCGCGGGCGAGTCGCAAGAGCTGCCGCTGCGCGATCGCATCATTCATGCATCGCACGAGGTGGAGCGCGGGCTGTTCTTCTCCACGGCCATCATGGTCTGCGCTTTCATTCCTCTGTTTACCATGCAAGGCCCCGAAGGTCAGATTTTCGGGCCGATGGCCGACACGTACGCCTTCGCCTTGGGTGGGGCGCTGCTTCTTGCCCTGACGGTTTCGCCGGTGCTGTGTTTGCTCTTTTTCAGAAATCTCAAGCCTCGAGAAGATAATTTTCTGGTGCGCTGGCTTAAGGGCAGTTATCTGCGACAACTCGAGCGATGCCTGAACCATCGCGCTCTGACTTTGACGGTTTTTGGTGTGCTCCTGGGCGTGACGTTGAGCGTTTTGTTCCTTCCGCCCTGGATGTTGCATGAGGTTGGCGTCGGAGACGGCGAACGGCCGCTCTTGGGACGCGAATTCATGCCGGAGCTGGAGGAAGGCAATTTCTGGATTCGGGGCACCTTTCCTTTGAATATTTCTCTCGATCAAGTCGCGGAGAAGGTGAGGATTGCCCGGGCCGCCATTCGCGAATTTCCCGAAGTCGAGACCATCGTCACTCAGGTGGGACGTCCGGATGACGGCACCGACCCCACCGGATTTTACAACGCCGAGTTTTTTGTACCCCTGAAGCCGGAAAGCCAATGGCCGCCAATTCGCGAGGAATCGGGTCTCACGTCCTGGCTCCGCCGGCAACGACCGCGAACCAAGCTCGAATTAACCGAGGAGATGAGGAATCGACTCACCACCATGCTTCCCGGCGTTGATTGGAATTTCTCTCAGAACATTCGCGACAACGTCATGGAGTCCCTGTCCGGCGTCAAGGGGGACAACTCCGTCAAGATCATCGGCCCGGACCTTGATGAGCTCGAACGCCTGGCGGACCAGATCAAGAACGCGCTCACCTCGATTCAAGGGATGGAGGAAGTGGGCGTCTTTCGCATCAAGGGCCAACCCAATTTGGAGTTCCCGGTTGATCCTGAAAAGTGCAAGTTCTGGGGCATCCTGAAGACCGACGTGCAAAACGTGATTCAGACGGCCGTAGGGGGGAAGGCGCTCACCCAGATGATCGAAGGAGAAAAGCTCTTCGATGTCACCCTGCGCTGGCCGGCCCGACTGCGGACCGATGAACAAGCGATTCTCAAAATTCCCATCGAGGTACCCAACAATACGGTGACACCGGGAAGCACCCCGAGTCTTCCGCCAACGCCCTTGACCGGCCCCGCCGGCGGCGTTTCCTCCATCGGTACGAGCCAGACAATGCCTTCCCTGCCTGGGAGCAGCCTTTTTGGGGCCAATATCAACAACATCAATAACACGCCCAGCCGACATCTGAGGGACTTCGTGACCCCGGTGGACGAAACCGGAAAACCCAATCCGGCCGGTCATTTCATTCGTCCCGGCGCGAGCACGATTTATCGGGAGCAAGGCAACCGGCTGATTGCCGTCAAGTTCAGCGTTCGCAATCGCGATTTGGCCAGCGCGGTGGCCGAGGCTCAGGAGAAGACCAAAGACTTTATTCAGGCGCCTTACCGAGCGGAATGGAGCGGTGAATTTCAGGAAATGGAAGAGGCCGAGCGCCGGCTCATGTTCATTATCCCGCTCTCCCTGGGCCTAATTTTCTGTTTGCTTTACCTGGCCTTTGGGTCCTTGTGGGATGTGTTTGCTATCCTGAGCAACGTGGTGGCTCTGTCGATGGGTGGCATCTGGGCGTTGCTCTTAACCGGAACGAATTTCAGCATCTCGGCGGCCGTAGGGTTTATTTCCATCTTCGGCGTGGCCATCATGGACGGGCTGTTGTCGGTGGCCTACTTCAACCGGCTGCGATTTCAAGGCTCGCCCCTGCGTGAAGCTATTCTACGTGGAGCTGAGAAGCGCGTTCGCCCGATGATGATGACCGCTTTGACGGCGGTGTTCGGTCTTTTGCCCGCGGCCCTCTCCACGCGCATCGGCGCTCAAACTCAAAAGCCCCTGGCCATCGTCGTGGTCGGCGGCATGATTATGACCCTGCTTTTGAACCGTTACTTGATGCCCGTTTTGTATAGTTTCTACGGCCATCGAGAGCCCCGCGGCGAGGCCAGCAGCCGCATGGCACACTAAAACAGCTTTACACGCCTCCCATATCCGTTACTCTATATCTCGCCTCCCGATCCATTGTCATCCAATGGAAGCCTTTCGCCGCGCTTTGGGTTTTTTCGGATATGGTGCGAAAACTTATCGAGTGGGCGGTTAATAGCCCGCTGATTGTCATCCTCCTGGCTCTTACTTTGGTGGCGGTGGGAATCTATTCCTTTATCAAGGTAAACGTTGAGGCCTATCCCGATCCGGCCCCGGCGATCATCGAAGTGGTGGCGCAATACCCCGGCGCCTCGGCCGAGGAAGTCGAACGGCAAGTCACCATCCCCCTGGAAGTGACCTTGGCCGGCATGCCGGGGCTCAAATACACCCGGAGCAAATCGCTCTTTGGCCTTTCGCATCTCCGCAATCAGTTCGAATACGGCGTGGATTTTTACAAAGCCCGACAGGAAGTTATCAATCGCCTGCATTTCACGGAAGGATTGCCGCCGGGCGTCTCACCGCAGCTCTCCCCGGTCACTCCCACGGGAGAGTTGATGCGCTATACGCTGGTGAATCCCAAGGACGCCCTCGGCCGGGATATCTATACGCTGAACGATCTCAAGGCGCTTCAGGACTGGACGTTAGAACGCCAGTTGCGCCGCATTCCAGGCGTCATCGACGTTTCCAGCTTCGGCGGGACCGTGAAGCGCTACGAGGTCCATCCCGATCCTGATCGATTGCGCCAATACGGTACCACCCTTCAGCAATTACAAACCGCCATCGGGAACAGCAATGCCAACGCCGGAGGGGATTATCTGTTCTCCGGACCGAACGTGCTCAATATCCGGGGCATCGGTCTCATCGGGGGCGGCCAAGATCCGATGCAGTCCAAGGAAATCTTGGGCCTGGAAAATCGAGAGTTGGAAAGTTTCCTAAGTACATCCTCCCAATTACCCGGAGACGAACAAGAGCGCTTGCGCGCTTACTTCGCGGGGGGCAGGCTTGACCCGCCATTGCGAAACCAGGAGATTCAGCGGATTCGAGAAATACGCGCCCGGGCAGCCGTCAAGACCGCAGCCATTCTCCGCGCCGAAGAAGATCGTCGGCTTCGCGAAATTCGCCAAATCGGAATTACCTCCGTCAACAACCTGCCCATCCGGGTTGGCCATGTCGTCGAAGGTGGCGCCAGGAGCGCGACCGATGATCTCCGGGACGAGGGAGTGGTCGTTGGCCATCAAACCCGGCTGGGCAAAGTGAGTTTCGCAAGACCCAAGCGGCCCACGGATGAACGACAAGTGCACACTGGTCCGGATGGATGGGTGGATAACGATGAGAAGGTCATGGGGACCATTCTTCTTCGCAAGGGAGAGGAGTCGTTGCCGACTCTGCAGGCAATCGAAGAAAAAGTCGCCGAGCTGAATCGGCCCGGAACTCTTCTCCCAGGCGTGGAGCTTGAGCCCCATTTTGATTTGACGGACCTGATTCACGTGACCACGGAAACGGTCCGGGAGAATCTCTTGCTCGGCATGGCCCTGGTTACGGTGATTTTGTTGATGTTTCTCAACAACATCCGCAGCGCCATCATCGTCGCCATTAATATTCCTCTCGCTCTCTTGTTTGCATTTTCGGTGTTATTTGTACGCGGGAAATCGGCCAATTTGCTGTCTATCGGGGCCGTCGATTTCGGCATCATCGTCGATTCGACCGTCATCATGGTGGAGAACATCTATCGGCACCTAAGCTCGGGGGAGTTCGCCGAGCTGCAGCTTAAGGACCGGATCATTCACGCCACTCGGGAAGTGGAACGCAGTCTCTTTTTTTCCACCGTGATCATGGTTTGCGCACTTTTGCCCCTCTTCACCATGCAAGGACCGGAGGGTCAGATTTTCGGACCGATGGCGGACACCTATGCTTTCGCCTTGGGCGGCGCGTTGCTCTTGGCGCTGACCTTATCGCCTGTACTCTGCCTCCTCTTCTTCCGCAATTTGAAGCCCGGCCGTGACAACTTCCTCGTGCGCTGGCTGAAGGCCGGCTATCTGTGGCAACTGGAGCGATGCTTGAACTATCGTGGAATCGCGCTGGGGGTTGTCGGCTTGCTCGTTCTAGTAACAGTTCTCGCCCTTCCGTTCCTGGGCCAAGAATTCATGCCGGAGCTGGAGGAAGGGAATCTGTACATTCGCGGAACCTTCCCCGTGAACGCCTCTCTGGATGAAGTGAGCGATAAAGTGCGTCGAGCGCGGGAGATCATTCGGCAATATCCGGAAGTCAAATCCATTCAATCGCAAATCGGCCGACCCGATGACGGCACCGACCCCACCGGCTTCTATAACGCCGAATTCTCGGTCCCGTTGCTGCCTGAAGATCAATGGCCGAAGGAAGTTTCGCTCACAGGCCCGCTCGCGTGGCTGAGGCGCGAGCGCCGGCGAACCAAAGATGAGCTGCGCCAAGCCTTAAGCGACGATCTCAACCAAACCTTGATCGGCGTGGATTGGAATTTCTCCCAGTACATTCGCGACAACGTCATGGAATGCCTGTCCGGCGTCAAAGGGGACAATTCCGTCAAGATCGTGGGTCCTGATCTCGACGAGCTGGATCGGCTGGCCCACCGCGTCAAAGGCAGGCTGCAGCCTATCCCCGGCATCAAGGACGTCGGTGTCTTTCGCATCAAAGGCCAACCGAACCTGGAATTTCCGGTGGACGCCAAGAAGTGCGAAGCCTGGGGCGCCAGCAAAGCCGACGTGGAGAACGTCATTCAGATCGCCGTCGGCGGCAAGCCATTCACCCAGCTCATTGAAGGCGAGAAATCCTTCGACGTGACCCTCCGCTGGCCCAAGCGACTTCGGAGCAACGAGGAGGCCATTCTTAACATTCCTTTTGATATCACGAACAACACCGTGCCGTCGGGAATGACCCCTTCCCTCCCGCAGACGCCGATAACCGGCTTGGCCGGCGGTTTTTCCTCGCTGGGCTTCAGCGGGCCCTTCCCCTCGTTGACCGGAAGCAATCTATTCGGCGCCAATATCAACAACGTGAACGCTACCCCGCGGCGGCGGTTGGGCGATTTGGTGACGCCATTGGATGAATTCGGGCGGCCAGAAGCCGGCGGACAATTCATTCGTCCGGGCGCCTCCACCATCAACCGCGAGCAAGGTCGTCGCTTCATCCCCGTCAAATTTAGCGTCCGCGATCGCGACCTGGCCGGCGCTGTGGCCGAGGCGCAAGAAAAAACGCAGGATCTTTTTCAGCCGCCCTATCACGCCGAATGGAGCGGAGAGTTTCAAGAAATGGAGGAAGCCGAACGCCGGCTGCTGATCATCGTTTCCGTCTCGATGGCCCTAATTATTGTGCTGCTTTACTTGGCGTTTCATTCGCTTCTGGATGCGGCCGTGATTCTCTCCAATGTCGTGGCGGCATCGATTGGCGGTATTTGGGCCTTGCTCTTGACCGGCAGCAATTTCAATATCTCGGCCGCGGTGGGATTCATTTCCATTCTCGGCGTCGCTATCATGAACGGTCTTTTGATGGTGAGTTCGTTTAATCACCTGCGCGCTCAGGGCGTGCCCTTGCGGGAGTCCATCACTCGGGGAGTGGAAAAGCTGATACGACCCGTGACCATGACGGCGTTGGCGGCGATTTTCGGTCTTTTGCCGGCCGCTTTTGCCACGCGCATCGGCTCGCAATCGCAACGCCCGTTGGCCATCGCCGTGGTCGGCGGCATGATCATGACGCTCTTACTCGCGAATCTCGTGCCCGTTCTCTATAGTTTCTATGGCCATCGCCAGCCAGCGCGCGACGCCGGCGGTTTGGGGCATTGAGACCATCACCCTTCAGATATTTTCCTTGTTTTCCTTTGCGACAAGTGCCACAATCCTTTCAACACAGAGGGCGCTTCCTGATGTTGCCTAATCTTAAGTGGTTCGCGACCTTACTCTCGGTTTGCCTATTTCTCTCCTCGGCTTCTGCGGACCCGGTGCGCAAGATCACCATCGACGGCAAATTCGACGATTGGGCCAACGTTCCCGTGCATAAAGACCCGGCCCACAACGAGCACGACACAAGTCACAGCAAGCGCGACGATCAGCCGATTCACGTCGAGCATGCCGACGTGGATATCCTGGAATACAAGTTGGTGCACGATGAAGAAAATCTCTACGCTTACTTCAAAGCCCGAGGCGTCATCGGGCGAACCCAAGTGGGTGACGGCAAAAATAAGCCGGCCGGCCGATATTACGCCATCGTCACCATCGATCTCGATCAAAACGAGAAGACGGGCTACTGGCTGCACGAAGGCGGCTTTTATCCCACCAGCGGCGGCTATGACGTCAACGCCGAAATCGAGTTCTACAACGGCCGTGTGAACACCGGCCATTACATCAACCACGCTTGCCGCAATGCCGAGGAGCTCAAGCAAGCCTTCTTGGATCAGTCGTCGGGCGAGTATCAAAAAGGCAAGCCGGGACCTTACAAGCCGGGATTTGTGCGAGGAGGCGAAGGCAGTTACGCCCATTACACCGAATGGGTCTATCATCCCAGCAACACGATCACCTTCGTCAAGGATGAAGGACCGCAAGTGCTGGGTCTGATTCGCGGCGCTCTCTCAACTGACGGTCATGAGCTGGAGATGATTTTTCCGTTTAAAGGGTTTTTGGTCGATTCAAAGGGTAAGCCGCTGCTACAACTCGGACAGAAGATAAACGTTTCGTTTTCCTTGGAGGCTAGTGGCGAGTTGGCGGAGGGGAAGCAGTGGGCGTCCAATTCAGCCGCGCCGATCATCGGTTATCAACTGGAGTCAGCGAGTCGGAATAAGTAATTTCTGCGAAAAATAACGCGAACGAGTCGGCTTCCGGCCTGGCTTGCCGTTTTTTGGAAACCGCCTCTCGTCAACTGTTCTCGTCATGAACTGCTTGCGTGTATTTAAGAATGGCGACGAAGAAAACTCCTCCCAAAATATTGCCGAGCGTGCTCCAGAGCAAGAAGTAGCCATAATCTTGCCAGGTAATTCCTTGCCCTGAAAAAAGGCCCGCCAGAACTTCGACTGAGCCGGCAACCGCGTGATGTAAATGGGACAGGCCGATGGAGAACGTGATGAGCCACACGACCGCCAATTGGCTGATGGTCTCGCGTCCGGCGGCCACCAACCAAGAAAGAAGGCCCATGAGCCATGCGGCCAGAACTCCGCTAGTGATCATGACGGGAGTCGGGCTTTCCACCATCCGGCGCCCGATCACCCCGAACGATTGAGGGTCAATCACTCCTGATGCCGGTCCGATGTAGCTGGCAATCCCGGCGAATAAGGCTGCCCCCACCAGGTTCGAAACATAAACCGCTACCCAAAGCCGTAGGAGTGCGGGGATTGAAGCATGGCCGCTGATCACCGGAAGAACGGCCAAAGTGGTTTGTTCCGTGAAAAGCTCCGAGCGTCCCAATACGACGAAAATAAAACCCACCGTGTACATGTTGGCCACAAGGATTTCCGTGACCGGCTTGCTGAGAATGTCGGCCGTCAGGGTGTGCATCACGGCCATCAAGAACAAACTGAAGCCGATGTCGAGGCCGCCCGACAGGCCGGAAATGAGCAAACCGATGAGCGAGCGGTCCAAGGCTTGAAGTGCTTCACGGATCTCCAGCCGAAGAATCAATTGTGGGGACTTTTTTGCGTCTTTGGCCGATTCGACCGCCGCGGAGCTCATCAGGCAATCCCCTTTCGATTACAAACGGCAGCACGATCGAAATCGG
>Ga0207070_1104_pt1 | contig 20659 bp, 13 predicted proteins | sample Alteio_BWMinHeat_92_FD_153591 | JGI IMG/M metagenome (GOLD analysis project Ga0207070, IMG submission 153591) | Enriched cells from forest soil in Barre Woods Harvard Forest LTER site, Petersham, Massachusetts, United States -... | ecosystem: Environmental > Terrestrial > Soil > Temperate forest >...
GAGAGTCGGGACGTGAACGAACAGCTTTTTCGAGATATTCCGAAGCTAGCTTAGAATCGCCACTGGCGATGCCACACTCGGCACCGTCACTTAGCGCACGAAAATTCGCTTCATCAATGGCTAGAACTTCTTTGAATCCGAGCAAGGCCGTCTGGTAATCGAGCTCATGATAGGAGATCTCAGCAAGAAGAAATTGAGCATCATATATTGTTTTGTCTAACTTGACTGCCACCGAGAATTCCTTCACGGCTGCTGCCCGCTGCTCAAGCTGCCAAAGAACTCGCCCTCGCTGATACTGTAAAATTGCAGTAAGAGAAGACGCTTTTTTTATAGCCAGATCGATCATCCAAAGGGCTCTCGGCAAATTCTTATTGTATTCAGCGGCCAAACTCAAATAGTAAGCACCCCATGGAGACTCGACACTTGCTTTGAGCAGCTCATAAGCTAGAGTCTCGACCGTCAACCACTGATTCTGGCTCGCACAGTTATTAAGGTTCTCAAGCATCGCCTTCCAGTCCCCCAGCTTTAAGGCCGACTGACAAGAGGCTGCCGAGGATTTCGAGGAGGTAAGAGGCTTGAAATCAAAAGACTCGAAATATAAATCAGTATTCAATTTTTTTATTTCATCCTTGCTTGGCTTAGATTGAAGACTCGCTTGTGAATTATCCTGCTTGAGGTTTTGATGCCCACAAGACACAAGAAGAAATATTGGAGCTAAAATTAAAATATAAATCGCCTTATTATTCATCTCATCATTTCCTAACGGCTAACAAAGCCACCAAATCTCATTTTTCTCTGCGGTAAATACACGGGCGGTAGTTGCACAGGCTTTAAGGGTAAGGCCTCAGCTTTCAAATTTAATTTATCAAGCTCCGCCTGAATTTCGACAACGCTTTGATTATAGAGGTGAAACTTTCTGGCTGCCTGCAAAGCTTGATTCAAGCTATCAATGCCTTTTTCTTCCATCGGTATGGTCAAATTCTCTATCTCTTTTTGAAAGGCAGCGCGGTCGGCGGCGCTGACCTCGCCCGTCACCTTTAATCCTTTTAAAGCCTGTGAATAATGCAAATAACAACCCGCGAGTTTATGGATCGCTTTGACCGAGACTTCCGGATCCCCGTACTCGATTGCAGCTTGGTACGCCTTCTGAGCCTTTTCTAACTTTTCGGTCTTAAGCCCTAGCACCGTCGCCACTTTCTCGATGCGAGACTTCACGCTTTGATGTTTAAATTCGTCGTCTAAAATTTGGGCTTGAACAAACCTTGCCCGGGCCAGAAGATTTTTTGGCAAAGTCTCTCGACCAATAATTTTTTTCGATAGATTAAATGCGTTGGTAAAATCGTTTTGTGCAAATTTTTCTTCTGCCTGTTCCACGAGATATCGACTTGTCTCGGGTTCCTGATTAAGCGCGACCAACTGTTTGGTGAGCTCTGAAACCGCCGTCGCATGATGTCCTATTTTTCTAATTTCGATTTGTTTTTCAATAAGGGTAGCGCGCTCTTTTAAGTCTTTTTTGCTTTCGGCAAGCTTAGCATAAACCGAAATCGCCTTTTCAGCGGCTCCACTAAGGACAAAAAAATCGCCAGCTAATTCCTGCCATTTACTCTCATAAGCCAAATCTACCTGGGCCAAATCCATGAGCACCTTCGCGGCCAAATCGAGTCTTGCAAGTGACTCATATGCGCCCGCAGCCTTTATCAAGCATTCTTTAAGTTGTGAACTCTCAGGATAGAGTTTGAGCATCTCATAACAGGTATTCGCACCTGAAAAAACGTCGCCAGTTTTAAATTCTAATTGAGATGCATTCCACCAAGCCCGTGCTGCGAGCTCGGATTTTTTTTGTTCAGTTGAAAATTTTTTATAAGCGTCAATAGCGAGCTTCGTTTGACCACTTTCTTCTAGTCCCTGGATTTCGGCAAAATAGGCCTCTCGGTAAATTTTCTGAATCGCTATTGTACGTGGTCCATCTTGAAGACCCTTCAACAAGATGTTTGCGGACTCTCTGAGATTCTTATAGTCTTTTTTAATATTAAGAATATCCAGATACAAATCTTGTGCCTTTAAAATTTTCTCTTGGCTCAATTTTCTATTTTCGATATTGGCCCAACCCATTTTCTTAAAGCCAATCGCCGCTTCATCGTATCGAGCCTTCTCATAGGCGATAAAGTACTTCTTAAATTCGATATCAAGCGCATATTCGGCCTTTGGATATTTTTTAAGATAAATGTCGGCCAATCCCTTGAACTGTTGTTCATCAACATCGCTCCACTTATCCTTGGTGGCTTTTTCTAAACTTACAATCGCCGCATAAGCCGCCTCACGGCCGAGTTTGTCGTCTGGCTTAAAAGCATCGATGCTGGCATACTGCTGACTGGCCTCACGATACTTTTCTTCTTGAAAAAGAAGTTCGCCATAGAGCATGCGAAGCTGATTTTGTTCATTGTCTTTAGAATCAAGGTTTTGTAAATAAATTTGATACGCGACTTCAGCACTAGGTAAAAGATCGTCTTCTTTCACTTTCTTTTTCCAAAGAGCGTGCCATCTTTGCGCTAACTTTTTGCTGCTTTCAGCGATCTTTTCTTGGCAATCGAGGCGGCCTGACTTATTGCCTGCTGCCTTCAAGCGCTCTTGGCAAAGAGCATTTAATGCATTCATCTGTTCAACTGCCTTTTTTCTCAACTTCAAATGCTCATCATTCCAGACAAGATACTCTCTCGCGCTGGCGACCAATTCATTAGCTGGCATTTTTTGAATAAATTTCGTCAGAAGAATATCAATATCTGCAAACTTTGCACTTCGATCATAAAGCTCTGCGAGGCGAATCAACATCGGCGCAGGATCGAGGTCGCGTGATTGGGCGCTAAAATATTCAACGGCATTTGCACTCGAACCGACATCAGAATAAAATAAAGTCATGTCGTTCAGAGCTTCTTTGCGTAAATCCAATTTTGCGTCACCCTTTGCCTGGGCAACCTTAGCCCCGTATTCAACCACCGCTTCAAGCTCCTTAAGGCCGCCCTTTGCATTTTGTAAGTTGTAATAGCACCAGGCCCCCTTATAAATTGAATAGGGATAAACTCTTGCTTCTGGAAACTTTCTCACTTCGTTGAAGTTTTGTAGCGCAGGCTCAAAGAGTTTGTGTTGGTAATTTATTTCACCAATAGCAAGATAGGCATCTGGCAAAAGCGAAGAATTTGGATAACTCGTTACTAATTTTCGAAAAACGTTTTCAGCCGCTTTTTCGTCCCCGAGTTGCTGGTCGGCATAGGCCTCATTAAAGATGACCGCATCGAGATTTTCATAATTCGGAAATTTAGCTCGCAAATTTTCATAAATCGAAATCGCTTTTTTTATTTGTGCCTTTTCAGAGCCTTCTTTTACCACTGTTGGCAAAAAGCTCATGATATCTTGATTGTTTTTGTGGATTTCAAAAAACCGCTCGGTACGTGCGCGACGCATGTACAATTCACCAAGACGATATAAAATACCTGGCTCCAGTTTTCCGCCCCGATGTTTTTCAAGCAACTTTTGCAACTGCGCGAGAGCACGTTTCTCGCTCTTCTCAACGAGGATCTCCGTCTTAAGCGCCTTAATATCATTTCCCTTCTCATCGCCGTCCTTAAACTTCAGTTGATCTTCGATAGAAGCATCCTGAGGCTTGGCATTTTTCGCTAAGCTGCTCAAAGAAAAACTGAAGATGATTAAAAACGAAATCAAGTTCTTCATTTAATACCTGCGGGTTTGTAATCGACATGAAATGGGGTCCCATCGGGTGGAATGGCCGTACCATGAAACACAAGGGACTGAATGCTATCATCATAAGTCCAGCCGTTCGTCGCATCCTGAGGGACTAGGACCCCAGCTTCATACACTCGAATCGTCGAAACATTTGGTTTTTGATCGATATAATATTGAGTGACGACCTCAAGAATTCGCGCGCGCACGTTTTGCACCGCTAATGTGAGATCGCTTGCACAGATCGTGGACGAGGTTCCCTTTGAGGCAGTCACGACCTGCAAAAATTTGAGTCCCGCTGAGCGATAGTTCCATTGCCCCGACGCACATTCATCAGTGGGCGAGTTCGACAAGACTCCAACATAGTGAGCCAGCCAACTACGCTGTCCAGTCGGCAAAGGCGGCTTAAGCTGATCTAAAAATTGAACAAGATCAAGATCAGATTGATTGTTAACATCATCTTCTTTTGAGGAAATAAAAATAATGTTGAGAAGCGCTTGCGGCCGTAAAAAGTTTGCATTTTGCTTTGTGAGGAGTGGATCACTCAAGGCATTTTTGACCGCTAGTCTGCCAAAATTAATCGGTGATATAAAGTCATTTGAATTAAATGAAAGGCGGTTTGCTAGCACATCACCGACATCAGAAATTGATGAATCCAACACCAAGGGAAAATTGTCTCCATGAGAAATAAACTGACCGCCATCGCCAACCATCGTTTGAGTCTGCGGGTCCTGAAAGCGCGGGGTCATCGTTGTGACCGCAATGTGATAATCCAACTTAGCGTTATTTAAAATCTTGACCATATCAGGTGCCTGAGAAGAAACGGCTTGATAGCGTTGCTGCTGATCCATCGCCCCAGAGCCTTCGACCACAAACAAAACATCAGCTTGACGATTGTATTTCACACTTTGGGTAAAATCCTTCGTCTGGGGTGTCAGATCAAATTGTTGTTGTGAACAGCTGGCACCCAATAATAACAGACCCGCAAATGAAATTTGCTGAATCCTGTGTCGCTTAAATGATCGCATGAAGTGATTCATGTCACACACCCTAGAGTTGCGCAGCCCCTCACGAAGCTCGCGTATTTTTTTCTGTAAACTGCGCAAGATATTCTTGCGTATGTTGGCTGAGTTCTAGAAATTTAACTCCATAAATTACTTTTTTCTCTTTATCTTTTCCAAGGGTGCGCACGCTCACCACTTCGCATTTTGTGTTAAACGGCGGGACATCATCTCCTGGTTTAAAATGGATATTGAGAGTTTGTCCCACTTGTACCTGGCCGTTTTCAAGTTCGATCCCGGCACCGCCCGGCGAGACCTCGAAGCTCTTGCCCTTCCACACTTGTGCGCCATTGTGGATAATCAGCGAGGCGCCATAGTTTGCGCGCGCGTGCCGACGTCTAAAAAACATTTCAGTTAAATCGGGATGACTTGAAGATTTTAATTCTTTTATTCTGTCCGGTGAAAATTCAGATAATTCAGAAATCAGATGCCACGTTTCTAATTTTGGATTCCACGCATAATCATATTCATATAATGAGCGGCTCTGTAAGAGTTTAACAATATCAAAATACGAATAGGGGCCAAAGCGATTTTGCCCTTTAAGAATAAACCACTCGGGTTGTTCAGCCGCAGGCTTCTTAACCTCTTGTACCGGTGGTTGCGCCGGTTTTGCGAAGTTAGCCAAGTCAGCAAAGGCGTGATACGCGACGATCATAAACCAATCGCCTTCGAGCTCATCATAAACATAATCACTCACGCTGAGTTCGCGATTTTTAATCTTTTCAGTTATTTCGGCAATTGAGAATGGCCCCAATTGTTGTTCATCGTGGGCAACAATATAACTCGTTTGCAACATGAAATACTCCGTCGATAAAGGCTTGACGTCTCATATGGTGATTCGGATGAATCAGATTTGGACTTAAATCTGACGCATCCAACAACTCCATTTTGCCTTCATAAACTAGACATTTAGCGAGAAGGCCAATGTTCCACTCCATGTTGAAATTATTATTTTACAGATTATGACGAAGTTTTCGTCGCCACAAAAAAACGCGGGCAGCAGGCAGACCGTCCTCAGTCAAGCGTGTCAGTCTCGGTCTCAGTTTCGATTTCAGTCACCGATCCGATTCAGTGTCAGTTCCAGAGTCGGGTATCAGGTGACTGTCTGCCTGACCCCGATCCCCGTAGACCGTCCGCGGTCTGCCGCCTCGGTTTGCAGTTTCGGAGAACCATGACCCGTTAAATTAGATAATTTAGAGGTGTGTTCTTCGCTTGAGTCCTAAGCCAAATCCAGTAATTGTAAATATAGTAATCACATTGAAATCAATGACTAATCTCTGTACGACTCAAAGTGAGTCACTCGCCTCTTTTTTCCCCTGAGTTTTTCAAACTGGATTATAACTAAAGGAGCACCTCAAAAGGCGACTCAAAGAGAGATCCTCCCGTTAGCTGATTACCTGTTTGCTCCTCTCTAATCTTGTAATCCAAAAAGGGAGATCCACTTGTTTATCAAACTCTCAAAGCTTGTATCTTTAGCGACAGCACTACCAATGACGATGATGATCATGAGTTGCGGCGCTCGTTTTAGTTCAAATATGAATCAAGGATCTTCCACGAGCGCAAGCTCGGCGACCTATAGAAAAATAATGGCGACCGCCACCTCTGCCGATATCTGTGCGACAGCAGATGAATATATTAGCGTCAATAACACCTGCCCTGACGGACAGGTCATTACACAAGTGAAGTATGCAAGCTACGGCGCCGCCGCAAACGGCTCGTGCGGTTCGTATACGGCTGGCTCGTGCAATGCTGACAATACCTTGAGTGTCGTTCAAGCTGCTTGCTTGGGTCAGTCTTCTTGTAACATCAATGCCAACAACGGGGTCTTTGGTGATCCTTGCCCTGGCACCGCGAAAGTTTTGACCGTCGATGTGGTTTGTGGATCATCTTCTGTAACAACACCCGCACCAACCCCAGTGCCCGTACCGACGGCGACTCCGGCCCCATCTCCGACATCGGCTGATATTTGCTCAGTCGCAGCAGAGCACAGCAACGTCAGCAGTACTTGTCCTGCGGGTCAAGTGATTACCAATATTGTATCTGCTACTTATGGTACGGCACCCACAGGGTCTTGCGGAGCTTTTGTTGCTACCTCTTGTAATGCCGCTAATACTTTAAGCGTCGTTCAAAACGCCTGCTTGGGAAAATCTTCTTGTAATGTCAGCGCTGACAACGGGGTTTTTGGTGATCCTTGCTCTGGCACTCAAAAAGTTTTAGCTGTCGATGTACTTTGCGGAAGCTCATCTTCAGTGGCAACACCCACACCAGCCCCAGTGCCCGTACCGACGGCGACGGCGACTCCGGCCCCATCTCCGACATCATCGGCTGATATTTGCTCAGTCGCAGCAGAGCACAGCAACGTCAGCAGTACTTGTCCTGCGGGTCAAGTGATTACCAAAATTGTCTCTGCCACCTATGGTACGGCACCCACAGGGTCTTGCGGAGCTTTTGTTGCTACCTCTTGTAATGCCGCTAATACTTTGAGTGTTGTTCAAAACGCCTGCTTGGGAAAATCTTCTTGTAATGTCAGCGCTGACAACGGGGTCTTTGGTGATCCTTGCTCTGGCACTCAAAAAGTTTTAGCTATCGATGTGCTTTGCGGAAGCTCATCTTCAGTAGCGACACCCACGCCAGCACCAACGCCTCTGCCGACGCCGGTACCGGCGACTCCGACACCAACGCCAGTCCCTGCAACCCCAACACCAGTGCCGCCATCATCAACACCTCCAAGTGCACCTGCCCCTGTACCGGCACCCGTGTCGCAGCCTCCAGGTAGCGGTTCATGGACATTTGATCTTGATTCCAATCATAATACTTTTGGAATGGTGGCCATTGGTGATGCCGCTTACTTAGTCGCAAGCGGTAGCGGTAATCCTTATGCCTTCTCGGTCAATGATGAAAATCAAAAGATCATCGCTTACCTTACTCCTGTCAATCAAGGTAACGGCACTTATCGCTATGCTCTTCCCACTTCACGCTATGGATATTTTGAAATCAGACCAACTGAAGGTAATGCTTCATCACTTATCCCAGGCATTGGCTCTCGCCCTGCGGGACTACTCACTTATGCTGTCACCCAAGCTCCAGACACCAATCCAACCAATGATTTTCAAGATGAGTTTGCAGCGATTCAAGGAACCACGCTTGAGCCTGGAGCAAATGCCCTTGGCACCGGAACCTTTCCATGGCTAGGGTATACAACCTACGGCACCGGTTATTACTCTTGGGGAGAGTGCGAGCCCAATCAAGCCACCGCCGCCACCGATTGCGCCAATGCCTTAGCCAATGATCCCAATCCGGCGATTTACCAAAATTCAAAAATCAATCCGATTTTCTATATGAATAGTCTTCCACTCTGGGCAGTCAACAGCAGTAACGGAAGCGCTTTCAGTTATCCACCAAAAGATATGAGCCAGTGGCAGGCTTATCTTGATTATGTGATTCCAAAAATTGTTTCGCGCTATAGCTTTTTGCCCACTCGCAAGTACCAAATCACTTGGGAACCCAATCAAGGTTGGGGATGGCAAGGAACGGATGCACAAATGCTGCAACTTTATCAAATCGCTTATACAGAAATTCATAAATACGATCCCAATGCCGTTGTCATGGGTCCAACCATCACTGGTTTTGGTCCGGAGATGAACACTCAATTCACCAACTACTTAAATGAAGGAATCAGCAATTATCTTGATGCGATTGCATGGCATCCTTATCCCTCTTTAGATCAAATCTTTCAACCCACTCAAGAAGATGTGTGGATTGGGCAGTTCCGCGGTTTTGCCAATCAGGCTAAGGGAAAAGTCATGCCCTTTTACGCAACCGAAAGCGGGATGAGTGATTATGAAATGTCACTTTCTGGTTCTTTGCCAGTCAACGCCAGCCCAGCCAGCTTTAATATTTATCACGCTCTCGGAAACGTTGGCATGGCTTTGCTCGAGAAAAAAGACGGATTTGCGATGCATGAGTATTTCTATACCGCCGACTATTCAGCACAACCTCACTACGGACTTTTTTATAACTGCACAAGCGCCTATACTTATGGTCCTTCTAAAACCTCGCCAAAAGTGGATGTCCCCATGATTCGTCAAGCCAACATCATTTTGAATCACTCAAATGCTATGGGCCAGCTCGTCGCTCCCGGTGGTAATGCCGGCGTATATGTTCTTTATTATCAGAACAAACATAGCGGAGTTTACACAGTCGCATTATTTGATCCGACGGGAGCAAATGCCACGGTCACCATCCCAACAGGTGTCAGCTCAGTAACATTGATGGATGCTTTTGGTAACGCAAGCACCGTGAACACTCCGAATGGCGTCTTGACCCTGAAACTCAGCGCTGAACCTCAATATGTCCAAGGCATCAGTAGCGGAGCTTTGTCAGCCGTGACTCCATCACCGGCGACTGGACTTTAGAAATTTGTTTACGAGGCAATCAAAAAATGAGGCGCGGGCAGCGGGCAGCCGCCAGGCCGTTTGCAGTCCGCAGTCTCAGGTACGGTTTTTCGGTTTCGGTCTTACATAGGACCAGTTGGTTTACTTTATCAAAGCTACTTGCAGAAAAAGACTTGAGACGTTTAGCGGTATCTAAAAAATTAAGGGATGTGCGCTTCGTCTAAAACATCTTGTGTCGCCATTTGCTCAGGTTCGGGTAATGGAATCGACTGATAATTATTTCGTTGCAAAAGCAACTTCATTTCCGGAACATGGAGTTTGCCGACAATGACCAACATCTCATTTACATCTGGTTGTTCATTGAACACTTTATCAATATTATTTATCATGGTCGCATTTCGACCTCTTAGAATGGCAAGACTCAATGGAAAGAGTCTCGATGCCCATGTCGATGTTTGAAATTTTGAACTGGTTACTTTCAATCCTACAAGTTCATATACTGAAAAACTGTTTACCCCCCAGCCGATCATATCGGCCAAATGTTGAGGTATGAGAAATGATGTCGCATAGTATCCTGCCAAAATACCAACAGTAATATAGTTTTGAATAGAATCTATGTTTTCCCAAATATCTGGCTTGTGACCATCTTCAAGATGTATGGTTTTCTTTGGACCCGCAAATGTTTCAAGCTCTCGCCCCTCATAAGCTTCTTTGGCCATAGACAGGATCTCGTCGAATGTAAATATTTTTATTCCATCAATTTGAATCGCATCACGACGGATCTCAGCTGGTGCTTCTTCAAGCTGTCGAATCATTTCGGCAAGCTTATCTCTCGGCATTTCTTTCAAGTCGGCCGAATACTTATTTTTCATCTCCGCCACTGCGGCCACTCTGGTACTAGATCCCTCTGTGCGTCCCGCAGGACCCTTAAACCTACTGATAAGTCTCGCCATCCAGAACTGCGGAGCGCCTTTTATTCCTATCTTTGCCAAAACCGGTGCCATGACCGAATTTTTAAATTTTCCACCCCAAGTCTTATTTGAATCATATCCCTCATTCCCAACGACGTCGAAATGGTTAACGACATCTTGCCCTATAGCCGCGCTCGTTGGCGACTTAATATGTGTTTCTCCGAGAATGACGAGTGTTTTTTCTTTTCCGTTGATAACAGTTTTCATGACCTCTACAGAATAGTCATCCTTCATTGCCTTATGAAGATCTGTGTAAAGTTCACGTTTTGCTTCAGCATCGCTCTTATTGCCGAAGAGATCGGTGCAGGTTAAAGCAAAAGATTTGGAGCCAGTCATTAGCAGAACAATTAAGGCAATTAGCAATCTTGGCGGCTTAACATATGTATGTGTATGGCTTTCGTGTCTCATCGATAAATTTCCTCAGTCAAATGAATATCAGAATTTTATCAATTGCATTCCAAGGGCCAAAACGAAAAAAACTTAATGCTTGATTAGACTGGATTATTCTCGGTTGAGAAACAAACGCAAGACTGTTTACCAAAACACGCAAGCCAGTGACAAAAAAATTGACATTGTTGTAGCGATTCAAAAAAGTAAATAACAAGAATTTGCCTGCTTTGGAAACTCTGGTGCAGATTTCACTTCGGCTTCAGCCTGTTGATGACGCTCAATCCGACGGTTAAGTTCGAGCCGAAAAATAAAGTTCGCAAAATAACAGCTATCGCTCATGTTCCCAGTGCGTGGCACCTTGCGATTCATAACGAGTTTGTTGTTGAGACGCCTTAAAAATTCGTCACCAATCTCTTGTGGCGCTGCCCGCAGATAGATTTCTACAATGGCCTTAGAGGCTCCAAAATTTTTATAGATATAGGCTCTGGCAGCCGAATGAATCAAATCACCTATGAATTTCCAGGTCTTTTCAGAATGAGCATTAAATTGTTTTATAGCGAAAATATTTTTAGTAAAGTCATTACTGCCCGCTTGATTTCCTTTACATTTTTCTTCGATCGCCTGCCAAACTTCATCGGGAAGATCTCCTTTTCCGATGAGGGCCTTCATAGCCGCTTCAACGACTTTAGAATCCCTTTGGCGAAGAAGGCTTGGCCAGCGCACCCAAAAAGCATCTCCTATCAAATGACCTGGCAGTTTTGATTTTGCCTCGATGAACTTGAGTTTAACTGAGCTTTCTAGGGCGTCCTCGACACCGACAGCCGCGATCTCAAGATAGTGATTAATAGAAATCGCCAGGTCATTCCAAGTTTTTTCGTCCGCGATCTCGGGCGCTTCTTCGCGAAGCTTTGCATAACTATAGGCCCGAGTGACGACGTCTAGTTTATTTAAGTCGTTGAGCTTAAAGCCCAAGTGAGTTTTAAGAGATTCAAACTTGTTCTTATCAATTGGCGACTGGGAACTCGCCATTGTTAAATATCGGCTCACATACGCCTGCTCCTCGGTCACACCCAGAGATGTATAAACTGCCTGCTTTTCTTCATTCGACATCTCGGTTTTCTGATCAGTAGCAGCATAAGTGTGATCTCTGAGAGTTGCTTGTCCCGCTAAAATCCCACGCTCTAAGAGAGGCGCCGCAAGCACCGAGCTCACTTCTTTATAAGGTAAAAAGCTTGGACTTTGCATTTTATTGACAAAATAAAATGGCTTTTCATTTAAATTCACCAATTTTGCATTTTTTAAAGTCCTCGCTGCATAATAGTTTTTATACTGACTGCCGCGAGAATCCAAATACGATTCGACAAGCTCCCAACCAGGAGGCATAGATATCTCAACTGAGATTTCCCGGCTAAAACTTAATCCTTTGCGAACCTCGGGATAATTGACAACATACTCGTTTTTTATGAAATCAGGGACAACAAATTCGCTGGTCTGATAGCTGTCTTGTAAAAGGTATAATACCGCACGTATATCAGATTCCATTAAGGTCGATCCGTTAACCGTTATTACATATGGAAGAAATTTATTGCCGACGAAAATTTTGGCCACCAACACATATCCCACCGGTGCGGACTTGATTTTAAAGTCTTTACGAATCCAAAAGACCTCAACATCCTTAATGAGTCCATAATAGGGAATGCTTAAGCCGGCACAATCACCTGCGGCCATGGCACGATAACTTGTAATCGACGAAGACATTTTTTCAATAGAGACCTTACGAACCTCAACGGAATCACTAGAATTTGAATCCACTGGTTTCACCGCAGGAGCAACAAGCGCCTCAGAAAATTCAATCGCAACTCGTTTAAGCAAATTGGTGACCCTGCCAAAACCAGGCTTTGCGGCTGCTTCACTCACCTTCACAGAAAAATGATTTGGTAAAAAATCCCCATAATAGTTTGATAACTCACTTGCCGATACAGCCTCAATACTTGCAAAAATTTGTTGTCTTATGAGCTCCGCAGTGCCCTCTTTCAACAGCTCTCCTTGAGCATTATAGATAAACGGCGCTAAGAGCAGCAGCGAGTAAACTTGCTTCTCAAAACTTTTAGTATCACCTGTAAAGGCACTTTTTAAACTTTCAAGATCTCCATCAAATTCCTTAAATGAATTTAAGTTTAATCGCGACGCATGGGTTTTTAAATACTCACGAACCGCATTTAGTTTTTCAAGATCGTAGCGTATTTGTGTTGTCACAAAACTGACTCCAGAGACGACAGATGGAGCAATTTCTAGGGATTGCGCATTAGCCTCAAGCTTTTGGAGAAGTGCCGGTATCGGTTTTAAAATGGTCAATGGGTTAATGCGAAACTGCAAGTTTGCAGAAGGCAGCTGTGGATGGCGATCAAAAACACTTTGGACCAGCCGCAAGCGACCTTCAGTCGTCTCTAACTGAGGTGTCCAAGAACTCACTTCTTGAGGGTAAGCAGCCTGACTAAAAATAAATAATGCAAGGCCGACGCCGACAATTCTAATTTGATTCCAGCCTTGTCGCAGACTAACCCGTGTTCTTAAATTAAGGGATGCTTTACAATCTATTCCCACTATTCCCACTATTCCCACTTACTACTTGTAATCTAGTTTCAGCTCAGTCTCGTCGATCTAAAACGATTGTAATACAATAAGTATTCCGAGCATTTTACCGGCCTTCTATAGTGTAGATAGGGGGCGCTGATAGCTTTCTTGTATGGGCGGATATTTGATTGATAGTCATGACAAAAAAAGTCATTTTTTCAAAAATCGTGATTGAGCGGACACGAAAGACTCCCAGATTTGCGTCCGACTTCGCACCCAGCTCCAAAATTTCTTTCGCGTCGTGGCCGGTCATATTGACACAAGAGATCTTACGAAAATTTCCTCTCATTCGCGGAGAAAAGCCGAGAGTCGCGGGCGGCGCCCCCAGCGCCCAGACTCCATTACCAAAAAAATTGCGTGAAAGAGAAAATAAATTTTGGCAAACTAGAATCTACTCGCGCATTTGAGTTGGGGTCGGGAGTTTAAAACAGTCAAAGCCTACGTGATTCAAAATACTCTCGAAGCCCTTGGCATTATGACTTATAAAACACGAAAAACACGCCAGATAAAACACTTAAAAAAATCTCAGGAGAATACATCATAATCTTAAGCCGCTTCTCTGAGTCGGAGATAAGTCTTGGCCGCACGCCACAGGATTGGACAATTTTTGTTACGACCCGTCACCAAACGCCCCGTTAAGAGTAATTGAACCTTACGCTCTCTTGATATTTTCAATAGGGTAGATCTGATATAAGATCAGACTCCTCTTGATCGTCGCTTTGGAAAACTTCGATGAAGGTCCAAGCGTCGGCAATAATTTGAAGTGATTGTCCGCTTCAGAATCAGCTCCTGAGCCTGGTATCAGCTGACAGCTTGCCTGCTCCCTGATTCCCGACCCCTGACTCCCCGGATTCCCTAAGAAGCTTCCTGCTCATTCGCATTAAAAACTTGCGCAAGCTTTGATCTCAGCCGACTAACCGCCTGAGCATGGAGTTGTGAAACTCGACTTTCTGTGACTCGTAGAACTTTGCCGATCTCTTTTAAATTCAGATCTTCGTAGTAATAAAGTGAAAGAACGAGGCGCTGGCGCTCAGGCAATTCTTCAATCGCCTTGGTGACGATATCCTTCACCGACTTCATGCTGAGCTGATTATAAGGATTATTGAGAGCACAACCTTCTAGAATATTGAGAATTGATTTCTTATCAACGTTACTAAATGTTGTTGAATCATCAATAGACAGAACACTGACCGGACGAACTTGATTAACAAGATCGTAAAACTCTTCCATACTCATATTCAATTTCGTTGAAGCTTCTTCGTCAGTCGCCGCCCGACCAAGAACGGCCTCAAGCTCAACCATCGTACGGTCTAAGAGTTTCGCCTTATCGCGAACCGAACGAGGAACCCAATCCTGAGCACGCAATTCATCTAAGATTGAGCCACGAATTCTAAACTCGGCATAGGTTTTAAATTTATTGTCGCGTGATGGATCATACTTATCAATTGCGTCCATAAGGCCGATCACGCCACTTGAAATGAGATCATCTAATTCGATATTTGAAGGTAAACGTACCGCGATCTTTTGCGCGATAAACTTAATAAGGGGTGCATACTCGATGACGAGTTTGTCTTTTTCTTCTTGGGTAATCTTGTTCGGAATCTCTTTATATTTTCTAATCGCACCTTGACCAGACATTATTGACCCACTCTCGATTATTTTTTAAAAATGAATCTTCGGAATCTTTACTATAATCTTATCAAACTGATAACACAGTCGGTAGTCTAATTCTTTTCATGCCACTCCAACCAGTTGTTCCCAAAAAAACTGTAAACTGCCCTTACACTCATCAAGACTCTGATAGGACTCGAATTTTTGGGCAAGTTTTGAGAGTGCCAAAGAGGCCTGAGATTGAGGATAAGTTTCGCTAACTAATTGTTGATTTTTGGTAGCTTGTCTCAAATTGAGATCCGACGGAATAGCCCCTTTGTATTCCAGACTTACGTAGAGAAACTTCTGTACAACATCATTGAGTTTGCCAAAAAGTTTGACACCCTCTTGATCGTCACGGACCTGGTTACAAATGATAGAGAACCGATTTTCTCGACAACGCTGATTGAGAACCTTTATGAGTGAATACGAATCGGCAAAACTCGACGGATCCGGGTTGACGACCACACAAATTTCTTGAGCGGCGGCATTGAGATACAAAACATTGTTGTCAATGCCGGGAGACGTATCGATCAACATATAATCATACCTCTCACCTAGACTACTGACCTGATCCAGAAGAAATTGCCGCTCAAATACTGTCAGGTTCTGAAGGTCATATAGGCCACTTCCGCCCGGAATAAGCGTCAAACCTTCACTCACTTCTACAAGAATTTCATGAATTCCGACTCCCCCAGAAATGACATCATAGATATTTTTCTTCGAACGAACGTTAAGCATAATATCAACATTAGCCATTCCCAGATCACCATCCAGAATGAGAACACGATATCCCCGCTTATTTAGGATTTTTGCCAGATTCACCACAATAGAGGTCTTGCCGACCCCGCCCTTTCCTGAAGTAATGCTAATTGTACGTGTCGTGTTTGAATGAAAATCTGAGTGACTGGTTTGACTAAATCCCATTGGCATTAACTCCTCGTTGAAGACGTGTCAGTTTAAAAATTAAGTCGAGAATTCGCTCTTTTGTAGCCTCCTCAAAGTCCTCAGGAATAGAATTTCCGATTCCAAAAGAATTCAGAGGCAAATCGAGCTCGCGTTGTACATTAACGATCACACCATGTTGAACAGATTGATCAAGATTGGTAAAAATAAGATCTTGATAATTTGCCAAGCGAAAACGTTTACAATTATCTAAGCAATCCTTATCTTTGGCGATGCAATTTAATACGAGATGTGACACAGCCGCCACTTCTGGTGGCGGCAACATCGCACGTAAAAAATCGATTTCATTTAAGTCCTTGAGCTGCATCCCTGGGTAATCTACCAAAAAATGATCGATATGCGCAAACTGACTTAAGACCTGGGTCCAGTCAGCTGACGACCTGATTACAATAAATGGAACATTTAAAATTTGTGCATAGATCTTGAGTTGGTCGACGGCCCCCACTTTTTGCGTATCGGCCGTCAAGATTGCAATGCGTTTTTTCTTTTTCAAACTGAGCTCACTTGCCCACTTGACTAACATTGACGTCTTGCCACTTCCTGCTGGTCCAACAAATAAATGAGTCCGACCTTGGTAGCAATCAGCGACAATCTTGGTATGAGACAAAAACCATCTCGCAACAAAAGCGTCCACCAAAGGTCGCTTCTTCATTTGTAAAACATCCATCTCTTTTTGGGCCTGCAATAAAATTGTTGAGATCGTTTCGACGTTTATTCCACTTTCAAGAAGCTTTTGAAACATAAAGCTCATCTCGTAGTGAATTCCAAACTCTGCACCAGGATGGGAATGGACAGCGGGCTTCGGTCGATCCGTTTGCTTGAGCAAGGTCTGCAAGCGCTCAATTTCAGATTGCAGAACTTCAATTTGAGGACCCGCATTCGATCTATTTAAATTTTCAAAACGAAAGTCTTCTTCAGGGTCTCTCTGAGAATCACTAACGGCAGGCACTGGAGCCGCAGCAAAAGGACTCTTATGACTTGGCTTATGATTTGGTCCGTCGAGCGCGGCTAAGCCAGCGGTAAATGCTTCTTTTGCGGCCGAGCGAATTCGACTGATCGATCTCGATGTGAGCGGCGACGACTCATCGATGAGCTCCTGAGCTCTGGGATGTTGGGCTCTTGGGGGTAGGTGAGGTCGTGGCGCTCCCGAACGTGATGTCACATGTAAGGATGCATCTGTCGAGTCGTCGTCTGGAATGTCGATATATGAGATGGCCGTAATATTTCTTTTTCGATTTTCGATTTGCGACGTCTGCCCCTCAACACCTAAAACCTTGGATAACTGCGACGGCCGCTGAGAGGTAGCTCGCGATGGCGGACGGGGCTGGGTCTGCTCAGAACTAGCTAGCTTTCGCTCAACCACTTTATTAATAATATTTTTTTGAGATTTTGCCGGCGTATTTTTAAAACGTTCCTTAGTCTCTTGATTCATGCGTGATTCGGTAAACTTCTTCTTATGCAAAGTAAAATCACTTACCGCCGCAGTGACTTCGACTTCTGATTGCGGACCACCCTTGATTCCAGATTTTTTCATTTCGCGAGCAGCCAATATAACAGCTTCGGGCCCGAGTTCCTCTTTGATCAACTTCAAGGCGTCTTTCATGCTTTTAGCAACGTACTTTTTAACCTGCATTTGCTAACTCCACCTGACCTACCGAAGCGATACGTGCCTCGGATGACAATTCATTATGTGAGAGAACGATGAGTTGAGGAATAAATCTCGAAGTTAGTTTAAACAAATGCCTTCTTGCCGTCGGGCTCGTAAGTAAAATCGGTTGAGCCGCGATTTCGGGGTGTGCCTCGATGGTGGCTGCGATACTCTCAATCATATTATGCGCAATTTTGGGGTCCATGACGAGTTGAACACCTTGTTCAGTTTGCAGAAGTGAGTTCGCAATCAGTTCTTCAATTTGCGGTTCAAGACTGACAACCGAAACGCTCCCATCATCGGTCTTAAATTTTGCAGTAATGCTACGTGAAAGGGCCTTACGAACACTTTCGGTCAATAGCTCAGCGTCTTTGGTCCGTGTCGCCTCATCAGCAAGAGTTTCAAAGATGGTAAGCAGATCTCTGATTGAAACCTGTTCACGCAAGAGATTTTGTAAAACCCTGACGATCGTTCCCAAATGAAGAGGTTCTGGAATAAGCTCTTCAATGACTTTTGGATATAATTTTTTGAAATTCTCAACCAAGTTCGAAGCCTCTTGTCGACCCAGAAGTTCGTGAGCATGACCTCTTATAATCTCCGTCAAATGCGTCGCCATGACCGTCGGCAGATCGACGACAGTATAGCCTGCAATTTCAGCCTCCTCACGTTGATTGCGAGCAATCCACAGAGCATCGAGACCAAACGCCGGTTCTTTGGTTGGCGAACCATCGATTTGGGCGATGACGTTACCTGGATCCATCGCAAGAAGTGAATCTGGTCTTAATATCCCGCCACCAACCTTATTGCCTTTGATCACGACCCGATACTCGCCTGGTTCAAGCTGCAAATTATCGCGAATATGAATGCTTGGAACGATGATGCCAAGATCAATTGCAAATTGTTTGCGAATGCTGACGATACGTTCAAGCAAGTCGCCACTTTGATCACTCTCAACAATATTAATCAGTCCGTAACCCACCTCAAGTTCCACGAGGTCAAGAGGCAGAAGACTTTCAATTCGCTCCTTCTCAGGTTTCGCGGCGATTTCTTGCTGCTTTTTTTGTTCCTTTTCTTTTTCTTCTTGCTTATAGCGCGACAGGATCCAGGCGAGTCCTCCCATAAAAATACCGATAGTAAAAAATGGAATCCCTGGAAGGCCGGGCACCAAAGCAAGTGAAGCCATTACACTTCCAACAATCGCTACTGCCCGTGGATTCAAGAAAAGTTGCGAGACAACTTCATGCCCAATGTCCTTGCCAGACGAATTGCGAGTGACGATGGTACCTGCTGCTGTTGAAATAATGAGTGCAGGAATTTGAGAGACAAGACCATCACCAATGGTTAGCTTCGTGTAATATTCAACCGCAGTTGAAATATCAAGACCATGTTGAATCACCCCAACTAAAAGTCCGCCAACGATATTGACAACTGTGATGATGATCCCGGCAATCGCATCTCCTCGCACAAACTTACTGGCACCGTCCATCGCTCCATAAAAGTCTGCTTCGGCTTCAATCTCTTTTCTGCGTTTTCGGGCCTGCTCTTCGTTAATGAGACCCGCGTTTAAGTCGGCATCGATCGACATTTGTTTTCCAGGCATCGCGTCTAAGGTGAAACGTGCGGCAACCTCTGCCACCCGACCAGAACCTTTGGTGATGACCACAAAATTAATGACGACTAATATAACGAAGACGATGAACCCAATAACGTAATTGTTTCCGACTACGAAATTACCGAAAGCCTCGATAACTGCACCCGCGGCGCGCCCGCCTTCATGTCCGTGAGTTAAAACCAATCTTGTGGTCGCCACGTTAAGAGCAAGTCGAAATAGTGTCGTGATCAATAATAAACTTGGAAAAACACTAAAATCAAGACTGCGATTAGTATAAAGTGTGACAATCAAAATGAGTAAAGCCGAGCTCAATGACAATGTGAGTGCGATATCAAGAAGAATGGGCGGTAGCGGAATAATCATGACCGCAAGGATGCCAATCAAAGTCAACGCAACGAGCAGATCAACATTCTTCGTGTATTTTTCAAAGCGTTTTAGAAATTGAAAAACTTGCTCTAAACTCATTTTTTAAAAAACCTTTTTTCGCTTGAGTTTATAGACATAAGAAAGAACCTGAGCCACCGCCGTGAAAAGTTCTCTCGGAATCACATGCCCGATTTTCATCGTCTTAAAAATCGTACGGGCCAAAGGCTTATTTTCAACAATCGGGATATTATTTTCGCGTGCTATGTCTTTAATTTTTTGCGCCATCAAATCTGCACCTTTGGCTAAAAGCTTAGGGGCCGCCATGCTCTTCGGATCATATTGAATGGCACAGGCAATGTGCGTCGGATTGGTGATGATCACGTCGGCTTTCGGCACATCGGCCATCATTCGCTTATTAGCCATTTCCCGTTGAATCCGGCGAATCCTCGCCTTAATCATCGGATCACCTTCTCGAGACTTGTGCTCTTCTTTAACTTCTTGCTTCGTCATTCGCATTTGCTTTTCCAAGTCCCAGCGCTGAAAAAAATAGTCAGAAGCGGCAAGGACTCCCATAAAAATGCCGACAGAGCCCAAAAGTTTTATAGTCAATTCACCGGTAAATCTTAAAATTTGCTCGATCGACATGTTGACTAAAAAAGGAATTTGCAAAATTTGACTGCGAACAACAAAATATACAACCGCCCCGATAAGAACTATTTTTGCGACAGATTTCAAACCCTCGATCAGCGCTTTGAAGTTGACGAGACGTTTGAGGCCGGCTAAAGGATTGATGCGCTCAAGATCAAATTCAAGGGCCTCTTCGTTGTATAAAAATCCCACTTGTAAAGTGGTGGCTGCGATCGGAATCAGCATTAAAATTGCGACGATCGGTGCGCCGATAAAGAAAGCTTTTTTTTGCACCAAATATGACGGCGGGGATATAATCTCCTTCTCTTGCCGCAGCGACAACAAAGGACGTCATCGATTGCGCAATCAAATCTGAAACTTGTACGAGCAAAAATCGACCTAAGATCCACAACAATAAGGCCACCGATAAGAGCGTCAGTACTGAAGCAAGTTCCTTCGTCTGTGCAACTTGGCCGCGCTTACGAAAATCTTCTCTTCGCTGCTGCGTGGCTTCTTCGTTACGTTCTTGATCTGTTTCAGCCATTATAAACTCTTCATCACCTTAAATAAAATTTCGGTCATAGAATTTAAAACTGTTTCAACCT
>Ga0207070_1106_pt1 | contig 20537 bp, 19 predicted proteins | sample Alteio_BWMinHeat_92_FD_153591 | JGI IMG/M metagenome (GOLD analysis project Ga0207070, IMG submission 153591) | Enriched cells from forest soil in Barre Woods Harvard Forest LTER site, Petersham, Massachusetts, United States -... | ecosystem: Environmental > Terrestrial > Soil > Temperate forest >...
TTTTGAAAGTGCGATGGCCCATGGCAGTGCTTTGGGGCAGCTCAGATTTGGGTCAGATTCGAACGCACCGGACTGAGCGCTTTTGAAGGCATAGTTACTACTATGTCGAGAAAGCGCGAAGGAGGAGCGTTTGAAGATGGCCCAAATCTGAGCTGCCCCTCAGGGGTCGTCGTCGTCGGGGTGGTCCCCGCCGATAGTCGAGATGATATTACTCCAGGCTTTAATAATGAAACCTGAATTCTCAGGATCACCACCTGGATCACGCTTTGCCACCATATTAAAGATTGTCATATACAAGACCACCACGACAACCAAAAGCAATATAAACTCGATGGCAATCTGGCCATCTTGTTTATTTAGATTTGTCAGCTTATTTGCTTTACGCATCGATTCTCATCTCACAAAATATCACTCTCGCTTTGACCCAATTTTCATCTGCAAGTTAAGCTTAAGTCATGAGTCAAAATCAAAACGACGACCAAGATTCCATCGATGAAGTCGAAGTTCAAAGAGTGTCAACTTCTCCCATAAGCCCGGAGAAAAAAGCTATTTTGCCCAGCGAACTGAGTTTAAAGACTCGAGGCATTTTAGCTCTCTTCATCGGCGCCTTGATTGCCGTCGGATATCATTACTATCATTCAAGTTTGCGCTTGCGGGCTGCCGCTACAAAGTCCAATTTGTACGAACTCGACCCAAGCCAAGTTGAAAAGCGAAGAATTTTGCCAAATTATAGTTTTAAAACCGCCGACTCGTCAGTTTACAAATTATCTGATTACCACGGAAAGGTTTTGATTTTGAGTTTTTGGGCGAGTTGGTGCTCACCTTGTCTCGTCGAACTGCCGACCTTTTCACAGATGCAAAAGAAGTTCAGCAATCAAGGACTCATGGTTTTAGCCGTCAATGTTGAGGATAATGATGATGGAAAAAAGTTTGCCGAAGATTTTTGGAAAAGAAATAAATTTGATTTCATGAGCTTCTTTGATACCTCGACTGAGCTCGCACAGAGTTTTCAAGTCGAACTTTTACCATCTAATTTTGTGATTGATAAATCCGGACGACTTGTTTTCAGTGGTTTTGGTTCGACGGATTGGAATAGCCCACTCATTACAGACTTACTTGAAGGCCTCTTGCAAGAACCCGCCGAAGAGATCTCCTCTCGACCCGAAATTCAAAAAAAGACTGCCGCCCCTGGAATAAATCCAAAAAATCCAAATGGACCGCCAGCCGAAGAAGACGTGGATTAATTCTGCTCAAAAAGAAAGTGGCATACGTGCTGCGAGCATTCAAGAAGCTGTTGATGAGTTTTTTCGAACTTTATGATCAGTATCAGGATCAATGCTTTAGAGGTTTACAGATGGCGGTAGCAAAGACTCGAATACAGCTCTTTGCCTCATAGTGATTTCATCAAGCTTTTCATAGATAAGTGCGAAGCTTTGTTCATTTAAAATATTTCTAACGCCAATGACATAATCCAAATCCAAACGATCTTTGACAACAAGGGCGGTCTTTGGAGCAGAATTAAAGCAAATTTCGAAGGTCTCAATGCTTGGATAAAGCATAATAAAAATATTTCCGCCCCTCTTCACAAAATTATATCTCTCGTTTTCTCTTAAGTGCTTGTAGCGCTCTTGCAGATTAAAATAAACTTTGAGCGCTTGCGACTCTTGATGTTGGGCAAAATAAATGCGAATCGGACCATCAAAAATTGCGGCATTGAAGACCGGCGAAAAGAACTTCGACTGAGTTACGAAAGTGGCGTTTTCTTTCATCACTGATCCCCTCTGACTTAATCTTTACCTTCAGCGTAGGCGGGGATATGACGTGAATGCAAACCTTTTTTTTCTTTAGAGCCTATCGCAATAAGCCCTTCTCCCTAGACGTCAGAAAAAAGCCTGACGTCCACTAGTCCTGTTTAGAAAAAATCATCTCAGCCGCGAACCAAGTTTGGCGGACTGGCGACTTTCCAATCTGATAGAAGAGCTCATCAATCCCCGATTCTAAGACCACGAAGTTTGCGGCTTTTCCGACTTCTAATGAGCCCATTTCTTTTTCTAAACGAAGGGCATATGCAGCTCCTATCGTGTAGGCCGCAATTACTTCCGCTAGAGTCATTTTCATCTCGACTCGGGCGAGAACGCCTATGAGACTAAGATCTTGAGTTGGAGAAGTCCCTGGATTGAAGTCCGTGGCAAGCGCAACCCGAGCGCCAGCGTCGATCAGCCCTCGTGCCGGTGGATAGGCGCACTTCATATAAAGGTCTGCACCCGGTAAAAGCGTACAGGTCACCTCTGACTTTGCTAAGCGAGAAATTTCATGCTCGCCAATTTGGATAAGGTGGTCCGCACTCGCAGACCCATAATCGATAGCAAGCTCTGCCCCGCCACTCAGGCTGAGTTGATCTGCGTGCACACAAGTATCGAGTCCTAATTTTCGAGCCATATCGAAATAGCGGCGGCCATCACTGACCGAAAAAAATCCTTTTTCGACAAAAATATCCACGCGTTCGGCTAGGCGCCTGCGGGCGATTTCTGGTAAGTCCTTTGCTATCATTTGGTCGATATAATCACTGGTGCTTTTAAACTCTGGTGGGAGCGAGTGCGCACCAAGATAGGTGCGCACAACCCGAATCTTCTTGAGCTGGCCAGCGACATTTAGAAGTTTTTTTTCGCCTTCTGCATTCAAAGCATAACCACTCTTTGTTTCAAGAGTCGTCACCCCTTGTCTAATAAAATCATCTAAGTTTTTTTGGGCATGCTCAAGAAGGTCTTGAGCTTTTGCTTGTCGGGTTTGCTTGAGAGTCGAGAGTATCCCGCCACCTTTTTTTGAAATTTCTTGATAAGTCACACCTTGGTTACGCCAATCAAATTCGTGAGCCCGACTGCCAGCAAAAATCATATGGGTATGACTTTCGATAAATCCTGGCAGCAAGGTGGCTCCATCAAATGATATTTTTTTTATGTCTTTTTTTAATTTAGAATACTCTTTAGGCAATTTCTTTTCTTCACCCAACCATAAAATTTTTCCGGCCAGAGTGACGAAGGCGGCGTTTTTGATTAAACCCAAATCATCGAAAAGGATTTTTCGACCTGATTTTTTCGCGGCGGGCCTGAGGGTATAGAGCGCGCCAATGTCTGAGAAAATACATACTTGTTTTTGTGGTCGACGATGGTCTAGGCGCATATCCCAAAAGCTTATATCACTGAAAATATGGCTGGCGATCTTTTATTTTAGCGAGGCGCGACAGACTTTGAAAAATAACTCTCAGCCCCTCATGATGAAAAGATGGCAATACGAAATCACGCATCCAACCCAGGCGAAAAACACCATGATCAACAGCACGGCCAACACCGTGATCAGCACCCTGAAAAGCATTCTAAACAACATAGCGAAAATCTTTTAGAGCGCCCCGATCACTCAAAAACAATTATTGGTTGGAAGGAATGGCTGTCACTTTCAGAACTTGGAATCTTTTTTATAAAGGCCAAGATCGATACCGGAGCCAGAACCTCGGCTCTGCATGCCTCAAGTATCACCTTGAAACATGAGCGCGGCCACAAAATTGTGTGTTTCACGATTAAACCACTCCCCAACAGGCCTGACATTATTGTAAATTGCGAGGCGCCAGTGATTGATGAACGTGTCGTTAGCGATTCGAGTGGAAACCGCGAAAAGAGATTTGTCATCAAAACTCATCTCCATATTGGCGGTCGAGAGTGGCCTATTGAAGTCACCCTGGCTAATCGTGAGAAAATGTCAGTGAAGATGCTGCTCGGTCGCGAGGCCATGAAATATCTGATGGTTGATCCTACAAAAGTTTATTTACTTGGACGCCCCAAAAATGTGCTGAAGACTTACCGAAACTTAAAGAAAACCAAAAAGAAAAAGTCGACACACAAATCAATGCAGAAGGCGACCGGACAGGCGAAGTTATGAGAATTGGTATTTTATCCCGAAAAAAAGATCTCTATTCAACCCGTCGGCTTGTCGAGGCTGCCGAAAATCGCGGGCACAGCGCACGCGTGATCGATCCGCTTCGATGCTATATGAATATCAATCCGAAGAATTTATCGATGCATTTTAAAGGTGAAGATCTGGTCGGTTTTGATGCCATCATTCCGAGAATTGGTGCAAGCATCACGTTTTATGGTACAGCCGTGGTCAGGCAATTTGAAATGATGGGCGTTTATTGCTTAAATGAATCTCAAGCCATTTCAAGATCTCGTGACAAATTGCGATCTTTGCAGCTTCTATCGCGCCAGGGTATCGGCCTTCCCAATACAGGCTTTGCAAATTCACCTGATGATAAAGAAGATTTGATGAGTCTCATTGGCAGACCACCCTTTGTCATTAAGCTTCTCGAAGGGACTCAGGGCAAAGGAGTCGTTCTCACTGAAACAAAAAAAGCCAGCGAGAGCGTGATCGATGCTTTTAGAAACCTGGACGCAAACTTTTTGGTGCAAGAGTTTATTGAAGAAGCCAAGGGAGCCGACATCAGATGTTTCGTGGTTGGAGACTCGGTGATCGCCAGTATGGAGAGAACTGCTAAAGATGGAGAGTTTAGATCCAATCTCCACCGTGGCGGAAAGGCCTCGCTCATCGAAATCACATCTGAAGAAAAGACCATGGCGGTCAGAAGTGCAGAAATCATGGGACTCAATGTCGCCGGTGTTGACCTCATTCGTTCGAGCCACGGTCCACTCGTTTTAGAAGTGAATTCTTCACCCGGACTACAAGGAATCGAAAAGGCCACTCAAAAAGATGTCGCCGGTATGATTATTGAATTTTTAGAAGCCAATGCCGCCCCGGGAAAAACCGAAATGCGCGGCCGCGCTTAAGGCGCCTAAGGGTCCAAAACAAAATTGATCAGTTGGCATTGTCCTTGCTTTTTGAAACAGTCAGAATCAATTTGACACCAATTCAAAATTTAAAGGGGGATAATGATGAAAGCATTTTTGAAATTGTCGGCAACCATGACGATACTCATGATGACGCTGGCAGGGCTTAGCGCTTGTAACGGAACTATTGACCTAGCTGTTGAGGGCGTTTCTGTCACGACACCTATTAAAATTAAAGATACGAATGATCAAGTTGTCGTCTTGGATCAAGCAACTGCAAATACCATTTCGACAATCAGTTTTTATGATTTTCAAGGATTTGCGAAAATGTCTTTTGCGGTTCGTGGCCATACCCCTGCCCTTTTTAGTCTCGGCAAAAGCTCAAAAGAGGTTCTTGATAATTTGCATTCAGGCGTTCACGTCGATGCGGTCACGAGCGGCCAAAATGTCTCGATCGACCTGAAGTCCACCCGAGATGAAAAAGTTCACAACGAATGGGATAGCACCCGTGCCTGCCAACGGGAATCGTCAGTCACTGAATGTGTCGTCGAAAATGGCGTTCAGGTTTGTCGAGAAATTAAGACTATTCACCATGGCACCGAACCCATCCATGTGGTTCAAGATGGAATTATCTATCACTACCAACTCGATCTCGGACAAAGCCCTGCTTCGGCCTCTCTCGGAGTCGCACTTAATAAAGTGGGTCAAAACGAATACGCAACTGGTCCTTGCATCACAATAGATTAAGAGGCTGTTTTACGCAGGAGATTTGTTGTTCTTTTGGAGCCGTCGGCATACCGTGCCGACAGCCAACTTCAGGCAAAAGAACAAATTACGATTCTCCTTATCGTCGCTCAGTCCACAAACTGTGAACACCGCGCTCTTTTGCAGTCTCAATTGCTGATTCATAACCAGCGTCGACGTGTCTGAAAATTCCCATCGCCGGATCGGCCTTCAAGACGCGCTCTAAGCGAGCTTGAGCTTTTTGGGTGCCATCAGCAACGATCACTTGACCTGCGTGAATACTGTAACCCATGCCGACTCCACCACCTTGATGCAGGCTCACCCAACTTGCACCACAAGCCGTGTTGATAAGGGCGTTGAGGATGGGCCAATCGGCAACAGCGTCGCTGCCATCTTTCATATTTTCAGTCTCTCGATTGGGACTGGCGACACTTCCACAATCTAAATGATCCCGGCCAATGACGATCGGCGCCTTCACTTTTTTCGATGCCACCAATTCATTGAATTTGATTCCGGCCAGATGGCGTTCACCGTATTCAAGCCAGCAGATTCTCGCAGGTAAACCTTGAAAAGCAATACGCTCTTCTGCCATATCCAACCAACGCAAAAGATTTTTTTTATGTGGAAAAAGCTCTCTCAAAGCATCATCGGTTACTTTGATATCATGTGGATCACCTGAAAGTGCCACCCACCTGAAAGGCCCGCTACCCTTACAAAAAAGAGGCCGAATGTATTCGGGCACAAAACCCGGGATTTCAAATGCGTCTTTGACTCCTGCAAGCTTTGCCTGAGCGCGGATATTATTTCCATAGTCAAAAGTAACGGCCCCTCGTTTTTTCATTAGCAGCATTCCCTGAACATGTGTGGCCATAGAGGCCATCGACAATTTCACATACTGCTGAGGATTATCTTTTCTCAATCGCGCAGCGCTTTCTAAACTAAAGCCTTCTGGGATATAACCGTTAAGCGGATCATGAGCAGAGGTTTGATCCGTTAAAATATCAGGAGCAAATCCGCGTGCATGGAGTTGATGGATCACTGTTGCCATATTGCCCTCAAGGCCGACAGATTTTGCCACTCCCATCTTCTTATATTTTTCGACCTTTGCGATGGCATCATCAATGTCGCTTGCAAGTTCATCTAAATACTTTGTTTGCAAACGCTTCTCAATGCGGCTGCGATCAACATCTACGATCAAAACCACGGCGCCAGCAAAAACTCCGGCCAGGGCTTGAGCTCCACCCATTCCACCAAGACCTGCGGTGAGAATGACTTTAGCTTTGAGGCTGCCAGAAAAATGTTGATTTGCACATTCAACAAAAGTCTCATAAGTCCCCTGAACGATCCCTTGGCTTCCAATATAGATCCAAGAGCCCGCAGTCATTTGGCCATACATCATGAGCCCCTTACGATCGAGCTCATGAAAGTGTTCCCAGTTCGCCCAGTGACCAACAAGATTTGAGTTGGCGAGCAACACCCTCGGTGCATCTTCATGAGTTTTTAAAACTCCAATGGGTTTGCCACTTTGGACAAGGAGTGTCTCGTCGTTTTCTAGATTTTTTAAGGCCAACAAAATTTTATCAAAACATTGCCAGTTGCGAGCGGCCTTACCGATCCCACCATAGACGATCAAATCATCGGGCCTTTCGGCGACATCAGGATCAAGATTATTCTGAAGCATGCGGTAAGCGGCTTCTTGCAACCAGCCTTTACAGTTCAACTGAACTCCATGTGGAGCATGCACAACTCTTGATGATGAGATTTTGTCTAAATTTTCCATAATTTCTCCTGTTAGTACTCTAAGTTTCCAACAGTGTCCTGCACAACCTGTGATAACTCCCCTGAGATAATCATATTGCGAATGACTTCGATATCCTCAGAAAATACCCGGTCATGACTTGCAAATGGCACCCTTTCGCGAATTTTTTTATGAGCGGCCAAAACACCGGCGGCGGGCTTAAGCGGCAAAAGCAAATCTAAAGCCTGGCTTGCCGAAAGCAGCTCCATCGCCACAATATTCTGCGCATTTTCAATCACCTTCTTTAACTTACGGGCGGCGATTGTGCCCATACTCACATGGTCCTCTTTGTCGGCTGAAGTCGGAATACTATCGACGCTAGCGGGATGAGATAATATTTTATTTTCGCTCACAAGCGAAGCCGCGGCCACTTGCACAATCATGTGACCCGAATTGAGTCCGCCATCGGGAGTGAGAAATGCAGGCAAGCCACTCATTGACGGGTTAATCAATTTTTCAATGCGGCATTCGCAGATACTAGCAAGCGCGCTCATGGCAATAGCGGCAAAATCAAGCGCAAATGCCACCGGCTCGCCGTGAAAATTTCCACAGCTTAAGATTTTTTCAGTCTCGACAAAAACCAAAGGATTATCCGTGCTTGAATTGGCCTCAACCTCAAGCTTTTCGATCACAAATCTAAGTGCATCTTTGGCCGCGCCATGAACCGCCGGCATGCATCTGAGTGAATAGGCATCTTGAACCCGATTGCAATCGATATGACTCTCAGAAATTTCACTCGCCTGCCCGAGCAGTTTTAACAAATTGCGCGCTGTCTTCGCCTCTCCGGGATGCGGCCTGCTCATTGCAATTTCGGGATCAAATGCCGAACGCGATCCGCGCAGAGCCTCAAGCGACATTGCTCCACTTAAATCAGTCAATCCAAGAAGGCGTCGAGCTTCAAAGCTTGCGAGCATCCCAATGGCCGTCATCACTTGACAACCATTGATCAGCGACAAGCCTTCCTTCGCCTGTAGAACAAGGGGCTTTACATTTTTTTCATTCAAGGTTTTTTGGATATTTGAACTCTCAAAGACTTTACCTTCGCCAATCAAGGCCAAGGCAAGATGAGCTAGCGGCGCAAGGTCACCGCTTGCACCTACGCTTCCCTGACTCGGAATGACCGGAATAATATCACGATTCATAAACTCTAAGATCTTGTCGACGACTTCTGGGCGAATTCCACTTCGGCCGGTTGCCAAGGCGTTCGCTCGTAAATACATGATCGCTCGCGTTTGCTCTTTGTTAAAGGCCTCACCAATGCCGCACGAGTGTGAACGTATCAAATTTTGTTGAAGGACTTCAATTTCGCCTGCCGAGATCCGGACGCTTGAAAAGGCGCCAAATCCGGTATTGACACCGTAAATCGGATCATCGCCCTGCATGCGCTTTTCAATGAAGTCGCGAGAGTTCTGCATTTTTTTTCGCGCCTGATCCGAAAGCTTGAGTTTCACATTTTGATGAGCCACCGCCCAAACACTGTGGAGACTCGCGCCTTCTCCCTTCACCTCGACAATTTCTTGCGAATCCGTTAAGACTTTCGACATGTGATTTTATCCTATTTTTCAGCTGGTCAGTTTCGCTGCCTTTAATTTTTGAATTGCTTCGGTATAAGAAGGCGAGCGAAAAACCATATGACCTGCGACTAAAATATCGGCGTCCCCACAAGCTTTTGCTGTTTCTTCATTAATACCGCCATCTATTTCAAGAAGGCAACTAAGCCCTTGTCTATCGATTTCACGCTTCAACTCGCCGAGCTTAAGGGCACATTCAGGTATAAACTTTTGTCCACTAAAACCTGGCTCAACACTCATCACCAAAATCAAATCAAACAGCCCAAGCAAATGAAAAATTTCTTGCGCCGGTGTCTTGGGTTTAATACTCAGTCCTGCCCGACAGCCATGAGCCTTAATTAGACTTGCCAGTGTCTTAGCATTTTGCTCAGAGCTATCTTGCGAAAGTTCATAGTGAACTGTGATGATTTCTGCACCCGCTTGAGCAAAATCAGAAATGTATTTTTCAGGATTCGTAATCATGAGATGACAATCTAGCGGAATTTTTGAAACTCTCTTGAGTGCCGCAACCACGGGCGCTCCGATTGTTAGGTTCGGCACAAAATGCCCATCCATCACATCGACATGGAGGTAATCAGCGCCAGCTTGTGTTACGGCTTCAACTTCTTTCTGTAAATTTGCAAAGTCCGCACTCAGAATACTTGGAGAGATTTCAAAATGCTTTTTCTTCATTGCAACAGCTCGCGGGCTTTGATTGGGTAGCCACGTAGATATTCAGAGGCACGCATTTTAGCCTTCGATTCTGGCTGTAATTCTAAGACCTCTATGGATTCGGATCCGCAGGCAACCGTAAAACTATCGCCGCCAATATCGATAATTTCTCCTGGACTCCGCCCATGCTTTTCAGGACGAATTTGAACCTTATGAATTTTTAAATTTTTGCCATCTCTTTGCGTATAGGCAATCGGTCCCATGGTCAGGCCACGAACCAAACAAAATATTTCGCGGGCCGATTTTCGCCAGTCAATATGAGCCTCTGCCTTAGCAATTTTTGGCGCGAAGCTGACTTCGGATTCATTTTGCGAGTGCCCCATAATGTTCCCCCGTAAATAATCCATATATTCGACATGCAGCAGATCAGCGCCCAAAGTCTTGAGTTGATCGTGAAGGTCCGAGGCATTCATATCATCAGTGATCGGTTGCCTGCGAAGGCCTAAGACATCCCCAGCATCAAGTTTTTTTACAATAATTTGCAGACTCACGCCACTCTCACGGTCATCGTTGATGATGGCTCGTTGAATCGGTGCAGCTCCTCGTAGGCGCGGGAGAACACTCGCATGGACATTCACGCAGCCCAGTGGAAACAGATCCAAAAAATTTTGTTTGAGAATTTGTCCAAAAGCAACGACCGCTGCGCTCTCAGCTTTAAGCTTGAGAATTTCCGCACAAAAGCTTTCGCTATTGACACTTTCTGGAGAAAAAACTTGGAGCCCATGCCTTTGCGCGAGTAATTTTACGGGCGAGGGCGTAAGCTTCATGTTTCGTCCAGCGGGCCTATCCGGCTGTGTCAGCACAGCGGCAATTTCAAAATGTTCATCATCAATCAGTCTTTGCAGCGAGCAAACAGCAAACTCTGGCGTGCCTAAAAATAAAATACGAACTTTACTCAATTTTTCCTCTTAAAGTTTCATTCGGGGGGGTTAGCCGGCGGGGCTGGATTCGGCCTCTTCTTGGGTGTAACCGAATTTTTTAATTTTAGATTTAATACGATTTGATTTCACTAAACTCAAGCGATCGATAAATAGCTTTCCATCAAGGTGATCAATCTCATGCTGCAGACAAACCGCCAGTAGGCCGTCAGTTACGAGGTGTATTTCTTTGCCCTCGATATTTAAGGCCTTGGCCTCGACCAGCAAGGAGCGCGTGACCGTTTCGAAATACGTGGGAACCGAAAGACAGCCTTCTTCAAAACTTGTCTTTCCCTCAGATTTAATAATTTGCGGATTAAAAATGACCAATGGCTGAACAATGGCTCTTTCTAATTCGGTCATTTCTTCCAAAATAACTTGCCCGTTTTCGTCCTTGGGTCTCGTATCCAGAACCAGAAGCCTAATCGACTCCCCAACTTGCGGTGCGGCCAAGCCAATCCCTCGCGAAGCATACATCGTCTCGAGCATATTTTCGGCCAAACGCCTAAGCTTCGCAGTCACCTCCGTGACCTTCTGTGCTCTTTTTCTGAGAATAGGATCTGGAAAAGTCAAAACCTTCAAAATCATGGCATTAAGGCTAACGCATTTCACCGCTTTTTACCAGGAGAAATATGCGTTTCATACAGGCATCCATGCCCCAAGCAATAATTTAGACCTGTTCTAGAAGTCCCCAGAAGCTTCAATCTTTAATGTGCATATTTTGAAGCGAAAAACTTTGCTGCACCATCAATCATCCCAGCTAATAAATTGACCGAATCAGCACTTTGCGACAAGGATTTATCTGTGTCGGTTGCGCCACTGCTATAGTTGAGAACGAGGTAATTTGCGACCTGAGATGTCTTTAATACGGGAGCTTTGAGCGCCATCATATATTTTGACAGTTCTGCATTCTCGACGGCTTCGAGGTTGAGTTTCTGATCGCAGACAGTCTTAAGCTGATCACTTGTGTCCTTCGCCACTTGCGAGGCTTCTCGAAGCTCGACATCGAGAGCATCCTTTTGAATGATCGAATCAATCATCGTTTGATACTGACTTAAGACATGGGGCAATTTTTCACAAGCAATCTTGACAAGTTTGACCGCCTCCGCTCGCTCCGTCGCCTTTGTTGGCACATCACCAAAGCTTTGACAGCAAAGCGAAAGGATCGAAAGGTTTAGGATCGTAAGGCCAAAAAGTTCACGCATTTGAAATTTCATATTCACTCCTTTTAAACGTTATAATGTTAAACAAACGTGGTCTATGCGAGACTAGTGCCAAAGCCGCCTCATAAACCAAGATGCTTCGTTAGTTGGTCAAACCGAGACGGACGGATCTTGCGGAGAGGCGCCTAGCGCTTGAGGCGTAGGAGAAAAACAAACGAGACAATGAGCATAAAGATATTGGGCACCCATGCAGCAAGAATGGGCGTCAAAGCCCCTTGTTGCCCCAAAGTCAGTCCCGAAGTATAGGCGGCATAATAGATAAATGTCAGACCAATGCAAATACCGAAGCTGAAGGTTCGACTACCACTACGACCTTTACCGACGCTGAAAGGAATTCCGATAAAGGACATCACAAATGCCGCAAACGCAAAACTGAATTTGGATTGATAATCGACTTCATAGCGTTGAGTGTCCAATCCGGCTTCCTTGTTTTTTTGAATGAATTTGCCGAGCTCCTTAATATTTAAAACCTCCGAACTCCGTGCGGAGTTCTGCAGATCACCGATATCTTCGCTCATCACAATATTCTTCGAGGTAAATTTTTGCATCACGGGGGCCGCACTGGTATTGACAAATAAAGTGACCGAGCCGTTGTGTAAAAGCCATTGATTCCCTTGCATATCCACGTCATCAGCTTGCACGATCTGATTGAGATGCCAGGAGTTATCAAAATAATAGAGGGTGATTCCTTGAGCCTGTTTTCGTTCGGGATGCAAAATCTTGATGTTAAATAAGATGTCACCTGAACGATACCAAATTCGGTTGGTCTTAACCGTCGAATACAAACTCGGCTGTTTGCGGATTTCAACATAATAAACGTAATTTTTCTTCTGATTAACCAAAGGAATGACTTTGTCGCCGAGCCAAAAAGACAGCCCTGAAATAAAGATCACGAGGATAAGAATCGGTGAACTAATGCGGGCAAGACTCATACCCGAGCTAAAAAGCGCCACAAGTTCATTATGCCTGCCCAGATTACTTAGGGTTAAAATCGTGGCGAGCAAGCAGGCAACGGGGATCAGCTGATAAACCAAGCCAGGCGAAGACAAAATATAGTATTGAATGAGGTTCTCGGGCGAGGCCTGAAAACTAACCATTTTCGACATGAAGTCTACGGAAATAAAGAGGCTTAGAAAGACGATTAACCCGCCCAAAAAGAATGCAAAAAACATCTTTGCAATGTAACGATCAATCAATAAAAACAAAAATATCCTCGTCTAGCTGTTTGCTGGAATACCAGTGGCTCAGAACACATTATTGCACAGGCCTTCGATTTGTCAGTAGCTGAACTTGACTCCGTAAAAATAAAATCGTTCAATCAAGGCATGGCATTACGCGTCTTGTTGGCCGATGAAAGTTCGACCATAAAAAAAGTCATTGGTCTGTCTCTGCAAGACTTCGCTGTTGAAGTCAAAGTGGTCCATTCGGGTATCGACGTACTTGAAGTCGCAAAGCAATTCAAGCCTGATCTCATATTCGCAGACGTGCTTTTACAAAAACGCAACGGCTATGACGTTTGTTTTGATATTAAAAATGATCCCATTTTAGCACATATCCCAGTAGTGCTGATGTGGAGTTCATTTATGGATTTAGATGAGAAGGCCTATCAGAGATCCAAGGCAAATGCTAAACTCGAAAAGCCTTTTGAAGTGGATCATCTCAGACAGTTGGTCACCAGCCTCAGCACAAAAACCGAGTCGCAAAAGGCGTCTCAGTTTTTGAAGTTTCCTGAAATTTTTGCTGAACCTTTAAAAAAGGAAATGCAAGAAAAACAAAATAAAATGCCTGGCGAAAACAGCCTTTCTCGTCTCGGCATCCCGGCTGCCCCTAATAATTCGCCAGTTCACTCGCCCATTCATGTGGGCGGCAATGTTCCCCCGCCCAAGAATTTAGCTGCGGTCACCAGTCCACAAACTCCGGCGCAAAAGCCTCAGCAAGGTCCGCCTCCAAGCTTGCGTCCGAAACCTCAAAACGCTGAGCCGCCACGCCCTCAAGAAGCTTCAAAGCCTTGGAACATGGATAGCTTCGTAGACATTCAAATGTTTTCAGAAAATGACGATGCGCCGATCACGGAATTGGGTCAGCCTCCCGAGGGCTTTGCCGAACTGAGATTAACTCCGCCAACAACTTCATCAGGAATTTCGCCGGTAACTTCATCAGCGTCTCTCAATTTTGATCGTCAGGGTGAAGCTCCTGCAAATTTAAATTTCAACACAGAACCCTGGTCGCAGAAGGATCTTGCAAACTTCAAAATTGATGCGATTGAAGACGACGATCCATTCGCGCTGATGGACCTAAACAAGATCGATATTTCGGCGGGAACACCGCCAACATCGTCGGGCCTAAAAGCCCCCAATGAAAAAGTACCTAAGCCGATGCCGCCACAGCCGCAAGTAGCTGCGCAAAAAGAAGATGATATTTCGGTCTTTCATTTTGCTGAAGGTGAAGGTGAATCTTTTGAATTGGAGTTAGACGAATCCGAAGCTCCTCAAGCGAGCTCCGAAGAGCCGAACTCATCGTGGAAATTTCAATTGCCAGAATATGAGCGCTCAAATCTTGAGGGAGATCTGGTCGAGATGCCGTCGACCCAAAATCAGACCCAAAATCACCCCCAGAGTCTCCTCGGTCAGACACAAACAGCGCAAAAACCTGCAGCTTGGCAAGCAGGCCCAACGGCAGCGCCTGAGATTGATCCTGTGATGATTGAAAAGATCGTTCGTGAGCAAACTCGCGAGATGGTCGAGAAAATCGTCCATAAAATTTTACCGGATATGGCAAAGGCTGCGATCCAATCCGAGCTTGATCGTTTGCTCAATGAGGAGAGTCACCCGTGACCCTCCTTGACATGATTCACGCAGCACTCAAAGAAGATATGCCACAAGGTGATCTCACCACTGAATCTTTAGCGCTTGCCCCGCGTCTCGGTGATGCGCGCTTGATCGCAAAATGTGATATGACACTTTCTGGAAGCGCTCCTTTCGAAGAAAGCCTCGCCGTTTTAGATCCCAATGTACGCATCAAATGGTTTTTCAAAGAAGGTGAGCAAACCAAAAATCGGCAGGTCATTTGTCAGGTCACAGGCGATCTGATTCAGGTCCTCAAAGCCGAACGGGTCAGCCTCAATTTTTTGGGGCATTTATCTGGAATCGCAAGTCTTACGCGTAAATATGTCGAGCGGGTGGCGCACACAAAAGTGAAAATCCTCGATACCCGAAAGACCATCCCAACTTATCGCGAGCTCGCAAAAAAAGCCGTAGTTCATGGCGGAGGTTTCAATCATCGCGCCAATTTAAGCGATGCGATTTTGATCAAGGACAACCATATCACAGTCGCTGGTGGTTTAAGCAAGGCCGTCAGTCGAATTCGCGAACACTCAAAAGAGCGAATTGAAGTCGAAGCCAGCGATTTGGAACAAGTAAAAGAAGCAGTCGCGATGAAGGTCGATTGCATCTTGTTAGATAATATGAGCTTAGAAATGATGAGGGAGGCTTTGAAGCTGATCCCTACAAATATCGAAACTGAAGCCAGCGGAAATATGACTCTCGACCGCGTGGCTTCAGTCGCTGAACTTGGAGTGACTTATATTAGCGTCGGTGCACTGACGCATTCTGCGCCGGCAGCTGATGTCAGCTTAATATTTGACTGGGTCACTAGCGACCCTATCGGCATTTAAGGGAGAGATCTCATGCAAAAATTTTTAGTTGGTGAAACGACTCAAAAAATCCTCTCAGATCTTAAAACCGATGTCTGGTTTTCAAAATCAACAACGAGCACAAATGCGGTCGCTCGAAATGAAGTGTCCGAGGTGAAATCCGATCTCAAAGTGTATCTAAGCGATCACCAAAGCGCAGGACGCGGCCGCAGGCAAAATACCTGGACAGATACTGGCCAAGGCGAAGCCCTACTCTCTTCATGGAGTTTTTCATTTAGCAAAAATCCTCAACCGATTTTGGCACCCCTGGTGGGGCTTGCGATTTATCAAAACCTTAAAAAGCATTTTCGCCACTTAAATTTCTCAATTAAGGCTCCAAACGATATTTTGTTGAGTGAAGAGAAACTTTGTGGAATTTTAATCGAAAATGTTTTAAGTCAGACCCAGGGCCGAAGTGTTATCGGTATCGGCTTAAATGTTTTTGATTCACCAAAGAATTTAAATGCGACTCATTTGAGTGCTCACCACGAGGTAAATAGAACCACTTGGCAAGACTTCATAACGGACTTAAAATTTGATCTCTTCAGCGCTTTAAAGAATTCACAGCACGAAAATTTATCTCATGAAGCGTGCTCACAGCTTTTGCAAGCCTTGAAAAATAACCGACAGCTCTCTGGCGAGCTGCTGGAAGTCACCCCGAAAGGCAGCTTGATTTTTAAGAATCAACAGATAGATTGGCATAGCCTTTAAGTTAACGACTTAACCAGATGGATCCCATTTGTGAAACTCATCCCCCTTGCGATTTCTTCAACCCTTATAGGCATTGTCGGCTTTGCAAGCTATTTATTTATTCACTTGGGGGCATATAAAAATGTCGAGCTCGTGGGTCAAGATCTTGGTCCTTACAAAATTGTTTTCTCTCATCACATTGGCCCATATCACAAAATATTAGAGAGCATCGAGCAAGTCGAAAAATGGGCAAAAGAAAATCAAGTGGGCTGCGATTTAAGTTTTGGCGAATTTTTGGATGATCCTGAGGTGGTCGTCGAGGATCGCTTGCAAAGCAATGGTGGTTGTATCGTCGCAAGCCAACCGACAAATCTGCCGAGTCACTTGAATTACCGTGAAATCCCAAGAAAATATTATCTGACCGCTGAGTTCGATGGTGCTCCGTCGATTGGGCCGCTCAAAGTCTATCCAAAGGCGATGAAGTGGATTCAGACCAATCACTATGTTCTTGGTGGACCGGTGATCGAGATCTACTCGATGACATCTGGGGATCCCACTCACGCAGGCACCGCCAGTGCCAGTGTTCACACCCGTTATCTTTTTCCTCTCGGAAAACCTTAGCTAAAGGTGCGAAAAACAAAAACTGCAGAGTTTCTTTTCAATCGATCAAGACTATCTAAATGAAAGCTCGAACGCCCGTGTCTAATCGCATTCATTTCGGTTGGCTTGCGCGTTAAGTGTGATATCGAACCAGGTGAAACTCTTAGCGAAGAATTGAGTTGCAACCTGGAGGTCAAAGCCCCGCAGTCGCCGCTCCTTCAATAGATTCAAACCTCTTGTGGGCGCAATGAAAATTGTTCAGCGCCCACATTTTCACTTATCTAATCACTCTTCCCTTGCCATCTTAAATCTCGCCATATGATCGCGCCCAAATATCACCTCTGCAGCTAAAACATTATGGGCTCGGCAAAGCACTCTCAGATTATCTGGATGATTGCTTCCCCCCTTCGCAACTGGGATGATGTGATCAATGTTGAGATAACTTCGACTGCCACAGATGTTGCCTGTTTTCGGATCTCGATGTTGACACTTGGCCTGATCTCTTTGAAAAATGATTCGCTTTATCGACACTTTTAAATTTTGACGCCCTGCTGGTGCCGTGGCGGCAGCGCTTTGCGCTACCGACTTTTGTTTAAGTGGATCTTTGCGCGCCACAAACTCATGAAGAATCCGCTTAAGAACCTCGCCTTTTCCGCTGCAGGCATTGGACAAGATTTCCTCAGCCCTGTTAAGTAACTCAGCTGTTTCGCGATCCACCACTAGAGTCAAAAGGGTTTTATTTTCGGTGAGTTGTTTTATGGACTCTTTCTTTTTTTGTTCAAGTTGGAGGGTAGCTTGAGGCAATTCTTTGGCAAGCACCTGCTCTACCGTGCACGATGATTTGTTTTCAATCTTTTCGATTATCTGCGCTTTTTGCTCCCTTGAAAGCCGGCCTTCGTACTTTTCGTGAACCATCATTAAGTTTTGCGTGAAGGCAGCGGTCGTAAGATTAAGACTACCACTTTCAATTTTCTCTGCCACCTCAGGCACAAACCTAAGTAAGCGTGCAGCTTGCAAACGACGGTAGGCGCTGCCATGAGCGTACTTGAGGCCTTTGACCAAATAATCAAAAATCGAGTTGTAGCCGCATTCAAAATAAAGTTTACGATCCTCGATCTCGCGAATGTGCCAAAGCAGCTGGGCTGTAATTTTACTCTCCTGTTTGCTCAAATCAAGAGTGTCTGAGAGAAGTTTTTGATTGCCAAGGTGCTTTAGGTTCATAGTTCGCTCTCCTCGTTAGTGAGTGCGGCTAATCTCTATAAGTTAAAAACTTTTTTTCCGGTCAAACGCTAATGCATTGAAAATGCTTACCCCGATGTTCAATCATTTCGATTAAGCTTTGTTTTATATCCGATCCCCGTGAGGATCCGGACTTTATAAGTTTTTGTCCCAGCTAAAAAGATTAGGCGAGCATCCGACTTTTTAGCCGAGGCTGCCTACTGAAAAACGATATTAAATTTTGACGCCCTGCTGGTGCCGTGGCGGCAGCGCTTTGCGCTACCGACTACTCGTGCCGTTGCCGTCACGGCATTAGTGAGCCTGCTGATCGCGAAGTAAGTTCAAAGCACTTCCCGCTTTGAACCATTTGATCTGCTCAGCATTGAAGGTGTGTTTAAGCTGAACCGTCTCAGATTTTCCGTCTTTGTGTTTAATCACCAGCTCAAGATTTTTGCCAGGAACAAAGCTCGTCAAACCATGAATAGCAAGAACATCATCTTCTTTAATTTTTTCGTAGTCCGCTGCGTCTGCAAACCAGAGTGCGAGCGCCCCTTGTTTTTTCAAATTGGTTTCGTGAATGCGCGCAAAGCTTCTGGCGATAACCGCGAGCGCGCCGAGATGACGTGGGCACATGGCTGCGTGCTCACGACTTGATCCCTCACCGTAGTTTTCATCACCGATAATGACCCAGGCTTGAGCTTTGGCTTTATAATCGCGCGCCACTTGCGCAAATTCTTTCACTTCACCTGTTATTAAATTTTTGCCTTGGCCGGTGGCGCCGCTAAATGCATTGACCGCACCTAAGAGCATATTGTTTGAAATATTATCAAGGTGGCCGCGATATTTCAGCCATTTCCCAGCTGGTGAAATATGATCGGTGGTGCATTTGCCCTTGGCTTTGCAGAGAACAAAAAGATTTTCAAAATCTTTTCCATTCCACTTATTAAAGGCCGTTAAGAGCTGCAGGCGATCTGAAGTCGGCGACACCTGTACCTTCACTGACTTTCCTTGCGGAGCTTGATAACCGTGGGGATCAGCAACAAATCCGCGCGCCGGAAGCTCGGGAGCTTCAGGGGGTGCGAGTTTTAATTTTTTTCCTGAAGGTGTATCAAGGCTATCGGTCATGGGATTAAAATCCAAACGACCAGCAATGCCAAGAGCCATCACCATTTCAGGCGATCCAATAAAAGCAAAAGTATCTGGATTATCATCGTTACGCGCTTTGAAATTGCGATTAAAAGAGGTCACGATCGAGTTGCGATCACCTTTTTTGATATCATCGCGTTTCCATTGCCCGATACACGGGCCGCAAGCATTAGCAAGCACAGTCGCGCCAACCTTAGAGAGCGTATCCATCTGGCCATCACGACTGATGGTATTTTGGATCTGGGTCGAACCAGGGGTCACATAAAAATTTTGCGGCATCTTAATGCCGGCATCGAGTGCTTGCTTGGCAATGAAGGCCGATCGGCCGATATCTTCGTATGAAGAATTCGTGCACGATCCTATGAGCGCTGCCGATAACTTCGTTGGCCAACCGTTTTCTTTTGCATCACTGGCCATTTTTGAAATCGGGTGAGCGACATCAGGAGAATGTGGTCCAACCAAATATGGCTCAAGTGTGGTCAGGTCAATTTCAATGACTTGATCAAAATATTTTGCAGGGTTTGCGTGAACATCTGCGTCGGCTGTCAGGACATCTTTATTGGCATCAGCAAGCCCTGCAAGCTCGGCACGATTGGTTGCCTTAAGATAAGTGCCCATACGCTCATCGTATGGAAAAATCGAGCAAGTCGCTCCCAGTTCAGCTCCCATATTGGTAATCGTACCCTTACCCGTCGCACTAATCGATTTGCATCCTTCACCAAAGTATTCAACGATGCGATCCGTTCCACCTTTTGTGGTGAGAATTCCGCAGAGTTTTAAAATCACATCCTTGGCTGAAGTCCAGCCGTTCATCTTTCCTTTAAGATGCACACCGATAAGTTGTGGATTTTTGACTTCCCAAGCAAGACCGGCCATGACGTCTGAGGCATCAGCGCCTCCCACTCCGACAGCCACCATTCCCAATCCCCCCGCATTTGGAGTGTGCGAATCGGTGCCAATCATCAGCCCACCCGGAAAGGCATAATTCTCAAGAACAACTTGATGAATGATGCCCGCACCTGGCTTCCAAAATCCAAGATGATAACGTGAGCTTGCGGTCGCTAGAAAATCATAGACTTCTTTATTTTCGCCGATAGCCGTAGACATGTCTTTTTCAGCACCGGCGTTGGCGCGAATCAAATGATCGCAATGCACGGTCGATGGAACGGCAGCCTCATCTTTACCCGCTAGCATGAATTGAAGGAGTGCCATTTGCGCTGTTGCATCTTGCATAGCCACGCGATCTGGACGCAAAAGTAAAAAAGATTTACCACGCACAAAATCTTGGTTTTCAACATCGTGTAGGTGACCGAATAAAACTTTTTCAGCCAGAGTCAGGGTCTTCGTTTTTCCACCATTTTCTTTGGCAAACTTCGTTTGAAATTTTTTAATA
>Ga0207070_1108_pt1 | contig 20451 bp, 12 predicted proteins | sample Alteio_BWMinHeat_92_FD_153591 | JGI IMG/M metagenome (GOLD analysis project Ga0207070, IMG submission 153591) | Enriched cells from forest soil in Barre Woods Harvard Forest LTER site, Petersham, Massachusetts, United States -... | ecosystem: Environmental > Terrestrial > Soil > Temperate forest >...
TACGTTCACGCAAATTGGCACAGACGGCGCCGTGTACCAGATGCTGAATCATGGCATATCCACCGGCGCATTGTTCATGTTGCTGGGCATGCTGTACGAACGCCGTCACACTTATGAGATCAAGGAATATGGCGGGCTGGCTACGCCAATGCCCGTGTACTCGACGCTCTTCCTGATGATCACGCTGTCATCCGTGGGACTGCCGCTGCTGAATGGCTTTGTCGGAGAATTTCTTATTCTGAGCGGAGCCTTCGCCGCGTGGCACTGGTATGGAATCATCGGCACCACGGGCGTCATCTGGAGCGCTGGATATCTATTGTGGCTCTATCAGCGGACGTTCTACGGAGAAGTCAATAATCCTGTGAATGCGTCCCTTCCTGATGCCGATGCCCGCGAGCGCATTAGCCTGATTCCCATGGTGGCCATGGCCTTAGTCATGGGCGTCGCTTCGCCGCTGTGGATGCGGATGATCGATCCTTCGGTGACGCAATCTGTCAGAGAGAGCGCCGCCAGTGCCGCGTCGTTGACGCGACCCGCAGTTACGCGCGTCGCAATAAACAGAACACAAAAGCAGGTAAATGAACCCTGATCTGAGTTACGTCCGCATTCTTCCCGAACTGGTGCTGACCGTCTGGGGCATCGTGGTCATGGTCATCGACCCCCTGCTTCCCGACCGCAACAACAGAAAGTCTCTCGGCATTTTCGCGTTTGTGGGAACGCTGCTGGCGATGGCCGCCTCGCTCTACCAGGCAAACTATCCAGGTTCGGGATGGTTCGATATGGTTCGCGTCGATGAGTTCAGCATCTTCTTCCATGTGCTCATCTGCGCCATATCTGGGGTCGTGATTCTGGCCTCGTTCGAATACCTCGAAGCCCAGCAGATTCGCAGCGGCGAGTATTACGCGCTCATTCTCTTCGGCACGGTAGGCATGGTGCTGATGTCTTCCGCCGTGGAACTGGTTCTTATCTTCATCGCCCTTGAGATCTCGTCGATCTCAACCTATATCCTGGCTGGATTTCGGAGACGCTCGGTGGGTAGCGCAGAGTCATCGATCAAATATTTCCTTCTGGGATCGTTTGCCACTGCGTTCTTTCTATATGGCGTCGCTCTGATGTTCGGCGCCACGGGTTGGACGACGATCTACCACATTGCGGACGCGTTGCGCACTGGCCAAACCTTTGTCAATGGTGTGCCGATGCTGGTGAATTACGTCCTGGCGTACGTAGCCGTGGCTCTGATGTTTGTCGGACTCGGATTCAAAGTCGCCTCTGCGCCCTTCCATGTGTGGACGCCCGACGTCTATGAAGGGGCGCCCTCTCCCGTAGTCGCCCTGATGTCCACTGGACCGAAAGCCGCCGCCTTCGCCGTTCTGCTCCGCATTCTGTTTGGCGCAGCCATTTACACAGCCGGCGCCTGGTTTTGGTTGGTGTGGATTTCCGCGGCACTCTCCATGACGCTCGGCAACGTGGGCGCTTTGCTGCAGACTAACGTCAAACGGATGCTGGCGTATTCCTCGATTGCCCATGCCGGATATCTACTGGTAGCTTTCGCGGCGGTTATCGCTCCGGCAGCTCGGGAGACAGGAATTACCGCTGCCATCTTCTATGCCGCTTCCTATGCCGCAATGAATATCGGGGCCTTCGCCGTGGTTTCCCATTTTGGGCGCATCGGCGAAAGATACGTAAACCTGGAAGATTATGCTGGACTGGGCAAACGCGCGCCTATACTAGCCGCAACTCTCACGATATTCTTGTTGTCCCTCCTCGGATTGCCTGCAACCGGCGGGTTCTTCGCCAAGTTCTACGTATTCAACGCGGCGCTCAAGAGCAATCTCGTCTGGCTCACAGTCATTGGCCTCATCAATAGCGGCGTTGCTTCGTACTACTACCTGCGTCTCATCGTGGTCATGTACATGTACGAGCCCGAGGAGGGCGAAGGAAAACTGCAACTGAAAACTGCTCCCGGACTGGCAAGCGCTCTGGCGATCGCTGCTCTTGTCACGGTGTGGCTGGGAGTGACTCCAGGCCAGGTCCTCAATTACGCGAGCCGTGGCGCGGGAAGACTAATTCCGGCGGTACAGCAGAGCACGAATCTTTCGCGCTAATTCAAATTAGTAGATTCAGCAGCATGCTGCGTCTCCACGATCGTTGACCAACAAACGATGCATCGTTACCGGCCAACCTGCGCTGCTGCCTTGCGGCTCTAAGTTGTTGAAGGCTCGGAGACATCATGCGTAGATTTTGGTTGTCGGCTGCTTTTGCGCTCATCCTGTGCTCGCTCTCTCTTTCGCAAACGTCTCCGAATGATGCTGGTGGAGCTGCCACGTCCGGAACCGCGCCGTTAGTACCGGACACGGCACAGCCGCAGAATCAAATGCCGCCAGACCAGAAAGCGCCTCCCCCGACCTCAAACTCGAAAACACCGGCCGATTCCAATTCCGCGCAAGCTGCTCCGACCTCAAACGGGGAGCCTCGCTATCTCAAGGCAGGCACCGACATCCGCGCCACCCTAGACACGCCGCTCTCGACCAAAACGTCCAAAGTTGGAGATCGTTTCGCCGCGACGATAAGCGCTCCGGTACACGATTCCACCGGCAACATTGTCGTGCCCGCGGGCTCTAAGCTCAATGGACAAATCAGTGAGCCGGGGAACGAGAGGCTAGCGGGCGCCATCAAGGACATGGGCCATCTGAACCTGCGCTTCACCGATATTCAGCTTCCTGACGGAACCAACGTCCCGTTGAACGCGACTCTGATCTCCATCCACAGTAGCAGGCCGGCAAGCGGTTCCAGTATGGGAACTTCCCACCTTACCGGAAGTTCGGCGATTGCAGCCAATGGTGGATTCACCGGGGGACTCGGACGTCCACTCAAAGGACTTGCGGTGGGAAACCTCGCCGGAGGAGGTTATGTGCTGTCAACAACCAGCAAGCTAGTGGAACTTCCGGCCGAATGTGTGCTGCGTCTGCGTGTGGATCGCAACACGCCGCTGCCCTAGGTTATCGAGACAGATACAGGGAACCGGGAAAACGCCTGCGACCGACGGATATCGTCACCGAGGACTCACTGTTCCTATTCTTCCCTGGAATCTATTCCCTTCCCTCAACGTGTCCCAGCGCACATACACCATGTACATCACTACCAGGATGTTCACTACCAGCACCGCCCAGCGAAGGAGGTTGTCAGGATGCTTAATTACCTCGATGATTTCCAGAGGCAGGTAGGCAGATCCTGAGAGGATGGCGAACCACTCTGCCCACGCTCGCGCATGCCACAATCCGTAAGCCTCAATGAAGCGAATAACAGCATAGCCCGCAGCTACGCAGACCACCGTGATTAGTCTTTTGTCGCTCATCCGGCCGGCGGCATCTATAAATGCTTGAACAATCTTGTGCGCCGGATTGAGATGCAGAGCTTCGATTATGTTCTCTGCCACATCGGCAAGGTCTTTGTGCAGGAGGGTGAGCAACGCTATGCCGCCAATCAGCGCCAGCACCCCTTTGAAAATCTCGAGGGCGGCGACGGCACGCAATCCCGCGAGATGGCTGGGGTGAGCTGTTGGCGACAGATTTTCAACCGGCGGATGCGAAATGGACGATGATCGGACGTCTGTCATTCAGAAAGAGAATTTTGTAGAAGGTTTAGCACTTAAGATGCATAACCATCATGACAGAAAGACTCGTCGCAAGGCACCGTACTTCTGAGCAGTTCTTTTTGATGGATTCTTCGTGGAAGAACGCTGCTGCTCGCGTCTGATACAATCCAAACAGTTGAAGCCGCCAGGCTTTGCCAAGGTTCCGCTCACCTTTTGAGAAGCCCTGCAGGAGATTCGCTGCGGGCGTTCAAGCAGCGGGGACGTAGTTCAGTTGGTTAGAACGCTGCCCTGTCACGGCAGAGGTCGCGAGTTCGAGTCTCGTCGTCCCCGCCATATTCTTCAAACACTTGCAAAGAATTTGCAAATTTCCTTCATGGTCCAATTTGGTCCACTAGCGTGATTCGACTGTTTGCGTGTCGCAAAAGCTCCTGGACCACCTTCACGTCCTTGTTGGTGAGTGAGCAGCGTGGTGTAGGTGTGCCTGAAGGTGTGAAACCCTACTCGCTTCTCAATCCCCGCGGCCTTCACAGCCGCATGCCAGTCACTTGCTTCCGACGTAGTACAGGTTCCCGGCGATGTGGAACGGTGGAAACGGCTCTGTCCGCTCGGGATTGGCCTGCGCCAGCGCGCCAGCCTTAAGGACCAGAACAACTATCAGGAGATCAGGACGAATTGTGATGTGTTGCCGCATGTTGATCATTGGGAAGGATACTTGATCTCGTGAGCTCGCCACGCTCGGGTGGATGCCAGACTGACATTTTGTTGCCGTGGCGTTGGACCCGCGACAAAGCTGTTGGACATAGCCGCCAGACTCTTTGAAACTTCTGCAGCCGCTTGCCGAGCTGCCGCGGCAAAGATCGAAACTGCTTTGCGGGTGACGCGCGTTGTGGGTCCCGAAACGCTGAGCGCCGCCACTACTTCGTTCGAATCATCGAAGATCGGAGCGCCGATACAGCGCGAGCCGAGATATACCTCTTCGTTATCGAGGGAATATCCACGCCGGAGGATCATACTCAGCTCCTTCTCTAAGTTCGCGGCGCAAGTGATCGTGTGCGCGGTAAAGCGCTCGAAGGTTATTCCCGACAGCAGATACTCCCGCTCCCCCTCGGGATAGTAGGCAAGCATCGCCTTGCCTAATGCGGTGCAATAAAGGGGATGGCGCATCCCAATGTGGGACACTTGGCGAAACGTATGCGCGCTCTCGATCACATCCAGATAGAGTACTTCGCGGCCTTCCAAGACCGCGAGGCTTATAGTCTCGCTAGTAATTTGAGCTAACTCCTCGAGCATCGGCCGACTGATCTTGCGCAATGTCGCCTGATAGGACGCCCCCGATCCAAGTCGCGCCAGCCGAACGCCAATCGCGTAGGCGCCGCCAGGATCGCGAAACACGTATCCTTCTTGGACTAAATGCGATAAGACACGATATGCCGTAGTTTTATTAATCGCGGTCTTCTCCGCGACATCCTTCAACGGCATACCCGTCGGGGAGTCGTGCAGTGTTTCAAGAATTTGCAATACTTTGGTGATGACCCCGATGGGAGCGGACTTGGATTCTCTGTCTCGACGCATGGTTCACTTCGGATCGGGACAGTTGTCCCAGACTGCTTTACCAGTCGGCATCAAGGTAAACCTCAAAAACCTCAGACGTTTATTCATTGGCTGCGATGTCTTGTGACAAAAGCGGAACTGCTCCCATAAGCACGGCATTGTTCCCCAGTTCGGAGGCGCAGACTTGAACCTTGCCCCAGGGTGTCCACGCGTACTTGTGCACATAGGATTCGAGGTAGGGAATGACAACGTCTGCGCTCTTCATTACGCCGCCGCCGATCACGAGCATCTCCGGATCGTACGCATGAACCAGCCCGACGGCAGTGGCCGCCCAGATGTTCAAACAGCGGTCGCGGATCGCAACGGCCACCTTGTCGCCACTTGCAGCTTCTTCAAAAAGCTCTTTGAACCCGACGTTCGAATATCTCGACAAAACGCTGTCTGTAGCTCCGGGCCAATCCGTTACTATCAAGGGAAGTGACCAGCCACTGGCTTCAGCTTCTGCGCAGCCGACCGCCCCACAAGCGCATGGCCGTCCATTGAATACTGCCGGAATGTGCCCGCCCAAACAACCTGCTTGCGCATGCTTTCCGTGAAGCAACTTCCCCTCGATCATTGCCACGCCGCCAATGCCGGTGCCTAACGTCATCATTACGACATCAGTAAAACCACGCGCCGCGCCAGCGTAGGATTCTCCCAACAGGGCCATGCGCGCATCGTTCTCAATTCGGGCTGGCAAGCCAACATTTTCGTGGACCCACTTCGCAAGATCGATGTCTTTGACGTCCTCATACTTGCCGTCGGTTGAGAGGACTCGGTTCACGCGGGAATCAACAAGTGCGGCAAATCCGATTGCTATGCCCGCAATGTCACCGCGTGAAAGTCCTCCCCCTTGCACGAGTCCGCGGCACGCATCACGAATCCGCGGCAGCACTGCGTGAAGGCTCTTCGCACAATCTGTATCAATCGTCTCATGCGCAAGAAGGGCACGATCTTCGACCAAACCGCACGTTGCGTGTGTTCCCCCAAAATCAATGGCTAAGGCTTTCACCAGAAGATGACTCCTCGAAGTATTCCCAGTTTGAAAAGAATCCAGTTCTACTTGCTCCACGCCTGTTGAATCTGCTCGAGTGTGCGACCTTTCGTTTCAGGAACCATCTTCCAAACGAAGATAAGACAAACAAAGGAAAGCGCGCCGTAGATCGCAAATGTTCCCCAAAGATTCAGCGTCTTCACCAAGCTGAGAAACGTAAACGTGACTAGAAGGGTGCCCGACCATAGAGTTGACGTAGCAATCGAGGCGGCGCGACCTCGAACCTTTGTGGGGAAGATCTCGGAGATGATCAGCCAGGGACCGGGACCCATGCCGAGGGCAAAAAAAGCGACGTAGAGCAGAATGCCGGCCAGCATCAATAACGGCGAGACTCCGGGAACATTCAAACCAATCACGAGAAATGCGAGCGCGACTCCCATCCCGCCGCTCGCGATCATCAAAATCGCCCGCCGCCCCCAGCGGTCGAGAAAGATCATGGCGACAATGGTCAGCAAGAAATTGACGGTTCCGATAATCACGTTTGCGATCAGTGCCATGCTCTTCGACTGTCCGGGGAAGTGCTCGCTAACGATGATTGAGCCGTAGTAGAGCACGGTGTTGATTCCAGTAATCTGCGAAAAAAGCGCGAGCAACATTCCCACTGCAAGACGCTTGCGCATGTTCGGCGAAAGCACCTCATGCCATGACCCCTCCTCGCCCGCTACCGCTTGTTCGACAGCCTCGATCTGTTCCTTCGCGGCCTCCTCGCCGAAGATTCGGGACAGAACGCGTTCACCTTCATCGTGGCGGCCTCTGGTGACCAGCCAGCGTGGACTCTCAGGAATCTTAAACAGTCCAAACAGAAACGCGAGTGATGGAATCGCTGCGACAGCCAGCATCCACCGCCAGCTGCTCGCTCCGAGGCGAGCGATCTGCCAATTGACCAGAAACGCTGAAAGGATGCCAAGGACTATCGCCAATTGATTCAGCGAGACGAGCGTTCCTCGATTTCTTGAAGGCGAAATCTCCGCAATATAGACAGGCGTGAGAACGGAGGCTAGGCCGATCGCGAGACCTCCCAACAAGCGAGCCACAGAAAAGAGCGCGATTGTGTTCGCTAGCGCCGCACCAACGGAAGAAAGCGTAAATAACAGAGCCGAAGCAATTAGCGATTTCCGACGCCCGTAGCGGTCGCCGATCATACTTGCGCCGGCAGCGCCGAGCAGACAACCCAGCAGCAGCGAACTTGCCGCGATTTCAGTTTGCAGGTTCGAGAGCGCAAATTGGAGGCGGAGGAGAAGCAGGACTCCGTTGATAACGGCAGTGTCGAAGCCAAAGAGAAATCCTGAAATGGCAGTGGTCGCAGCCAGGAGTACGACGTAGCTGAGCGACTGTGCCTTTGCTTGCCCAACATCAGCGTTCTCAGTTGCGGCCGGTACGTGCATACTTCCTCCTGCAAACCTTGTACTTACATCGCGCTGAACTCTGTTCCGACGATTGTGGAGTCGCACTTAAGAGATCACATCCGTCCCGATCGTACGAAGGCTTTGATTGTTCCGCACTTAGATCCCTCGGATTCTCTGCCGGGACGAATCGTGTACGCGCCCACCGCCGCAGGCACGATGAAGGTTTCTGCGTAGTGAACTACAAATGGATCAAATGCACCGCCCGGACTTTCCACGATTGCTTCCCTGCCCTCCACAAGATTCAGGACATTTACCGTGCCTTGTGTATCGAGCGGCGTCTTACCTGTAAACCAAGTCCGGCGTGTCTCGATAAATTCCAGCTCGTGCAGCCCCGTTCGCTCCTCGGTCCAACCTGCGCCTTTACCCAAAAACTCGACTCGGTTGATCAGGTTCCGCTGCACCCAGTCCGTTTGCCGGTCCCAGTCGATGTTTGCGATTCCATGATTAAGATGAATCGGCCGCGGCAAGCCATTGAGGCCGAGCCGTCCCCAATCCCAAAGCTTGAACGTGAAGATATAGGGAGTCGCGCTGATTTCGAGCACCATGCTGTTTCTTCCCGAACAGTGAATCGTTCCAGCTGGAATCAGGAAGTGATCGTGCTTCTTGGCAGGAAACTTGTTCACGTAAGTTTCTGCACAAAACGGCGACCCACTATCGTGTGCGAGCCGCAGTTCGCCGGCCATTGCCTCTCGATCGATTCCCTTCTTCAGGCCGAGATAAACGGAGCCATCCTCGCCGGCGTCCAACAAGTAGTAACTTTCATCTTGCGTGTAATCCATTCCGAACTGCTTGCGGATGTATTCTGTACGCGGATGGACCTGCAGGGAAAGGTTTGCGCCGCCCATCGTGTCCAGGAAATCAAAACGGATCGGAAATTCCGCGCCAAATCGGCTGTAAATATGCTGTCCGAGTAATTCACGGGGATGAAGAAAGATCAGGTCAATCGCAGGGAACTCAATTTGCAAATCGCCAAAGCCAAGAAGCAAGCTGTTTTCTTCGGGAACGCAATCGAAACACCAAGCATGATTCGGTGCGTCCTTCGGCAGGTTGCATACCTCTTCCATCCAATGCCCGCCCCACGGGCCGGGGTCGAAGTAAGGCACCACGCGGAAGGGCCGGCTCGCGACTGTCTTCATTCCCGCTCGCACGCAATCGCCAGCCACGAGCTTTGGCGTGGAACTGTTTGTGTCTAAGAAGAAATGGGCTTTCGGCAGGAGTTCCCTTTTGAGGCGATCGGCGGCGCGCCAGTCAACAAAGAAGGCTCTTTTATATTTCAGACTCGGACTTTCCTCGATATTGTCTGTGCCCAAATTTGAGATCTCATTTCGGCGCTGCCGGCCTTGTATCTCCCAGCGTGCCAAGTCGGCATAAATAAGGACGTCCGGCTGAGGCGAAACGATCGACGCGCCGACACCGACCACGAGCAGTAATCCTTGCTGCCAGCTTGCGACTTTCTGCCGTGCCTTACCGAGCGTTGCCTCCTCGAAAAATGCTTCGAGACCGATGTGATTCATGTGTCCGAAGACTGGGTCATCGCCCAGAACCGGGGCCAACATCTTGTCCACACAGTTCGACGCCTTCAACAAGTCCGGGGTATAAACAACTTCAGTAGGACGCAAACCCTCGACCAGCGCGTCTTTGATCGATCCTTCAAAAGTACCGGGGTAGCATTCAACAGCGAGAGTGCATCGGCTCTCTGCCGAAGAAGGCTTCAATCGATCAATGATGGTCCGCCACCCCACCCAGCAATAAGCCGCGCTGGTACTCGCGGGAGTACAGGGGTATTTGTCGTAGTTTGATCTAGGCGACATTCGTCAAGTCTTCCATTTCCGTCAGTGCACAGGGAGACAACGACGGCCACATGCGAAACTATTCCAATTCGAATGAAGCTGGGGCAAAGCAGCTGAGTACGAACCCGAATGAGCCGCCTTGGGGGTGCTTTCTTCAATCTAATCGTTGGCTCGCACGAGAGTCGCCTTTGTGTAGAACGGCCGCCGAAGCGGCCGTTCTACATGCAATCAAGTTTTGCTCTGCACATGACAGTCTTAGAAGACAAACTTCGCTGCAAGCTGAACTTGTCGTGCTGTATTTGCGGTGCTGTTGATCGTACCGAAGGCTTTCCCGCTGTTGATGTCGTTGTTGGGCTGACCCAAGTCGACGTTGTTGAACACATTGAACGCCTCGACTCGAAACTCGAATTGCCGCCCTTCCCCGACCGGGAACAGGCGAAAGAGCGACGTATCCAAGTCCCAATAGGACGGGCCCCGGAGGGAATTGCGTCCTGCGTCGCCGAAGGTGAAAAGTGCGGGCGTGGCATACGCGGCGGTGTTGAACCACTCCGCTGCTGTCCTATTCGAAAGCCCAGGATTCCCCACGAGATTCAAATGTTCATAACCAAGTGCTTGCCCGGTATTCGCGATATCGCTACTGCTGAGGGGAGTAAAAGCAATACCGGAATGGGCTTGGAACAGGTTGTTAATCTGCCAGCCCCCCAGAATGTAATCGAGCACACCGTGTCCAGTGGAAAATCTCTTTCCCCTCCCAACAGGAATTGCGTAAAGCGTGTTCACAGATAGAATGTGCGTTAAGTCAAGTCCTGACACAGACCGATCATAGCGAGCCGGGTTATAGGCATCCTGCGGAACGCCGCCTTCAACACCGTAAAATCCGTCGCCTCCGACATCAATGGATTTTGAGAAAGTGTAGGCAACGGCGTACGAGAGACCGTTGGTGTACCTCCTATCCAGCGAGACCTGAAGCCCGTTGTAATTACCACTGCCCACGCTGCGATCATAAAACGTCGGTGCAATGTAGGGATATAGAGCGCGCGACTGGGGGTCGCCGGGTCCTGGCGTAAGCGCGCCATTGTAGATGCCGCCAACATCAAGGCGGTGGCTGCTCGCGCCAGCGTAATTCACAGTCAGTGTGGTCGACGAGCTAAAAAGCTTCTGCACGCCAAAGTTCCATTGCTCCGAATAGGGATCCTTCAGATTCGGATCGTATTCAAAGCCAACCTGACCGAATGGCGTAGGCGCTGGAAAGAAGTTATTGTTGGCGGCGATTGCGAAGGGATTCTGGGCTTTAACTGTCGGTGTTGGTGAGCCACTAGTCGGCGCGTTCAAGTTGGCGGCTTCCTGTTGACCAATGTCAGGCCATAGTCCGCTTATATTTTGTGCTGTTTGCAATACGCCCGCCCAATTGTCATAGACGATGCCGAAACCTCCACGAACCACTAAGCTTTCCTTAGCCCTGTAGGCAAAACCGAGGTGGGGACCGACATTCCCCCAGTCGGTATGAAGTATCTTATCGTTTGGAGACACGACGACGTGCGCTGGGAGCGCGCCGGTTCCGGGAAGGCAAGGCGCAAAGCCGCGCGCGCTGCAGAGAGGAGGAAGCTTCTGAATGATATAGGTGCCATTGTTGAAATCAACGTCACCTGTCTCTGGCCCACCATCCACACCGATTTGCTTGCTGGTGCCCATGGGTGGATAAAATGTTACGTCGTAGCGAAGTCCCGCATTGATCGTCAATCTAGGGGTGACCCTCCAAGAATCCTGTACAAATTCGCTCATTACACCGCCAAAGCGCGTTTCTGTAACAACGTTGCGCCGGTCTGCCGCCGTGGGAACGTTGAGGAGAAAGGATGCAAGTGGGTCGCCGGTATTGACAATGTCTTGAGGATTTGTATTCGCGGTTGCCTGAGCGCCGAATGTGAGGCCATCGACCGTGATCGGACTGTAAAACTTATTGGTAATGAACCCCCCACCTATGTGAATCTCGTGGTTTCCGAATGTCTTCGTCAAAGCGGCACTGTATTGGTTGGCATTCGGAACCTTAGGGTGCAGCGCAACGCCTTCGCCTGCGCTCGCAAAGCCAGTAATAAAACTGCCAATACCAGGTCCCGGAAGAAAGCTTTTTCCCGGCGCTGCATTGAAATTGCCGGCAAATGCCGGCGAGAACCCAATCTGGCTGATGAGAGCTGCCGATGACTTTGTAAATTCACTTACCGCGTTGTCTCCGACAGTAGTTCGGCCAAATTCAACCTGAAGAACGAGGCTCGGGCTGAAGACATGTACGTAGCTGGCGCCATAGTTCCTGTTTGGAACAGTGACGACGTTTGGTATTCCCGGGAGGCCATCGGAAGAACTTTGTACACTGGTGTCGTAGCTATAGCGAAACCATGCTAAGTCGTTATGGCCAATCTTTTGGTCAATCCGGGCAGTGAATTGGTTGATGTGCTGAGTGGTGGGAGTTGGGTCAATCGCATTATCTCCGCTTGGGTCAATTACAGGCCCGGCTACAGGGAATATGAACTTGGCCCAAGCTACCATGTTGGGATCTGGGGTAATCTGATTCCCCGGAAATGGGTTACGAATGAACTGGCCAGGGTGGGCTGGATCCGGGCGAGTAGAGAACGGGTCATATATCTGTGTCGGCCAAGAACTCTCATCTCCGGCAAGTTGCGCGGCAGTTGGAACTTTTATTGGCTTATCGGCGGTCTGTTGAAAACGGAATCCCTGGTACGCGGCGAAAAAGAAGGTTTTGTCCTTGCCGTTGTACAGTTTCGGGATCAAAACTGGACCTCCAACAACTCCGCCGAATTCGTTTTGGCTAAAGGACGGCTTAGCCGTACTAGCTGGAAGGAAGTAGGGCCGAGCATCGAGGACTGCATTGCGGGCATACTCGAATGCTGAGCCGTGAAGTTGGTTTGTGCCGGACTTTGTGACTACATTGACGACTCCACCGGTTACCGACCCGTATTCTGCGCTGTCTGTGTGAGACACGACCTTGAAGTCCTGAATTTCATCGATGATGGGCGGGACCGCATACACACTATGAAAGGCGCCAAAATTGCTCAGACCATCCGTGAAAAAATAATTGCTTCGGTTACCTGCCCCATTGACGGAGGGAATAACGGAAGCCTGATTAATTGGCTCCGGTGTTGCATATTGGCCTCCTGTGGGGCCGGCTTGTCCATTGTCTACCGGAGATACTCCCGGGGTTAAGGTAAGAAGCTGGGTAAAGTCGCGCCCGTTAAGCGGAAGATCGTTCACCTGTTTCGTCCCGATAACGACGCCGAGATTGGCACTTGCCGTGTCCAGTTGCGGCGTGGCGCCATGCACCGTCACTACCTCGGTTTGTGAACCAACGGCCAGAGCAAAATCAATTGTTGCGGCCTGTCCGACCGCAAGTGTGAACTCAGAAACCTGCTGCTCCGCGAAGCCTGGAGCCGATGCGGAAACCACATAGTTACCCGGGGTGATATCGAGGAAGAGATAGGCGCCCGCAGCATTGGTTGTGGTTGTGTGCTCGAAGGCAGTAGCCACATTTTTCAACACGACTTTGCTTTTGGGAACCACCGCGCCGCTGGAATCTCGGACAGCTCCGCTCAGCGAGGCCGTCGATAACTGCGCAAACGCCGTACCGGATAGCAATAGGACGCCACCCAGAAGACACGCTTGCCATAAGGCAAATACTCTGCAGGTCTTCCACCGCTCAACTGAAAACTTCATGGTACTCACCTTGGCGTTCCGAGAAGCTTTGTACATTAGCTTGTCCTCCGAAAGGTCTTTTTGATCGGGCTTCCGTGATTAGTTGCCGCACCCTCGCGTTGCGGGCGATTGCGAAGGCCGCGAATACCTATGCATTCTTGGTGGGGGGCAGCATATGCGATCGAAATATGAGTTGTCAATCATAAATAATGAGCGAAAACGCAAATTTTGGGCGGACGCGAATTCACACGCTCTGGAGGAGACCGTTTAGAGGGGTATGTTGACGGCAAAGTTCACAGGTAAGGAATTGAGAATATTTGGAGTTGACTCAAGGGTGGTCTAACGGGGCTATCTCGGGCGAGGTTAGGTGCTTCCTCAGCGACTTGCGACAAAGCGATCTTGAATCGCTCCCATCACTCCAAACGCAGGCCGCGTTCTTTGTGGAGGCTGGCCTAGCTGCTACTGGTTTGAGGTTTGTCCCAGTGCGCGCATCGCTGCCGCACCCAAAAGACTGAGTGAGCTGGCTTGAAAAATGCTCGATGAGAACTCGACTCTTGCTCACTCATGCATCCGCCACCTTTCGCCAATCACACGGACTTTCACAAACGATGTATTCAATTCCGGCACCGAGCCGCAGCCCAACAGGCGGTAGCGTCCTCTCAACATCGTCGCGCAAAATCTTAATTGCCCGTTCTACGCCCGCCTGCCCGGCGGCAGCCAGCCCATACGCATACGCTCGGCCGATGAGCACGGCTCTTTTGGCATAACGCAAACGATGAGACGTCTCTCGATCAAATCGGTGGATTGAACCTAGACCAGGTTGATCTCAATGCCGAGTTTTTCGAACGGCGCAATCGCTGAAGCGGATGCTCCGCTATCGGTAATCAATCTGTCCATGCCCTTTGTTGGGCAGAGGAGATATCTGCTGACAGAACCGAGTTTGCTGTGATCAGCTACCACAACCTTCATTTTGGCGTGTTGCACAAGTTTGCGCAGGACTTCGGCTTCGGAGGGATTCGTGCAAGTGAGGCCTTGTTTTGCATCGATGCCGTCGACACCGATGAACATGATGTCGGAGAAGAGCGCCTCGGCTGCGGCGTTTGCTAGCGGGCCCACGAGAGTGAACCAACTTCCACGGAGGTGCCCTCCCGTCACGATCACCTCGATATCTTTCCTGTTGCTCAACTCCATTGCCACGTTCACTGTATTTGTAATGATCGAGATGTCAGTGAGAAGTCTCAGGCACCGCACAACTTCGGTCGTCGTGGTACCCCCACTTAAGGCAACAGTCTGTCCCGTGCTGACGAGAGCAGCTGCCGCCACCGCAATCCGACGTTTTTCTTCGGCGAAGCTGTTAACTTTGTCTTGGAAAGAACTATCGTGTCGAAACGGTTCGTAGAATAATGGCCCGATCGGGACAGCTCCGCCTCGCGTTCGCCTCAAAAGCGAACGGCTTTCAAGGTCCTCGAGATCTCGCCGGATGGTAGCTATCGATGCGCCGAGCGTGTTGCAAAGTTCATCGACTTCGACACCACCCGTCTCCTGCAGGCGACGAAGAATGTGTTCCTGACGTGCGACGAGATTATCGGTCTTGGGAGCCATATAGTTGAGCGCAACAAGCCGGTTCTTCCCCTACTATATCTCACCGTGATCGTACGATCTTGACGTATGATCGAAACACCGCATCGAGCTCATCCTCCGCAAGACTCGTTTTCATCCTCCCAAAACTCGTTTTCCGATGGTTGCTGCCTGATTGCTAAGTCGGGGAATTAGGTTGCTGGAATTTATCTAATCGATTTTCAATCACTATTAATGCATGTAACATTGTTTTATGGTCATTATATACGCGTGTAATGTTGACATTCGACCATTGTCTCCGTAGGATTCTCACCCGACACTTCAGCCGAACCGATGTATCACTAGGCCTGCATGACGCTCGTTCGGGTTTGTTAGCACTGGTCAGAAAGGAAGTTTTTTGCCGAGCATGGAAAGACGCAAAGTCATAAAGGGAATTGCGGCTGCAGCCGGCATGGCTTGGGTGAGTCCTCGAATATCAGCTCTAGGCCTAGATCAAATCTCGGTGGAAAAGTCTAGCTTTGGCATTCCAATTCGCGGGTTGTCAAACAAAGGTGGGAAGCTTGTCCAACCGATCCAACTGACGGTAGAGCACGCCGGAACGGACGCAACTTTGGTCGTTCGTGTCGATCACCAGAAAGTCGAGAACCGAGTACTGTCTCCAGGTACACATACATTCAACGTCTATGTCGACCCGGTTGAAACAGCTCGGCAGATGCTTATCGAGTATGAAATCGCTGGCAAGTCGGAGTCAGCCGAAGTTCGCGTAGAACCAGTGCGCAAATTGCTGATCTTCATCCTGCCTCATTCCCACCATGACCTTGGATATACGGATCTCCAGAGCAATGTTGAAGAAAAGCAAATGGCAAATATCTCCAGGGGAATCGAACTGGCGCGAAACACAGCTGACTACCCGCCCGGTGCGCGATTCGTTTGGAACCTTGAGGTTCTCTGGGGAGCAGATCTGTTCATGCGGACCAAGACCGAGCCAGAGCGCCAAGAACTGATCAGCGCTGTGAAGAAAAGTTGGATCGGGTTAAACGGCATGTATGCGAACGAGCTAACTGGCCTTTGCCGCCCTGAAGAACTTCTCCAATTATTTCGCTAGTCAACCGAATTAGGCAGTCAGTGTGGGATCCCCGTTGACTCTGCCATGATCAGCGATGTTCCTGGCTATACCTGGGGAACGGTCTCCGCGATGGCCCAGGCAGGCATCCGCTACTTCTCGGCTGCTCCCAATTTCTTCGACCGCATTGGAACCTTTATGGTTGAGTGGCAAGATAAGCCATTCTGGTGGATCTCTCCCTCAGGCAACGAAAGAGTGCTTGTCTGGATTCCGTGGACCGGCTATGCAATGTCGCACATCATGAAGCTGGAAACACAGTGGGTCAACAAGTATCAAGCCAGACTGGATGAGATTGGGTTCCCTTATCAGATTTCTTATATCCGGTGGTCGGGCCATGGCGACAATGCAGAACCTGATCCGGACATTTGCGAGTTCGTAAAGAAGTGGAATCAAGAATACGAATGGCCGCGCTTCTCCATTTCCACAACCAGCGATGCGTTTGCGACATTCGAGAAACAGCACGGCCACCAGCTACCGCAGTTCAAGGGCGATTTAACCCCTTATTGGGAGGATGGAGCCGGGTCATCCGCCTTAGAGACACGAATGAACCGCGGAGCAGCCGAGAGGTTGGCCCAGGCGGCAACGCTCTCTGCGATCCTCGCACCGCAGGCATACAACAGCTCCGATTTCAACGTCGCCTGGAGAAATGTCTTGTTGTATTCGGAACACACATGGGGAGCGTGGAATAGTGTTTCGGATTCTGAGAACCCTTTTGTCACACAACAATGGCAGGTGAAACGTCAATTCGCTGTTGACGCCGAGAACGAGTCGAAGAAGCTTTTTGAGAAGGTGCTCGACGCCTATGCAAGCGAGAAGAATAGCTCGAACCTAGAGGTGCATAACACCTGTTCTTGGCCGAGGACAGAAGTGATTGTGATCTCGAAGGAGAGGTCCCTGGGCAAGGACCACGTGAAGAATGAACATGGCGCTTCTGTTCCATCACAGCGTCTTTCGACGGGAGAATTGGCTTTTCTCGCAGAGAATGTTCCTCCGCTGGGAAGTGCCAGCTTTCATCTTTCAGCAGCGGCCCCGCATGTTCCGGCAAAGTGGGTGAGGGTGCTGGACGGAGTCCTGGATAATGGCATCGTACGTGCGAAAGTCGACAGCAACAGCGGCAACATCGTCGAGCTGACGTCCAACGAAAGTGCGCGCAACCTTGTGGACACCAGTCGGAACGAGGCAATAAATCAGTACCTATTCCTTGAAGGCAAAGACACATCGAAGGTGAGTACGAGTGGGCCTGTACGCATCGCCATCGAGGAACCTGGCCCCCTCGTTGCCGCGATTCGCATCGAATCTCCCGCACCGGGGTGCGTAGATCTTGTTCGCCGCGTGCGATTGAAGGCCTCTGCAGATTGGATTGAAATATCCAATATCGTAAACAAGAAACGTGCTCCCCTCAATCCGCACCCAGGCCAAGGCGGGACTGGCGGAGATTTTGCTCAGCATGAATCTAAAGAAAGCCTGCAATTCGCCTTTCCGTTTGCCATTGAGAATGGTCAGATTCACATTGACGTCCCACTCGCGGTTATGCGTCCCGAAGATGATCAACTGCCGGGTTCTTGCAAGAACTGGTTGCCTGTGGGCCGGTGGATTGATGTCACAAACGCAGAGTACGGCGTCACATGTGCAACACTTGATGCGCCTCTAATCGAAATCGGCTCTCTTTCGGCCACCATGCTAGGCTCGCAAACCCATCCTGAGATCTGGCGAAAACACATTGAGCCCACACACACATTCTATTCCTGGATCATGAGCAATCATTGGTCAACGAATTACCGCGCGTACCAGGATGGCCCCGTCGAGTTTCGGTATGCGCTTCGTCTGCACGGCGGCTACGAGCCCGCGGCGGCCAGCCGTTTTGCAACTGGGATGTCACGGCCCCTTGTTGCTTCAGCTCAGGGGCAACGATCCCGAATGGGGCTGAAGCTCCGGATAGATCAGGAAGATGTGCTTGTGCAGGAGTGCAAGCGAAGCGCAGACGGCAGCGCGTGGATTGTCCAGCTTTTCGGCGCGTCGGGAGAAGACCGTAAGGCCGGCTTGACCTGGGCGGATGGGAGACCGATTAAGGTTTGGCGCAGCAACCTCAGTGAGCTACCGCTTGAAAGAATCGATACACAAGTGGACGTACCTGCCTGGGATTTGATCACGCTGCGCATTGAAACCCTGAATACATAAGTCGGCTGCAATCGAGTTCGGGTCCAGTTGGCACTGACTGCGGGTTTCTCGAAGGGTGCCCCCGTGCTACAGCGGCACTTCGGAAGATACGGACGAATGGAGATATGTGAAACGATGGGTAAAGCCAGGAGCGAAACCCCTTCGGTAGTGCATAGGACCATAAGCCGGCGGACGTTCTGCGAAGCCGGTATGGCGGCGCTCTCAGCGCAACTACTTCCCGGCATGTCCTTTGGATTTGCTGCGGATAGCGCAGCAACGTCGTCGGGTGCTGCAGGGCTACCGACGCTGGACGAATTAGGAACCGGCTGGCTGGATTGCGGCCTGCTTGCGCAGATGCCTTCGCTGCATAACTTCCACGAGATGGCCGCCTGCGCGCCAGATCTTGTTGGGGTGAACTTCCTGCCTGGCGGTCAACTCTATGGCGACGAATCCGGACCGCGCTGGCCCATCTATTATTCCCTGCCGCTTTGTGGCATGACAATTGATGACCGGTCCTACGAGAGTACGAACTGCAGGTGGTTTGCCTTCCAGGCGGTACGCCGCTCACAAGTAGGCGATCTCGATGTGGTCACCACAAACAGGCTGGTTATAGAAGACACTGTGGTCATGTGGCGAGTGAAGTTCACTAATAATGGCGTGACCGCCAAATCTTTTCACGTAGCACTGACTGTGGATCCGGGCTGGAGGCCGGTGAACCGGGAGTTTATCGGCCCTGGAGAGATCCGCGCCACTTCGGACAAATGGAAAATGGACTATGTTTATCGTTTCTTCGATCTTCCGCAAAACAAAACGGACGGCCAGTTCGCCGAGTGGCAGGTGAGCGTCGCCCCGAGCGAAAGCCGCGAAATTCGTTTCCTGATGCACGTGGTGGAACCAGGCAAGCCCGGACGCTCTGGCCTTACAAGCGAGTGGTTCGAAACACAATGGGACCGCACCAAAGCCGAATGGGAGAACAGGTGGAAGAGCGCCTTCACGCCCCACAACGACTTCTTCTCAGGCAATGCTCCGTTGCTGGTTACAAACGATGCGGCGATCCGTGAGATCTACTACCGTAGTGTGCTTACGTTACTTGTGCTGTTGCGAACCAATCTGTGGAGCAACAGGACCTTTATCACCAGCGGTGAACGCCCCAAGGGAGTGGTCTTCTACTGGGACACCTCGCTGTTCTCTACTCTTTTCGCCTTGCTCGAACCCAAGCAGATGAAGGAGCAAATCAAGTTGTTCCTTGAGCAGGACCCGCACGAGAGCGCGGTTATCGTTTTCAAAGCTGAACGACCTCCTTCGCCCGAGCATCTGGAGGTTCCCGCCGGATGGGATCTGCGCGGATATGCGGCAAACGATCTCTCCATCTTCCGGTTGGCCTGGTCGTATCTCGTTGTCACGCAGGACAAGGAGTTCCTCGAGGAGAAGATCGCCAACCAGACGGTGCTGCAACGCATGCGCGTCCTAGCGGCAAACTGGAAGAAACTGCGGTTGAATTCTACAGACCAGCTTGCTGATTACGGTGGCGCTCTCAATCTGCTGGAATGTGTGCCTACCTACATCAACAAAGTTCCTTCGTTCAACTCCGCCAATGTGTGGATGATGCGGGAGCTTGCCGGGATTCTCGATGAGAATGGCGACGGCGCCGAAGCCCGACAGTTACGCCTCGACGCAGACGTCATGTTCAAGGCAGTCATGACGCTCTACGAACCAGGAAAGGGCGTATGGGCAAGCCTGCACCGCGATGGAACACGGGTGGAGATGCGTCACTGCTACGACTTCGCCACTGTCGGCCATTTCCTGGCTGCAGACCTGCCGCCCAACGTTTGCCGTGAAATGGTTGACTTCGTTCAACGCGAACTATTGATGGAAAACTGGATGCGCGCGCAATCTCAACTCGACGTCGCAGCGACGATCTCTGACCGCCCCGATCATGGACCGATGGGCGCCTACGATGCATGGCCTGCCGTGACGGTTGACGCCTTGTGCCGTCTGGGCTACTGGAACATCGCAGTTCCCTTTCTGCGGCGGACCCAGGCCGCAGTCTACGAAGGCGTGTACGCGCAGGCGCGCGAGTTCCACGGAGTAAAGAGGCGAGAACGCGACGCACCGGTTCGCATTGCTCAGCGTCAGGGCTGCATGCGCGAGTGCACGGGCGGCGGTGCCTTTGCCGAGACCGTTCTTTGCACGCTTTTCGGGTATCTGCCGAAACTCAGCGGCACCCCTGAGCTGCTGAATGCTGACACGCCACGAGGCTTCAACGGTGAACTGCGGCATTTACGCCATGGGACAAAGACGTACACGATCCACTCCGGAGATGCTGGACTTGGGGTGCAAATAGAGGCTTAGTGCGTTGACATCTCGACGTGCAGGCCCTCTCGGAGAACAATCACGTACCTGATTGGGAGTTGGTTATCCTGCGCATTGAGGTCCCGGACAGATAGGCCCGCTTG
>Ga0207070_1111_pt1 | contig 20402 bp, 23 predicted proteins | sample Alteio_BWMinHeat_92_FD_153591 | JGI IMG/M metagenome (GOLD analysis project Ga0207070, IMG submission 153591) | Enriched cells from forest soil in Barre Woods Harvard Forest LTER site, Petersham, Massachusetts, United States -... | ecosystem: Environmental > Terrestrial > Soil > Temperate forest >...
CCCTGAGACGTCGCAAGTCCGCTAGCAATTCCTGGTGAGGAAACAATTCGATGGCACGATTCGAGAACGCCTCGAGCAGATTGGACGCCATCTCCATGAGCGACTTGCCGGCGAAGGGCACAAGCTCGAGCCGCACGCCCTTCTCGATCAGTTGCTGGCCTAACAGTTCTGATTGGTACGGATCGAAGAAAAACAGCGGATGGAATTTCTCATTCATCTGCAGGATGTCGCTTTGGACGCTCATCAGGTCGATCTTGCCGCCTCGCGGGGGTGCCCACGACTTCGCATGACAAAGGCGAATGCGCTGCGTCCTGTAATTCTTCCCGATCAACACCAGGCCGCAACGGTCGCGACTGATGCCCAAGTCCAGGCCGGCGTAGAATGCCCAGCCGGCCTCGGGCGTGAGCATCGGTTGTAATTGCGTGATCGCCGCCTGAATGTCCGCGTCGCTGAGCGCGTCGCCGCTGCCCGATGCCCACAGATTTCCCCATAAACGATCAAACGCTATGCCCGGCAAGAGCCGGCGTTGCTCTTCCAACCGATCGGGTGTGATCCAACTCGCCTGGCACCCATCCAGATGATTGAAGTACCAGGCCGGATCGTGGCGAACTTGCTCTCGCGTTTTCCACTGCCAGCTTTCGTCGTTGCGGAAGCCGGCGTTCATGGCTGCGAGCATGACGCAGCCGGACCGTTTCGCCGCTGCGGAGAAGAGCGACACCCACAAGTCTTCCGATTTCCAGTGCGTCAATTCGTCAATGACCACGAAGTCAGGAAGTTGGCCGTAGCTCGTGGCCACATCGCTCGACAGGATTTCGAGCTGCGAGCCGTTCCGCCGGTTGAGCACGGACCAGGATTGAACGTCCAGGGCGTCGGCCATCCATGGGTTGCACCGGACGATGGTCGTAATCGAGTCTTTGAGCAACCCGGCCTGGTCACGATCGGCGGCCGCTGCTATTCCCTTTACCGGGCGCCCAGCGAAGAGTAGTGCCCACGTCGCGGGCACGGCCAAGTCGTGAGTCTTGGAATGACCACGGGGTCTTTCGAGCCAGCCGCGGCGAATGATGCCACGCCTGTTTTTGGACCGGCCGCACGCGACCTTCCATCCGGCGTCCAACGCCTTGAAGTCTTGCTCCTGCCACGGATCGGGTCGAAATGGGACGACCGATCCATCGGCATCGATCAACAGGTTTTTTCGAAACGCCTCGGGGGACGAGGACATTTCGGCGAAGGTTTCAGCGTTCATCGATGCGCATTCTAACAGATGCGGACGTTGGATTTGAGAGAAGGCGGCTAGTGAGAGATTCTGCCATCAGGGTTCACTTGTACGCAGACCATCGATGGGGCCGCTGGGAAGCGCCAGCCGTTGCCCGGCGGTTGTCATGACGACCCGGCCTGATTACAAAAGCGGCAATGAGTGGGAAGGGCACGCAAGGAAAAAATCGAGGTTACCGGCCGGGACGGAAAACGGCCAAGGGCGAATGCGAAAACTGAGATGATCTATCATGGGTCGTCGATGGAAAATCTTGTTGGTAATCGGCGGAGTTTTTGGCCTCTTTTTATTTTGGTCGTCGAAAGCTTCGCGACACAGAGAACCAATTCATTATCGAGATTTCCAAAGAATCGAGGTAGGGATGACGCGTGAGGAAGTCCATGCGATCTTTGGCAAACCTCCTGGTATTTACTCCCAGATGAGAGGCGATTTCTCTGTACGCTCAGGACCTCAAGTTGGATGGACGGCTGAAGGCAAATGGGAGGAGATGTGGCATTTCAATGATGGCACAGCGTTTGTGGATTACGACAGCAAAGATGGAAAAGTAGAAAGCGGAACGTGGCACGACCACCATTATTATCACTATCGGAGCATTCTAGAGGAGTTCTTTGATATCATTAGCGGTCGTGAAAAGGACAGAAAACAAAGCCCAGTGTAGAGACTGCGGGAACCCAGACAACGAAAGGAATGTCAACCAATCACGCCTAAAGCGGCAATGAGTGGGAAGGGCACACAGGCTTGGGAGAAAGAAGTAGCTTTTCTATCTCATTCCGAATAGATATTCAGAAAAGGCCATCATAGGCGAATTGGTTTGAATTTCGTGTCTCTTGGAAAACCATTTATGCAACTAACTCGGGCGGGAAAAAATTATCATTGGCTGATTTTGATGGTATTTGCCGGTGTACTTCCTGGCTGCGGTTGCGTGCTGAAGGAGCCTTTGTCAGATCCCGTCAAAGCAAAAAGCGATGAACGATTGCTTGGAGCCTGGAAAATTGATGACCCGGATAAAAAAGAGAAAGACTATTGTATTGTGGTTATTGGGAAACCCGACCTTCGAGGAGTTCCCGAGGGAATGATGAAATTTGTGAGCTTGGGCAGCGACAACAACGACAAGTTAAAGGTCGATGCCTTCTGTTTCTTCACAACTTCGGTGGGCATGGAAAATTATGCGAACATTCTAAATCATGATTTCATGGACAGGGACAGCCCAGAGACATGGGAAAAATCACGCACTAAGGAATGGTTTCTACTGAAATATTCTCTTGAAAATGATCGCTTAAGCGTCTGGCTAGTAAACAACGAAGCCTTGGAAGGGGCAATCATTCGCGATGAGCTCAAAGGAACCGTAGAGGAAAAAGGAGCTCTTAAGATGAAGTCAATAACGATTAGCGACTCCAAGGATTTCGTTCGCTTTTTGACAAACGGAGGAGACAAGAAAATCTTTACCGATAAGACTAAGCAAGTCTTCTCGCGAATCAAGTAATCCAAGGGTCCAATTGATCTATCTCTTAATCAGCCACACCTCGGCGACCTGGCGGCCGCTGCGGCGACTCCTTGACGTGTCCCCCTTCCCGAACTGATTGCCACTTTTGGCGGTTAAATAGGTGAATGAAAAGCTTCCTCGCCTCATCCGCGGGAACAACCCGCAAGGAGAATGTGACCTAAGGCTTCTACCGGAATTTGTACTCGGCCGGAATCTCGGCATCGCGAAGACATTCACGAAGAAAGCTGAACTCAGGGATGCTTGCTCCTTCGGTTTCGTCGTCGCCAATTTGGATCGCTTGAAGGAGGCCACCTACAAGCTGCTTTTCCTCTTCATCCGAGCGCTGGGGCAAGTGGCGGATGCGGTGGTACCTCAAAAAGGCGCCGGCGATCATCATCCAAAGGACGATCTCCCGCTCCATGTGGAAGTCGCGCATGAAACCTAATTCCCACTGCTCGAGCGTAGGCCAAATGTAGTGTCCGACGATTTCGTAAGTCCAGCCCACGGCCTTTGAGAGCCGCTCTGGAATATTCTGGTGTTGCAGAGGACCGTCTTTGAGATCGGCCGCGGGCATCATCTTAAGTTCCCATGGGCCGCCTTCTATCCGGGTCTTTCCACCCGGTACTTTCACGCGCTTCTTGCTTTTGCAGAATCCGCTCTTGCCGTCCGGAGACACGCGGCAACCCGAAATCCAACATGGCCTATGGCAAATCGGACAGTCTCTTTTTTGACTTTTCGTCGCAGGCATGATCGTTGCCTTTCCGTGGTGGGTACGACGTAAATTTATTTTATCTGGCCGATTCGTCCTAGCTCCCTTGGGCTTGGACGACGCCGAAAAGCGGCAATGAGGGGGAAGGGCACACAGGCTTGCAAAACAAGACCCCTCCTCCCAACTACAATGATAGTGGGATTCTTTTTCCGATCTTGAAAAAGCTATTTCTTGGTGGTTTAAGAACTGTGACTATCAAATCGTCCAGATCGACAACGAACCGCCAACGATGCATCGCAATTGCAGAATTTTGGCTTGATAAATACTATGAAGGAACTCCGAATCCCCGATATTAGTGCCCTTACTCGAGGTCTAAACGAAATGACCAGATACCCCGATCTTAGCGCGATAACTGAAAGTTTCAAGAACTTGTCCCGATTGCCCGATCTCAGCGCGATGACCGAGAGTCTCAAAAACATGCCTCGAATCCCCGATCTCAGCGCGATGGCTGAGAGTCTCAAAAACACGCCCCGTATCCCCGATCTCAGCGCGGTGGCTGAGAGTCTCAAAAACATGCCTCGAATCCCCGATCTCAGCGCGATGGCTGAGAGTCTCAAAAACACGCCCCGTATTCCCGATCTCAGCGCGGTGGCTGAGAGTCTCAAAAACATGCCTCGAATCCCCGATCTCAGCGCGATGGCTGAGAGTCTCAAAAACATGCCCCGTATCCCCGATCTCAGCGCGGTGGCTGAGAGTCTCAAAAACATGCCCCGTATCCCCGATCTCAGCGCGATCAGTCAAGCTCTGAAAGACTTCCCCCGCATCCCCGATATTGGTGAAATGACCCGGAATCTTAACGATGCCTTGCGGCATGCGAATGCTAGCTCATGCGTGAGCCGAGAAGTTAGGGATGCCCTTCGCTTCCTGAAGATTGGATCAATGAGTGAATCATTAGGTGAAATTGTCAGAACTACTGTTCCCGAAATCAATAAAACAGTTCACAAAAACATTTCCGAAGCAGATGTCCAACAAGCTGTGGCTACGATCGAGACAGGTGAATTTGGACTACTGTCCGCAGAGCAAAAAATTGACTACCTTTATCAGCATCTGAAGAAAGAGAAGGATCGCCCCCTCGTCAAGATCGTTTTATTTTTTATACTCTTGAAACTCGCGGAACACGTTCTTGCGGATGCATGGAGCTTTTGCAAAGAATACCTCACGAATCACGTAAATGTCAGCCAATTCATCAGGCTGTTAGTCAAGTCTAGTCACGTGTCTCACTGCGGGAACATGACGGAATCTAGGGACCTCCGTGTTGTCGCAAGATTCTTCTCGAAAATTCACGCCAGTTATAAGACCGGTGCACCGCAAATGGCCATACTACCCCTGGGATCATATGTTCGATTGATTAGGAAACGCAAGAAATGGTCCTTGGTTGAATGGCCCGATCAGTGGACCGGTGAACTAGTTAAAGGCTGGATCCGCAGCAAGTATCTGAAAAGGCTTGTAAAGTAATCGAAGCAAACATCTACCGTTGAGGTTATTCGTGTTTTATCGCTGGGTTTTTGCCTCCAGTTCTCAGTAAGTACAATCCTTTTCCTCCTTTGTTCGCTCATAAGTTTTCAGACACTGACTCCTCACCGTTTGGCGAAACGGTTTCTCAGCCCCACGGCCAACAGCCCGCGGGGCTTTTTCATTTCGTGGTCCACCGCACCTTCATTTGAGCGCCTCGCCGTCGTCAGGTAAATTCTTTTATGCCATGTGCCCGACTTGCCGTCGAAAGCCGTCGCCTCGGAGACTCCAAGCGCTGTTGATCCGGCGCCGGCTGCCAGCGGGTCTGTGTGCGGGATGCCGACGGCGCTGGCTCATGCTTCATTTCTGCCCGGTCTGCCGGGCGAAAAAAACGAATCCAGGGAAGTTCTATGTGTGTGGGAAGTGCGCCAAGGCCACGAAGAAGGATCCCGGGCTCCGCATGCTGCCCGAGGACCAGGAACGGGAAGTCCAACGCAAGATCCTGTTGGCCGAGTTGGGCCTGCCGCTATTCAAGAGAAGCGAAGAAAACGCAGTCAATCAAGACGGATCGAGCCCCGGCCTTCGTTGAGATTGAGCGAGGAGGCGATCTTCAGCCTGTTCGATATACAGGCACGCCCTCGCCGAGCGGCAGCGTGATACTCGGAACGCCTGAAGCCGGTTTATCGTTGGGGTTTTCCTGCCGGGGCCGCGGCGCGGCACGCTCAATCTTGAGCTCAAAGGGAGCGCCGGCCATTTCCTTGTATTTCTTTTTCTGATCGTCCGTCAGTATGGCGAGGACCTTATCAACGCTCTCCTTTCGCAGGACGGCCAGCTTCTTGAAGCGTTCCGCGAGATCGGCGCGGTTGCTAAATGCGCTGGGGGGCAAAACCTCCCTCCATTGCTTATGGAAGTCATTGTCAATCGTCTTGATCTTATCCTTCTGGTCAGCGGTGAGATTCAGGGCGTTTTGCACTTCTTCCTCAGAAAAAGCTCCAGTGCCGCGCTGTTGAAGAGTGATCTCCTTCAAACGTTTCTTTTGCTGGGGATTCAGGATCTCCTCCTGCGCCTTGCTGGCCTCTTCGATAATCTTTAGACGCATTTGAGCGAATGTCTCGCTTTTCTTTTGCTGTTCTTTGCCTCCCAACTTCCTCTCGAAAACGTCCAATTCCTCCTGGTGTTTACTATAGACGCTCTGCGGGATTTCTCTGATTTTCTGAATCTGATCGGGGGTAAGTTTCAGTTCCTCCTGCACGCTTTTGTTCGCGAGCAGCGCATTTCCTCCGAAGGAGGTGCGGCCTCGCTGCGCCAGCGCCGTCCCGGCCAACAACCCGGCCAAGCCCAGAGCCAGCATGGTTCGACACGCACTGCCCATGTCTCGATCCTCCAAAAAAGGCTCTCAAAGGCTTTTGATGGACCTTTTATAGAAGAGATGCAAGGATGGCTAAGAATTCGCGCAAAAAAAGAGCCGTCGCGGGCGAGGGAATGAAATCGCCGGCCCCGAGACGCCAACGGTAGCCAACCAACTCTGGGTATCACTGTTAAAGGACCAGGTTCGGTTGACGGAGGCGAATCGATCACACCCGTTTTAACAGCTTGGCGAGAAGTTTCTTGATCTCAGTTGGCATCGATTCACCACTGAGTAATCTGCCGGCCAGTTTGGTCGCGAGCTCGCCTGCGCTGGCCTCACCGATCGGAGTTGTCTCTTTGGTTGAGCTCATCGCCGCGCCGTCGCGACTATTCCAGTTTTTCACAGGCGCCGGCACCCAGCCGGGCGACGTCGCTGACATGGCCTTGGACGTCCGCGGGCCCGAGGTCTCGGGCGCTGAGTCTGGACCGGCCACGGTCACCTCTTTGGTCGATATTTTCCTGCCGTTGACAAGCACCTCGACGCCCATGGCTCACCACCCTTTCACATAAAATAATTTACGTCTGCCTGACCGGCTCAATTGTCCCAGGTCCCAACCTCTGGCGGTTTTTCCGCCGGCATCACCAATTGGCACTTGGCCAGCTGCCTTTGGCCTATAACGCGTTCTGGCCAATTCCATACCCAGGTCCGCCCTGAATCCGGCCAAAACGCGAACCAACGCGTCCGTTGGCCCAACCACGGGCCTACCTAGGCCAAAGGGCACGGGCCTACCTAGGCCAAAGCGCCTGGCTAGGTCGTCCCGCCCCCCACGCGTTGAACTCGTCGTCCAGGTCCGCGTGGCCACCCACGAGCGGCATGTTGCCGGCGGGCCGGAGCCGCATTTTTTCCGCAAATGTTTCCTCGGCCTGCGGTACCCGCGCCGCTTGCTTAAAAAGAGAATCGAATTCGTCTGAAGATAGCTGCTTGGTCGGGAACGGCTGCGCGGACGCCTGCCGATCGTTAAACGGGTCCCGAGGCGGCGCCGTCGCCTTCCGGTACTCGACGAGGATCGCCTCGGCCTCGAGCAGGCCGGACTCTCGCAGTGCGGTGGCCCGACGCTCGGCGGCGATGTGCTGGTACCTTTCCGGCGTTTCGAGGAAATTCATTGCGTGAGTGCAAATTCCGTAGCGTTCAAGATCACCCGCGCTGAATCCCTTGGTCAAGTCCGGCAGTCCGGCCTTTATCTCTTGGGCCCGTTGTCGGGCCGCGTGATCGACCGCGCTGCCCACGACATCTTCCAAACGCGCTCGCGCCGCAGCACTCTCGGCTGCCAGCGCCTGGATGGTAATCATTGCCTTTTCGAGCACGATCTCCGTGTCGGAAATCTCCTGCGACGCCTTCGTCAAAGCCTCACCCAAGTCCGGCGCGTTGGCGTCACTCGTGATGAGCATCTCCTCCTTGGCGATCTTCAACTTGTCGAGCTTCAACTTCAGTGCCCGGACTTCGCCGGACGTCTTTTTCAATTTGATGCCCTGCCCGCTCGGCTTAGCGTGCTCGGCCAGGTAGCCGTCGACGGCTTTGTGGAACGCGGGCGATAGGGCGAGCTCCCGCGCTTTGTTCCAAAGGAAACCCTCTGGCCGCCACTGCACGTCGAGACGGACACCATCGCCCGAGACCGTGGCTTTCACATGTGAGAATTCAGTCATAGTCTTTCCACCTTTCGTTTTTGTTTTGCACGTCCATTCACGGAATCAATTGCCCAGTGTGTCTCGACATCCTCCCACCCCGCACGCCAGTAGGACCAAGGCGTCCCACCCGGAGGAAACGGACAGTCATTGAGCAGAAGGCCATCGAGCCTTGCATCTGATCCGAGGTTGAACGCACGCTGTGCCGTTGCCTCGTGCAGGCCCTCGTTCATGTCGAATCGATATCGCTCGGCAAGTTCCGGGCTGATCATCGTTGACTCCATTCGGGCGTGCGTTAGGAAAAAGGTTCCGCCGAGCGGAACCTTTTGGACGTCATGCCGCCTCCTTGCTCTTCTTCGCCTTTTTGACGGCGGCGCGGCAAATCAATGAGACCTGGCCGACGACATCACCCCGCACGTGGGTCTCCACAATGCGTCGAACCTCGTCGCCATAAACATCGCCGCTCCGCCCTCGGATCGCCATCTCGCCGGGCCGGCCCATGAGTGCCGCCGCCGTTTCCTCGATGGCTTTCCAGACGCCGGGCAACTCAATCACCAACGAGGCCGCAGCCGAGAGCTTGTCGAAGTCGCCACGCTTCCAATTCTTCTTGGCGTCCTTGCGATCTTGCGCGTCGCCGCCGTCCACCGGGAAACCGGCATAGCGCTCGGCCGCGCTCGCCGCGGCCAGGCAAAACGCCATCCGCTTCCTTTCCTTTTTCCCTTTGGGCTTGCCGATCGCGGTGACCGTGCCGACATCCCTGTCTCGCAGGAACGTACCGCGAAGATAAAGGCCCAAAGCCACCGCAAACACTGCATGAGCGGCCTCGTGGGTTGCCGCTGCTTGCGACTGGCGAACAATAACAGTCGGGTCAGAGATCATGAGTCTTCTCCTTTTCCGGTTTTGAAAAACGCTGGGTCGTGCCACAAGCACGACTCCTTAAACCTTTCACCAATCAACCGAATCACTTCGTCGAATTCAGCTTTGAAGTCCTCCCAGGTATAAACGCCGCCCATGGTCATCAACGTCCATCCGTAGGCGACTGCCTGGTCGAGCTGATCGCTTGTGATCGATAGTTCCAACATCCCGCTCATGTTCGCCAACGCGGCCGCCGCAACCGCCCAAGCGTCGACGTGCCCATGTCGCCGGCGCACCATGACGCGGCAAGGAAAGGCATGTCGCATAGGCCCGGGCGGGCGGCACATCAGTCGGTCAAAGGCCTCGAGCAAAACGTCCATCCCAAACCTCACGTCGTTTGTTGCCGGGCCTGGTGCTCAGCCACCAGCCGACGGCGAAACTCTTCGGGATCGTCAGGCAAAACCCCGATGCCGGCTTCCAGGCCCAAGATCATGCCGCCAAGGCCGTGGGCCATCGAATATTGTTCCCAGGTCATGCCGGAACTCGAAGGTGGGACTCCGAAGCTTAGGTTGCGATCCCCCCACCAAACATCCTCGGCCGGACCAGCGCCCCTATTGCCGACGCAAACCCACAGACCGAGTGGTCGGAAGAAAGTCACCCACCAGGGAAATGGCAACGCGCCCTGCAGATGGGCCAGGCTGTCGACCACCGGGCGAAGGCGACCAGTGAGCATTTCCGTCCCCTCGCGAAAACACTGGTCAAGACGGGCCAAGACCTTCACTCGCAGGTGTTGTCCCTCGCAGGGCAAATCTCTATCGTCCGCCGCCTCGAGCCGGGCGAGGTGGGTTCGCATGATGTCGACCGATTGTTGAAGGCCTTCCAGATCGGTCATGGGTACCTCGTAAAATAATTTATGTCGGCCGCCAATCACGCCGTCGCCGCTGTGGGCGTCTACGCTTCCGAAAAAACCTCGATTCGTCCGGCGCGCATGACGGCTTCCCAGTCGGAACATCTTCAAGTAGAGACCCGCCGAGCAGCTTTAACCCCAACCAGTGTCAGCAGACTAAGAGCCTATTTCAGACGGTGGCGCGCCGAAGTTAGTACGCGATTTTTTTCCATCCCAACGTTCCTTCGTGGACCGGGGCGCAGCCGTCGTGATGGATCGACCACCATCGCGTTGCCCGGAAAAAACTGCCGTGGCAGAAAACCGCTTTTCTTCGTCGCCTGAATTCTTGTCGGTGTAGAAACCCGTCCCCCAGGGAGCTTGTAACCTGGTGGCTTCCGGCCCATGCCGGCACGATCCGTTTTTCGCCGGTAACGGTTCGTGAACCTTAACCGGGCAAGGCCGCTTGCTTCCCGCCGAAACTCCGGTAGGATTAAAGCGGCAAGTGCGCGTTTTGGCGGCGCACGCTTGCGTGAGTCTTACTGACTCGCTCACAGATCTGACCCCAGCAATGGAGGATATTGCTGGGGTCTCTTTCTTCCTCGACGTTGCAACTCTTGTGACGATCCTTTCAACCGGCTCAATCCGGGCCGATTGCCTCCGTCCGAAAAACCAATGGAAGTGAATTGTTCTGACAGCGAAGCGGGCGCCGACGTGGGCTTGGGCGGCCAATCTCTCGTTCATGGCGTCTCCATGGGTTGGGAATCGTGGGCGAGTGGAACGACTTGGCCGTCTATCGTGGTGTCGTCGTTGGTTGGTGCAGCGCCGTCGGCGCCGTCTGGCTCGTCGTCGTCTTGGCCTAGAGACTGCCGTGTCCGCTGCTCTTCGTAGAACCGGCTGATCATGTCATCCACAGGTTTCGCACCCAACAGGGACGTGAGCGTGCGAGTGAGTTCGTATTTGTGCCGCGCCTGTTTGTCGAGCAGCATGGCCCATTGTTCCAACGTCAAACCTTTTTGCTCGACGATTTCCACGCCATTGCCATTGGTCCATTTCCTGGTGAGCGTGAGCCCAGGCTTGCCAGCTTTGGCAGCGTCGGCCAAGACGTCCTCAATCCGCATGAGATTCCTAAGACTGAGACACGCACTGTGGACCTGCACGGCTGCCAGAATCTTCCCACCGCCCGATGCGAGCATCTCCATTTCAAGATCCTGGCAAAAATCCCGGACGGCATTCCGGATTCCCGGTCGGTCCTTGTTCAGACCAGTCAATGGCATGTGCAGCAGCGTGGAAACTGTGCCCTTGGGAAATTGGCCTTTCGGTAGGACTGCGATTTCGCATTTCTCGTATCGGGTGGCTCGGCCTTCCACTCTCTTCCGACACGTTTGCTCTTTGCCTTGGGCGATCAGTTGCCACGGGCCGCCGGGCAAACGCAACCAACCCACAAACTTGCCGTTGGGGTTGCCGTTATTGCTCGGAATCGCGGTATTGCCGTTTATCGCCAAAGGCCTTGCCATTTGTTTCCCTGAGTCCCGTGGCTATCTTGCGTTCCTAGGCGCTGGTGAATCGTGCCTAAGCATAGGATTTAGAATCCAGTCCTCTCGCGTTCGATCAATTTTCGTTTTCGCCTATTTTCCTAGCCTTTCCTCTCGCTCTGCTGAAAACCATTTACTGACAACGGCGCGGAACGTTCCGCAAAAGTGGCATTTTCGATTCCGGCCGGGCCTTGGCTCACCGCTGGGCCTGGGGTCATGAATTTCCTTTGAGTGTTTTTGGCGCGAATGCGCGATCGCAGCTCTTTGACGTCTTTCGCCGTCACGTGTTCCTGCATTATGTGGCGGAGTCCTTGAGCGTAGCCGATCGTGTACCAGAACGCAGTGAGGTCCTTGTCGTCCACCTCGATGGGGCCATTGCGTTGCATTTCATAAATTTCCTGGACGAATTTCTCTGCTTCCTTGCAGAAGTTCACCCACTCAGTTGCTTTGTTAAGTGGGTTTTCTCTTTGGGTCATTTTCGATTTCCTTTTCGGCCAATCTGTAGAGAGTTTCGTCCCAAGGCTCTTCGCTGTCGGCGAGCCGGCGCCGGACCTCTTTGGGTAGTTTGATTTTTTTGGCGTTGGCGAGCGCCTTTTCCCGGGTTTTCTGAATTGCTTGATTAATATCGGCGATGGCCAGGGCGCGGCGCCAGGCGTCTAACAGGATGTCGTCGGTCGGCGCAAATTTCTCTGGTAGCTGCTCCTCTAACTTGCCCTCCAACCATTCGATGAATTCGGGCGCTGTGAAGGCGTTGAGCTCGACGCGCTTGTTGCCCTCGAAGAATTCTCTTTCCTCCTCCGTGGCGATAGTGTCTTCGGGCAGCCCGCGATATTCAAAATCTTCGGATTCCAGGTCGTATTCTTCCACGTCCTCCAAACGCAAACCCAGGTCGGTGACGTTGATCTCATTCTGAAACTCGTATTTCACAAGATCGTTGTCCCGCGCGTAATCGGACACGGTGGTGAGACGCTGGGCAATCGACAGGCCATAGGGATCGAAGTCGTGAACGGTGTAGAGTGGGACCCCGCCGTACATCGCGCAAACCATATCGACCAGTTTCCGTGCCGCGACGACGCTTTGGCCTTTGCAGGAAATGATTGCTACATCAAAGCGCTTGCCGATTTCGGCCTCTTCGAGCATTTCGTTGAATCCCTCTTTTTCGATGAAAAGGACGGCTTGATAGCGCTGTCCTTCGGCGCGTGACTCCCATGCGCCGGCAAGACGGATATTCAGATCGTCCCATTGTTCGTGGCGATGTCTGGTTGCCAGGTAGTTGTCTACGTCACGCGTGCCGCAAGCGATCTGAATATTCGCGTGGGGGATAGTGATGATCCCGCGTGCGCTGGCCGCAATCTTCCAGTGAGCCGTCTTGTCGGGATGCTGATTCATGTATTTCACGATCAGCGTTTGTGAAAAATAATTGGCGTCGATATGGCGTCCGGTCTTTTGGAAGAATGGGTCCCGGCAGGCGTAATAGAACTGCCGCTTCTCCACCGAGTACCGTCCGCCGCCGCTGGCCTTCTGGTATCCTTCTTCAAGGATCTGGGCCTGCACGTCCGTGAAATTAACCCGGTCCGAATAGACGTACTCTCGTGACGACCGCGAGCGCCGACCTCGCTCTTCGGCCTTGCGCTGTCGGGTCCAGTCCTTGGTCACCTTGCGGATGACGTCTTGAATCGCGCCGGACAGATTCACGGGAACTTCTCCATGAGTTGCATGAGTCGATTAACGTGCCATTGCAGACCATCGTCAAAATGCTTTTTGAATTGGTCCAACTCGTCGAAAAGACGTTTCATTACGTCAATCCTCCTCCGTTTCACGTTCGCCGTCGCCTTCGACGACGAGCGCCGACTTGCCTCGATCGGTGTAACGGATTCGTGGCTGGGCCAAGTGCAGAGAAACCACGATTGGCTCGTAGGCACCCGCTTTCAGGTCGGCGAGCTCGGCTTCCAGTCCCTGCCCAGTTGAGCCGAAAGAGCGAAATGGATTCTTGATGGCAGCGCTCCAGTTGGCACCGGTAAAGATCTTTCTTTCGTCCTGCTCAGATTCCGCACACCAGCCGAAAGCGGACTCCACAGCCCAAGGCAGAAAGCTAGCTTTTTCGTCCTCTTCGATTTCTTCGTTTTTTACTTTTTCCGGCATGGCCAATTTTTTCTCGTAGCGGAAGGACTCCGATTTAACGCCCATTTCCAGGAGCCGGGTCTTGAAATGATCTTCGCCAATGAGTCCGAGTCTTTGCGACTTGACGGGTCGGGTGTGCCGCTGCATGGCCGCGAGGAGTGAGCTGATCCGGTCGGTGTCCAACTTGCCGTCAGCGGCCAATTCGGACAGTCTTGCTCGCTTGAGTCCGGCATCATTTAAAACCTTCGACCTCTTGGCACTGCCGGCCAACCCGTCAAACTCGGCCAGAAAGTCGTTGATCAATTTGCCATCGCCGTTGACCTCGGGCCGTTGCTCACGCTCAAGGGTTACATAAGCTCCAATCAAGCGCTCGAGGTTGGCTTGCCCGTACCAATGGGGACTGGTCGGATCAGAGGGCAACCATTTCTTCCACTTCGTGTCCGTGTCAGTCCACGACTTGCGTTGGCCAAACCAATCGAGAGATATACTCAAGTGCGGATTGAAGAGCGCGAAGCCTGTGATAAGGTGCCGCAGGCGATCAAAACAGAATTCCAGGTTGGCGTCCGGCTCGAACGGCCACTGATCCTTGACCGGTTTCCATTGCAATTGAAAAAACGTACCGCGCGAAAAAGCTAGCTTTTTCCTTCCCTTGCAAATTTGTAGTTTTTTACTTTTTGGGAGCTTGGTCTTGTCATGCTGAATGGCAGGACGTTGGGAAATGGGATCGGCGCCACAGGCGATGCTGTGCCTCCAGCCGCCGGTCTCGACAATCACCCGGCCGTGCTGCGGGTCCAAGACGTACGGCATCGGCAGTAAGGTTTTCAAGGCGTTGCCTTGGGCGCCACGGGTTGGCGCTGCATAGGCCTCCCTGCTCGATACTCGGATGGTGAAGTCGAGCTGTCCGGCCAACGTGGCCTCCGGGATCCCGGGCCCATTGTCGGCAACGGAGATTCCGCCAGAGTCGCATACGACTTCGATAATCGGGGCAACGCCGGCCTCTTCACAGGCGTCCAAGCCATTGTCGATCAGCTCTTTGCAAATCACCATGGGCCACTCCGATCGGTCATGGCCAGTTTGAGTGACCAACTCTTTCTCGCTGAAGAAGTCCATTTCCCGCGACGTGCGGAAGGCCGTACGGTTAAGTTTTGGTTCAGGTTTGCCATTCGGCCGTGGCTTCGTTAGAGCGGTTCTCATATTTGTGTTCCGAGACTCCGGCCCTGACCTTTTGCTGAGGACTCAGGGCCGCAGTCATTTACGGCCTCCTATATTCCAGCTTTTGTAAGTTCAGCCGCCGCCCGCTCGCTTTGCCTCCGCCTCTTCGTGGGCGGGCGCATACGCAGCACGGCCGCCGGCTCGTCGTCGAGTCGTGGTGTTAATGCCGCGGCGAATTCTTCCAAAGACTCGTAGCTCGTAACCCAGCGTCTTCCCAACTTCATCGCTCGCAGCCTCACGCGGCCACCGTCCGCTGTGGGGTGGCCTTGAGTGATCCACCTCCACAGCGTCGTGAAGCTAGCCTTCGCGACCTTCTTGGCCTCGTCGATTGTCAGCAGTCTCTCGGACCCGATGTCGATCATGTGGATGCCTCGCATGCCGGTGGTTACGTGGTTGCCGTTTCAAGATGTTGGTGCCGGTTCTTGGAGCGCCGAGTCCGCTGTCGCAAGCGTCGCGTGAGTTTGCCGAAAAATTGCAAGATCGCCTTTTCCGTGGTGCATAACGAGTTGCCCACGCGAATGGTTTCTAGTTGGACTCCGTCCACTCCATCTTTGGCCCAGCGGTAAATGGTGCAGCGACTCACCGCTGCCTTGTCGCGGCCGGGCCTGTTCTTATGGCGCCGTCGCGGAAGGAAGGGAAGGGTCGGGACGTCGCTCAGTGCAATTAGCCGCTCGCTCAAGTCGATCATTTGGCGTCTCGCCTCGCAGTTGGTTTCAAGTTGTCGCACTTCGCCGCGTTTTATCGTAGAGTTCAGTACACCATCTGTCAACGACGTAACTCTTTACACTGTAAAGTGTTATACCTAACTGGTATAATAGTTGTCCACTGTCAGAATCCGTAACAAACGGCTCCAGAAAGACTTGTGGCGTTTGGCACTTTTCGGGGAAATTTAAGAGATTTTTTTTGGGTGGGTGAAGATATGCGTCTGAAAGGCCGGCGGAAGGCGCACAGGTCGGCGCCTTCCGCCGGTTGGTCGCTATCCGAGCTGCTTAACGATCTCGACGGCCTTGGCCTGGTCGAGTTCCGCGTAAAGTTCGGTCACCTGCGGACCGTGTTGCCCAAGTAAAGCGCGGGCGGCGTCCAATCCGTATTCTCTGCGAACCGCCGTCGCGACGCTGTGGCGCAGTTGGTGGCTGTGCCAATGCTGCACGCCGGCTCGTTTGCACGCGACCGTGATGGCGTGGGCAATCGCTCGCGGGATGTAGTGATCACCAGGGGCCCGGCGAGGACGTTTCTTTTTCCTCGACACTTGGCTCGGTTGCACCTTGGTCTTTCGATCTTGGCGTTGTTTCTGACGAAAGGCCTCCATCGTATCGGCCGGGCTGAACAAGAACGCGTCAACGCGCGGCCTCAAATATTTCCGGATGATCTGCTGCCCTTTGGGACCAATTGGGATTATCCGCCCGAGCCCGCGGTGGGCGACTTTGTGACTGGTGGGACGAAAGAGCCAGATCTCGCCGGTCATATCGATATCGGTGGCCTTCATCCCACAGATTTCGCCAATTCTGGCGCCGGTGAAAAGTTCGAGCCTAAGCATGTCAGCGATTGTCGGCGTGAGATATGGCAGCGTTTCTTCCACGAGCGCGATCGACACCGGTCGAACCGGTTTCGTTTCGCGGGCGTCCGATCGGCCACGCTGCAGGCCGCTGACCGCCTGCAAGGCCTGGTACACCGTCGCCGGCACGAGCTCGTTTTCAACGGCCCATTTGAACACCCGGCGTATCCTACCGATCCTTTGATTGCAGACGTTCCTGGCCAGGCCGACGCGCAGCACTTTCTCCTGAAACTTTTTCTTGCCAGTCGCGGGGTCGACGACCTTGACCTTGCGAACAATCGGCTGGCGGACCATTTGGTCGCGGACGGCCTTCAACGCCAGTGGACCAAAGGACTTGGCCAGCGTTAGGCCATAAAGCTGTTTCAAAGGACGCAAGCTAATCTTCACGTCCTCGAACTCTCTCGTAGGCCGCCCATCCGGATGGCGATAGTGTCGCTCGGCGTGCGGCAAGAACGCCACAAGCAGTTCGTTGACCGTGATGTCGTTGGCGTTTTCGGTCGTAGGCAGGCGTTTGTCGGCTGCCAGCCATTCGGAGACGACGCGGGCATATTCTGCCTTGGACTCCTTGGACCCATATGGGCCGAGCAGAATATCCCGCCTGCCCCCAAGGCCATTGGGCAGGCTGACGCAACCGTATTTGCGGTTGGCCACGGTTTTCTTTCGGTACGACGGGACGCGAGGCTTGCTGCTGGACATGAGCGGTATAACCCCCTTTTTTACCCGCGCGGAACGTTCCGCGCTTTTTTGGGTTATGGGCCGCTCTGCCAACCATTGACAGGTACGCCTAACTCGCGTTCGGCTTTCGAGTTGTGTCTAGCGAGGGCGACGGGACTCGAACCCGCAACCACCGGATCGACAGTCCGGTATCAAAACTCCCCAAACTCTATCAAAATCAAGGAGTTGCGCTCGCTCAAGCAGCCGATCCGTACCCAGTTCGTACTGCCCTACCGAAAGTCCTAAACTCCAAACCACGAAAATCGACTTCAACTTGGGCCGCGTGGTGAATGCTTGGCCCAACCTGCCGGAGCCTATCCGTGCTGCGATCTTGGACCTTGTTGCCAAAGCAACATTGGGGAAGTCGGAGAAATCGAAAAAACCCCGGTGACCTGGGAGCGCGTCATTCCGAAACCGATTTTTTGGCTCCTCGAAAGGGAACCCTCTTCGTAAACAATACTCTCTTTCGTGAATGACGTAAGTCGTTGGAAAATAAGGGCTTTTTTGAGTTCGAGTCCCTTTTCGGTGCTAGAAATCGAAAGGGGCCCTCTTCGAACGATGCGCCGCTGTCCCCTCGCCGGTTTAGCAAACCGTCAGATCGAACAGGCGCCTGGAAACGGGTTGAAAACCGCGCGATTTCTTGGGATATCGAGGGGGTCGTTTTGGGTCGAACTCGGATTGAAATCGGTTTCAATCCGGCCGCAACGTAACAGTTGACGTAACACAGTCCTGACAGACGAGGGGACGAGGTCCCATGTCTGCCCCATTATCTTTTCGTGTTTATGCCGCGGCCAGGTACGCAAACGAGTGCAGCGGGCAGTGGTGTCAGGGCTATGAATGGTGCGGCTCAAGGGTGCTGTCCTCTGATGGGCTGACCTTTTCTTCCCGGACAGTTGGTGTCCGGCGCTACTTTTGTCGGCTTGTTACTCTTGGATTTGCCATGGCATAGCCGCTGCTGGGGCTTCGTAGCTAATGAATGGGTAATCGAATCGGATACAAGCTTGCAAGTGCGCTTCCAGCTGAGGCATCTTTAGGCGGTGTATCAATCGCCGGATACTCTTCGTCAGGGTGTCCCAGGACCGTTGTTTCAAAGTCCGTCCAAGTTTCCTACCTCTCAACCCTTGGGCAAATTGTTCTTGCGGTGGCTTAGCTATTATTTCATCCTTTTCGCTTTCCGGGAGTTCCAAAAGTTTTCTGGTCTGCAGGTCCAGCAAGTCCTTGAAGTTGATTGGGGCTCTGGGTTTACCAAGTATCTTTGCTAACAGAGGAATCGCGGAATAATGCTTTGCGGGAAGCAATCCCTTTTCATCGCTGTAGCGGAGTTCCCAGCTGGGTCCTACGCGGCGAAGACTGTTAGGCGGCACGTCCTGGCCGCCCGGAGCGTCCACGGCCATAAGATCCAGAGCAGCCAGACTTGCGGCGAAGATGTCACCCTCGAACCAGACCATTTGAGCACGGCCATCGAGAATCTCGCGCTGCCGAAGCAGTTGAGCATCGGTTAGAAGTCGATAGACATAGGCGCACCAGTTGGCGGCAGGAAAGTGCCGGCGTCCCGCTTCTTCTAGCTCGTCCTGGGGAACTCGGCCGGCGGCAGCACCCGCCAGTTTCTCGAAGAAGGGCACCCGTCCTTCTCTGTCGTCAACGAAAAACAGCGATTCATTCTTACTCGGAACCCACCAACGATAGCGCGGCAATTCACGGCCCGGGGGCGTCCCAATCCAGACATGGGGCCACAAGCACCGCGTAGCTTCCAGCTCGACTTCTGCCTCAATTGCTGAGAGGTCACTATCAGAGGGCTTCGATTTGAATCGTACAAGAGCGATGAAGGGGCCACATTCCCCGCCCTCACAAGCCGCGGCGAATTTCTCACGAACAGGTTTGATGAGCGGGCGTTTAGAAATGTTGGAGATCCCTTCTGGACCACGCGCGCCTACCTTTTTCACCCACCTTATATTAGCGCCGTGAAACACAGCAAGTCTGGAAAAGGTGGGCCGACCACGGTTTCCATATCTGGTCGATGCACCCTGAAATTAGGGTGGCATGTCCGAGGTGTGTCCGGATCTTGCCCCAGCACGCTACCTTCGCCGTGAGAAGGACCTATTTTCTCGGGAAATTCGCTTGTTTGTAGATCCTCACTCCTTCATCCAGAATGTCCGGCTGTGTCCGGACATGTCCGGATGTCCGGATTAGTGCGTCTTTTTGGTCCGCTCGTAGGCCGTCTTGGACCCGACTCCATGCCGAACAAGGAGGCCGTACCCCTCGAGGTCGGTCAGATCCCGACGCGCCTGCCGATCCGTGATCCCATGCCCGAATCGCTCGACAAACTCAGGAACCCGAATCTGCTCGCCGGGCTTAAGCGCGTTGAGCAGCTCCCTCTGCCGATCATTCAGATCGAATGTCGTGGTCCCCGCTTTGGCAGCGAACATGGTCAAGCGGACCCCCGAACCAACGTTCTTCCATTCCGGGACTCGCATCCCGAGGTCGCGGCATTCCTGCGCGATCTTAAACGTCCCTCGCCCGACGCGCTCCATCAGTTCGTGGAGGTAGAAGACGTGGCCGATGTCTGGGTTCACCAGAATCGAAGAATGGGATGCGAGCAGCAGGTCGCGTGGTGAAATGCCACGCGGCAACTTACCGGTATTCCAGACCTCAATGCGTTCCGGATAGACGCTAACCGAAACGCTGCCTGAGAACGCGGCGTAATCTCGATGCACTAATGCGTTGACCAACGCTTCACGAAGAGCATTGAACGGGTACTGCGGCTTGGAATCCCGTGGCAGTTGTCCCTCACGAAACTCAGCACCGATGGTCACGTGTCGTTTGAGGAAGGCCGTCGCGTTTTCCAGCAGCCTGAACACTGGCCCCTCGAAGAGTTGCTCGTCCAAAAAATCGTCGGCGCGATCAGTCGCAAAGCATACAGCCCGCATCCGGGTTTGAGGATGCCGCATCACGACCTTCTTCCCGTACAACACGTCGGCGGCATTCGTGAGTTGTCCCGATTGAACCAGTCCAAGTTGCGATAACGCGGCCAATGAATCTTTCGGGTTCTCGAACTGATACCCACGACTATCCTGCGCTCGGCGAACCGTCTCTTCTAGAAGGGATCGGTCCACGCCCTCGATCTCCAATCCCACGGAGGGCCGTCGCTCCCAGCGCGTCGCCGATTGAGCACTCTCCTCGACCATCGCGCGCAAGGCCGAGGCATTGGCGGCATGAGTGGCACCGCCTCGTCGCACGTAGGCCGCTCCCTCGAAGACATAGGGCCGATCAGGACCAGCAGGCACGCCCACGGTGATTACGCTTCCCTTCGACGTGTGATCCAGAGAAACATCGTACAAAACGCGTGGCGTGATCCTCTCCCGGAGGAACTTATGCAAGCTTTTAGTCTGATCTGCGGTGGCCGTCCCATTCGGAATTCCGTTTTCATTTACGCCTGCAATGATGACGCCGCCATCGGTATTGAGGAAAGCACAGACCGTCTGACCAATCGGTTCCATCGGCTCCACTGATGCTTTGAATTCCA
>Ga0207070_1113_pt1 | contig 20206 bp, 25 predicted proteins | sample Alteio_BWMinHeat_92_FD_153591 | JGI IMG/M metagenome (GOLD analysis project Ga0207070, IMG submission 153591) | Enriched cells from forest soil in Barre Woods Harvard Forest LTER site, Petersham, Massachusetts, United States -... | ecosystem: Environmental > Terrestrial > Soil > Temperate forest >...
CTTACCCTTGCAGAAAGCCACGGCGCTTATGGCCACTGCGTAAGGTATTTTTTGCCTGCGGCATGTGTAATGCCGTTCAGGTTGCATAATCACGGGTTAATTTTGAAACTCGTTGATCGCCCGGCGATACTCCCCTCTCGCCGGGCGAATTTTTTCTGCCGTCGATGATGCTCCTTACGGCATTCTTACGGGGGATTGGATGTTCCGCATCGTTCCTTGGCCCCATAGCTGTTAATTCCTAACGAGTGGGCGAACGAAGCCCGTCACTTAATCAGCAACACGAGGAGTAACTTTATGAAATATTCAATCACATCGGCGCTGGCAGTGCTGGCGCTTTCCTTAAGTGCCTGTACCGGTCCTGCCGGGCCAAAGGGAGATACTGGCAACCAAGGCAATACCGGAAACACCGGCTATACCGGGGCCACCGGAAGCCAGGGCTATACGGGCGACACAGGCGCTACCGGCAATCAGGGCAACACCGGGTATACCGGTGCAACGGGTGACACCGGAGCCACCGGAAGCCAGGGTTATACCGGAGATACCGGTGCAACGGGCGCAACGGGAACCCAGGGGAAAAAGGGAGCTAAGGGAAACACTGGCTCTGGCAGTGACACTACCGTCATTGTGCAGCATCCTTAAGTCCTAAGTGCACGAAATGCTACTGGGGTGGCGTGATGCCACTCCAGTAGAAAAAGCTAAAACGTAAGGAGAACGACCATGTACACACAACGTATTATTGCCGAGCCATACAGGCCACCACCATCGGCCATTTTATAAGGCTTGTCTTTCGGCTTGGCGTTACGAATAGCGAGGTCGGTAAGGGACATGTGGGTAACTCCATTCTGACATTTTTTGTTACCCACAAACTTACCTGAATTTGTGGGTAGATTTGGCAAAACGTCTCTGGAGCATAGCGGACTATCGCCACTATGTACACATTGTTTTTACTAACTATTTTGGACTTTCTTGGACGTCTTTAAACGTTAAGTTGGGACTAGGATTCACAAAATTGATCTAGTGAATTGAATCTTTAGGATAATTTCGATTCTCCATTTTTCAGTTACCCCCAGATTCGGCCCTTAATTTGATGAGATGTAATGAGATTGGGTGCGAGTACCGCACGCCACTTTTTACATCTTTTTTACGCGCCGCACCGCCACTTTTACACCTCCGCTACAGCATCGGGTTTACGCTTAAGGCAAATCTAGGAGGTTTGCCATGGACGTCGTTTATTTATTGCTGGGTGCGGGATTCTTTCTGCTGTGCTGGGGCCTGACGGCTTTCAGCGAACGTTTGATGGAGCAGTAATATGGACCCGCTGGTCATTGTTTCCGGGCTCGCCGCCATAGGCCTCCTTATTTATCTCATCATCGCGCTGATCAAGCCGGAGGTGTTTTTATGAGCGCATCATTCCTCACTGGCAATGGGCTGCTGCAGATTGCGCTGTATTTCGCCGTGCTGTTTGCCTGCGTAAAGCCGCTGGGCGGCTACATGGCGCGTGTATATGAAGGCCAGACCGTGTGGCTGCAAAAGCCGCTGGGCTGGCTGGAAAGGCTTTTTTACAAAGCCTGTGGCATCGATGCGCACAAAGAAATGAACTGGAAGCAATATGCCGCCGCCACGCTGATGTTCAGTCTGGGCGGGTTCGCGCTGCTCTATTGCCTGCTGCGCTGGCAATCACTGTTTCCGCTGAACCCGGCGGGCATGGGCGATATTACACCCGATCTGGCCTTCAACACAGCGGCCAGTTTTATCACCAACACCAACTGGCAATCGTATGGTGGCGAATCGACACTATCGTATTTCAGCCAGATGGTCGGCCTCACTATGCAAAACTTTGCTTCTGCCACACTGGGCATGGCGGTGATGGTGGCATTGATCCGGGGCATCGCGCGCAAAAACACGCATAAAATCGGTAATTTCTGGGTCGATATGGTGCGCGGCACGCTCTATGTGCTGTTGCCGTTGTCGCTGCTATGGACGGTGTTGCTCGGCGCGCAGGGCATTCCGCAAACCTTCAACGAATATGTCAAAGTGCCGTATATTGAAAAGCAGGCAGTGGCGGAGGTCAAAGATGCTGCCGGCACGGTAACGCAAAAAGCCGATACCATCACCGAACAGGTAATTGCAGTAGGGCCGGTGGCCTCGCAGATTGCCATTAAACAGTTGGGCACCAATGGCGGCGGTTTCTTCAACGTCAATTCGGCGCATCCGTATGAGAATCCGACGCCACTGACCAATTTCCTTGAAATGCTGGCCATACTGCTGATCCCGGCGGCGCTCTGCTATACGTTCGGCACGATGGTGAATGATAAGCGCCAGGGCTGGGCGCTGCTGGCTGCAATGACAGTGATTTTTGTGCCGCTGATGTTTTATTGCGTGGCGGCGGAGCAATCCGGCAATCCGCATTTCTCCGCTTTCAATATTGACCAGCACGCAAGCAGCTTGCAGCCTGGGGGCAATATGGAAGGCAAGGAGGCGCGTCTCGGCATCGTCAACTCGGCGCTGTGGGCTTCGGCCACCACTGCCGCTTCCAACGGCTCGGTGAATGCCATGCACGATTCGTTCACACCCGCCGGTGGTTTTGTACCACTGCTGCTGATCCAGTTCGGCGAGGTGATTTATGGCGGTGTTGGCTCCGGCCTTTACGGTATGTTGATGTATGTGGTCGTCGCCGTGTTCATCGCGGGGCTGATGGTCGGGCGCACGCCGGAATATCTGGGCAAGAAAATACAATCGTTTGAGATGAAAATGGCATCGATTGCTATTCTCATCACCCCGCTGCTGGTGCTGTTCGGCACGGCGCTTGGCGTGATGACGGCGGCAGGCCAGGCGGGCATTGAGAACCCCGGCGCGCAAGGGTTCTCAGAAATTCTCTATGCCTTCTCTTCGGCCTCCAACAATAACGGCAGTGCCTTTGCTGGTCTTTCTGCCAATACGCCATTTTACAATACGGCGCTGGGCATCTGCATGTTGTTTGGCCGTTACTTTATCATCGTTCCGGTGCTAGCGATTGCCGGGTCGCTGGCCGCGAAAAACACCGTGCCGCGTTCAGCAGGAACGCTGTCTACCCACAAGCCGCTGTTCATTGTGTTTTTAGTCGGAACGGTGGTGCTGGTCGGCGTGCTGACCTTTATCCCGGCGCTCGCCCTTGGACCGGCAGTGGAACATTTTAACCTGATCAAATGAGATATGTATGAGCACTCATCAAACAAACACTTATCATGCCAGCGACCCAGCCAATCTGTGGCGGGCAACGGTGTCCGCTTTCCAAAAGCTTACACCCCGCTACCAGCTTAAAAACCCGGTGATGTTCTGCGTTTATGTCGGCAGCATACTCACTTCGCTGATTTATGTGCAGCAGATGATCAGCCCAACCAGCCATGAAGCGCCGTGGTTCATCATCGCCATCAGCATCTGGCTGTGGTTCACCGTGCTGTTTGCCAACTTCGCTGAATCCATCGCCGAGGGGCGCGGTAAGGCACAGGCCGCGCACTTGAAAGCCTCGCGCCGCGATACCAAGGCCAGAAAACTGGCCTCAGCGAATGACCGCACGCGCTATATGAACGTCGCCTCCACCGAGCTGCGCATGGGCGATCTGGTGCTGGTGCAGGCGGGCGATTTTATTCCCGGCGACGGGCAGGTAATGCAGGGAGTGGCCTCGGTTGACGAGAGCGCCATCACCGGTGAATCGGCGCCCGTTATCCGCGAATCGGGCGGCGATCGCGACTCGGTGACTGGCGGCACGCGCCTGGTGTCGGACTGGCTGGTGGTGCGCATTACCGCCAATCCCGGCGAGATGTTCATCGACAAGATGATTCATCTGGTGGAAGGCGCCACGCGCCAGCGCACACCGAACGAAATTGCACTCGGTATTCTGCTGGCCGCCATGACCATCGTATTTTTGATCGTCACGATGACGCTGTGGCCGTTTTCCGCGTTTGGCGTAGCAAAATCCGGTCAGGGCGCAGTGGTGAGTATAACAGTACTGGTGTCACTGCTGGTGTGCCTCGCCCCCACCACCATCGGCGGGCTGATTTCCGCCATCGGCATCGCCGGCATGAACCGGCTGATGAAAGCCAATGTGATTGCCATGTCCGGCCGTGCGGTGGAAGCTTCCGGCGACGTAAACATCCTGCTGCTCGACAAAACTGGCACAATCACACACGGCAACCGGCAGGCGGTGAATTTTATCCCCGCCGACGGCATCAGCGCCACTGACCTCGCCAAGGCCGCCGAACTTTCTTCGCTGGCTGACGAAACGCCGGAAGGCAAAAGCATCGTGGCACTGGCGCATGCGAAATATCAGATCATACCGACCAATGCCGCGACGCTGGGTGGGGAATTTATCCCGTTTTCCGCTGAAACGCGCATGAGCGGCGTGCGCATCGGCAATCGCCAGATTATGAAAGGCGCCGGTGATGCCATTGAACAGCACGTCAAAACCCTGGGTGGGATGATGCCCTCTTCGCTGAAAGCATCGGTGGAGCAGATTGCGCGCACTGGCGGCACTCCTTTGCTGGTGGCTGATGACCGTACCGTGCTGGGCGTGGTGCATTTGAAGGATGTGGTGAAGGGCGGCATTAAAGACCGGCTGGATGCGCTACGCCGCATGGGCATCAAAAGCATCATGATCACCGGCGATAACCCGCTTACCGCCTCGGCTATCGCAGCGGAAGCAGGTGTGGATGACTTTCTGGCGGAAGCCAAGCCTGAAGACAAACTCAGGCTCATCCGCGAAAAGCAACGCGGCGGCGAGATGGTGGCGATGGTAGGCGACGGCACGAACGATGCACCGGCGCTAGCGCAATCCGATGTTGCCGTCTGCATGAACAGCGGCACGCAGGCAGCCAAGGAAGCGGCCAACATGATCGACCTTGATTCTGATCCGACCAAGCTGATTGAGATTGTGGAGATTGGCAAACAACTACTGATGACACGCGGAGCACTGACAACTTTCAGCATCGCCAATGATGTGGCCAAGTATTTCGCCATTATCCCGGCAGCCTTTGCCAGCACCTTTCCCGTACTGATGGTGTTCAACATCATGCACCTGACTTCACCCATGAGCGCGATTTTATCAGCGGTGATTTTTAATGCGCTGATTATTGTGTTCCTGATCCCGCTCAGCCTGCGTGGCGTAGAATACCGCCCGGATAGTGCCGATGCACTGCTGGCGCGCCATTCGCTGGTGTATGGCCTGGGCGGCATCATCGTGCCCTTTATCGGCATCAAGACCATCGATTGGCTGCTCACGATAGGAGGAATGGTATGAAAACCATGATTGAAACATTGCGGCCTACTGTTGCGTCCCTGATGCTTTTTACACTGCTGTGCGGTGTGGCCTATCCACTATTCTCCACTACCGTGCTGCAAACGCTCTTTGCGGCGCAGGCACAGGGTAGCCTCATTGCAGGTAAAGATGGGAAGCCACTCGGCTCGGAACTGATCGGCCAGAATTTCAGCGACCCCAAATATTTCTGGGGCAGGCTGTCAGCCACCAGCCCCTATGCCTATAATGCCGCTGCCTCTGGCGGCTCAAATTTCGGCAGCAACAACCCTGCGCTGCTGGATGCGTTGAAAGCGCGCGTTGCGGCGCTGAAAGCTGCCGACCCTGCCAATAACAAGCCTATCCCTGTTGATCTGGTAACGGCTTCCGGCAGCGGTGTGGACCCGCATATCAGCCCGGCGGCGGCGAATTTTCAGCTGGCCCGCGTAGCAAAAGCGCGCGGCATCAGTGAACCAGCGGTCCGCCAACTGATGGAAAAATATACCGAAGGCCGCCAGTTTGGCATGCTGGGCGAGCCCACCGTCAACGTGCTCAAATTGAATCTCGCACTGGATGGCAAAATAGATTAATTTCAGGGAATGCAGGCACCTGATACCACTCCGTCTTCCTCCGCGAAGTCTTACGTCTTCGCGCTTGCCGCTTGTGCTGTTGCCACCACGCTAGCCTTGCCGCTTCGGGATTATCTGAACCCAGCCAATGCAGTGATGTTTTATCTGCTGGGCGTAATTATTACCGCCGCACGCTATGGGCGAAGGGCGTCCATCGCTGCCAGCGGTTTTGCATTTCTTGCCTATAATTTCTTCTTCACCGAGCCGTATTACACGTTCTATGTGAATGACTATAAGGACGTGCTGACGCTGGTGTTGCTACTCATCTCCGGCATTGTCGCCGGGGCGCAAACCTCGAAGCTCCAAGCCGAACGTAATTTCTTCCGCACCAAGGAGCACAACACTTCGGTGCTTTATGCCATGTCGAATGAACTGACCGCTATGCGTGAGCGGGAGCGTATTGTTACGGCCATTGCGCGCCATGTAGAGGATGCTTTCGGTGCAACGGCAATAGTGTGGTTTCCCGAATCAAAAATCCCTGAATTGCGTGAGGAACAGGCGGCACGTTGGGCGTATGAACATCAGCAGCCGGCAGGACTTGGTACACCCACACTGCCGGGCGCAGCAGGCTATTATATGCCGCTGGCAGGAACCGATCACGCGCTCGGCGTGCTGGGGCTGACACCGCGCGAGCGGCATTCTTTCTCCACCAGCGAGCATGAAATGATCCAGACCTTTGCCAATCTGGCGGCCTCGGCGCTGGAACGCGCAGACATCGCTGAGGTTGCTGAAAGGACGAAGGTCGAAGCCGAAGGTGAGAAACTCCGCAATGCACTCTTAAGTGCCGTATCGCATGATTTCCGCACGCCGCTTGCTTCTATCAAAGGCGTCATCAGCAGCCTGCTGATGGAAGACAATCGCTTGCAACCGGACGATAAGCAAGACCTGCTCGCATCGGCGCATGGCGAAGTGACGCGGTTGGAGCGCATCGTCAGCAACCTGCTGGAAGTGACACTGCTCGAATCCGGCAAGCTCAAACTCAAAAAGGATTACTACTTCCTGCCTGAACTGGTGGGTAATGCGCTGAAACAGACGGAAGCGGCATTGCAGGGTCGTCCTGTGCATTGCCACATTCCGCCAGATTTACCGGCACTGCAGGTGGATGGGCTCCTTATTGAACAGGTGCTGGTGAATCTGCTCGAGAATGCTGCAAAATACACACCTGCCAGCTCGCCCATCACCTTGCGCTGCGATGGTTATGGTGGGCAGGTGAAAATCACCATTGAAGATGCCGGCCCCGGCATTCCTGCCGGCGAGGAAGAAAAAATATTCGATGCCTTCCATACTGCCGCTGAAAACCGCAAGGGCAGCGGCCTGGGGCTCGCCATCTGCCGTGGCATCTTGCAAGCGCATGGCGGCGCTATCCGCGCCGAAACCCGTCCAGAAGGCGGTGCGGTATTCACCGTCATGCTACCGGTGGGCGCAGTGCCAGCCATGACGGAGGCGGCATGAGCAAAACGCATATCCTTATCGTCGATGATGAGCCGCAGATCCGCAAATTCCTGCGCGCGACGCTTACCAGCCATGATTATCAGGTAAGCGAGGCAGAGAAATGTGCAGAAGCGATGAAACTGCTGACTACGCATCCGCCTGACGTCATGTTGCTTGATCTCGGGCTACCGGATGGCGATGGGCTGGACGTTATCAAAGAATTGCGCGGTTGGAGCCAGCTGCCGGTTATCGTGCTCTCCGCGCGCGGCCAGGAGCAAGATAAGGTTACCGCGCTGGAACTCGGTGCCGACGATTACCTCACCAAGCCGTTCGGCGCGGCGGAGCTGTTGGCGCGTATCGGTGTGGCACTCCGGCATAGCCAGGCGGGCAGTCAGGGACAGGAATCCTTGTTCGCGTCAGAGGGGCTGATGGTGGATTTTGGCAAGCGGTTGGTGTCAGTGGATGGAAAGGAAGTCAAGCTGACGCCGACCGAGTACAAACTGCTTTGCACGATGACCAGGCACGCTGGCAAGGTCGTCACTCACGGCCAGCTACTGCGCGAGGTATGGGGCAAGCATGCCACTGAGCAGGGCCACTATCTGCGCATCTACATGCAGCACCTTCGGCAGAAACTGGGTGACGATGCGCTGAACCCTAGGTTTCTGATTACGGAGACGGGTGTGGGGTACCGGTTGAAAGCCTGAAGATTGTTTATGCGTAACAAGGACTCACACTTTGCTTTCATCCCGTTACAACACTCGAACCCAGAAATGCTCGATAAGCCGTTGATATTACGAATAAAATCGATATGGACTAGGATTCACCAAGCGTTCTTATAACGTTGATAAAGAAAAGAAATTCGTAAAATCGATTTTTCAGTTACCCCGATATTGGCCCGCTTCTTTGTGAGATGGGGTGAGAGTAAAGCTGTTAAGAACCTTAGGGCTTCTTATTGGCTGCTTCGATACCGCTGTTTATTGCTTCATGTGACCAAGGTACAGACTTGCAATTATTAGCTTTAAAAGCGGCGGGCATATTAGTAGGTGGTGCCGTCCCTTTATAGAGGCCAATCACTCCCTTGCCTTGCTTTAGACTTTCCTCGATCTCATAATTCACCCATTCACTAGAGGCGCTCTTGCCGGTAAGGTATACGATAGTCACTGAACATTGGGCAATTTTCTTGCGAATTTGCTGCTTGATGTAGTCAGCATTTTTGCTGTTGTATGGTTCCTTTACGGAATAATCATCGAACTGCAAATCCACTTTATCGTTTTTGGCCTGTCCACGAAGCAGATTGACTTCATCCATGTCTTCATGGCTAAAACTAATGAACACATGGGGGCTGGTATCGTTCGCTGCACTAGATAATGACTGTTTTGCTTTAGCTTCGAGACGGCCTATATCCGCAATAGGAATGCCGCCGCCACTGCTTCCACCCATAGCCTGTGATTAATTCTGAGCCTGCATCCATCCGCTCCGCCGGGATACGCCATTCTGCCTTATCGAAATCGATTTCCTTCCATTCCGCGCCACGCAATTCGGTGGTGCGCACGAAGGTAAGCAGCAGCAGCTTTAAACCCAGCTTGGTTTGCAGCTCACCGTCATAGGCTTCCAGTTTCTTCAGGAACTCCGGCAAGTCGGAGGCTTTGAGATGAGCGTGGTGTGTACTAACGGGAGTTTTGAGCGCACCGCGCAGGGCTAGGGCTGGATTGTTCTCGGCACGGCCGGTGGCAATAGCGTAGGCGAAGATCCGTGTGCAATACTGGGCAATGGTGCGGCAGAGGTCCAGAGCGTCGCGCTGTTCGATCAGACGCAGCACGGTAAGTAACTCTGGTGCCTTGATATCTTTGATGGGGCGCTGGCCCAACTTGGGGAAGATGTCGTATTCGAGCCGCTTGATGACATTACCAGCGTGCTTGGGGCTCCACGTATGCAGATTGTTCTCATACCATTCGCGGGCGATGGCCTCGAATACGTTCACTGTTTGCTCAATGACCTGACGCTTTGCTTCTTGCTTCGCCTGCATCGGGTCGTCGCCGGCAGACAGCATCTTGCGCGCCTGAATATGCCTGTCGCGCGCTTCTGCAAGGGTAATGTCGGGGTAAGTGCCGAGGGCCAGCGACTTCTCTTTACCCCCAAAACGGTACTTGTAGCGCCACCATTTACCCCCAGCCGGATGCACCAGCAGGAAGAGGCCGCGGCCATCGGTGAGCTTATAGGCTTTGTCTTTGGGCTTGGCTTGGCGAACAGCGATGTCAGTAAGCATGGGGGTAACTCCGGTTTGGGGTAACGGCAATACCCCCTCTGTTACCCCCATTTACCCCCAGATGTCGTGAGATGGGATGAAATGGAGTGAAAGGATAAAAGCCGTTTCATCGGCTCTTATACTTGATTTCAGAGGTTTTGTGAAGTGGTGTGATAAGAAAAGTTGGCTGGGGGACTAGGGCTCGAACCTAGATTGGCGGAGTCAGAGTCCGCTGTCCTACCATTAGACGATCCCCCAAAAGGCAATAAACAAGCCTGATATACGCTCTCTTGTGCCAGCATACGGCGGGAATTAAAGAGCCTTGGTTTATAAAAGAAGAGCACTGACTTGTCTAGATGATATATTTCTGTTTATTTTTGATAAAAAATAAGGAAATGTCATGTATGGAAGAGGTACCTTAAAATTCTAGCATGATAATGTGATAAGCACTAAATTCTACCAACAATTTAATCTGCCCTTGAGAGGTAGGAGTTGCGGATTGCAAGGTCGGTGAGTGACATGTTCACGCTTTACTGATTTCGGAGTTAGAAGTGGCTTAAGAAGACTTTGCTGTGTATATGCTGACGTAGTCCCTGACCGCCTCAGCGATCGTGCTACCGAAACCCGCCCTGTCAAAGGTAAGATCAGGGCCAGACAGAACGGTCCATTCATTATCTAGGTTGGCAGGAATCGCTGCGCAATCTGGCAAAACTGGTCGAGCCGGAAATCAATCAATAATAGGTATCATGCATAGGCGGGCGGCTTAAGCGGTGAGCGGCGATATATTCGGCAACTGGCAGGCAGCGTAATGCTATGAGTTTTCAATACGCTTCTACTTTCCTGCGGTGACAATGATCTTTCCCACCATCATCGGATGCAGCGTACAGAAATATTGATACGTCCCCGGCTCGGTGAAGGTGTAGGAATAGGTATCGTTCGTATCGAGCGCGCTGGAATGGAAAGGCTGCTGCGTGCTACGTCCAACAACGGTATGCGGGTCCTGGTCGTGATTGGTCCAGGTTACTTTCGTGCCTGTGCTTATGGTAAGCGTCGATGGTGTAAACAAGTGATCCTTGATGCTGATCTGGCTATCTTCGGCGTAAGCTGGTGCTGACAGCATCAATGTGCAGATTGCAAGCGCATACATCGTTTTCATGGTATTCTCCTTCTATAAAATCGTTAGACCAGCGTCGAATCGACCAGCGCCAACGGGTGATTGCCTTGCACGGTTTTGACATCGGTAATACCCAGATAGCTACGCAGCTGATCGGCGGGCACCGTCATCGGGCCGGGTGCGGCGGCGGCACCGGGCGCAGGCTGTGGATAAGCCGTGCCGCGCGCGGTATGAAAGGTGATGTTGCCCTCCACCTTCTGAATAACCTGATGGATATGGCCGTTCAGGATCGTTACCGATCCGTATTTGCGCAGCAGTGCTATCGCTTGCGCGCCATCGGCTGTTCCCCAGCCCCACGGCTCGTACACTGTCCAGAGGGGGATATGCGCGAAGACGACAATGGGCGTGCTGGTTTTCACGGCGCGCAGATCATCGGCCAGCCATTTCAGCTGCTCATCGCCCAGGCTTGTCATGCTGCCCTGCTTGAAGTTCAACACATTAATGAGGGCGATGAAATGCACACCATGATCGTCGAAGCTGTACCAGCCAGTGCCTTTGGTGCCCTTGCCGTAGCGATCGAGAAAGAGCTTGCCGCCGCCTTCATCGAGTGTGTCATGCTCGCCCGGAACATAATGCACCGGCGCGGGCAAGCCTTTGAGAATTTCCGCCGCAGTATCAAATTGCTCTGGCTTCGAGAGATGCGTGATATCGCCGGTATGCAGGATGAGTGATGGTTTACTGGGCAGGGCATTAATTCGTCCAATCGCCTCCTGCAGTGTTTTAATCGGTTCCGGATTGGCCTCCTTATTGAAGCCGATATGACTGTCGCTGATCTGTACGAAATGGAAATTCCCGGCCAGCGATACGCCTTCGGGCAATTTCCCCGCCGCATCGAGCGCAAAAGCCTTGGGAATACCACCGGAGAGCATCCATAATACGCCGGCTCCCGCCCAGGCGGAGCATTTGAGGAAATCCCGGCGGTTTTGATTCCCTAGGTTAATAAGCTTCTGATCGGACTCATTTTCCATAACGCCTCCATTTACTTGTTATGCGACTCACAGTATATAACCGGCGAGCCGGGTGTTTTATTCCCAGTAAAGAAAGAATATTTTTGAGTGGGAATAAATCGAGGCAGAGAGCGGTTTAGAGTAATGAAAGCACGTAATGAGGATACAAAGCGGTTCGAACTGCTCATCATGCCGCATCTGAATGCCGCCCATAACCTTGCCCGCTGGCTTTTGCGGGATGCAGCGGTGACCCAGGATGTGGTGCAGGAGAGTTCCTTGCGGGCATTCGCGGCCATAGGCCAGTTTGTGGGTGATAATGCGCGGGCGTGGTTTCTTACGATTGTGAGCAACCAATGCTATACGTGGCTGAAGCAGCCGGGCAGGCATTATGTGGATATTGACGACGAAGCGGTAATGCATGAGCAAGACAGGCTCGCGCTGAGTCATGCGGAAACGCCGGAGAAGCTGGCGGCAAAGATGCAAGACGCAGCGGCTATGCACCATGCGTTGGAAGCGTTGCCGGTGGCATTCAGGGAGGTGATTATCCTCAAGGAACTGGAGGAATTGTCTTACAAGGAAATTGCCGCTGTGATGGGAGTGCCGATCGGTACGGTGATGTCGCGGCTGGCGCGCGGGCGCGAGATGCTGAAGAAGGAATTGCTAAAAAATGACCAGTGAACTGAACTGCAACGACTGTGCCGATTGGCTGCATCCCTATCTCGACAATGAGCTCGAGACGGAGATGGCGGCGCGCGTGAGCATGCATATCGCGAAATGCGCAGACTGCAAAAAGCGGTTTGCCGAATTGCAGGCGCTGCGCGATGGCATCCGCCAGCATGCGTCCTATTACTCGGCGCCGGAATTGCTGCAGCAGCGGATTATGTCCAAGCTCAAGCAGCAGAAGCCTGCGCCCCAGCAATGGCTCGTTCCAGCATTCTCCGCTGCCGCGCTGGCTGCTTCCGTCATGCTGTATCTGGCCGTGCCGTCATCACAGGACTTGCTGATGGATGAGGTGGTCTCCAGCCACGTGCGCTCGCTGATGGAACAGCACCTGACCGATGTGGCATCGTCCGATAAACATACGGTCAAGCCGTGGTTCACTGGCAAGATTGATTTCGCGCCGCCGGTATATGATTTTGCGGAGCAAGGCTATCCGCTGATCGGCGGAAGGCTGGATTATATACGGCACCAGAATGTCGCTGCGCTTTCCTATCACCGCAACAAGCATATCATCAACCTGTTCGTCATCCCCAATAATGCGGCGGATTCCTCCATCCATAGTTCCTCCAGGCGCGGGTTTAATATCGTTTCATGGCAGAAAAATAACATGACGTTTGAAGCAGTGTCTGATCTCAACAAACAGGAACTGGAAGCGTTTGCACAGATGCTCATTAGCCAGCATTAACCAGCATTTTGATTAGCACCCCATTATCCCCGTTCCTTATTGCTTTTTTACTTAAAAGCTGAGGGTATGGCCGCAGATAATACGCGGCGTGGCGATCATGTTCTGTATATTGCCGCCGACACGGTTGGCACTGGGGCACCTTATTCCCGCCAAGGTGCCGGACGCCAGCGGACTATTCAACCTGATGCGCAACCTGGGCGGCGCGATTGGTATTGCCCTTACCGATACGGTTATTTACAGCCGCGCGCCTGTCCATACGCGGGCCATTATCAAGCACCTGCATAACGGGGACGTTGCAACGATAAAAGCGGTTGGCATTCCGCTTGAAACATTTCAGGCGCATCCGCCGGGAATGCAGGATATGCTGCAACCCATGATCAAGCGTCTGGCCCTGGTTCAGTCCATCAATGAAGCGTGGTTCATGGTTGCGGTTTTGACCATGGCAGCTCTTTTATGTGTGCCATTTGCGAGGACGCACAGGGCTACAGCCCAATAACGCCTGATTCTTACACAAAAAATACGCCTGAAAGAGCTTTCTCCCATGGCTTCATTACCTAGGAATTTCTACGCTGTATCGTTGGAGTAGTCTGCAATTTTAAGGAAGTGCCGAATGCCAGATGAAAAGAATATCGCTAAAATCATCTCCGTAGCCACGGCGGTTCCCAAGTATAAAATCAGCCAGGACGATGTAGGGAAGATGGCCGCTAGGGTCTTTGGCGCGTCCATGGGTGACTTTTCACGGCTAGCGCCCGTCTATGGTAATGCCGCCATTGAAACGCGCTATTCCTGCGTTCCCCTGGAGTGGTATGAAAAACCTTGCCCATTTTCAGAGCGCAACCGGCTGTACCAGGAAAACGCCGTGAATCTGCTGGTCGAAGCTGGGCAGAAAGCTTTGGCGCGGGCCAATCTCACCTTTGATGATATTGACGGGCTGGTCATCGTATCCAGCTCCGGCATCGCCACACCTTCGCTTGATGCACTGCTGATGGAAAAGCTGCATCTGAAGCGCAATATGGAACGCCTGCCGATTTTTGGCTTGGGCTGCGGAGGTGGCGTACTCGGGCTGGCGCGTACCGCACAGCTGGCACGCGGCGCGCCGGATAAGCGTTACCTTTATATGGTGGTGGAATTATGCGGCCTGGATTTTATCTTTTCCGACCGCACCAAAAGCAATATCATCGCCACTGCGCTGTTTGCCGATGGTGCCGCTGCTGCCGTGATAAGCTGCAATGGCGTTGGGCCTGCCATCGTCGGCTGGAGTGAACATACATGGCCCAACTCTCTGGATGTCATGGGATGGGATGTCACCGATGATGGTCTGCGCGTCATATTCTCACAGGATATTCCCACCATTGTACGCAATGATTTGCGAGGGGTAGTGGATAAGTTCCTTGCATCACAAAAGCTGGAGATAAAGAACATTGTGGAGTTTCTATGTCATCCAGGAGGCGCTAAAGTGGTGGACGCTATCGAGGCGGCACTTGATCTTCCTGCGGGCAGTTTGCTCCATGCGCGCGACGTGTTACGCGATTATGGCAATATGTCGGCAGCCACTGTTATGTTTGTGCTGGAAGCAGCGTTGCACGCACCACGCACGGGCAATTATCTTCTTACAGCGTTTGGGCCTGGCTTCACTGCTGGTTTGGTATTATTGCAAGTGCCATGACAGTGCTTCATCTCATCATTGCTCTCGTCGCGCTGGAACGCCTGATAGAACTGGCGCTATCAGTTCATAATACGCGAAAGCTGAAAGCCGAGGGGGGTATCGAAACGGGTGCAGGACATTATCCGCTGTTTGTGCTGCTGCATGGAAGCTGGCTACTGGCGATCGCGCTGCTGACACCGAAAATGGCACCCGTCAATCTCTGGCTGTTTGCCACATTCATCCTATTGCAGTGCGGCCGTATCTGGGTCATCGCCAGCCTGGGAAAATACTGGACAACGCGCATCATCACCATGCCGGGAGCACCGTTGGTAAAAAAGGGACCATACCGTTTCCTGCGGCATCCTAATTATGTCATCGTCACTTGTGAAATTGCCGTATTGCCGCTGGTATTCGGCGACTGGCAGATCGCCGTGCTATGGTCGCTGGCGAATGCAGCATTGCTCTGTTGGCGAATCCGTATTGAAGATGCAACATTGGCGAAGAGAAGAAGACTAGCCTGATAAATTACTTCCACACTGGCACAATTCGGTTATTCCAATGCGTATCCACCTAGTATTTCTGATCATATTGCTGGCATTCACCTCACCTGCCATAGCGGCCGATGATAGCGGCGCACCGGATGCATTCGCGCGTCTTATGGCAAGCGGAATAAAACTCACTGCACAGTACTTGCAGAAAGCCAGATATTCCAACGATTCCTACGTTACAGGTGATGCTGCAACGTGTGCTGCGGATTATCGTTGAGATATATTCCCCAAGCTGGGCACTCGTCCAATTACTCAGATTGGCGCACCAGAGCTCTTCTCTGTCTTACGCCTGATAGAAAAGCGTGAGACTCTCGATCTAACCCGCTGAATTGCTGACGTGCTTCAAGCCCTCCAGCACGCTCTGCGCCACTGCCTCGGCGATTTTGATGCCGTCCACGCCTGCGGAGAGAATGCCGCCCGCATAACCGGCGCCTTCACCGGCGGGGAACAATCCCCTCGTGTTCAGGCTCTGGAACGTCTCGTCGCGTTTGATGCGGATGGGTGAGGAGGTGCGCGTTTCCACAGCCGTAAGCACCGCATCTGCCATATCGAAGCCGCGTATCTGGCGCCCGAAAGCGGTGAGTGCTTCGCGGATGGCGGCGATGGCGTAATCGGGAAGGCACGGAGAAAGATCGGTGGGCGTTACGCCGGGCTTATAGGAGGGAATAACGGTGCCCAATGCGGTGGAAGGAACGCCTGCAATAAAATCGCCCACACGCTGCACGGGTGCGGCGTAATTGCTGCCGCCCGCTACGAACGCTGCCTCCTCCCACCGGCGCTGAAACGCGATGCCCGCCAGCGGCCCGCCCGGATAATCGGCGGGCGTGATGCCGACAACGATGCCCGCATTGGCATTGCGTTCATCGCGTGAATACTGGCTCATGCCGTTGGTGGCGACGCATCCAGCTTCCGAGGTAGCGGCAACCACCGTGCCGCCAGGGCACATGCAGAAGCTGTACACGTCGCGCCCATTGCTGGCGTGATGTACCAGTTTGTAATCCGCAGCGCCCAATATGGGATTGCCCGCGTTTGGGCCAAAGCGCGCCACATCGATCAGCGATTGCGGATGCTCAATGCGAAACCCCAGGGAAAACGGCTTGGCTTCGATATAAATACCACGGTCTTCCAGCATCTGAAACGTATCGCGCGCGCTATGGCCGATGGCGAGCACGATGTGGTCTGCAGCGATATGCTCGCCGCTGGCAAGCTTTACGCCGCGTACGCGGCGCACACCATCGCTGCCAGTTTCAATATCGAGGTCTGTCACGCGGGCTTCAAAGCGGTATTCACCGCCTAAGCGTTCTATGGTTGCGCGCATGTTCTCCACCATCTTCACCAGGCGAAACGTGCCGATATGCGGATGCGCTTCGGTGAGAATCTCTGGCGGCGCTTCGGCTTTTACAAACTCAGTTAGTACCTTGCGGCCGAGATGGCGCGAGTCCTTGATCTGGCTGTACAGCTTGCCGTCGGAAAACGTACCCGCGCCGCCTTCGCCGTACTGCACGTTAGATTCGGTATGGAGGATAGATTTACGCCATAGATCCCACGTATCCTTCGTGCGCTCGCGCACCACCTTGCCGCGCTCCAGGATGATCGGGCGAAAGCCCATCTGCGCCAGCACAAGTGCTGCAAACAGCCCGCACGGCCCCGCGCCGATCACCAGCGGGCGCGTGGAAAGATTTTCCGGCGCGCGGGCGACGAACTGATAATCAATGTTCGGCGTCGGCTTCACATGCAAATCATTGGCAAAGCGCTTCAGCACAGCGGCCTTATCCTTCACCTCCACGTCGAGCGAATAGATGAGCAAGACGGCAGATTTCCTGCGCGCGTCATGTGCACGGCGAAACACCGTGCAGGAGATCAGCTCGTGCGGCGCGATGCCCAAGCGGGCGATAGCTGCCTCGTTGATGGCTTCAGGAGGATGATCCAGCGGAAGTTTGATTTCGGTTAGGCGGAGCATGGAATGCTTATAGCGTCAACATGGTCGTGCGTCCGCAAATATGCTTGGTTCGGTTCAATTTACAGCGCGTTTTTTTCAGGGCACAATTTTTTTTAAATACCTAGGAAAACCGCCATTTTCAGAAGATTTCACATTTTTATCGCATATTCCAATCCTCTGAAATTGGCTCTCACCTTTGTTTGCATAGGTCCAATATAGTCCAGTGACAGTAAAAAATACGCAGGGTACAGAGGTCAAAAACCAAGAATTCATCTTTAAATATCAACAGGCCGTAATTGCAACCCCCCGGCCACCTGACCGATCTAGCCGCTGATTTTGCATCTTTACGATAAAAATACGCCCCAAATTTTTTTCTGCATCGCTTCATTACGCAGCGCCCTTTAGTCTCGGACTGTTGCGAGTGTTTTTCTTTGAAAGACACAGTTCACCCCCCACCAGAGAAGGAGATTTTTATGGAAAATAATCAGAACAATCAGAAGAATGACCAGCCCTCAACCCAGCCGGTCATTGTTGAAAATAAGGAAGCCGCCAAGCCCGGTAATACTGCACCGGCCAAGCCTGCTGATGCAAAAACCGGCACTGCATAAGCGATTCACGGGCAGAAGCCGGGCTTTATGCCCGGTTTCTGCCTGTTTACCCTATAATTCCTGCGTTACGCACCATTATGTGCTATACAGGCCAATGTTCACATCTTCACCACACCTGCCCACCATCCTGCTGGTCGAGGATTATCCTCCCGGCATGATGGTCAGCACCCTGATGATCGAGCATCTGGGCTATGCAGTGGAAACCGCCTCATGCGGGCTGGAAGCAATCGAGAAAGTACGTGCAGCAACCAGGCCGTACATGGCGATTATGATGGATGTGAAGATGCGGGATATGAATGGGTTCGAAGCAACAAAGACTATCCGTAAACTGGAACAGCAGAAAGGCTACTGCAACACCATTATTGCCGTAACCGCTCATGCGCTGGCGGGAGATCGTGAACGTTGCATGGAGGCGGGCATGAATGATTATATCAGCAAGCCCATCCACCCGGATATTTTAGCGCAGAAGCTGGCGCTGCTGGCAAAAGCCCGCTGTGTTGCCTGAGTTTTAGCAGATGCGTATTCAACCCTATATGGAAAGACCAGATCCCATGGCCCCACAACCCAAAGGCAAATTCCTGACGGTTATCGTTTTAGTCGTCGTTATTGTTATCGCCGGTTATTACGTGCTGAATGCCCCGGATAAGCGCGATGCGGGGCAGAAAATCAGCGATGCCATCAATGAATTACCCAACGGCGTGGATAAAGCGGCGCGGCAGTTGAAAGACCGCACGCCGGGCGAAAAGCTTGAGGATGCAGCCAAAGATAAGGAAGCGGACATTAAAAAAGCCACCAACCAGCAGTGAACGGCGTAATGCATTATGAAAACGAAACCGCTGAAAATAGGGCGTCGCCGACCTGATAATTCCTTTGAACAGGAGCGCGAGCAGCTGCACCGCGCAGTACTTACCTCGGTTTCGCACGACCTGAAAACTCCGTTGTCCTGCGTGATCGGCTCGCTGGAAATTTATGAGCGGAGCAAAACGAAACTGACGCCTGACAAAAAGAACACCCTCATCAACACCGCGCTGCAGGAAGCCTACCGGCTGGACAGCTTCATCACCAACATTCTCGACATGGCGCGGCTGGAAGGCGGCGCGGTGAAGATAAAGAAAGAACTCTGTGTGATGGACCTGCTGCTGGAGGATTGCCTGGTGCTGCTCGGCCATCGCTTGGACGAATGTGATGTCCGCATCAAGGCCATCCCGACCACCTTTCCCGTCATCACCGACCCGCTGCTGCTGGTGCGTGCCATCTGCATCGTGCTCGATAACGCGGCGAAATATGGGGCGGCGCAGCCGGTGATCAGCGTGGAATATGAAAAAGTCGGCAGCCGGGTAATTATCTGTATCCGGGATAATGGACCGGGAATCCCCAAATCCAAAATGAAAGAGATATTCTCCAAGTATGCGCGGTTTTCCATTGAAGACCACAAGCATTCCGGCACCGGGCTTGGGCTGCCTATCTGCCGGGAGATCATGCGCCTGCTGGGCGGGACGGTGACGGTGGCGAATTGTGCCGGCGGCAAGGGGGCGGTGTTTACGCTTACCTTCGCGGCCTAGGAAAAGCCGGTTATATCACCCCTATCCTTATGAGTTCCTTACTTTAGACGGGTTAACCCGCATCGCATCTTTGCGCATAGTCTGCCACTTTATCGGTATAATCCACTAAAGGAGATTTTTTATGACACACGTTCATTCCGGCATCCGTGCTTCGACATTGCTTGCCTGCGTATCACTTGTGTCGCTGCTGACTGCATGCGGCCCATCATACGGTAAGCATTATGATGCCAATAACACTAATATTCCGTATAATAATGTGGATTCACAAACCCAGTATACGCGCGAGCACAGTTATGACCGCGTGGATAATTCGGATTATGATGACAACTATTCGCCCCATTATACCCATCGCGGTTATTACGACTATAACGGCAACTACATGGCCAGGAATGACGGTCTGACCGTCCCGCAGGATATGTTCCCCCCGCGTGGTATGTGCCGTGTGTGGTTTACCGACCGCCCGGCTTCCGATCAGCCTTCTGTGGAATCCTGCAATGGCATCAAGTCCCGCGTGCCGGCTGGTGCTTATGTCATTTACGGCGGATAGGAGCACACATCATGAGTAACCCAGATAAGCCCGGGACGGATATTTACGGAAATCCCATCGGAACCGACGTCGAGGGAAATCCCAAAGACAAAGATGTTCAAGGCGAACGTCCAAAGGATGCCGAGGGTAATAAACCCAAAGACATCTATGGCAACGAAACCAGCAGCTAGGAGTTTTTATGTCTATTTCAACACTACTATTAATCGTTCTCGTGCTCTTCCTGGTGGGCGCTTTACCCACGTGGCCACATAGCCAGA
>Ga0207070_1114_pt1 | contig 20088 bp, 23 predicted proteins | sample Alteio_BWMinHeat_92_FD_153591 | JGI IMG/M metagenome (GOLD analysis project Ga0207070, IMG submission 153591) | Enriched cells from forest soil in Barre Woods Harvard Forest LTER site, Petersham, Massachusetts, United States -... | ecosystem: Environmental > Terrestrial > Soil > Temperate forest >...
TGGAAATTGAAGGCCCGAGTTGGCAGGCCATTGATACAGCAGCCAAAGAAATCGGCCTCGATCCTGCTACCAAGCGTATCTGTTCTGCCTACCAACTCTATCAAGATGTCGGTATAAACATGATCGATTATAAAGTTTTTAGTTTTAACGGTCTCACTAAACGATAAACCTTATGCCCAATCCCCTTGTCATTGGCCACATTAATCCTGATACCGACACCACGTGCGCAGCAATTGCCGCTGCTTGGTACTATACCGAAACCGGCACGCCCGCTACTGCCGTTATGGGTGGGGAACCTAATAAAGAAACCGCTTTTGTTTTACAGTACTTCGGCCTGCCACGCCCCGAGCAACGCACGCAACTCACTTCAGATGACGAGGTTATTATTGTCGACACCAATAACCCAGAAGAGTTGTTGCCCGGTATTCACGAAGCCAAGATCATCGGTATTATTGACCACCATAAGTTAGCTGGCGGCTTGAGCACCCCTGAGCCCATCTCAATCCGTATAGAGCCCTACGCCTGCACTTGCACGATCCTTTTTGAACTCATGTTTGAAGCGGAGCTACAAATTCCCAAGGAAATCGCTGGCGTCATGGCCGCTTCGATTATTTCCGATACTCTCAAGTTCACCAGCCCAACCACCACGGAAGCTGACACCAAAGCGGCCAATGCGCTGGCGCTCTTTGCCCAGATTGACATTGATACCCTTGCCGAAGGGATGTTTGCCGCAAAGTCTGACCTGAGCGGACTCACGCCCACCGATCTCCTGACACTTGATAGTAAAATATTCACCCTTGGCAACCGTAAACTGCGGCTTTCGGTAATTGAAACAACAAAGCCAGAGAATGCCCTTGCAATGCAAAATGATATCCTCGCCGCTGCCCGGGAAATGAAAACAAAGGAAGGCCTCGATGGTGTCTTCTTCTATGTCGTGGATATTTTAAATAGCAATTCTGATTTGCTGCTTGCGGACAGTTTCGAACAGGATACGGCGGCCAAAGCCTACCAAGTAATGGTGGAAGGGACGTCTGTACATTTGCCCGGGGTTGTCTCGCGCAAAAAGCAAATGGTACCAAACTTGGAAAAAGCGCTGGCCGAATAAGCTGCCTATTTGCTTTTTACAAGCTCGCCGTCTTGCAGGGTAAACATAACATCGGCTTGCTTGGCGATTTCTTGGTCATGGGTCACCGCTACCACAGTTGCATTTTGTGAACGGGCTAGGTCACGAAGTAAATCGATGATGATTTTGCCGGTTTTAGAATCAAGGTTACCGGTCGGCTCGTCGGCCAAGATAAGGCGGGGACGGTTTGCCAAGGCACGGGCAATAGCAACCCGCTGCTGTTCACCACCGGAAAGACGGCTCGGCCGCCGGCCTTGCTTAGGTTCATCCAGTCCAACCAGGTTCAACAGTTCTTGCGCCCGGCTTTTTCGTTCGGCTTTCGACACATGGGTAAACTCCATCGGTAACATCACATTCTCAAGCGCTGTCAGGTTTGGAATCAGCTGGTAGTTCTGAAAAATGAAGCCGATCTTTTGACGGCGATAGACTGTGAGCTGCTTGCCCCGGAACTGGCTTACCACCTGGTCATCAAGTTTGATCTCACCTTCGCTAGGGGCATCGAGCGTCCCGAGAAGGTTAAGCAGGCTGCTCTTGCCGCTGCCACTTTTACCGACAATTGCCGCAAAAGTGCCGTCTTCTACTGAGAAACTGATATCATTGACGGCTTTTACAACGCCATCACCGGAAGCAAATTGTTTGGATATATGGGAAAGGGTTAACATATTATTCTCCTCGTAAAACTTCAGCAGGTCGGATGCGGGCAATAAAAAGGGTTGGCAACAAGGTCCCAATCAATGCAATGCCAATTGCAATCAACAGGCCATACCCGAGGATGCTCCAACTCACAATGGCATGGATATTCTTAACATTCCCAAAGGCCGCGTTCGCTTGTCCGCCAATCCGGAAAACTGCCCCGGCAAAGCCACCCCTTCCGCCCGTGGTGACGGCACCGCTTGTCGTGGTAGTAGTTGAGCTGTTCAAGAGGCTGTTCAGCACCGGGTTGCTTAAGAAAGCCCCAGCAATTGTGCCAACAACCGCAGCCACCAAACTGAGCGTAAGTGACTCTACCAAGAACTGGGTTGAGATGATGCTGTTCGAGGCGCCAATCGCCTTCAGGACACCCACCTCTTTGCGCCGCTCGCGCACAATCATTAGCATGGTAAGCAAGATGATAATCGTGCCAGCAACCAGGGCACCAATCAAACTATAAAGCGTAATGGTCTGGATATTCTGCAGCGGCTTCAAAGCCTGGTTCGCTTCATCAATTTGTGAGGTGACATCTACTGTGCTGCTTCCAAGGGTATTCGTGATATCAGACTGGACCTGTGACAGATTGCTGAGCGAATCGGCATTTACGTAGAGCGCAGTGGCATCACCTGCCTGGTTAGAAAGAGTCTGGAGGGTCTGGAGTGGAATGACAATCCCACTATTGGAAAAGGTGCTGCCAGTATCTTCAATACCTTTGACTGTAAAGGTCGTGTTATAAAGTGTAAAGGTTGAACCAACAGAAAGGCTGTTCTTTGTTGCCAAATCCTTGCCAACTATGGCGACATCATCGGTACTGTTCCCGGCAAAGTATGAACCCGAAGTCAGGCTGACTGAGCTCACTCCTTGTACGGCAGCGCTGTCGGGGGTATCGGTGCCGGTAATGCTGATCGGCAGCTTAAATGTAGCCGGGTTGAATTGAGTACCACCTGGGCCGGCAATCGCTACCCCACCACCGCCTACCTGGGCATCGCGGCGGCCATTGCGTTGGCCAAGCGTCCCGGGGTCAATTGCTGACTGCAGGTTGGTATCTGTACCAGTCTGCACCCGGTCATCCAAAGACGAAGCCGTCGAGCTGACATGGGCAATGGCTTGGACCTTGGCAATCTCGGCTGTCGTAATCGGCTCACCGCCGCCCTGGAACCCACGGGCACCGGCTGGCATGACTGTAATCGTCGTACCGATTGACTGCTGCACGCTCTGCACCTTTTGTTCCACTGCTTTTAGTGAAATCAACATGACTAAACCAAAACTAATTACTACCGTAAGGATGAGTGCTACTGCCCCCGACCGTAGTGCATTACGAAAGACATTCCGTATGCCACGCAAAACTACTTCCATGTATTACGTTTTACTTCTAGATACCCTTAGTTAACCACGGTCTTCTGAGAACACCCTGAGGATTTATTTGTGTGGCAGCCGGATTGTGAAGCACGTCCCTTCGTCCACCTTGCTTTCCACGTCAATACGGCCGTTGTGCCGCTTTACAATTTGCTCTGCGATAGAAAGGCCGAGCCCATAGCCTTCCGTTTTTTGAGAACGGGAACGGTCTGCCCGATAAAAGCGGTTGAAGATATGGGGCAAATCGGATTCAGGGATGCCATGTCCAAAATCGCGTACCGTCATTATTACCGAATGCCCTTCCACCCATGCCCTCAACTCCACCCGGCGGCCTTCATCGCTATATTTGATGGCGTTGTCGATAAGGATGACAAAGAGCTCAACTAACATTTCACCAGTCCCCTTGACCACAATCTTGGTCGAAGGGATATCTAATTCGGTATTATGGTCTTCTGCCCGTGCGGCTACCCGCTTGCCCACTTCGTTCCACACTTTTTGCAATGAAACTGGATGCAAATCTTCCTTTTTCCCATGTTCAAAACGCGCCAATGTCAGTAAGGCGCTCGAGAGGCGCTCGAGGCGTCCCACTTCTTCCAAATTGCTTTGCAGCTGGGTGCGCAAATCTTCACCGGTGGCCTTTTTATCACGCAGTACAACTTCCGTTTCCGCCCGGATGGCCGTTAAAGGGGTACGCAGTTCATGGGAAGCATCCGCCGTAAAACGAACCTGCTCTTCCATAGAATCTTGAATTGGCTGGAGGGTACGCTTTGCCAAAAAGTAACTGGCCGCTGAGGCAAAAGCAAACATCAGGACATTCATCTCAACCAGTTCCCAAAAAATATCATCCTTGGCTTGGTCAACCTGGTCGGTAATTGTCGAAGTGAAATCAAGCCCATCAGGAAGAAGCGGCTGCAAGCGCCGGTACACTCCGGCCTGCCGCTCCAAGCCTGCGTTTAGTTCCCGTACATTGTTCTGATAGTAGAGGACGCTAAAAAACAGGCTGACTGCCATAATGATCGTCACGTAGAAAACCGTCAGGCGAAGATAAATGGAGTGGAACATACGTTAATCGTGAAGGGCATACCCCACGCCTCGGACAGTATGGATGAGAGCGGGTGAAAAATGTTTATCAACTTTATTACGAAGGTACCCAATGTACACCTCTACGGTATTAGGGAGTACATCGGCGTCAAAATCCCAGACGTGGGCAATGATGTCATCTTTGCTGACGACGTTCGGGGAACGCCTGAGCAAATACTCCAAGAGGGCATACTCCGTGGTGCTGAGAGTCAGCACAGCCTTGCCGCGCTTTACCATATGCAAAGCAGGGTCAAGCTGCAAATTTGCGCACGACAATATTTGCCCCTGCACTGGGGTCGGGCGGCGCAACAAGGCACGCACACGGGCAAGCAGCTCTTCAAAGGCAAAGGGCTTGGAAAGGTAATCGTCGGCCCCGGCGTCCAGTCCCTCAACCCGCTCATCAATTGCCGATTTGGCGGTGAGTAAAAGAAGTGGGGTAGTGATATTTTTGGCACGGGCTTGACGGCAGATTTCTGTCCCTTCTAACCCTGGCAGCATGCGGTCGATAACGGCGACGTCATAAGGCTCGGTGAGCAAATACCGCAAACCAGAACCGCCTTCAACACAAAGGTCGACGGCGTACCCTTCTTGCTCGAGGCCCCGCTTAATTGCCGCACCAATTTTTGGCTCATCTTCAATAACTAAAAGGCGCATACATGATACTTAGCATTCCTCTCTCTAGTATAGCGCCTTTTGCTGAAGACTTGCTGAGCCCCTTAGTCTACAACTCGCTTTCTATGGGGCGGTAAAAGAGGCCAATTAACGAAGCGATACCCCAGCCGATCAGCGCGATGACGATCATTGCCACAATGGCAGCGACATCAAGCGAAGTGCCGGCGACCGCGGGGAAACTCACCTGGAAAGGCCTGACGAAGGGATCGGTAATCGTGTAGAGGCTAGCAGCGAAACCAGTGGCAGTTGCGCCAAAGAGGGTAAAGAGGATCCGAAGCAACAGAAGTGCGTTAATAAAGGCAACCACTGCCGAAACCGCCTGAATAAGGCCATTTACTCGCATGTTGTGCCGCTCTGACGGGGAAAGTACATGGCGCTCGACTTCTACAACACGGGTATCTCCAAGCGCACTATGGTAAGTTGTTTGTTTACGAATTTCCATAGGTCTCCTTTCCAGATTACGAGATAGGGTACGTAGTGCATGAGTACACCCTGCCCCCGCCTATGTCAAGAACCGTTGAGACCCGCTTGTCCTTATACCCGCTATGAAAGCAAGTTTTCTCCTATCATTGAATTTGGCTTCTGAAAGGCAAAAAGGCCAGGGCTTTCAGTACCGTCGTGGTACGTAGCTCCACTTCCTCCTTCAATCTGAGAAGGAACTATGCTAAGCTACGTAAGCTGTTGTATAAATAAAATCCCGTATGGCTGAAACGAACTACCTGCCCTTTACCAAATTTATCTGTGGACTTGGCCCAGTAAGCTCAAATGCCGAGACCATGGAAGCACTTATCCGTGCCGGTGCCAATGTGCTCCGCAATAACTTTGCACACGCCCAATATGATGAGTATATGGAGCGACTTGCTATCCTGAAGCATCTTAACGAAAAGCTTGGGACATCCGTTAAAATGCAGGCAGATTTGCAAGGACAGAATATCCGGGTTGGTCTTTTGCCGGGTGAAAAAATCACCCTCACGACCGATGAGAGCTATGTTTTCGTTACCAATGGCGGCGAACTCAAAGAGGGGGAACTGCCAATTAATGATGATAACCTGCACAAGGATGTCAAAGCCGGCGAACCAATAATTTTTGCCGATGGTGCCCTCGAAGGAACGATTACTAGCGTCGAAGGCCGCCGCATTACCGTCAAGATGACTAATGGGGGAGTCCTTAAGCAGCGCAAAAGTATCAACGTTCCCGACACCGAACTCACCGCTTCTTCCCTCACCGACAAAGATTTCCGCGACCTCGATTTTCTTCTAGAAAAGGGTGTTGACATGCTGGCTGTTTCCTTTATCGCCGGGCGGGAAGAGCTCGATACCGTCCGTAAAATGATTGATGGCCGCCCTATCTGCATTATCGGGAAAATTGAGCGCAAAAAAGCAATCGACAATCTCTGGCCCATTATTGAAGCCTCTGACGCCCTGATGATTGCGCGCGGCGACCTGGGTATTGAGTTACCCATGGAAGAAATCCCCGTTTTGCAGAAAGAAATCATCCGTCTCGCTCACTTCAAAGGCAAGCCCGTTATTACGGCTACCCAGATGTTACTTTCAATGACCGAGAATATCCGCCCTACCCGGGCTGAAGTTTCAGATGTAGCGAACGCTGTTTACGACGGCTCTGATGCCCTCATGCTCTCTGAAGAGACCATGGTCGGTGCCTATCCAGACCGTGCGCTCTCGACAATGGTGACCATTGCCCGCCACATTGAAAACCAGCTCTACCGATCTGGAAATTACTTCGCGGAGTTCGGGTTTTAAGCAGCTTTATTTGATGGAAATTCTTTGAAGGCTCTCCGTGTCAATCGTCCCGCGATACAAGATATGTGGCGCCCGATACCACAAGAGGGGATCTTCTCCTTGGGAAAAAGCTTCCGCATAGTATTTCTTCGTCCCTTCTGGCAAGTGAGACATGGTAGTAAGCTCCAATGGGTCAAATGGAATAAAATTTCCTTCCATAAATTTTTCTGCCCTTGTCTCGTTTTGATAGAGGTATACCACCGTATTTTGAGGGTTGAGCGACATTGCGTCCACACAGAAAAATTCACGCCCCTTTAACCCTTGCCTCCCAAGCGCCACAAAGGCATCCTCTAATTCTTGGGGATGGATTGGTGAGAGATGAATGACATCATTCCACTTGCAGTTAAGCAGAGGAATGACATCCTCCATAATTATTTCCCGCCCTTCGTACTTTTTAACCGCATTATGATAAACCTCTGGATAGAGATCTTTGAGCATGTTTAAAGGAAATAAGGTTGTGCCAATTAAATTGCGGGGAACCCGGTGATAAAGCGGAACCATTTACTTACCTAAAATCTCATACATCAATTCTTTGCCTCGCTCCACGCCTGGCTGATCATAGGTATTGATACCAAAGAGTGCGCCCGCATACGCCGTTGCCAGCTCAAAGAAGAAAAGCAGTTGGCCCAAATGATATTCATCCAGCCGGTCAAGCACGATGCAACAAGTGGGACGGTCCACTTCTTGCAGGGCCACTTCTGTACTTTGCTGTTCCGCCAAAAGGATCTCGTTAAAATTATGCCCGGCTAGGTACTGTACCCCCTCCACTCTTGGGAAAGCCGCGGGGATTGTCATATTTACACGGGGCTCTCGCACAGTAACGAATGTATATGTCTTGTCATTGGCACCTTCCCGGTACAGCTGTCCCTGGGAATGCTGGTCAGTGGGCCCTAATGAGGCGATCGGGGTTGGGCTAACATGCACCTCACTACCTTCTAAGTTTTTTGCCTTCCCTAAGCTCTCCGCCCATAGTTGGCGGAACCAAAACCCAACTTCGCGGAGATTGTAGGTATATGGCATGATGACATGTATCCGTTGGGTACGCCGGTAAGCTGCATACTGAATGAGCGCGTAGTGTGCCGGGCGTTCATCATCAACCCGTAAATCTGCCGCTCCTTTAAGAAGACTCCTGATATCAACCCCGACAATTGCCAGTGGCAATAGGCCGGGTGAGGCCAAGACTGAGAAGCGGCCGCCGACATCGCTAGGGATAGCGACGCTTCGGTAGCCTTCTTGGTCAGTAATTTGCCGAAGCGTACCAGTTGTGGCATCGGTCACGGTAATGATCGCCCGCTTCGTTTGCTCATCGCCAACTTTCTCCAGCAGTAGGTTGCGTAAATAGATAAACACGCTCATCTGTTCAACGGTATTGCCCGATTTGGAAACCATAACCAAAGCGGCCGATTGCCAGTCAACCACATCAATGATTTCTTGCAGGGCAACCGGATCAGTCGTATCCCCGGCAAAAAATAACCGGGGTGCCCCTGCGCGCACTTCTTCTTTCAGATTATAAATACTGCCTTTGAGTGCATGGAATACCGCGCGGGTTCCTAAGTCTGAGCCACCAATGCCAATCACAACGACATCGTGAAATTCATTGGCAATTTCTTGGGCAAGCTCTTCAATGGCTGAGACATCGGCAAATGGAAGTTTGGTGAACCCCAATTCACCCCGTCCCTCCGCTTCGATGACTGTCCTCTTTGCCATCTCTGACTCATCCTGAAAAGTTTGCACGTCACAGCGAAAATGTTCTGAAAATGTTAACGGCATGACTAAAATTTACTAAATGGAAGACGAGAGTGGACTGCTTTGACGCTTGTTTGGATACTTTCAATAAAAGCCGGTAACGCTGTTAAGGAGGGTAGCGAAATTACCGAGTGCTTATTTCCAATCCCAATGGTCAACGCCGCGCCAAAGGAACCATGATCCTCTCCTACCAGGATAGCAGAGGCAGGCTGCTGCTGGACAAGGCGCTGTGCAATACGCTCTTTTTCTTGCTCTGATAGCTCACTGTGGATTAAGGAAATGCCTAGGCGGTTACCCAGCCCCTTGGCAATGCGCGTTTTGACACTAGTCAATAACACAAGTTCAATTTGCATTTGGCTCAACGCTGAAACAACCGGGGCACTTTCAGTTTTCAATTCATACTCACAGGCAAATATGGCGAGCAATCGCTTCGGATGTTTTTGCGCCAAAAAGAGCGTGTATTTGCCATCAAGCTCAAACTGATGCGCGAGTGTCTGCACAGTTACTCCCAACTCGATTTCCTGTTGGTTCATCAATTGCTCATTCCCAAGCACATAGAGCACATGGTCAATCCTCCCTATGCTCCCCAAGTTTTCTAACACATCGCCATCGACTTCACGGGGTGACAAGCCATTTTCGGCCGCTGCGTGCCGGATTGACTGAAAAATAGGGTGCTGGTTTTTGTGCACCAGGCTGGCTGCTAATTGCAATACATGTTGCTTGGTAGTGATGGTTTGGTCTTGCACACCAAAATACTGCCGTACAACGGGGTTTCCCTCATAAAAAATCAGCGAGCTTGGAATAATGACTTGCTTAAGGTCAGCAAGCTGCAACAAGACCCCAATACTAGGTATTGTCACTTCCCACTTTTTCTCAAGCTCCGCACGCAGGCGGTTTAACATCCAGTTCGCAATCATACCCAGAGTATAGCCAGAAAAGCCCCTTTTTGGTATGCTCGTGCCATCATGTCTCACCCCCTTACAAAACCTGTCCTCGCCGTGCTCGCTGAAGTACAGCCCATGCTGGGACTACACGGTGGCAGCATTGAGCTCGTGAACATTACGCCTGACAACATTGTCCAACTACGGTTTGTTGGCGCCTGTGTTGGCTGTGCCGCCGCTGATATCACCCTCGAGTACGGCCTCAAAGAAATGCTGATGATCCGCATTGAAGAAATAGAAGATGTCGTTGCCGTAAATGCGGAACCAGTTACTCACGACGCACCCGCCATTCCTCTGTATGCTCACCGTTAAAAACCTCCATGCTGGCGTTGCAACCCAAGAAATCTTACATGGCCTAACACTGAGTGCTAAACCCGGAGAAATCCTTGCCCTTATGGGGCCCAATGGATCAGGGAAGTCAACGCTGGCCAATAGTATCGCAGGCCATCCCGCATATACAGTGCATTCTGGATCCATTTGTTTTGAGAATAGTGAAATCCTTGAACTGGAGCCGGAGGAACGTGCGCAAAAAGGTATCTTCCTAGCTTTCCAGTACCCGGCAAGTATCCCTGGTGTCAGTGTCAGCCACTTTTTGCGCTTGGCGCTGAACGCCCAAGAAAAAGCCCGTGGCGAGGTGCCTACTGGGGTTGCCCCCTTTATCAAACTGCTCCGTGCCCAGATGAAAACGCTCGATATCCCCATCAGCTTTGCCGAACGCAGTGTCAATGACGGTTTCTCGGGGGGCGAAAAAAAGCGCCTGGAAATGCTGCAAATGCTCATACTGAAACCACGCCTCGTTATCCTCGATGAAATTGATTCTGGCCTCGATATTGACGCTATCAAAATAGTGGCCGAAGCTGTGCACGTACTCAAGGCAGCGTCACCTGAAACAATTTTCCTGATTATCACCCACTACCAACGCCTTCTTAACCATATCAAGCCGGATACGGTTCATATTATGCGGGCCGGAGAAATTATTAAGACAGGAAGTTTCGAACTGGCGCATGAATTAGAAAAGAGTGGCTATGCCAACCTCTAGCTTTACTACCACACCCTACCAGTACGGGTTTGCTGACCCTGAAGAGTACCTGGCACGGACCCCTCGTGGCCTCAGTGAAGAAACAGTCCGGGCCATTTCCGCCTATAAACAAGAGCCTGACTGGATGCTCGAAAAGCGCCTGGCCGCCTTTCGTATTTTTCTTGAAAAACCGATGCCAACTTGGGGAGCTGACCTTTCTCAACTCAACTTTGAAGAAATGACCTATTTTTTACGCGCCCAAGACCGACCGGAACGGACCTGGGATGAGGTGCCCGCTAAGATCCGCGAAACATTTGACCGGATAGGTGTACCAGAGGCAGAGAAAAAGTTCCTGGCCGGTGTCGGCGCCCAATACGAGAGTGAGGTCGTCTACCATAACTTGCAAAAAGAGTGGGAAGAACAGGGGGTTATTTTTCTCGACATGGATTCTGCCCTTCGGGAGCAGCCGGAACTTGTAAAGCGCTATTTCGGTACGCTTGTGCCTGCCACTGACAACAAGTTTGCTGCCCTTAATACGGCTGTTTGGAGCGGGGGATCGTTCGTCTATGTTCCCAAGGGGGTCAAAATGACTATCCCGCTGCAAGCCTACTTTCGCATTAACGCCCGCAACGCTGGCCAGTTTGAGCGGACCCTGATTATTGCGGAAGAAGGCGCCTCAGTGCACTACGTTGAAGGCTGCTCCGCCCCGATTTACTCCACCGATTCCCTCCATGCCGCCGTGGTTGAGGTTATTTGTTTAGAAAGCTCCCGCGTCCGCTATACCACCATTCAAAACTGGTCGTCCAATGTTTATAACCTGGTGACCAAGCGGGCTACCGCTCAGAAAAATGCCACCATGGAGTGGGTGGACTGCAACCTAGGCTCCAAGGCAACCATGAAATACCCCTCGGTTTTCTTGATTGGCGAAGGTGCACGCGCCGAGATCCTTTCACTGGCGCTGGCAGGGGAAGGCCAGCACCAAGATGCGGGCAGCAAGATTTTTCACCTTGCTCCTCACACCTCTTCAGTCATTACCGCAAAGTCGGTCGCCCATTCTGGTGGGCGCACCTCTTACCGTGGCCTGGTCAAAAGCAATGCCCGTGCCAAGGGGATTACGGCAAAAGTGGTGTGCGATGCCCTGCTTCTCGACGACCGTTCGCAATCTGACACCTACCCAACGATGGATATCCAGCATCCCCAGGCCCAGGTTGAACACGAAGCAACGGTTTCCAAAATTGCAGAGGAGCAGCTCTTTTATTTGCGCTCACGCGGCCTCACCGAGACAGAAGCCAGCTCCCTGGTTGTCAATGGCTTCCTTGAGCCAATCGTCAAAGAACTACCGATGGAGTATGCCGTCGAGATGAACCGCTTGATTGAACTCCAAATGGAAGGGAGTGTTGGATAATACCCAAGCCATAACAATGGAATCGAAACGCCTTCACCTGGCAGAAAACACACCAAAGATTACCCTCACCGCTGAACAAGTGGGGGATGTTGAGGTTGGTGCTGGCGAATTTCACTATCACCTCCTACAGAGTGATTCCAGTGAACTGACATATACCTTTCACTTGCGCCATCCAGGTAGTCAAATCAGGGTAACTGGCTTTATAAACGCACAGGGTACTAGCCCGACTCTCAATACCAAGGTCATCCACCATGCCCCGCAGACCAAGGCGGAAACGCTCATCCGCACCCTCGCTGAAGGAAAAGCTACCCCGCGTTACACTGGCCTGATCCGGATCGAGGAGAACGCCCAGGATTGTGAGTCTTACCTGAACCATCATTCCCTATTATTCGGTGAAGATGCCCACAGTTGGACCATACCCTCTCTCGAGATTTTAGCAAATGAGGTAAAATGCTCTCATGCGGCCACTATCCGTACCATTACCGATGCCGACCTCTTTTACCCACGCAGCCGGGGCATATCGGCCGATGACGCCCGTAACCTCCTGATCGAAGCCTTTCTTTATGACGTACAGAACTGATTTTCCCATTTTCCGCACGCATCCTGACCTGGTTTACCTGGATAGCGCGGCGACCTCTCAGAAACCCCATGTCGTTTTAGAACGGGTACGGCGCTTTTATGAATCTGAAAACGCCCCCATTCACCGTGGGCTTTACCCTCTGAGTGTCAGTGCCAGCGAAGCCTACGAACATGTCCGTGAGCAGGCAGCCCAGTTTATTGGCACGGCTGATGCTTCTGAAATTGTCTTCACACATGGGGCAACAGAAGGCTTGAATTTACTTGCTCACGGCATGACCACTCTCCTCAAGCCAGGAGATGAGATCATCCTTTCTGCCCTCGAACATCATGCCAACCTGGTGCCATGGCAGCAAATCCCAGATCTAGCACTCAAATTTGCGCCACTGAACGCACAAGGGGAGATTGACCTGGAAGCGCTCCGGGGATTGGTTAGCGACAAGACAAAAATCGTCTCACTTTCCCTCTGCTCCAACGTGCTCGGGACCACTCTCGATGGCAGTCAGGTTAAAAAAATGCTGCATGAGCAGGGGAGTGATGCCTATGTTATTTTTGATGCTGCCCAAGCTGCGCCGCACTTCCCGATTTCCGTCACAGCACTTGGTTGCGATTTCCTTGTTTTCTCCGGCCACAAAACATACGGTCCGAGTGGTACCGGCATCCTTTGGGGTAGGCCACCCTTGCTTGAGCTCCTCCCTCCCTACCAGACTGGCGGCGACATGATTAAAACCGTCACCCGCGAACATACCACTTGGAATGATATTCCCTGGAAGTTTGAGGCAGGCACACCGAATGTCGAAGGCATCGTTGGGTTAGGCGCCGCCCTCGAGTACATGCAAGACATTGGCCTCGAGGTTATCCAAGGGCACACCGAGAAGCTGACTCGTTATGCCTTAGAGGCTATTCAATCTGTCCAGCAGGTTCAGATCCTTGGTAATCCCGATCCAAAAAGTGGCATTATCTCTTTTACTCTTGAAGGCATTCACCCCCATGATGTGGCCGAAACGCTGGGTGAGCAAAATGTATGTATCCGGGCAGGCCAGCACTGTGCCGCGCCGCTGCATGATACGCTAGGGATTACCGCCAGCAACCGTATCAGCATTGGCCTCTATACAACCGAAGCTGACATAGATGCCTGCATTGCAGCTTTGCACAAAACCCTTCAGCTTTTTCACCATGTTTGATATATACCGGGAACAGATTATGGACCGCTCCCAGAACCCCCGCTTTGCTGGGCACCTTGAAAACGCAACACACAGCGCAGATGGGGAAAACCGCTCCTGTGGGGATGAAATTCACATTGAACTCCAGGTTATTGACGGTACCATTGCCAGGCTGAACCATACAACTCGGGCTTGTGCCGTCTGCACCGCTACCGCCGACCTTTTAGCGGAAGAGTTGCAGGGGAAGCCGCTTAGTGAAATTGAAACGTGGGACGTCCAAAAAATTACCAACTTACTCGGCATCCCACTTTCACCGGTCCGCTTAAAATGCGCACTTTTGCCAATCGAGACTGTCCGGGCAGCCATTGGGAATTGATTGCCACAGCCCACCCGCCAATTTTTAAAACAGGCTCAAATTCATCGGCTGCTCAACCTTTTCAATCTTGACGGTAAAGTTGACGTCAACCTCCCGTTCACCCTGCAGGCTGGAATACTTCAGGAAACCATTGCTCCGGCCGAAATCGTAAATTTCCTTGGTAATTTTAACATCATCCAGGCAGTAGGAGCGTAACTCTTCAATTTTACCCTCACGGTACAATGTAATTGCCTTCAGGCCGTCACCTGACTTGCCAGTGCCCAGGGTAGCATGGGCAATATTGTCGAGCTTGACACGGAAACCTGCCGCATTATGAAACTGTTCAAGGATGTCAAAGCTCTGGATCTTCGTTATTTCCGGAAAATAGGCCGAAAGTACCTGGTCATCGAAGCCTTTGTTGTTAAAACCGACTACCAGATCACATTTCTCCAATCGGCGAAAGAACTGGGGGAGTTCGTCTTCAGTGTAACTTGAGTAACGGTTTTCGGAGTAAGAATAGGCGCCAAGAAGCGAAATGTGCAGGCGACGTGGGTCGCGCGTGCCAATATCAGCAAAGCTTTCTTGGGTCTCTATGTCGTAGACAATAATGTCAGCCATATTTCAAAAAATTTAGCAGGGAATGTGTCAGGGGAGTCTCCCCTTGCGTTTTAGCGTTTTGCGGCCAAATACCGTTCCTCTACCCTCGCCCAATTCACATTTTTGAAAAAGGCAGTAACGTATGACTTGCGGTCTGAGCCAAAATCAATGAAATAGCCGTGCTCGTAAACGTCACATGGGAGTACAGGGCTAGCACCCCAAACGCCACCGTGGTTTTGGGCGTCTGCGGCGTAAATATGCAGTGCAGAATCTGACCTGTCAAAGGATAAGATTACCCATCCCCTGGCCGCCATAGCGGTGGCTGTGAACTCCCCTAGGAAGCGTTCCCAACTCCCCCACTGGCCTACAATTGCGTCTTTGATTGTCGTGCCGTCGGCGTTACCATCGCCACCAAGGATATCGAAAAATACTTCGTGAAGGATCATCCCATTGGCTGCAAAGGTCTCCCCTTCTTTCAGGCCACGCCACTCGGAATAAATCTGGTTTGCCGCACCGAGCTGCTCATCCGTAAATGCCTTCTGTTTGTCGGTAATTTCGTTGCGCTTGTTGACGTAGCCTGCGTAGAGCTTATCGTGGTGGATTTCGTTAGTCTTGGCAGAAATGCCGTCTAGCTCCCCTGGGTTAGGTGATGTCATTTCGTAGGACATAAATGGTCGTTAAACGGATAAAAGCCTCTTTGCATACTACGCCCTTGGCATTTTTGGTGCAAGCGACTGGCAATTAGTGAAAAATATGCTATAAATCAGCGATGTGAAAGCACTTCGAGTCCGCAATCTTCCTCGCAAGCGAAGCTATTGGAGAGATCCGTTTCATCCGCGCCGAACATCCGAACACAACGAAGCAGTATGTCGTGCCACCCTGTTCGAATATCAGCTTTTCCTCTGTGAGTACGGCACACTCTCAAACTTTGTCATCGACGGCAACACCGCCACGTTTTGCATCGACGACAACGGTGCCCACACGCTACTCACAACGAAGGAGCCCATTATCCTCTTAGGCGCCGTACTTCAGTTCGAAGAAGTGGCCACTGCCTCCCAACTCTAACCGTCGCAAGACGGTTTTTCTTTATCTACTGATTGACAAATCGAGCGATTCAGCGTATACTCATATAATTTCTGCAAAACAAAAACCCAATAAATTCATGTCGCTCACCTTCGCTCAAATCAAAAAAGGCTTCCTCGATTCTGGGTACGAAATCCGCTTCATCCCCCGTCACCAGTTAGAGGGCATGGCACTCGATGCCCCTGCCGAAGTAAAGCGTCACCTTGATACCAACATCATGGGTCTTATTATGCCCGATGACTATATTATTGGCATTGCCAAAGAACTCGACACTGACGAGCGGGCTGAAACATTGCTCCACGAAATCATTCACCTCATCCGTCCCGAGATGGCCGAAGACGAAGTTGAAGCCCTTACTGTTGAAATGAGCGCCACCCTCTCGCCCCAGCAGTTTGGCTTCTTGCAGTTCCTTGCCTCGTAGGTATATAGTGGGTACGCACATCCGCCTAATATACCCCATATGGACGCCCCAACCCCTCACTCAGCTGTAACCCTTACTGACGCCAATTTTACCGCAGAAGTCAAAACTTTTAACGGCATTGTACTTGTCGATTTTTGGGCTGAATGGTGTGGGCCATGCAAAATTATGGGGCCAGAAATCGAAAAGCTTGCCCAAAAGTACGCTGGCAATCCCCTTATCAAAGTAGGCAAGCTAGATGTCGATGCCAACCAAGAAACCGCTATGGAATACCGCATCCTTTCCCTCCCTACATTTAAGATTTTCCGGAACGGCCAGGTCATCGATGAAATGATTGGTGCAGTTGGCAGCCAAGAACTCGACAAGATGCTCACTCGCCTTCTCCCACAGTTCAGTCCCATGGCAACAGCCGCAAATAGCGATCCCGCAGCCGCATCCCAGCCTGCCCCAGCCGCAGAAATGCCAAAAGCGGCATAATAATATTGCGTTCGGTTTTTGTTCGTGTATAGTGGAGAAGCTTCGCCTTCTCCACTTATTTTTTACCCATGTACAAAGGATTAAAACACCCTTCGAACGCCCGTGCCCTTTACTTGGACATGAACTCATTTTTTGCCAGTGTCGAACAGCAAAATAACCCCGTCCTGCGCAACTTGCCTCTTGGTGTTGTGTCCCATATTGGGCCAGCTGGCACCGTACTCGCTGCCTCACAGGAGGCCAAAGTATACGGGGTACGGACTGGCATGCGATTAAAGGAAGCGTGGCAATTGTGTCCGCAGCTCACGACTGTTGTTACAGGAGTTAGCAGCTACAAAGCTGTCCATAAACACTTCATGAATATCCTTCGCGATATTTGCGGCCCAGAAGTACATGCGCGTAGCATTGATGAAGCTGTCATCCCCTTGTCAGCCAATTGGCAGACTTCTGAAAAAGCCCATGAGCTCGCGTATGAAATCAAGGGCCGCTTCCAAATAGAACTTGGTGCTTATATCCGTTGCTCAATTGGAATAGCCCCCAATAGCTTTTTGGGGAAATTAGCAACCGATTTGCAAAAGCCAAACGGCCTGGTTGAAATAACCATTGAAAATACGCCTGAAATTTTGAGCAGGCTAACCCTGCCGGGGCTCCCTGGCATTGCTACCCGGATGACTGCCCGCTTGGCCGCCTGGGGAATCACTACGCCTCTCGAGCTTTACAATACCCCTGTAGAAACACTGACCCGCACCTTTGGCATTTGGGGGCAATATTGGTGGTGGCGTCTTCATGGCTATGAATCTGATACGCCAAGTGGCAGGTTAAAATCAATGAGCCATCAGCACGCACTGAGTCACTGGACAGAAAAGACTACTACGCTTGAGCCGGTTTTGGACCGTATGAGCGACCGGCTTATCCACCGCCTACGGCGTAATTTGTTCCAGTGTAAGCAAGTAGGCATTTTCCTGAGCATCAAAGGTCAGCGTGGCCTCGCGGTAGAACAAAACCTGGAAACGAGTAACCAAACCTACACTACCCTCTGGGATACTATTCACAACCTCTTTCGTAGCTTGCCCACCCCAGCCCCAGGGCCAATCCGAAAAATCGGCGTTTACTTTACTCATTTAACTCCCAGCCAAAATGGCTATCAGCTTGATTTATTCCGCGAATCAGACCGGGAGGAATCACTGAGCCAGGCCTTGGAAAAAGTACGGGCCCGGCATGGCTTCCAATCGATTCAGCGGGGCACCGTTGTTCAGCTTGATCCCACTCTAGGAGCTGAGAAACTCGGCTTTGGGCGCATCCGGGATTTATAGTCCAAGAATTGAGCTGCCAGGGAAATCCTGCTAGAGTGGGAACGCCCTTGTGGAGAGGTCGCATAGTGGTCTAGTGCACCGCCTTGGAAAGGCGGCATACTCGAAAGGGTATCGAGAGTCCGAATCTCTCCCTCTCCGCCATTACAAAAAACAGCTGCCTTTTGAGTTAACTCACACGGAAGTGAGCAAGGGAAATACTCAAAAGGCAGCTGTTTTTTGTTAACGCAAGCTATGAGATCTAAAACTGTCCTGCCTAAGATCCCTTTCAAGCAACTAATTGTCAGCAGGCGGCAAGGGATTCTGCCCAATTACCTTTCCTAAGATCTGGCTTTTATCAATTGGGCCATAAATCCGGGAATCCGTACTAAAATCCCGGTTGTCCCCCTCCACAAAATACTGGCTCGCACCGAGTACAAGCGGGGCGTTGTTGTATGTCACCGTATCACCCGGAACCCCGATAATGCGCTTGACGAAATGCACGGTGTTATCACCCGCATAGGCCAAAATGACGACATCATTGCGCTGTGGCTGCTTAAACCAATAAGCGGTTTGATTAATGACAAGGACCTGGCCATTTGAGAGCGTCGGCTCCATGCTATGCCCATTGACCCTATACAGGGTCACAAGGTAGGCGTTCACCACGATAGAGATCAACAGCACTACCAAAAACCCACGCAAAAGGGAATGCGCATACCTGAGAAGGCGTAACCCGGAACGTTGAAGGCGGAGGCTGTTAATCGACATTGGGATCTTTTACGCGGACAAGAAGCTCAGCTAACAAATCAACGTCTTCAGCCGCTTGGGTAACAAACGTATCGCTTAAGGCAAGGTTCGTATCTGACATATACCAGTCTGGGATAGCGAAGGCCGTGTGGACAAAGCGGTTCTGCCACTCCGAAAGGCATTTAAGGGAAACCGCGTAGGGCAAATACCGGTAAAACAAAAGGTTATTGGCGCCTTCAAGGCTAATGGGGTCAGGGCGGGTGAGAAAAGCCTGAAAAGCCGCGCACATTTTAAGCATGTCCCGGCCGGCTGGGGAAAAAGGCCGGAACTGATACGTCGCCATAAACAAAATGACTCCTGCCATATACATGCCCACTCCCAGGAATATAGGGCCAGCGTTTACCGTCAAAAAGAAGAAGTACCAGAGGGTAGAAACCAAGAGCCCACAAAACTGCAGGGCGATGGCAACTGTTTTATAGCGTAAATGCATAACCCGTGGATTCTCGGAGAAGAAACCCTTCTCAGCAAAACCATCATAAATAGTGACATAAAACTGACTCACCACTGCCGAAAAAAGCTCTCTGTCTAACGTCTGAAGGATGGCCGTTAAACGGGCATGACTGTTCTCCTCCGGAAAGAGGATAAGCAAAAAGTTAAGCTCCACTGAATTTAAAAATTCCGTTTTACGTGTCCGCAAAAACGACACTTCATGGTCTTCGTGTGATATGAGCTGCAGGTATCCTCGCTCGGCAAGGTCATAGAGCAACGCCAACAAGTCTGATGCCTCAATCGCCCCATGGTGCAACAATCCCATCTCCAAAGGATTAAAATGCGAAGCCGCTTCTTCACTACTCACTGGGGATACTGCCCAGCTTTCCCGGGTAATACGCAGGCGGCAGAGTAAAAATGTACCAGACACTATAAGAAGTGCTAACGTAACCCATCCTGTAATTAGAATACCGACAAAGAAGTCTCGCAACTGAACGGCAATGGGAAGATGAAAAAATCCTGGTGGCAGGGTAAGAAAAAGCTGGGTATAAGATTCGGGGCTGACATTATTGAGGTTTAAGACAAGGGTATGGTCATCTGTCCAGCTCATGTACATGCCATTGGTGCCCTGTACCGAAATAAACTCAGCTTTTGCAACTGACTGTGCAGACCCCGCAAATATGAGCGTGATCTTTGGCGAAACAGGAGCTTGGCTATTGGCGGGGCTCACCAAAAGGAGCTTGAGTGTTTGCATACCTTGCTCATGCGCAGCAATCCCTACCCGCAACGGACCTTGGTAGGCAGCCCCGCCTTGCGACACGGTAATTGGCCCGTCATCAAGTACCGGGGCCGATACCCGGGTAACCACAATGACATACACAATGAGAAGGGCAAATGCGATCGAAAAGCCGGTCAGGAGTCGTTTCATCATAGGGCAGTGCTTGGCACCTTATTAAGAAGCACTTTTGGTATATACATAGAAGAAGTCCTTCTCATAGCCGTTTAAATACTGCTTGCCACCATCGGCCAGACCCTTGACCAGCGTTGACCACGTGTAACCGCCACTG
>Ga0207070_1115_pt1 | contig 19955 bp, 23 predicted proteins | sample Alteio_BWMinHeat_92_FD_153591 | JGI IMG/M metagenome (GOLD analysis project Ga0207070, IMG submission 153591) | Enriched cells from forest soil in Barre Woods Harvard Forest LTER site, Petersham, Massachusetts, United States -... | ecosystem: Environmental > Terrestrial > Soil > Temperate forest >...
CGATCGAGATCCTAAGAAATTCTAACCACAGAGTCACAGAGGACACAGAGAGAAAGCGCGATTCTTCTCTGTGCTCTCTGTGTCTCTGTGGTTAATGATTGTCGGACCTGGCCGGCCGTTCTTACGCACTGCACATTCCTGATTGGCAATCGGCAGGCTATCGCGTGGAGTTGATTTTTCTCAAGCTGCGCTCGGTGCGGTTGGCGATTGCTCGGGTGAAGGACCGCGTGGCTCAAGGCGGGCATCATGTGGCCGCCTCCACGGTCCGCAGGCGGTTCCGGCTCGGCTGGAAAGATTTTGAGGAAGTCTATCGCCCGCTGGTCGATCACTGGTTCCTGTATGATAATTCGGGGCCGACCCCGATTCTTTTTGCCAGGGGAGAGAAGTCATGAAATCAAAGGCCTCTTCGGATGGGGACAAGATGGCGAGCGACGCTCTCCAAGCCCTGCGTCGCGCCGCGAAGAAGGCCGTCGAATTGGCGCGCCTTACCGGGACTCACGCCTATGTGCTGGAAAATGGCCGAATCGTGGACATCGCCAAGCGAAAGGGCAAGACGAGAAAGACCAGACGTACATCTCGACACGTGTGAGGGAGCCGGGCCCCCCAAGCCAGCCAGAAGATTCTTGCTGAGGTTATTTTTCGTCTTCCGTTCCGCCGTCCCATTCATGGTCGGGATCGGGATAAAAGGTAACCCCGCTTATGCCGGCGTCACCGCAAAAGAGCATAAGCCAGCCGCCGACAACTTTGGCACGAAATCCTTTAACGCCACTGAGGAAACCCGGCTTCTTTCCTCCAACATTCATGTTCAAGGCTTGTAGGTCGAAGACTGGCAGGTCTTTCATAATGGTCTCCAATTGACGTAAGAGTTAATTATCGCCATCGTGTTGCCCCGATAGTTTTGCCGAAGTACCCCTCCGTTGCAAGAAATCGTCTTATTTTCTATAATTTCTAGCTCACTATGTTTGAAGGCATTCAACGCGGTTTGAGCGAAGCGCTCAAGAAACTTCGCGGCCGGGGACGGCTGACGGAGTCCAACGTCCGTGACGGGCTGCGCGAGGTCCGCCGCGCCCTGCTCGAAGCCGACGTCAATTTCACCGTCGCCAACGATTTCATCGACCGCGTCACCGAGCGGTCCGTCGGGCAAGAGGTTTTGCGCACGCTCGACCCGAGCGAGCAAATCGTCGGCATCGTCTACGAAGAGCTGGTCAAGCTCATGGGGCCGGTGGACCACAGCTTCCACTTCGCCAAGGATCGGCCCACAATCGTCATGTTGTGCGGCCTGCAAGGAAGCGGCAAGACGACCACGGCCGGGAAGCTGGCACTAACCTTGCAAGAGCGAGGCCGCAAGCCGCTCCTGGTGGCGGCCGACTTGCAGCGTCCCGCCGCCGTCGATCAGCTCAAGGTCTTGGGCGAGCAGATCAAAGTCCCGGTGTACAGCGAAACCGGATCCACTCCCTTAGATGTCTGCCGCAATGCCGTCAAGCATGCGGGCAATCACCTGCTTGATACGGTCATTCTCGATACGGCCGGCCGATTGCACATTGCCGAAATGCCCATGGACGAGCTGCGGGAGATCGATCGGCAGGTGCGCCCGGACCAGGTCTACCTTGTGGCCGACTCCATGACCGGTCAGGACGCGGTTAACAGCTCGAAGGCATTCAACGAAGCGCTGGAACTCAACGGCGTCATCCTCACAAAGCTGGACGGCGATGCCCGGGGTGGGGCCGCGCTCTCGATCAAAGAAGTCACCAAAGTGCCGATCAAATGGCTCGGCATCGGCGAAAAACTGGATCGGCTCGAGGAATTTCATCCCGAACGCATGGCCCAGCGGATCATGGGTCAGGGCGACTTGATGGGCCTGATCGAAAAGGTCGGCCGGGTGCAGCAAGAAATCAGCCAGGAAGAGCTGGCCAAGCAGCAAGAAAAGCTGGCCCAAGGCGACTTCACGCTGGACGATTTTCGCAAGCAGATGGAGCAGATGAAGAAGATGGGATCGATGAAGGACATGATGTCCTCGATCCCCGGAATGGACGGCGTGATACCGGAAGGCGAGGACCCCGAGCAAGCTTTCCGTCGCTTTCAGGGCATCATCGACTCGATGACGTCGGAGGAGCGGCGAAATCCGGATCTCATCGACATGGGGCGACGCCGCCGGATCGCCGCCGGCAGCGGCACCGAGCCGCATGAGGTCAAGCAGCTCATCAATCAGTTTGATCAGGCCCGCGGGTTCATGCGACAATTGGCCAAGAAGAGTATTTGGGACCGGTTGAAAATGGTGACGAGCCTGGGAAAGATGGGCGCGTTCGATCCCGGCAGCCCGATGCTAAAGAGCAAAGTCGGCACCGGCCACCGCAAAACCGCCAAAGAAAGAGCCGAAGATCGCAAACGGAAACGAAAACAGGAGAGAAAACGACGTTAAAGGAAAAATAGCTAGCCCGACGCGCTAGCAAGGGCCGTCCTTGCTAGCGCGTCGGGCTATCGAGGAAAAGGAGGAATTGTGGCTGTTCGCATTCGTATGAAAATGTTGGGACGCAAGCATCGACCCTACTTTCGGATCGTGGCGATCGACCATCGCCAGCCGCGGAATGGCCGCATCATCGAGGAGCTGGGCTCTTATGACCCGATGATCCGCAACACCGACGATCGGGTGAAACTGAAGCCCGACCGGATCAAATACTGGATGAGCGTGGGCGCCAAGCCATCCGAGCGCGTGGCGACCTTGCTTAAGAAATACATGAAGAAATGCGAGGAGCTCGCGGCCAAGGAAGCCGCCGCTCCCGCTCCGACCACCTGACGCATGCGCTTCGACGTCCTGACGCTGTTTCCGGAGATTTTCCAAGGCTATCTGACGCAAAGCATCCTCAAGCTGGCCTTGGATAAGGGAATCGTAAAGATTCAACTTTGGAACTTGCGTGATTGGGCCAAAGGGAAACATAAGAGCGTGGACGATCGCCCATTCGGGGGCGGTCCGGGAATGGTGTTGATGCCCGAGCCGGTCTTTGAAGCCGTCGAAGCCGTGCAAGCGGATGCTCCTGAACCTGGCCTGCTCGTCATGCTGACGCCTTCGGGAGAAAGGTTGACTCAATTGGTGGTTCGAGAGCTGGCCGGGCATTCTCGGTTGTTGCTCTTGTGCGGGAGATATGAGGGATTTGACGAGCGAATTCGGTTGGGGCTGAAGCCGCGGGAGATATCGATTGGAGATTTTGTCTGCAACGGAGGCGAGGTGCCGGCCATGGTGGTCATCGACACGGTGATTCGCCATGTTCCCGGAGTGTTGGGCGACGCCGAGAGCGTGAAAGAGGAATCGCATAGCGATCCGGGCCGAGTGGAATATCCGCAATACACCCGGCCGCGAGTTTTTCGAGGCATGGCCGTCCCGGAAGTGCTCGTGAGCGGCAACCATCAGGAAGTGGCCCGCTGGCGCCGGGAGCAGTCGGAGTCAAGAAGTCGGAAAGAAGGAAAGAACTGAGTGGTGAGTAGGTGAGTGGTGAGTGGTCGCAAGCGATGCATTAGCACTCACCACTCACGTCCTCAGCACTCGCCAGAATAGGAGTCAAGATCATGAAAAACCGAATCATGGCGTTAGTCGAAGAAGCGCACGCGAAAAAAGAACTGCCGACCTTTGCCATCGGCGATCAAGTCGATGTTCATCAGCGCATTCTGGAAGGTCAAAAAGAGCGAATCCAGGTTTTCAGCGGCACCGTCATTGCCCGCCGCGGCGAAGGACTGCGCGAGACGTTCACGGTTCGCCGCATCGTTCAAGGTGAGGGAGTCGAGCGAATCTTTCCGATTCACTCGCCCAAGATCGCCTCGATCGAAGTGAAGCGTACGGGCGAAGTCCGCCGGGCCAAGCTCTATTATCTTCGCAAACGCGTCGGCAAGGCGACCCGACTCCGCGAGCGAAAAGGCAAGGAAGCCGTGGTGCCAGGCAGCGAGAAAGAACCGGCGACTGGAGCGGCCGAGTAAATAAATAGGAAGAAACCACTAAAGACAAAACGATAAGGAATGCAGGAAAGCAGGAAATAGTCAAAAATTAAGTCTTCCTCCCTTCCTGTATTCCTTGTCTTAGTCTCATTTTTTGCATGAGTCTCTCGATGTCTGCAGAGTCGCGAACACGTAAGCCGCTGTGGCGACGGTGGTTCGGCAACCGTTCGGAGCGGGCGGCGGCTCGCTTCTTGCGACGGAAACTAGGCTATCGCATCCTGAGACGAAATTTCTCATGCCCGCGCGGGGAATTGGACCTCATCGCTCTCGATGGTGAATGTTTGGTTTTCGTCGAAGTTAGGTCCACAGAAGGTGTAGACGCAGCTCGACCAGCAGAATCCGTAGACCTGCTCAAGCAGCGACGATTAACCGAGTTGGCTCTCATTTTCTTACAGCGACATGGTCTGCTCGGGCGTTCGGCCAGGTTTGACGTGCTCGCGGTTTCGTGGCCGCCGGATCGGCGCGAGCCATTTATTGAACATCATCCCGATGCCTTTCAACCTACCAGCCGATTCCAAATGTATACATAGAGGAGGAGTGGGGTGGTGGGATCGATTGGTCAAGTGGCTAGGAGATTTCCTGCGAGGTCTTACCACTCACCACTCACTTACTCACCACTCACTCTTCAAACAAATGAAATCCGTTGACGAACAACTCGCACTGATCCGCCGCGGCGCCGAGCAAATCGTGCCTGAAGATCAGCTTCAAGAAAAGTTGGAGCGAAGCGTAAAGACTGGCCGGCCGATGCGCGTGAAATATGGCATCGATCCAACGGGCATCGACGTTCACTTGGGCCATACTGTTCCCCTGCGGAGGCTGCGGCTGTTTCAAGAATTGGGTCATCAAGCGATTCTCATCCTTGGCAACTATACGGCCCTAGTCGGCGATCCCAGCGGTCGGGATCAAACCCGCGCCCGGCTCACGCCCGAACAAGTCGAAATCAACGCGAAGGATTATCTGAAACAAGTGAGCAAGGTGATCGACATCGCCAAGACCGAGGTCACCCGCAACGGCGATTGGTTCAGCAAGTTTCAATTCCTCGACGTGTTGAGTCTCACCACCAAGATCACTATGCAACGAATCCTGGAGCGCGACGACTTCACGAAACGCCGGGAAGCCGGGACGCCGATTTATTTGCACGAATGTCTCTATCCGCTGATGCAAGGCTGGGACAGCGTGGAAATCAAGGCCGATATCGAGCTGGGTGGGAGCGAGCAACTCTTCAGCCTGATGGTCGGACGCGACTTGCAACGCGACGCCGGCCAGGAGCCGCAGGTTTGTATCACCTTGCCGATCCTCCGCGGTCTCGACGGCCAACGCCGCATGGGCAAGAGCCTGGGGAATTACATCGGCGTCGGAGAATCGGTTTACGACATGTTCGCCAAGGTCATGAGCATCCCCGACGACCTGATGCGCGAGTGGTTTGAGCTGCTCACCGACCGACCCGGAGAGGAAGTCACGGCGTTGATTTCCGCCAATCCCATGGAGGCCAAGAAGACGTTGGGCCGGGACATCATCAGTTTCTACCACGGGGACAAAGCCGCGTCCGACGCGGCGGAGGAATGGAAACGCCGATTCTCTGAAAGTCAGGACCCCACCGATATTCCTGAAGTTGCTATTCCCCCATCCGATTTGCAAGACGGTAAGATTTGGATCTGCAAGCTCTTGGTGTTGGCGGGCTTGGCGAAAGGTAACAACGAAGCTCGCCGACATATTGAAGGTGGCGCGGTCACTATCGGACCCGATAGGCAGAAAATAAGCGACGCCAAAGACTCCATCCCAGTCACCGATGGTCTCATTGTGCGAGTGGGTAAGCGGCAAATCGTCCGCTTGCGAATCAAGTAGGTCAGCTACGCCAAGATGAGGGGCTTTCTACTTGGACGGATAAATCGGTGCCTCGGGATAATGTAGCGGCCAATTCTCCCCGACGAATTGCGTTGTGGTGAGTTGTTGCAACTGCCCGCCTTTGCTCGGGCCGGCGATGCATCGCCCGGTCAGACCAGACCAAGTCGAGCCTGTTTGTTTATCCGTGATTGTCACGTCGGTCTTCTCAATCTTGCCTAATTCGAAATCCAGCTTCTGGTTCTTCAAAGAAGGCTTCCAGGCAACTGCCGTTCGAGTGCTGGGATGGAAAACGATCAAAACGCGCTCGGCACCGAACTGATCGTGGAGCACGGGTAGCTTTTCCAATTCTTCGAATGGATAAAGCTTCTGTCCGGCGGGCGTGATCACTCCGAGTCCAAAGCTTAACGCCTTGTGCCGCTGATACTTGATTCCTTTGCCCGTTACGTAGTAGAGATCATAAGAATCGCGCCAATACCGAGTGTTCTTTTGCTTGGGCCGGCTCAATACGAGGGTCTCTGGATGTAGCTGTCGCCATTCGCTCCAGGTCGTTTGCGTCGCCGGCAGACGATCGAGCTGAGTTCCCTTGAATGAGCCGGACACCGCCTGACCCGTCGCTTGTACCCACAGACTGTCGGTTTGGTAGTCGTAGAAGAGAAAGGTTTCCTCATACAACCAGCCGCGATGGCCGAAGTCCAGCGTTTGATCTTTCACTCTTCGGGCATACACGATGCCGGTTCGGCAGAGAGGTCAGTAGCTGACCAGAACCGGAGTGTCGGCGATGGTATCAATCACCATCTCATGTTCGTTCAACTGATTGGTAGAGTAGGCCCGCGCCTCGTTTCCAATGACGAGTCCCAGGACAGGCTCATCGTGAGCCAACGCCGCTTCCGCTTGCTTGACTGTCCAATATTCCGGGCGGCGTATCACCGGAAAATGATCGCGCTTGCCCCAAGGGATGATCGGCAGTCCTGGCGGCGGGGAGCTCTCGGGCAATTTAGGCAAGGGGGGATCGGTTTTGTCGTTGGAAGCTATCGATTCACTGTTGTCGACGGTAGAGAGTGAAGAGGAAGTTTGATCGGTCCCCTTCGATTTGTCTTTCCCGCCCGCGGAGCAACCGACGACTCCGGCGATGACAAGTAGGGCGAGGCAAACAGCCGTGGCGGGCATCAGAATCCAACAGCGCATGCAATTTTCCTTTTCACGTAAAGTCGTGATGTATTGTAACTCGCAGGGAATGAATCGGCAGCAGAAAAGCGCTGTCAGAATTCTCGCGCACCAGAGCCATTTAGCCGCGGTGCTTGCTCCGCGCGGGGCAAGTCCCGCGGCTAAAAGGTTAGAGGAGCGCTTAACGCATTTTCGAAGTGGTGCTGTAAGGTGAGCTCGGATTGCCGAAGGCATACTGCAGCCAATGCTGCTGCAAGTCGGCAAACGACTGGAATCCATAATGTCGCTGTAAAGCCGATTCGTAGCCGTTTTGCAGACCTTCGCGAACGAATTGCGTGAAAGCTTGCTCGCCCTTTTCTTTAGAAAGGAATTCGACGACCGAAACGCTCTCGGCATAAAACGCGTCGACATATCTCGGGTCCGGATAGTCGTTCATTTGAAGAAGTTGGCCCACCTCGAGCAGTTGGCGATTGCGATAGAAGCCGGGGAGCTTGACGAGATGCCGCAAGACCTTTTCATGCGGCTCGGTGAGCACGGCCACGCCTTCATCCACCCAGCGCGGCACGACGTGATCGCCAAAGTTACCCGCCAAAACCACGTGCGTGGTTTCGTGAGGCAAAACGGCCGACAGCATATTGTCCGCGTCTTCGCAGTGAAGATCGATTTGCCTCCCCATCACCCGCCCGCCGTCTAAATTAAATGAAGAATGTCCGGGCGAACCGCCCGGCACGCCGGTGGCACGACAGTAATCTTGCGAGGTCGGATAGAGAAATATCTGACATTTAGGATACCAATCCGAGGCGACGCGGCCAAACCATTTGTTGTACATCCGGGTCCGGGTTTGCTCGGCGATTTCCGCCGTCTTGCGAGCCAAATCGGGGGACTGCACGTGATACACGAGAAAATTGGCGGTTTCGCCGACGAACCAGCCCTGGGCGTTGCGGCCCAGATCGCGATACTCGTGCACCGCGTCATCGGCAGGACGGCGGCGTTTGCGGATTTCGCTGAGCAATTGCCGGGCGTAATCGAGCCGAGGAGCGAGCACCAAAGCGTCGGATGCTTCCTTTTCCAAATCCGCTAGCTCGCGATCCGAACGTCCGTTGGGTGAACCCGATTTGCAGAATTGATTGAGCAGCTCAACCACATGAAATAGCTTGCAATAGGCCCACCGCTCGCGAGCGTCTTCGGCCATGCGGCTGTCGGTTTGATGGGCTTGTTCATAAAGTTTGCCAGCGTCGACGAATTTCTTTGAGTCGAATGCTTGCTCGGCACGTTTCAAAAGCCCTTTTGCGTTTTCTGCATGACCCGGGCGCGAATCATTGAAGGGATCTTCATCGATCGATCCGCGAACCACTGTGGGCTGGGGAGCCGAAGAAACCGGAGCAGGCGGTTTCGAATTAGACCCCGTGGCCTGCGCGGATGTGATCTTCGACTTGGGAGCCGCTTGCCTGTCGGCGTGTTCTCTAGCATTTTTCGGCTCCAGGATGCTCAACAACTTGACATAGCGCTCCGCTTCTGAATCAAGATGGGCCAAGCGCAGTTCTTTGATCGTGGCTTGATAGGCATCGCGGAGAAGCGCCAAGTATACCGGGTTACCGTTGATGTGGCCCAGCTCGCGATGGAGGACGAGGACCGCCTCTTGCGGCCGGTTACGCATCAAGTGCTCTCGGGCTTGTTGCATGGCGGATTGAACCGCCAAGGTATCGGAAAGGGAATTCTCGTCGCCCGGCCCAGCACGTCCCAGAGAAGGGCCGATGAGCACCATGACGGCCGCGCAGGCCAGTGTCAGCAGGCCATCCTTGGCCATGAAACGCATCCTTGCAAGGAAGCCAGGCTGGAGGATCAAGCGAATGGATTTCTGCCTTCTCGCCGCCTTCCGTCGCGGGAGATCATGCCTGGCGGGCTGCTACCCTAAGACCCGTGTCGGAAAAAAACAAGTCGAAGTGCGGGTCGGGCACAGTGTTTGGCCAGGTTGCTCTTAAATGGGAAGTGATGGCAAGACAGGCAAGAGACGCTGAGGAAATTTCAGCGAGTTCAATGGCACGAAGTGATTTTCCGATTTTCGCCGCACAAGCGAGACGCTTGTGCTACATGCTCCGCTGCTCCTCATTGCGTCGGTCAACCGTCGTAGCACAACCGTCTCGGTTGTGTTTTAGGCGTTCGAATCGGCAAGACCTAGAGTAGACTCCATGTATTTTCGCACCGACGCCACGTCCACTTTGGTTGCCAAATCCACGTTCGCCTCCTCCTTGGGTTCGGAGCGGGCATCGATCACGCTCATGCCGCGCGTCAGATCGCCGCGGGTTTCCACGTCGACCATGGCGGGGCGGGTCATTAACGCTCCCGCGCGGGCCAATGCAATGACTCCCACCACGTCGTGGAGGTGAAAACCTTCGATCCCGTAGGCGTTGGAAGTGGCGCCGATCCCGTAGGCAACGATGCGGCGAAGGAACTGACAGGTCCGGGATTCGGGGGCCGGAAGTTCCAGAAGGTCAGTGGGAGAAAATAGAATCTGGCGTGAAACGTCCAGGGGGATCAAGGTCAAGGGCGCCCCGGACTTGAGAACTTGCCGGGCAGATAAGGGATCGCAGTAGAAATGAAATTCCGCCGTGGCGCTGGCATCCCCCGGTTCCCGCCAAGCGCCGCCGACACAGATGATTCGCTGCACCAACGAGGCGAATTCCACATCACGATCGAGCGCTTGAGCTACCACCGTCAAAGGCCCTAAGACCACGACGGCCACTTCCTTGGGGAATTGACGCACCAAATCAAAGAGCAGTTTGTCGCTACTTAGGGTGTGGTGGAGCTGAGCGCAAGGAAAAGACTCGACCCCAAAGCCATTGGGCCCGTGAAGCCGCCGGCCATCGACGTCGTATTCCACGGGGGGCGCCGAGCCGATCCGGGGCCAACGGGGCGGATCGATCTGCTCCACCAGAATATGCACATTGCGCGTAGCCTGTTCCCAGGAGATGTTTCCGGCCGTGGCCGCCAAGCCGATCACCTCCAAATCAGGATCGTGGAGGGCAAGCGCGATGGCAAACGCGCCGTCGATTCCGGGATCCGCAACCAGGATGACTTTTTGAGCCATGAATAATATTTTCCGCTAGGCCGCAAGCGAAACACGGAGTAGCCGGTTATCCAATGTCCGGGACGCCGGAAACTCAACAATGAGATTGTATATCACGCGTCTCATTTGACCGGTTCCATGGGAGGACATTGGAGCAAGCGCAGCAAAACCGCATGAGCTTTTCCAGAAGCGATGGCTTCTCGCGCCAAAATCACTCCGGCCGCGGGAGTCTCCGCCTTGCCGGCGGCGATGAGAGCCGCAGAGGCATTCGCCAAGACCACACGGGTGGCCGGTCCTTCCTCACCTTCCAGGATGGCACGAATTCGGTCAGCGCTTTCCTGGGGACCGTCCGCTCGCAACTCATTCAAGGAACACGGCGCTAGATCAAAATCCTTGGCGGTCCATTCCCAAGACGCCACTTGCCCGTTTTGGACATCGCGTACCAATGTGGGCGCGGCAAGGCTCACTTCGTCCATTCCATCACTTCCATAGACCAGAAGCGTCCGTCGTGTGCCCATGCGGCGGACAGCCTCGGCCAAGGGATCCAGCCAGTCCAAATGACCCACGCCGATGAGTTGATAGCAGGCGCCCGCGGGGTTGGCCAACGGTCCGAGACAGTTGAAGAGCGTCCGAAAACCGAGCCGCTTCCGTGCCCCGGCGACATGCCGCATGGCTGGATGAAAGTGCGGAGCAAAACAAAACGCGAAACCCGCATGTTCCAAACATCGCCGCGTCCAGCTCAAATCTGAATCGACCGGAGCGCCCAAGGCGGCCAGAACATCGGCGCTGCCGGTGCGTCCGGATGCGGCTCGATTCCCATGCTTCACGACCGTGACACCGGCGCCGGCTGCCACGAAGGCGGCTGCCGTGCTGATATTAAACGTCCCCGATCCGTCCCCTCCCGTGCCGCAGGTATCGAGGACCTCTCGCTTGCCGCAATCAAGTCGAACCATATGTTCGCGTAGCACGCTCGCCGCATCGGCAATTTCTTGACCCGTTTCCCCCTTATGTCGAAGAGCAGTCAGAAACGCCACAACCTGCTCTTCATTCCAGTCGCCCGCCATCATGTGGCGGACCGCTCGGCGCATGCGCTCAGACTCTAATGGGCGCCGGTTGTGCAAACTGGCCAGCAAGCGCGCCTGAAAAGCCGCCGAGTCTTCTTGCACGGTAATTGCAAAGGACAACATAAATTAAAGGAGAGGGAACAACATTATCCTAGAAGTACGCCGCTCATTGAAAAGCCCAAACTTTCCTTCAGCCTCGGAATAAAGTCCTTGAAAAGGCGCGATTTCTCAAAAACTAACCTTGTGTTCTGAACGAAAGTCCAATATACTAAGGTTCACATAATCCTGCAACCGATAGCAAGATTATAAGTGCCTCGTTGAGGTTTGCGAGGGACCGCTCCGGGGAGTTTGAAAGGAGATTTCCAATGCCGGATTTCAGTCAATTAACGGAACGGCAGCGCGAGATTTATGACTTTATCCGCGAGAGAATCGAGGGCCGGGGCTTTGGGCCGACCGTCCGAGAAATTGGCGAAGGCTTTGATATCAAGTCGCCCAACGGGGTCATGTGTCATCTCAAGGCGCTCGAGAAAAAGGGGTTAATTAAGCGAACAGGATTTCGTGCCCGAGCGATTCAGCTGATAGATCACCGTCCTCATACCGTGGAGCTGCCGTTGCTCGGTAAAGTTGCCGCCGGCGCTCCACTGCAAGCCATTCCCATGGATGAGCGGCTGGATTTCAAAGAATTGTTTGGCAATCCCAGCTTCTTTGCACTCCGTGTCCAAGGTCAATCCATGATCGAAAATCACATTGAAGACGGGGATTTCGTGGTGATCCGCAAGCAGGAATCGGCTCATAACGGCGAACGAGTCGTCGCCATGATCGACGACGAAGTGACCCTAAAGAAATACTACCGGGAAAAGAACCGCATTCGCCTGGAGCCTGCCAACCAAACTATGGGCCCTATTTTCGTCGATGAGGATGACGATGTTCGCATTCTGGGGGTCCTGGTTGGCGTTGTTCGCAAGTGTTAGAGTGACTGCTTTTACATGTCCCAATCAAGACGCCAAAGCCATTTCCTGTTTCCGATCGGAAGCGGCCTGGGCGAACCAATCGACGGTTTCCAGCAGCGATAAGTTCGTCGCTTCATTAATCCGCGTCGCCTGAAAACTCTCGACCCGAAGCGAAGGATGCTCGGTAAAATGCAGGATTCTTCGGAACATTCCCTGCAGCTGGACGGGCGAGTAGTCGCCAACCACGTCAATCCCCGCCACATTCCCATCCGCGGCCATCAAGAAGGCTTCGAGGATCGCTCGAGTTTGAAGCACCGTGAGATGCCCGGAGTCCCAATTCACGGGCGCGGCGTGCGCGGCCATGACATCTTTATCTAGAGAAATGTAGAGCGGCCGAGAGGCCAAGTCATTGCGGTAGGGCCGAATGAATTCCTTGAGCCGGCCGGACGGAAGCGAATAGGGCGCCGCAACATTCGATCTCCACAGGAGCGGATCATTGCCAAATTTCGCCCAACGCCATCCTCGAAATCGGCGAATGGCCGGCAGCACGGCGATCTCGCCTTTCTCAATCGCCTCCCAAGGGGCCATCCACTGAAAATAATTGTCGAAATCAACATCGCCGCCGACGTGAAAGATCTGTTTGACCTGCGGGAGTTGGGCGGCGTGATAGAGCCAGGTCCCGCAATGGAGGAATGGAACGCCGCGCATCCAATCCGGATGATTGTCAATCACCAGGATATTGATCGGTTGAGCCTGACGTCGAACGAGCGCCAGGCTGACATGATGAAAATCGCCGGACCCCACAAAGGTTACATGAGGCTCGTGATCGATTTGCCTACCTGTTTTTTTTTCGCGAGTGCTCGCTCAAAGCGATCAAACCGCGACATACGGCATCCGAGACGCAGGCGCGGGCCCCAATCTTGAAAAGACAAAACCTGAGGGCGATATAGTTTCAGCAGCTTTCTCTGGCTGACAATACTGCTATCCAAATCCAAAACGCGAATGCGCATGATTCGATTTCTCCTTCCCCTCGTGACTCGAGATTGGAACTTACCGGGAGGGGATGAGAGTATTATCCGGCCAGGCGCGTGGTGCAAGCCGAATCGATGGAAAAGCGGCGAGCTAGGAAATCGAGGATACGGTGGCGATATAGCGAACCTCCCGTCTCGACCACGTCTCGGTGGCCGGCGCCGGGAACGAGCCATATTTCTCGAGGTCCTCGACAGCGTTCGTAAAGTTGTTGCGCCTCGGCTGGGGGAGCATGGGGATCATCCGAGCCAGTGAGAAGCAACACCGGGGCGGGCGCCAAATCGCCAATGTGAAGGGCAGGCACAAGATCGCGCAGTCGCAAGCCCAGCCGCTTTTCACTCACCCAAACGACTCCTCGGCTGAGTCGTTTGTACCAGGCGGGATATCCATTTTTCAGGCGACTGGCAAAAGCGTTGCCAATATCCACATAGCAACTTTCGAGAATGACGGCGTCCAGGCCTCGAGTCTGTTTGGCGGCAAAGCAAACGGCCGCCGCGCCCATGGAAACGCCCAAGGCTGCTCGAGGCTGGCGCGGCCAGCGCTGATGAATCAGTTCGAGGACCGCGGTCACGTCCCGGTTTTCGTGGTAGCCAAAACTCGTACGCTTGCCTCCGCTTTCTCCATGAGCTCGGTGATCGAAAGCGACGCACCGATAGCCGGCCGCGGCCAAAAAGGCGATTCGCCCGAGCATCTTTTCCTTATGGTGACGCAGCCCGTGAAACAGGGCGACGGTTCCTCGAGGTTCAGACGGCTCCACGAGCCATCCGACCAGCCGAATGCCGTCCGCTGTGCGACACTCCAGCTTTTCCCACATGAAACCCAAGTCCGAAGGCGTCGTTTGCGGAGGACGACGGGTAGGACGCGTCAGCCAGCGCGACACGGAGTACGAGACGGCGAGGTATCCAATGCCCGTCGCCATGGCCATGGTGGTCAACATTTCCGGAAGCCATGTGTTTTTACTTTCATTCTTGGATGGCGGCGACATGAGTATCTCCATGGTCCGGGGGCGGAAGGCCCTGACCGTACCGGACTTGCGCGGTACCCTTTCGTGGGCCAAGACCGAATGAAATCTATCGAAACAGTTCCTTCTCGGTCCGCTTGAGGCAGGAACTCTACCGGCATCCACTCTCAAAATAAAGGGAGGAATTGAAAAAGGATGCTTGGGATTTCAGTCTCAAATAAGCAGGAGAAAAAGGGGGAATCAGAGAATGCTTGCAAAAGGAGGGTGTAATCGCCAAGCTCTAGATTTGTTGTTTTTTTTCAAAACCAACCCCTTTTCTTCGTCCGACGAAATCCCTTGGCGGACGGAGGCATGAGCTCGCTGCCGAACCAGCCTCCCAATGGACCCAAGAAAATACTGGTGAGCAAAGGACCTAGCAGTTTGTCGACGCCGGCGCCTTCGCCTTTGCTCATGAAATACCCGACCATGCCAATGCCGGCTCCAAACCCCACCAGGACTCCTTGTTTGAGCCCATTGGAGGTGGTGGCGCCGGCGATGGTCCCGCCAATGAGGACGGAGAGAGCCAGCAATTCTCCTTGAGCAACGTTCTCTTGGACCTTGAGGACTTCGGCGGTATCGAGACCGCCAAACTGAATGAGAAATATCAGGAGCGGCTTCGTCCAGATAGCTCCTCCCACGGCCACGAACATACCGACGAGCACACGAATCCATGCGATCGGTCCCGCCCAAGGAAAGAGAGCTTTCTTGTCACCGGGGGGCGGCAAGGAAAGTTTGGTTCCCAAGACCGGTTTCTGCTCCGAGGGAACCGAAGAAGGCAGATCGAGTTTCGGAAGAGGCTTCCAAATCATGACGCCCAGCAATCCGCCCAATGCGCCAAAAACTATATCTGCCAAGATGGAGCCATAGACGATCATGACCTGCGGGGTTACGGGTTTGATGGCTGGGGGAGGAACCAAGGCATCTTTGGAAAACGGGGTAACGACCGTGGCCAAGGCGCCGCTAACGATGCCGCCAAATACCAGGAAACCGCTGACAATGCCTACTCCGGCTCCGCAGGCAATTCCTTTCGACTGACCAGCGCCGGCCAACATGCCTCCCGCGAGAAGAGAGATGGCTTGAATTGCGATGAAGATTCCCGCGCTTGCTTGGGAAGATAGCTCCATTTTCGAGACGCGCATCAAGACCGAAGCCAACAGGAGAAGGCCGTAGCTCAGTCCCAATCCCAAGACCAACCCGGCAATGATTCGACCGGGAGGCGTCTGATGCCATTTCCCATCCCGGGGACCTTCCGAGGCTTGCTTCGATTTGTCCCCCGGCAATAAGAGCCGAACCCGGCACTTCGGACACTGTAGAACACCATCGAAGGACCCTTTACATTGGGGGCAAACCATCAACATGGCGGCGGCCTCGAGGGGCGAAGCGGTGTTTGACTTCCAAGACCGAACAGGAAGACTATAACCGGTCCTGCGGAGAAGACGATCTCTCCCTCAAATATATAAGCCATTTTTCGCCCCCTGTCGATATAACGGCCTGTTGCTTGGGGCGATTTTCTCTCCCTCATTGCTAATCCAACTGGAATACACCACAATGCAGGAAGGCTGCCGGTGTATTTTTCAGTCACTTTTGCTCCGATCTCATGGGCGCGACGAAAGAGAATTCATTCATCCTGGCTATCGATCAGGGGACGACGAGCACGCGGGCACTCGTTTATGAAGCCAAGGGTCGCTGCCTCGGCAGTTCCGCCTTGGAATTAACCCAACATTACCCGCAGCCCGGGTGGGTGGAGCACGATCCCGAAGAAATTTGGCAGTCCGTCGCGAAGGTGGTTCCCCAAGCTCTATCAGCTGCCAATGTGCCAGCGGAAAAATTAGCTGCCATCGGCTTAACCAACCAGCGAGAGACTTGCCTTCTTTGGGACCGCAAGAAAGGCAATCCCATCGGTCGTGCGTTGGTTTGGCAAGACCGGAGGACGACCGATTTCTGTCGGCAACATAAGGACGATGAGCCCTGGATCTTTCAGCAAACCGGTTTAGTTCTCGATCCGTATTTCTCCGCCACCAAGATGCGTTGGATGTTGGATCAAGACGCCGCTCATCGCGCCGCCGCTCAAACCGGACGACTGGCCGCGGGCACTGTCGATAGCTTTCTCATCTGGCGGCTCACCGGGGGCCATGTTTTCGCTACCGACCGGACCAATGCTTCTCGAACGCTACTGCTTGATCTTAAAACGGCGGCTTGGGACGAAGATTTATGCCGTTATTTTGGCGTCCCCATGGCGATGCTGCCCCAAATTCGTCCCAGCGCCGGCGACTTCGGCGTCACTCGTGGACTTTCCTTTTTGCCGGATGGTATACCGATCTCGGGGGTAGCCGGAGATCAGCAGGCTGCGCTAGTCGGCCAGCTGGGAATCGAGCCTGGAAACGCGAAATGCACCTATGGAACGGGCGCCTTTTTTCTGCTTCACACCGGATCGCAATTGATTCATTCCAACCATCGACTGCTTACCACCCTGGCCGCATCCGCGGAAGGGCCAATCCAATATGCCTTGGAAGGCAGCGTTTTCATTGCGGGGGCGGCGGTGCAATGGTTGCGAGACGGCTTGCACTTGATCGAGTCGTCCTCGGCGGTGGAGCCGTTGGCGGCAAAGGCCGATCCAAACCAGGAAGTGATCTTCGTCCCCGGCTTGGTCGGTTTGGGCGCGCCGCATTGGGTTCCCGAGGCGCGAGGCGCTCTCTTTGGATTGACTCGGGCGACTGGGGCCGGGGAGTTGGCCCGGGCGGCTCTTGATGGAGTGGCTTTTCAAGTCGTCGATCTGGTGGACGCCGCTTGCAAAGACTCCGGCCGATCTTTGGAATCCTTGCGCGTCGACGGAGGAATGTCGGCAAATGCTTGGTTTCTTCAGTGCCAAGCCGACCTGTTGGGCTTGCCGGTGATTCAGGCACAAGAAAGAGAATCTACAGCCTTAGGAGCTGCCTTCTTGGCGGGTTTGCAAATTGGCCTTTGGCCAAGCCTCGACGCCTTGCGACAGCTAATACAAGAACCGAAGTGCTTTCATCCCAGCGTTTCTCCGGAAAATCGGGCCCGCCGACTGGAACAATGGCGTAAAGCGGTCAAGACCGTCATTGATTTTTATCGTTCCTAGCCATGCTACCCCGTGACGTCCTGCGTCAAATTCGTTTTCTACAATTCCGAGCCCGCCGGGCCGTCGAAGATTTTCTGGGCGGTGAATATCACAGCGTCTTCAAAGGTCCTGGGATCGCCTTCGAGGAGGTCCGCGAATATCAGCCGGGCGACGATGTTCGCAACATTGACTGGAACGTCACGGCCCGCATGGGACATCCGTTTATCAAGCGATTCATCGAAGAGCGAGAGTTGACCGTGATGTTGCTGGTGGACTCGAGCGCCAGTCAGCAATTCGGCCCCGGCGGCCGCGAGAAACGCGACGTGGCCGCGGAATTGGCGGCAATTTTGGCTTTCAGTGCCATCGGCAATAACGATAAAGTGGGATTGATTGCATTTACGGATGCCGTCGAGCGGTTTGTGCCACCGCGCAAAGGACTCCGGCATGCGCTGCGGCTTATTCGCGATGTGCTTTATTTTCAGCCCGCGCGCCGAGGAACATCAATCGAGCACGCCCTGGATTATCTCAATCGAGTCATTCGGCGGCGATGCATCGCTTTCTTGCTCAGTGATTTTATGGATCAGGGCTACGAAAAAGCTCTGAAGCATGCGGGCCGCCGCCACGACTTAATCGCCATCCGTATTTCCGATCCTAAGGAAACCGAGCTGCCTGCGATTGGACTCTTGGAGTTAGAGGATGCGGAGAATCAGCGTCAATTGACGATAGACACGAGCAGCCCGGGAGCACGGCGGTTGTTTTCCGCCAGGGCCAGTGAACGTCGTGAGTTTCTTCGGCGGTTAACCAGGGCCGCCCAAACCGACTTGATTGAAGTCTCGACAGACGGCGGGCACCTCGATGCTTTGATTCGTTTCTTCCAGAGACGCGAGCGACGTCTGAGAAAAACCTAAATGCGCCATGATAATTATTGGATCGAAGATAGCTTTCTTTTGCTTCTGAGAGTGGCCGTCGCTCTCGGCCTGGTCTTCGGATTCTCCTCTTTTGGTCGCGCGCAGGAGGCGCCATCTTCGTCTCGATCGCTAGGGACGGACGCGCTTCGGGATATCACCGGAATCGAGGAGGCGCCTCCGACCCCGGTTCGGCCGTGGTGGCCCTATGCATTGGCCATCGCAATCGCCATGACGGCAAGTTTGCTCTTGGCCGGTTGGAGATATTATCGGTGGTCACTTGGTGAAACGAAAGAAACTCCGGATGCATGGGCTTTGACCGAAATGCGGCGCATCGACAGCCTTCACCTGGCGGACTCCGGGCGAATCGAGCAGTTTCATCGCTTGTATTCGGAGGTCATCCGACAGTATCTAGAAAAGAGATTCCATCTCCGCGCATCCCGCCAAACGACTCCTGAGTTCTTGCAGACCATGGGCGCCTCCCCGCTCTTGACTCCATTGCAACGAACTGCACTCAAAGATTTTCTCGAACGCTGCGACCTCGCGAAGTTTGCTCAGGTTCAGTTTCCTATTGAGGAATGCCGGTCTTTGAGTCAATCGGCTCAATTGTTCGTCATCCAAACTTCGTCGGATAGCCCAGCCACGCTCTAAAATCATAAATTGAGAGAGGAACGCTTCTTGAATTACGCCCGCGGAGGAGGCAAGTCATGACCTGGCGAGTAGGGGGATTGTGCTTACTGCTATTTTGCGTGACGGCCCCGATGACGGCGGGCGGCGACGACAAGAAATCGGATCGTGATACCATCCGCATCGGCATCATAGGTTCTTTTTATCGAGATCAGCCGGATGAAAACGTCAAGACGACGGTGACATCACTGAACGATTTGATGGTAGCTCAAACCGGCTTTAAGGGGGATCCCGTCAAGGTCGATGATCTCGAACAACTGGCGGACAAGGTGGCGAAGGACGAAATGCAGTTGGGCGTACTCCATGGCCATGAATTCGCCTGGATTCACAAAAAACACCCCGAACTGAAGCCGTTGTTGATCGTCGTCAATCAGAACCCATACCAACAATGTTATGTCTTTGTTCGCAAGACCGACGGCGTTTCCTCCTTCGCCCAAATGAAAGGCAAGTCGTTGGCCTTGGCAAAGCACACGTCGGAGCCTTGCCATTTGTTCCTGGACCGTCAATGCATGGAGGTAGGGGCCAAAGCGGACGGGTTTTTTTCCAAGATTGCTCATCCCGGCAATGTGGAGGAAGCGTTGGATGATGTGGTCGATGGTAATGTGGATGCTACCGTCGTCGATGAAATGGCGCTGACTTCCTACCGGCGGCGAAAACCAGGTCGGTTTGCCAAGCTCAAAGAGTTAGTCAAGTCGCCGCAGTTTCCCGCCGCGGTGGTGATTTATCGGCCTGGCTGGTGGCAGGAAGCCGATCTGAAATCGATCCGCGACGCACTGCTCACTGCGCATCATAATCCTGAAGGACGTCAGCTTCTTACGATGTGGAAATTGACCGGATTCCAAGAGGTTCCGGATGATTACGAACAACGCCTGGCAAAGATCGCCGATGCTTATCCGAGTCCTAAGAACCTTGAGAAGCGATCAAAAAACTAAGTGGGGCTCGCGGCCGGCATACCTTTTCGCCAGCGCCACCGGGGCGGAGCGAATACAAAAGTTCCCAAAACCAGCGCCGCGAAACCAATGTAAATGGTGGTGAAGGCCCACGGAGGCAGGTCCCAAAAAAGAATATTGTGGAAAAGCTGTCCGATGAAGGTGCTTTCTTCCACTTCCTGCCCGGCCATTCGCCGCAGCTCGAACTCCCACGACGTGAGAGGACAGGTGATGTTGCACACGGCTTCC
>Ga0207070_1117_pt1 | contig 19818 bp, 20 predicted proteins | sample Alteio_BWMinHeat_92_FD_153591 | JGI IMG/M metagenome (GOLD analysis project Ga0207070, IMG submission 153591) | Enriched cells from forest soil in Barre Woods Harvard Forest LTER site, Petersham, Massachusetts, United States -... | ecosystem: Environmental > Terrestrial > Soil > Temperate forest >...
CGCCACCGGGGAAGGCGGGCCTTCGCCGGCCGGCCGATTTTCCCGACAAGCCGCCCTCCGCCGGCCAGCTCGAGCCGCGCAGCCCCTACACCCCGAGCCGTCATAAGCTGGACAACGGCCTCAAAGTCATTGTGGTCCCAAAGCGAAACGTTCCTTATGTGACAATCGAATTAGGTCTGCTGGCCGGCGCCTGGACGGAAACTAAACCCGGCACCGCCTCCATGGCCCTCAGCATGTTGACCAAAGGAACCAAGAAGCATTCCGAAAAGGAATTGGCTGAAGAGCTGGAGAATTATGCCATCGATCTGGGCGGAAACGCGACTTTGGACACGTCGACGGTGACCGCCGGCTGCCTAACGGAACATCTGGAACGCGCCCTCAATTTAATGGCCGAGGTAGTCGAGACGCCCACCTTCCCGGCCGCGGAATTTGATAAACTGCGGAAGCAGGTGCGGACCGGGCTGGCTGTCTCTTCCGCGCAGCCGCAATACAAGGCCGACCGCGAAATGCGCCGGCAGCTGTTCGGCTCACATCCTTATTCCCGAACCGCGAGCGGCGAGCCGGAAGACTTGGATGCTTTGAAAGCAGATGATCTTGCTCCCTGGTGGACGGCTCATGCGCGTCCCGATCAAGCCACGCTCATTTTTGCCGGCGACATCGACGCCGATCGCGCCCTGGAGTTAACGAAGAAAACGTTTGGCACCTGGCAAGCTTCCGGCAGCAAGACGGAGGATCAACTTCCTCCCATCCCCCCGGCCGCGGGCACTCATATTTACCTGGTGGACTATCCCGGCGTGCAAAGCCAAATTCGCATCGCCCAGGTCTCCATCAAGCGAGATCACTCGGATTACCCGACTGCGCGAGTGGTGAGCGATTATTTTGGCGGCGCGTTCGGCGCCCGGCTCAATGAGGCCATCCGCGTCAAGAAGGGCCTGACCTACGGCGCCCGCGGCGGCTACAACGCCACGCGATTCGCCGGCCAATTCGGCATGAGCACCTACAGCAAAACCGAGACGACCGCCGAGGCCGTGCAAGCAGTCTTGGACGAGTTCAATCGTCTCCTCAAAGAGCCTCCATCGGAAAAGGAACTCAAAGACACCAAATCCTATTCGACGGGTAGCTTCGCCCGCGATCGGCAAACGCCCCAGCAAGTGGCCGGGCAGCTTTGGCTCATCGAGTCCGAGGGACTTCCTGAGGATTATTTTGAGCGCACCTTGGAAAAGGTCTCGCAAGCGGACGCCGCCGGCTGCCAGCAACTGGTCCGCGAGACGTTGAATCCCAGCAAGTTGGTGATCGTAGTGGTCGGCAGCGCCGACAAAATTCAGAAGGACCTGGAGAAAATCGCCCCCGTAACGCGCGTGAAGCCGGGCAGCGCCTCGAGTAATGTCCCAAGCCCCAAACCCCAGGAGAAGTAATAACGCGTCCAAGAAGTTAAAGAAGCCAATATCGAACAAGGAATCTCGAATTTCGAAGTAAAGCCAGAACTTACTTCAACATTCGAAATTCCTTGTTCGATATTCATCATTCATTTTCAATCCCTTTGGTTATTGCACAGCCGTTCCGTCCGAAGTAGATTGGATGGGAGTTACTTCGAACCTTCTCCATCCAAGGGGCTGGGCACCGTGGCGGACAAACCTCAGATCAGTGACCGTCGCGCGGGCTGTCGCTGCACGTGCAGTCTCACGGCTTCGTGCGAGCCGATCCCAGCCGCCCAGCATTTTCCCGGAACTGTCCACAATATTTCAGAGGACGGCATCGGCTTGGTCTTGGGGCAACCGCTATCAGCCGGCATTTCGCTCTGGGTGGTGATGCGAGGCGCCGACGACGTGCTCCTCGGCAAAATGATGGTCCGGATCGTCCACGTCACCCCTCAGCCCGACGGCCACTGGTTGCATGGCTGTCTTTTCGCCAAAGAGCCGGTCGACGATGAAACCCGTCAACCGGGTAACATGTCCGACAGCGGAATTGCATGGTAGTCAACAGTCAGTAATCCTTAGCCAGTAGTCAGCAAAGAATGGACGCCTGACCACGGACTAATCACTTCTTTCCTTGCACAAACTTATCCGGATTTCCTTCCAGGGGTCCGCCGGACGGTGGCCGCCACAGGACCTCTTGCTCAATCTTTTGGGCGAGAGCAAAGTCCTTGTCGGTGATGCCGCCGGCTGAGTGGGTCATGAGCTTGACCCAAAGCTTGGCGTAGGTAATCGATAAATCGGCATGGTGATAGGCGGCCTCGCAAATGTAGCCGATGGCATTGGCCAGCATGAGCGTAATCGGCCAGCCGCCCGTCGTGTACTTTCGCCTCAGCCAACCATCTTCCAAATACCATTCATCCAGTCGCAGCTCTTTGAGCTTGGCCTTGATTTCGTCTTCCGAGTAAGTCTTCTCTTTTTTATCAGCCATGATGATCGCTCCTTGAGTCGGAGGTAGGTAGCTTCAATCATTCTATTCAGGTGCCCCTGAGCGGGGGGATTAGCTATTGAAGCGATGCAGCCGGCATGTTCCGCTGTCGCAATCTTGAGGTGTCGGTTTTCCCCAAAGCCGGTAGCGATTGGATGCGATGAAGGCGTAAAGACCGTCGAGCGTCTGACGCAAACCGGGAAGATAATAGAGCGGACGGAGCCAGCGAAACATCGGTCGTGTGGCAATAGCGCGGGCGATCGCCTCAGCGCCCTGGCTGATTCTTCCGTCCGGTTCAATCAGATGCATCGCTTTCATGCAGGCGTCGTGCGTGATGCCCGGAAATCGATCCAAAGCTCCTTCTTGCTGAAAATTGACCGCTTCAACCAATCCGGGCCGTGCCAGAGCGATCAGTCTTTGAGATTGCCGCGCGCAAAAACGGCAGAGACCGTCATAAAGAATCATGTACTTTCCCGGCGGAGTAGTCGTCGGAGTGCTATTCACAGTTTCCACCATGCTCGCTGCTCGACAAAGGAATCACTGTTAATCTAACAACCGGACACGAACTGCAAGAGATAACCCTCCGCGGAGTAAGATCGAATCTGCGCAAAATGTTACGCGCAGTCTGGCATCGAAGTTGCAGCTAGTCAATTAAGGAGGGCCGGCTTCCGGGAAAGATTCCCGCCCGGCCTTTGTGCTTTCCTGGAAAGGAGTGCGTTTATGTCAGGCAAAATCAAACTCACGATCGCGCAAGGAACCGACCAGGAAAAGGATTTGGTCTTTCAAAATCCCACTCGATCGGTCGTGGGCCGCGCGGACGACTGCGAAATTCGAATCCCAAAGGATCCCGTGCACATGGACATATCGCGGCATCACTGCATGTTTGAGATCGATCCTCCCACGCTCAAAGTCCGTGACTTGGGAAGCAAAAACGGAACCTTTGTCAACGGACAGAAGATTGGCGAGCGCCCCTTTGACGAACTCCCTCCGGACGCGGGCTGGGAACAGCTTCCCGCTCAGGAGCTTCACGAAGGCGACGAGGTCAAGATTGGTCACACCTTGATTCGCGTCGCGGAAGTCAAACCCTCATAATTTCGCGCCCTTCATTTAACGTTTAGCGCCCGCTGGATCCGTCAATCATACCTCGGGCGCTAAACGTAAACTGATCTACTTTGCCGGGTTGGGCGGGTTCAAGTACTTGCCCAGAAAACGATAGACTTCGGCGCGGGATTCGCGCGCTAATTTCGTATCGATGCGGTTGAACGCGTGTCCCCCCGGGGCGTTTTGATACACCTTGTGCTCAAACTTCTTGCCCGCCGCCTTGAGCCCTTTGATTAGGTGCTCGACTTCCAACACATTGACGTCCTCATCGTTGGTGGTCGTGTGAATGAGCAAAGGTGTCTCGAGTTTCTCGGCGTTCCAGGCGGGTGAGCGCCGGCGATATTCATTCACATCCTCCTCGGCCGTCTTGCCGATGTGGTACGAGGCCGAGAACTGATCGCGATAGGCCTGATCCTTATACCCCATCCGGGCCACGAGATCGCTGACAGGCACGCCGGCATATCCGACTTGATAATCCTTGGGATGAGCGAAGAGGTTCATGAGAGTAATCATGCCTCCGTGACTCCAGCCCATGATGCCGATCCGCTCGCGGTCGATGTTGTCATGGTTCTCGAGCATCCACTGCCGGCCGGCGAAAACGTCCTCGGTTTCCAGACCGCCGTAGTCAATGAGCTGCCAAAAATCCTTGCCGTAGCCGGTGCTGCCGCGGTATTCCGGCGCCAAGACCGCATATCCTTGCTGGAGCAACTCGCGAACGATGTGGACGTTATTGCTGTTGAAGTCGCCATGAACACCGCCATGAACCAAGATGATGAGTGGTAGTTTCTTCGGGGCCGGGTGAGCTCGCGGAAAAAAAGTGTAAGCGCTGATGATAACGGGATTGCCGGCGCCTTGGCCGGTCGGATTTTTGATGACCCGTGGCGGCGGACCCGTGTAGCGGACCTTGTCCACGACCGCCACATCTTCCAGGCGGTGAAAAAGCATCAAGTCGTCCACTCGTTTGACCAAAGTGCTCTCCATAAAACTCAGCGACTCCTCGAAACCGGTCAGGCGCTTTTGCACCGGATCAGTTTCGCCCTTGGCGCTCTTTGCTTCTCCTTCAGGAGCTGGAGGCGATGGGCGCTGCGGCGGCTGAGCCAACGAAAATGACACCCACGACAAACAAACACTGAGCGCGCCCAGGACGACGGACTTCCGCATGGATTCTCCTTTGCTCGATGAAGCGCATCGAAACAGCCGCTGGTCAATGGCACAAATGCAACCTATTTTATCGCATAAACCGAAGTGGAGATCAAAGGCCTGGCTGCCGGTCGCGGCTCTGGAATCCGCTTGAAGGGTGTTAATTATGATCGCTTGGCCGTGGTATCTTTTGTCCGCCGGAATCGTCCTGATCATCATCGGATTTTTTCTGGCAGTTCTGGCAGGCCTTACCTCTGGTCCGCCTCATATCCACGCCAAAATGAGTAACAAGAAGATTCGAGAGATACTGGGAAAAGAGCAGAAAATTCCACTCGGGGGTTGGGTGATGCTGCTTGGGTTCTTGTTGATTCTTGTCAGCGTCGGCTGGAGACTAGCGCGTTCGATTTCATGGTGGGTTCACTGACTTTTTTCGAGCGACCTAGTTTCGCTTGCGGCTTTGGCGCTAAGCCGCAAGCGATGTTCGAATAGCTTACGTTTGCGATTCGCCTTGTTGGCTCGCTTCGGCAAGCGGGGCCACCAGATTGAGAATCGTGCCCAACTGGGCGAGGCGCATGCCGTATTTGTCCAGGAACTCCTGGAGCGCGAAGTCGGTGTCCAGAGATTCGCTGCCGTCTTGGCGCAGGTATTCGGCCAGCTCGGCGATCAAGGCGCTGTAAGATCGTTCCAAAATTGGCAGGGCTTGTTGACAGGAATCGGGCAGCTCCGGGAAATCCTCGCGCCATCGGGCCAAGAATGCTCGCCATCGGGCATTGGCGTCGTGCGTCGCTTTCAGAAAAGATAAATGCTCGCGCTGGATTTCGAGGATCTGTCGAAGCAGGGCCAACGTCTCGACATTGGCGAGCGCCGGCGGCTGGGCGGAGGATTCGGAAGTTTGCGGGTATGCCGAGGCGATGTCAAACTGAAATTGCATGGTCTCCTCAAACGGCGGTTGAATGATGACGGATAACTTGATAAGTCCCTTCTGAATCTTATACCACGAGCGCGGGGCGATGGCTAGGGTCCCGCCGCCATCGTTTACCGTCGACTCGCGGAACGGCGATTCTGCCGCTGCCCGCGAAACGAACTTCAGAAAAGAAGTGGGCCACCTGCGGGGGGAGCAGGTGGCCCTGGGGGTTCGACGGATCTGAAAGTTTGAAAGGAAATTGGGTGGGAGAAGCCACGCAGCCCTCTTCGACAACGAACCCGGGATAATCGAGGGTCGGGAGGTCGGGGGAACCTCCAACAACTATCCCGGGGCCGACCGGCGGTTCGGGGAAGACCGCCCGGATCGTCGGGGGAAACGATCCGCTTCGAATGGTGACAACGTCAGCTTCTAGATGTCGGTCAGGTCGGGAAGAGAAGAAAGCAAGGGATGTGCCAAAGTCGAATCGGAGAATTGATTATTCGCTGCAACTCTTTGCGGGCCAAGGAGTAGCTTTCGCAAAAAAGCGCATAGTCGATTTCGATGTCGCGTGAGGCGCTTGTAAGAATGTCCGAGATTTGATGTAAGAAGTGCTGCGTTGAAACTTAGGTGGCCAATTCCGGATGAACGGTCAAAGAAGGCAAGATAAGCAAATGGGCTTTGGGAGAGTCCACGCCGGAGAGTCCGTGCGCGCCTCAATGCGCTTTCTGCTTGTTGTCCGATCCGGGTTTGGGAGTGATGCCGTGATGGCTTCCCGACATGGATCGAGTCATGGGAGGATTCACACCCAGAAGCGCCAAATTGCCTGTGTCGGTAAACTCGACGCCCATCACAAAGGCGGTGTCGGCGATGGTCAGCGTCTGCTTGACGATCTCCTCGCCAGTGGATTGTTTCAGTTTCTGCTGTTGAACGATGAGGAGCGTCAAGCCGTCCGGGGTCAAGCAAATGGCGTCGGCGGGCACCCGGCCGCTGATCACGCGAGGGGCGTATTGTTTTGTACCCCCTCCGAGGAGGCTGTCCACGCCTTGAGTAGTGACGGCCGCTTCACCGTGCATGAGTACCGTGCAGGGGCCGTGCCACGCCTGATCGCGACCAAAAATCTTCGTCAGTACTGCCGCATTCATCGACCATCCTCCTTGGCCGGGTATCGAGCACTCCAGAGATCCCGCCGGAAAGGACGCTCCGAATCACCCCATGCCCACTGATTCACCGAAAGCCCGAGTCCGAAATACCCCCTATAAGAGATTAGCATAATTCCGAATGCCAGGTCAATTTTCCGTCGGAAAGAATGATAAGAAAACGTGTTTCTTTCAATGAGCACGTTGCTGATGAGCACACAACTTGGTTGCGCGTCATGCTTGCGCGTGTGCTCCGCCGATTCTCAAATCCGAATGAAGATTTTCTGTCGGTACAACCAATAGCAAATCAGCCACAAGGCGAACAAGACGGCCGTCGCGCTGATAATCGGCCCGTAAATTCCGTCAAAAATGTGCTGCCCGAAATGAAGCTGCAACGATTGCCGAATCCAAGGCTTCATTAACTGAGACATGCAATAAATAGCAATCGAATTCATCCCCACGACGACCAGGGGAAAAGCCCACGACCGGAAGCCGAGTATGTCGATCGCGGCATAGAAAAATGCCAGCATCAAGAAAGTCCAGCCGGTGCTGAAGATGGCCCAGCTCGGCGTCCAGATGCGCTTAACTATCGGACAAAGCGTCCAAGTTCGATCAAAGAATGGAGAAGCGGAAAGATTCAGCCGTGCTCCTAGCTCAGCCATGAGATTCGCCAACCAATCCGGCCAAATCAAATGGTCTATCAAAATGCCGATGAGCAAGCACAAAACGCCCGCCGTGATCAACCAACGGAGCTTGGCGGCCGGTGATCTCGGCCCGCGAAGCATCTCGCCGGCCATGAGGCCGAATGTCATGGTCGCGATCGAAGGAATGAAGTTGAGCGTTTGGTAGCCGCCTTGGTTGAACTGAAAGGTCAAATCGCGCGGGAAGAGATTCAAGAACCATCGATCAAAATCAGCGGCAACATTCGTGTTCTTGTTCCAGTGGGCTGCTAGTCCCGTGAAATTCGTCCAATCCGAAGACAGGCCCACGGCTTCATAGTTGAAGTCCGCCCCCGGCAATGGATAAAGATAAAACAGCAGCCAATATCCGCCCAGGATGATCCCAATGGCCAAGAGCTGGGCAAGCACGCCGCGCCCCCGCAGAAAAAAGACCACCATGTACCCCAAGCCGATTTGGGCCAGCACGTTGACAAAAACGAAGTTGGTCCGCAAATATCCCGGCGTGGACAGAAACACCGCTAAGAGAATGAGGAACAGCGATCGGATGAGTGCATGGCTGGCGATTGTTCCGGGCGACTGACCTTTGGCCTCGCGGCTAGCGAAAGAGAAGGGAATGGCGACGCCGACCATGAACATGAAGGACGGCTGGATTAAATCCCAAAACGAGCAGCCGACCCACGGGACATGATCGAACTGGTGGGCGAGAAATCTCCAGATCGCATTTGGTTCGTGATCCACTTCCCAAGGCCAAGATGTGGAAGAAAGCCGTTCATAGACCAGCGCGAAATTGAAGCCGGCCGACGCCATCACCAGCATGATGAAGCCGCGATAGGCGTCGAGTGAGGTTAATCGAGTCGCGGTAATTCGATTCGTGGCTACCGGGCGAACAGATCCTCTCAGCTCCTCCCGAGCTTCCGGCGTCAAGTCGACCGCCCATTGTCGAATGGCCATAGAGAATCGCCCCCAATGGAAGAGTCGTTGAACCTGGAGCCGGCCGCCACGGCGCGGTCGCCGTTGGCTCCCGGCTCAACAAACGGAGCTGCGACCTAGGGTCATTGATTCTACACGGCACCTCGCTTGTCGTAAATTTCAAAGCCGTTGCCATCGGACGGCCCAAGCGCCAAAATAACTCAGGGATCATCACATTCGCAGCGAGGTTCTTGATCATGCCTCTCACCAAAGTCGCCAGTATCGAGGAAATACCAAGCGGGCAGGCGAAGAAAATTCGACTCGGGAATAAGGACGTCGCGCTCTTCAACGTCAACGGCACGTTTTACGCCATTGACGATTCCTGCCCGCATCGCGGCGGTCCGTTATCCGAGGGAGAACTGGAAGGCTTGGAAGTGACCTGCCCCTGGCACGGCGCCGCCTTCAACATTACCACCGGCGCGCATCTCTGCCCGCCCGCCAATAGCGATGTCATCGCTTATAAGCTTCAAGTGACGGGGAACGATGTGATGATTGAAACCTGAAAAAAAAGAGTGGCTAGTGGTTGGTGGCTAGTGGCTAGAGAGACTCCTCGCTAGCCACTGACCACTAGCCACGAACCACTTTTTTTATTCCACTTCCTGGAATCGCCAGATCGGGACTGAGGGTGGCATTTGGCCGCCGTAGTAGTTGTCCTCGCCGATCATTTCTCGCAGCTTCTTGAGCGCCTGACGACGCACGGTCACGTAGTAATATTCGCAGCGAGCGTCACGCACGTTATCCCAAACCTGATAGAGATGATCGGTCTCCTGCAAGGCGGCTCGCAAGTCCCACCAGCGAGCCAGCTCCATCGGCTGTCGGAGGCCCAGATGCTGTCGATAGGCGCGGTTGAAAGATAGAAGCTCATTCACCGCATCACGGTCGGGGAATCTCTGGCAGTCACTCAAAACCGGAGCGTCGGCCAAAGTCTGATAACGGCGTCGTACTAGATTCAGATCGGAGATGAAATCCTCCGGCCGCGCGAGGATATAGCGGACCTCCCGTGGATCAAGAATTTCCCACTGCACGGCCATTCCTTGCAAGACCGGCCGAAGTTTCTCAAACCGCTGAGCCGCCCCGGACGGGATCGGTGTGTCCACCGGCGACGTGATCAGCGCTAAGGCCATGACGCACTCGAATTGGAACATTGTGAACCCCTTTTCGTCTGATCCGATGCAGAGCCACGGCCGCCGAACCGCGCAAACCGAGCGGGCTCCTGGGCCGTGGAGCGGTAAAGCGGCCGCAATAGTTGTTAGGAGGGCGGGCAGTCCCCGGTGAGAAGCGCGATGGGGATCGTGCGGAGACTTCCGTGCAGGATGACCGCGGGGAGACAGGACAGCCCGAAGTTCCGTTGGCCCGTCTCGAAATCCGTTTCGGTCAACCGCGTCCTTGCGTCACGGGTGTGCCGCTCTTTCCATTCCATCGGAAAAAGACAGCCACATTTCTGATACGAAATATTAGCATTTTCTATGCCAACAGGTAAAGCGGACTATTCTCGCGAGGTCGGAAATGCACCTCGAAATGCTTGCTCAAAAAGCACGCAACCCCGCCGGAAGCCTGAGCATCAGGTCGATAAACCGGGCTTACCAAGTCTTCCAAGCTTCTTTCCTTAATCATTTGGCTATAAGCATTTAGATTCAATCGTGCGGCGGCCGGCTGCCCGGCACAATGCTTGCTTCTCGCTGGCCCGGTCTTTGTGCGCGCTGAGGTCGAGACCTCGAAAGATTCACAAAACTTTCTCCAACACCACATGCTTTGGTGCCTGAGGTAGCCTGCTCCAAACTGCTACAGGAGGTTCCACCTTTGAAACGCTTCTTGGTTCCTTCGGCCTTAATTCTATTTTTGGTTACTTCGCCTGCGCTGGCTCAAGACGCAGCTGCCGAGTCATCCACCAAGATCGATAGCGGGGACACCGCCTGGATGTTGGTCTCTACCGGTCTGGTGCTGCTAATGGTTCCGGGCTTGGCGTTGTTCTACGGCGGCATGGTCCGCCGCAAAAATGTTTTGGGAACCATGATGCACAGCATGGTCGCTCTGGCCATCATCGGCATCCAGTGGTTCTTGTTCGGCTACTGCTTGGCATTCGGCGAATCACAAGGCGGCATCATCGGCTGGTCATCCCGGCTACTGGGTCTTGGCGGCATCTATTCCGATGAAGTCTTTCCCGGCTATCACATTCCCGTCTTTGTTCATTGCATGTATCAAGGGATGTTCGCCATCATTACGCCGGCTCTCATCAGCGGGGCCATCGCGGAGAGAATTCGCTTCGGACCCTACTGCCTATTCATTTTCCTGTGGGCCACGTTGGTCTACGATCCGCTTGCTCATTGGGTCTGGGCCGTGCAGTGGACAGGCGACAAGGCTGGGCAACCGGCCGGTTGGCTGGGGGCCATGGGCGCCCTGGATTTTGCCGGAGGCACGGTCGTCCACATCGCCGCCGGTCTTTCCGGTCTCGCCGCGATTCTAGTCCTGCGAAAACGACTCGGTTATCCCGAACACGCCATTCATCCCAATAGTATGGTTTTGTGCCTGGTAGGCGCGGGGCTTTTGTGGTTCGGGTGGTTTGGATTCAACGGCGGCAGTGCCTTGGCGAGCAACGGCTTGGCGGGTTCCGCCCTCACCGCCTCTCAGGTGGCCGCGGCCGCCGCGGTCTTGAGCTGGATGACGGCCGAGTGGATTCATCGCGGCAAGCCGACCGCCCTCGGGTTAGCATCCGGACTCGTGGCCGGCTTAGTTGCCGTCACGCCCGCTTCCGGTTTCGTTCCTCCTCTAGGTGCGTTGTTTATCGGGCTGGCCGCGGGACTTATTTGTTACGTGGCCGTCTGCTTGAAGCCCTTCGCTAAGTACGATGACTCCTTGGACGCTTTCGGAGTCCATGGCGTCGGCGGATTCTTGGGCGCGCTTTTGACCGGGGTGTTTGCATCGGAAGTTCTCTATCAACATGGTGCCGGGAGCACTGATCCGGTGGGCAAACTCGCTTCCGGGCACCTGGCTCAAGTTGGAGTTCAGCTCGTCGCCGCGATCTCGGCGGTCGTTTATTCGTTCGTCATCTCTTTCGTCTTGGTGAAAGTAATCGACATGACTTGGGGCTTCTGTCTCGATGCGCGATCGGAAAACGAAGGCCTGGACCGCAGCGAGCATGGGGAAATCGGCTTCGATCTGGGACCGAGCATGGACCTCGTACCCGAAGCGCCGATGCTGGAACCAAGGGCCGCCATGGCCCCTCCCAACGGCGAAAAACGCTTTACCGCCGTCGTGGAGGGCGTCAAGAACGGCGACCTGATTCACGCCTGGTCCGAGCTATGTCAGACCGGCTCTCGGCCACCCAGCCCCGAGTTCACCGCCGTTTATCCCTACATGACGACCGTGCAGGGCAACCGCTTCCGCTTCCGCGGTGGCGATCCCGCCGTCATCAAGGACAATCTGCAGCGCCTCTTCCGCAGCCGCTTCGGCGGCGGCGCTCCCATCAAAGTCAACGTGGAGAGTTGAAGTTGGTGGGTGGTGAGTAAGTGAACGGGAAGAACGGCACTCCAAGCCCACGGATGGCTATCCGTGGGCTTCATCTTGCGCTAGTATGTCGTGCCAACTATTGACCACTCATCACTCACCACTCACCAACTATAATTGAATCCATATCGTTCCCGTATTACTTAAACGACATCGAGGTCCAACTCCATGAAGCTCATTGTGGCCATTATTCGTCCGGAAAGACTGGAAGCGGTTCAGTCGGCTCTAAACCAGCGTGAAGTGTTTTTGATGACGGTCAGCGACGTTCGCGGTTGCGGCCGGCAGCGCGGCTACACGGAAGTCTATCGCGGGACGGAAATGCAGATTCGGCTCCTGCCCAAACTGAAACTTGAAATCGCCGTCAACGACGCATTCGTCGAAGCCGCGATCGAAGCCATCGTCCACGCCGCCCGAACTCCGGAGACCGGCCAGATCGGCGACGGCAAGATTTTCGTCCTCCCCATGGACGACTGCGTCCGCATCCGCACCGGCGAACGCGGCGGCCAAGCGATCGGACCGTGAAAGGAGATGTTCTTTTCTGGGCTTAGAGAAATGAGTAATCTCTTCTCGCAGCAGTAACTTCCCATGCAGCCTTCAAATGATTTGGGACGGTTTGAACCGCCGAAGAACTACGAATTTGAGCCGGAGTTTCAGGAGCAGCCGCCGCGTTCTATTCCGGCTGAGTTGCGACTCGGCCGTTATGCCCGCGGGAAGCGCAAAGCAGTTTGGGGATTCCTCGTTGCCGGTGCGATTTGCCTGATCTCCAGCCTTCTGCCCATCGTTAGGACATGGGGCCTCTATCTGCTTCCACTCCAATATCTTCTTTGGATCGGCATCGGTTGTTTTGTCATTTCGGTCCTGCAACTCATTTCTTACTTTTGGAGTGGCGGCCCCTACCGTTACGTGAAGGAGGGAATGCCGATGGTTGCCCGGATTCATGATTTGGCTTTGCGCGTAAAGACGATGGTCAATGGCCAGCCGCAAACTTATCAATTTGTCGCACGCATCGAATATCAGGATCCCACTACGGGCCAGCTATCAGTTGTTGATACTCCATCGAACGACATTTCCGCCATGTTTAAGGAGAGTCTTACAACTTCTTATAAGGTGGGAGACTATGCGACTGCGGTTTATTTGACTTCCGATCCCGCCAAGACTTTGCGTCTGTATGGATTCCTAGACTTGCGTCCGGACTTGGGTGTGGTCCGCCGCGACGCCAGGCCGGAAGGTGGTTTGGTTCAGACTGTACTCCTCGTTTGCCTTCTTTTTGGGTTCTTTGGCGCCTTGTTTTGGAACGTTTATGCCTATAGCCGTTATGCTCCAGTGGAAACGAGCTTTTCCCAACTTGCGTTACCATTTGCAATCGGCGCCTTGATTCTCGGGGCTCCCCTTCTTGCTTTTGTCATTGGGCACTCAATCCGTGAAGAAAAAAAACGCAGAAAAAGGAACGAGGAGGCTCTGGCCCGGGGCGAACCCATCGAGTTGGAGTCGGGACGGAAGCGCGGCTGGTTCGGAGGTTATGGGATTCTCATTGGGCTGGTTCTCATTGCGGGTACTTTTCTTCTGGGTGGTGGAACAATGTTATGCTGGTGTTTCACTGCCAATGCACTTCTTGATTCATCACCCGGGCAGCTACGCCCCGTCGCCGTGGATGACCTAATCATGAGAACCCACAAATTCATTTTTCGCGAGTATTTGATTAAGTATCATTTCTTGGACGAGAAAGAGGAAAAACGAGAATTCCTGTCAGCCCCCGACCACATCAGTCAGTTCAACACGAATCTCGCGATTGCCGAAGTGCATTCCGGCTACTTTGGTTGGCCTTGGGTCAAGGATCTTAAGCCGGTGAAAAAAGCAGGGAGATTTGAACCGGGGAACCGACAACAAGACTGAGCCGGCCTCGCTTTCCGGTTTGCTAACCCCTTCAAATGAGAAACCGGGATGCAACGGCCCCGAGTTTACGTTTCGCGCCCGCACCATGCCTGGCGGCGCGGGGAGGAAAGTAAACTTAGACCGTCGCACTCCGGCTTCTTCCCACGATCACTGATCACTTATCACTGACCACTGATCACTTCCGAAATGTATCCCCGGGAGCCGGGCAAAGCCCGGCTCCCGGTCCAATAAGCTCTACTGCGAGACTCTCACCGGAGTGGCCGACCCAGTAACCACTTGATCCAGCGAGTTTGGCGCCTCTACCCAGGAGGGCGGGTAGTGCTGGTTTCCCGCAAAATCCAGCACACAGCAGAGCTCGACTGTAGGCAGCGCGGCCATCGGCTTCCGGATGGGCGCAATCCTTTCGCCGAAACCGCGACTTTTCTTTCAATCATCTCGCTTCAAGAGGGCAGGCTCATAGCCGAGCCGCGAATTGCTGTCAAGATCAGGTCTTCCCCTAGTGTCGTTCCGTTTTTTTCCCTGCCCTTGCCTTTGCCCTTTCGGGGCAAGGGCAAGGGCAAAGGCACGGAAAAATCGGCGTAATATCGTCAGTTGAGCCTGTCCACCGGCGTCGGATTGACCGGTTCCAGCCGGGCATCGGGCGGCATTTTCAGGATCGTGCCGCCGGGCACCGGATACTGCGGTTCGATCTTAGGATTTAAGCGACGAATTTCCGACCAGCGGTTCGGATTGCCCAGCGTCTTTCGCGAGATTTCCCAAAAAGTCTCGCCGTTCTTTGGCACCTGATAGGTCCGTTCTTGGCCTTGCGCCGGCGTCTTCGTCACGGGCAAGGTCGCCGGCAAAGGCGCCGGTTGCGCGGGGTTGCGAACATCTTGTGGCATGGCATATCCGCCGCCGGGAAGGGGGCTTGAATCTGGTCCGGTTGCACCGTTGGCCGCGGAATTGCGGTTGTCCAAAAGACTGGAAGTCTGACCCCCTCCAGCCCCGCCCGCGGCCGCACCCGAATTAGCGATGCCGTTTGCCGGATTCCGAACGTCCGAGTTCGTGGGAATTGGACTTGCTGTAGGGCTTAAAGGAGCATGATCCGGAATGGCGGTCGCGTATTGTTTTTCGAGCACTCGCAGCGGAGGAATGTAAACCGCCTGGCCGGCCGCCAGTGTCGGCGGATCCTGACGCACGGCCGCGATGGCTCGCGGATGATTTCTATTGAAAAGCAGCAGGGCTTGGGCGTACTTCTCGGTCTGATAGAACTTCATGCTGATGTCCTCAAACCTGTCCCCCTGCTTGCACAAGTAAGTCTCTTCGTCGTAACTATCGACTTTGGGGGCGGGAGGTTGAACCGGGCGGCCTGTGTTATCTGAATAATGAGCAGTAGGCGGCGACGAAGGACTTGGCGTCGTGGCTTGAGCGAATTGATTCGAAGGGGGCAGGGCGGACGTAGGGTCGGCAGACGGAGCCTGCGTTGATGGATTCGCAAAAGGACCGGCTAGCGGCGGCCCCAAACGAACATTAGGCTCCGGCGCGGTGTCCCCTGCCGGCGCCAATCCCATCGAACGCGGAGACGGCATGACGCCCGGAGTCAGACCGGAATCTTGGCTGGAAATCGCGGCAACTTTACTTCCTCGCTGATTAGTGTCTCCGTTTTGGGTTTGGGCGGCCGACGAGCCATCGCTCGGGATCAAATTAATGGGAGTCGAAGGCGCGGTAATCGTGGGAGAAGAAGCAGCCCCCCCGGTGTTGACGCTGGTCCTTACTCCATTCGATCCAGATGTCGCGGCCCGGCCGTCAACAGTTTTGCCCGAGGCGACCGCCGGCTTACGCGCGCCCGCGTCCCGGGGGGACCGGTTGACGGTGCTCGAAGTATCGGCCGGGACGGTCGGCGTTTCCGGCAGCGAATGAAACGGATCGTGCAGACCCGCGGGGATCGGCGGAGGCTCCTGGTCTCCGCTCGACTTTCGATCGTTGGTGTCTTTGTCTTTGGTCCCTTGGATATCACTTTTTACGACCGTTTGCTTTTTGGCTGAGTTTGACCCGGCGTCCGGAGATTTCATCATCGCGCTTTTTTCATCAATCCGGAGCCCTTGCGAGTCTTTGTCTTTATCCTCATCCTTGGCAGACAAATCCGAATGGCTCGCCGTAGCCACGGACGGCCTAGTATCTCTGGAAGCGGGATTGGTATTGGCCTCCTGATAGACTTTTTGAAGCGCCGCGAGGGGATCAACCGGCGAGCCTCCTTTGTCTTGCTTGGCTGTGCGATCCTTGTTTTTTGAGCCGTCCGACGCCGACTTAGTTTCTTTCTCATTCGTAGTAGAATCGGCCTCAGCGATCGGTGCATCTGGAATGGAATACGTCGGGTTGGATGGCGCGGATGCGATTTTGTTTTCTTGCGAAGCGATATTCTTGCTTTCCGATTCGGGGGTTGAGTTCTTGGCAGCTGAATTGTTCGCCGCTGCTTGAGTCCCACTTGTGACCCCCGTTATTGATCCGGGGACGCGGTATCCCTGTTGGTCCGAAGTCGGCGAATTGAGTCCGTTCCCCGGTGGAGTGCGCGACTTGTCCGATTCAGGTCCCGGACCTGAATTGTCGAATGTGGACGCGAGAATCTGAGGGCCAGCTCCGTCAGTGCTATTTTCCTCAATGGGCGTCGGCTCCTCCGGCGCCGCCACCGAACCGGCGGCCGCTTCTGCTTCCGCCAAGCCGACGCTCTTCCCCGTGAGCTTGCTATACAGCACCACGCCCACCAAACACAAAAAAGAACACGACACCACTAAACCCGCCTTGGTCTCGCGTGTCATCATCTTAAATCTCCTCTCCCAAACGAAAACTTCGCTTAACCGCGGTTCTGCGAACCGCCATTAAACGTCGAATTCTATAACCGGATCGCGGCCCGCAGCTTGGCGCTGCGGGATCGAGGATTCGAGCGAAGCTCGTCCTCGCTCGCCTGAATCGGCTTCTTGGTCAACACCTGCCACACTTTTCGATCCCGAAACGCTTGCTTGACGCGTCGATCCTCAAGCGAATGAAAGCTGATGATCACTGCACGTCCGCCCGATTTCAGGCAACTCGGCAACACGGCCAGGAGTCGGTCGAGCGCGCCCAGCTCATCGTTGACGGCAATTCTGAGGGCCTGAAAAACGCGCGTGGCCGGGTCGATCTGCCGGCCTCGAGGCCGGGGCATACTACGCCGGATCAACTCGGCTAACTCCTCTGTCGTTTCCAAGGGCGCACTCCGTCGCGTCTCGACGATGCGTCGCGCGATTCGCCGGCTGAATCGCTCTTCGCCGTATTTCCAAAAAAGATCGGCCAGGTCTCGCTCGCTCAAGCGCTGAAGCAAGCTGGCGGCCGGTTCGCCCTCCGTCGGATTCAACCTCATGTCCAAAGGCCCATTTTGTTGAAAGCTGAAGCCTCGTTCCGCGTCATCGAGTTGATCCGAGCACACGCCCAAATCGGCCAGTACGCCGTCCACAGCCGATATTCCTTGATGATCGAGGACGTCTCGCAGTTGATCGAAATTCGACTGCATCAAGGTGACCGGCATCTGGGCCAAGCCCGCTTGAGCCAGATTCAGCATGGCCGGGTCCTGATCCAGTCCAATCAATCGGCCTGTCGTTCCCAGGTGTTGGGCGATCAAGCGAGCATGTCCGCCGCCGCCGACCGTGGCGTCTACGACGATCTGTCCCGGCTTCGGCGCCAAAGAAGCCAGCACCTCGGCCGGCAATACCGGGACATGACGTGACCCGGCTTCCATCGATCGCCCTTCGATTAGGCCCGGCTTTTGGCCGGCGTTTGAACCGTGTGAAACTCAACATTCAGCAAACATCAACTGGATATGAGAAGAATTGAGGTGCTCTTCTCCGTCCTCAAAAACTTCTCGATCTTCTCCGAAATCGCTTGCGGCTTAGCGCGAAAGCCACAAGCGATCGTTCGGTTTCTTGAAAAAGGGGCGGTCGGCCAACCCAATCTGATTTTCGTAATCAGGAGGTCCCTCGGCGGATAGGCATCTGCTCATGCCGACCACCAACGACCGCCCCTAGTTGTTTCCTCTTTTGAGCTTGAGGTAAGCCAGACAAGAGTGTCTGGCCCACCATTTCTTAACCACTCACCAAACTACGACTCACCACTCACTTACTCACCAACCTCACTTCCGAAACGCTCCCTCAGCCACGGCATCGAATCGAGGAGCGTTTTGCCTCATGTATTGTTGCCAGCGCTCGGCGTCCCAAAGCTCGAGATGATCTTGGACGCCGATCAAAACCACTTCATGCTTGAGGCCGGCAAAGTCGAGCAATCGATCGGGAATCAAAATTCGGCCATTGGTGTCCAGGTCAACGGTTTCGATCTGGGCGAAAAAGAGGCGGCGAAAGACGCGGGCTTCGGCATCCGTCGCGGGCGATTGATCGAGTTTTTCCGCCAAGCGTTGCAAAGCGGGTTGTGAATAGAGCCACAAACTCTGGTCCGGCCCCGGCGTCACGGAGACCGATTCCGGGTTCTCCAGCTGCTCGCGAACGCGCTTGGGCAACCCCAGCCGCTTCTTGTCGTCCAAAGTTCGAGAAAAGGTGCCGGTGAGGAGCATGGCCCAAATCCGGTGCCACTGGCATCTGGTCCGCCAGAGCATCCATTGCGTCGGCGGGTCGGCCGTCCTTCAGCTTTCACCGACACCTTATAGGTGATACAACTGGGCTGGGTTCCCACCCTTTCCCACTTTTACCCACAGACCACCACAACTATACCCACCCACTTTCGGGAATCAAGACTGAAAGCGAAAAGTCGTAGATTTTTTCTAAAGTTGTGGAGATGATTTGCCGACACGCCGCCCGCTTCGTCAAATCTGGAAAAGACTTATGGAAGAAGCTCTAAGCATAAGTTTGGGAAAGATTTTTCTGATTTTGGTGACAAATAAGGTCGGCCAAGAACAGCTGCGGGCCATTGACCCCTTTACGCCAATTGTTTTGGCGGGCGGGGAGGGTTGGCTGAATTTGAAAAGCCGTGAGAGTTATTCATTTTCAGGCTCCCATAAGCCTTTGGCCTTAATCTCCTCGGCGAGTTTTGCAGGCGGCGTACCGGCCGAGAATCGCCAGCTTCTTTTGATCTCGATGGGCGACCGGCCAAAGGCTTTCATAAATCCGGGGCCGCCTCCGCTGGAGCTACTGGAGCCGGAGTGATTGAAAAAGACGCTCGAATCCCGCTCTCTTTTCCTCACGCGAATCGGCAGCAAGTAATGGCGCGGCGGGTCATTAAGGCGCGCCCAATTAATGACAATAACGAACACCTCATCCAACTCGCCGTTTGCTCGGCGAATCAATAATCGATTGCCGAAGCTGCCCACCGTTATGCCCGCTACGCCGGAACTCCCGCCGCTTAATTGTTGTGAGTCCAAGAGTTCGGAGCCTGCCGGATCAATTACCTGTTCATTCGTTAGCCCACGCGCAGGGTCGGCCAATTCCACCACCATCGGCTCGTGCTTTTCGTCGCCGAAGAGTTCTCCCCAGGTAAATGAGACTTGCGTGGTCCCCATCAGCTTTTCGCCCACGTAGATTCTCGTGTCCGGATCGGCCTCGATAGTGATGCCGCCGCCGATTTCCGGAATCCGCTTCATGCCGACGTAGGTGAAGACTCCCAATCCCAGCACCAGAAGACAGAAAACGAGTGCCGCAGCGATCCAGATGGTTTTCCTCATGAACCACGGCTTGGCCACGTCTGGATCATCGCCGGCATGATAGGACATGAAGATGTTTTCCTTTCAAAGGGAAGGAGCCGGCCGCTAAGACGCATGCCCACAACTGAATCCCGAGCTCCGACCTGGCTACATCCAGGGCCTCGCGAAACCACTCACGTGTGCGCTCGCGAGAAAGAAAGGGAAAACGATGATAACAGGAAAACGTCGATTCTCTGGGTTCGCCGGATTCATTGAACCGTTTCGGGCGCTTCTTGAAGTGTGGTCGACCGGTTTGAGCGTCTATCATTCGCATGGGAACAAAGGTAGTGCGGTAATGATGGCATTGCAAGAACATAGTAGTCAGGGTAGCTTCACACGCCCTTCGAAGACTCAGGGCGTGCCACCCATTCTTGGACAGGTTCTTGGCCGTTTCTA
>Ga0207070_1112_pt1 | contig 19655 bp, 17 predicted proteins | sample Alteio_BWMinHeat_92_FD_153591 | JGI IMG/M metagenome (GOLD analysis project Ga0207070, IMG submission 153591) | Enriched cells from forest soil in Barre Woods Harvard Forest LTER site, Petersham, Massachusetts, United States -... | ecosystem: Environmental > Terrestrial > Soil > Temperate forest >...
GTTGACGGTCGCCACGGGCAATCCATTCGATGTTTATTCTCTCGATGAATTGCAGACACTGACGGGTTTGCAAGTGCGGCCGGTGTTAGCCAGTTCTCGGGAAATTTCCCGACTCATCAAGACGCATTTCGGGGTCGGCGGCGAGACCGTGACCGCCATGGTCCGCGAGCGCGAAGGCGACGGCGTCGAGCTGCTTCAGGAGACCGAAGCCGACGACAGCGAGCTCGCCAAGATGGCCCAAGAGGCCTCGGTGGTCAAGCTCGTCAATGAAGTGCTTGTCGAAGCGGCCAATGAACGGGCCAGCGACGTTCATATAGAGCCGGGCGAAAACTGCTTGCACATTCGTTATCGCATCGATGGCATGCTGAAGACGCAAGTGCTGCCTCCGGAGATCAACCGCTTTCAGGCCGCCATCATCAGCCGGCTCAAGATTATGTCCCGGCTCAACATCGCCGAAAAGCGCTTGCCTCAGGACGGCCGGATCAAGATGCGCGTTCACAACCGCGAGATTGATGTCCGCGTTTCCATCATTCCCATGATTCATGGAGAGGGCATCGTTCTCCGCCTCTTGGACAAGAGCCGGATGGTTTTCAACCTGGCCAACGTCGGCATGTTGCCCGACACTTATAGCACGTTTCGGCAAATGGTCGATCGGCCGCACGGCATAGTTCTCGTCACCGGACCCACCGGCTCCGGCAAGACCACGACTCTCTACAGCGCCTTGAACGAAATCAAAGACGAAACGCTAAAGATCATCACGGTCGAAGACCCCGTCGAGTATCACAACGAGGGAATCAGTCAGATTCAGGTGCACAGCAAGATCGGCCTGACCTTCGCGGCCTCGCTACGGAGCATTTTGCGGCACGACCCTGATGTCATTCTCATCGGCGAAATGCGCGACCTGGAAACGGCGGAGAGCGCCATTCAAGCCGCCCTCACCGGCCACTTGGTCTTCAGCACGCTTCATACCAACGACGCTCCGAGCGCCTTCACACGGCTCATTGACATGGGCGTGGAGCCGTTCCTGGTTTCGAGCACCGTGGAAGGGGTCATGGCTCAGCGTCTTGTGCGCAGCATTTGCCCGGAGTGCAAAGTCGAATATGAGCCGACGCCGCATGACATACCCGCCGACTTCCCGCCGGCGCCAAATGGAAAACACGTGCTTTGGAAAGGCGCGGGCTGCCGCAAGTGTCATCAGTCCGGCTATCGTGGCCGCAGCGGCATCTTCGAACTGATGGTCACCGCCGATTCGATCCGGGATCTGTGCGTGCAAAGACTGAGCGCCTCCGCGATTCGCAACCAGGCTTTGAAAGAAGGCATGATCACGCTCCGCCGGGACGGATGGCGAAAGGTGCTCAAAGGAGATACCACGATCGAGGAAGTGGCGCGGGTGACGAAGGGCGATATCATCGCCGAGCAGCGAGGAGAGTAGGGAAAACAACAAAGTACCAAGTTCCAAATTTCAAATTTCAAAGGCGATCTACGCGCGGTTTTTGGAGTCTTGACTATTGGAATTTGGATTTTGGAATTTGGGATTTCTCATGGGGTGAGTTGTGGCGGAGTTTACGTTTGAAGCCATTGGGAGAACCGGCCAGCGCACTCAGGGCACGCTAACGGCCGGGAGCGAGCATGAAGTCATGACCATGCTCGACGGGCGCGGTCTGCTTCCGGTGCGAATCCAAGCTGCCCGTGCCACCACGTCGCATCATGCTTGGGGCCGCCGCGTCCGCAGTAAATACCTGGCCGGCTTTTATTCGCAGTTGTCGGACTTACTCCGCTCCGGCGTCCCGCTCTTGCGCAGCCTCGATATCCTGGAGCGGCACAGTACCCAGGCGGCCTTGTCGGGAGTGCTCCGCGAGGTGCGCGCCCAAGTGGCTCAGGGAACCAGCTTGGCCGACGCCATGGCCCAGCACCCCCGCGCGTTTAACGAGCTGTCCGTCAGTATGGTGCGGGCCGGACAAGAAGGCGGGTTCTTGGAAGACGTCCTCCGCCGCATCGCGGATTTCACCGAACATCAGGAGGACCTTAAGGCGAAGGTCGTCGGCGCCTTGGCTTATCCGGTGTTCTTGGCGGTCACCGGATTTATCGTCATGAATATCTTGATTCTGTTCTTCGTGCCGCGCTTCGAGCCAATTTTCAAGAAGCTGGAAGAAAAGGGCGAGCTGCCGACCCTCACCACGATGCTCATGGGCACAAGCCATTTTCTCATGGGTTGGGGCGGCCTGGTGGTCTTGGTCAGTTTCGTATCAGCCATATGGGGTTTTTGGTGGTGGGCCGGAACTTCGGATGGACGCTTGCGAGTCGATGGCTGGCGCCTGCGCTTACCCGGCGCGGGCAACATCTATATGAGCTTTGCCCTGGCCCGATTCACGCGGGTTCTAGGCACCTTGCTGCACAACGGCATTCCGATTCTTCAGGCCTTGAGGATTGCCAAGGATTCCACCGGCAATCGCGTCCTGACCTTGGCCATTGAGGAAGCGGCCGAAAACGTGACCACCGGAAAGTCCCTGGCCGAGCCGCTGACCGCGTGCAAACACTTTCCCCGCGACGTGGTGGAAATGGTGGCGGTCGGCGAGGAGAGCAACAACCTGGAAAAGGTGCTGATGGACATCGCCACCGGCTTGGACAAGCGGACCGAACGTCGCTTGGAGTTGTTCGTCCGGCTGCTGGAGCCGGTCATGCTTTTGGTGATGGCGGCGATAACCTTACTGGTGGTGGCCGGGCTACTTTTGCCTGTTTTCAAGATGAGCAGCGCGCTTAAGTAAAGGGTCGGGTTCCATCTTTATAGATATAGGATATAATGAGGGTCGATTGAGTCGCCGGGCTTTCCCGGCGCGCAAGACCCGCCGGTTTTTGACTTTCGAATCATTCCCCATAAACGATTCACCCCAGCAAGAGGAGACAGTGCCATGATCGTTCGCAGCACTCGCGCAGTGGTCCGAAGTACGGCTCGGGCCGGTTTCACCTTGATGGAAGTTATGGTCGTGGTCGCCATTCTCGTCGTATTGGCGGGAACCGGCGGCGTCATTTACATGAACGTCTTGGAAGGGGCCAAGGAAGACGTGGCCCGTACCCAGGTAAAGTCGCTGTCCGAGACGGCGGATATTTACCGTCTGAATAATGGCGACTATCCACCTAGCTTGGCCATCTTGACCCAACCCCAGCCCAACGGCAAGGGCGCCACATTGGAGCCGAGTGCTCTGATCGATCCGTGGGGCCGAGAATACTCCTACCAGTATCCCGGCCAGCATCATCAGGGCACGACCAAGCCCGACATTTGGTCCGCCGGCAAAGATGGCAACACCATGATCGGGAACTGGTCCACGACCGGCATCAGGTAGTTGAAAGACTCGTTTAGCCGCGACGCGCGGCGGAGCGCGCCACGCGGCATAGGGAGTACCAGACTCGTGCACTCGCCTCGTCCAGGCTACACGCTATTTGAACTGACGCTCGTCGTGGTGCTGCTCGTGATATTGGCCGCCATCGCGTATCCGTCTCTCGACAGCTTGATGGGAACGTTCCGGATGAACGCGGCGGCGGACATGATCCGGGCCAACTGGGCCGACGCCCGAGCGTCCGCCATGAACGAGGGCCGGGCTTACCGATTTGCCGTTGTAAGCGGCAAGGGTAACTTCCGCGTGGCTCCGGATGTTCCGGACTATTGGAACGGCAACGATCCGCCCCCGGCCGATCAGAACAATCCGCCATTGGTCGTGGACGATGCTCTTCCTCGTGGGGTGCGCTTTGCCACGCCGGATACTTATCAGACCACGGGACTGGATCATTCCGGGGATTCGGCTCTGCCGGCCGGGACGGTGGACCCAAACTCATGGACGACCATTGTGACGTTCCTGCCCGACGGCACGACGAAAGAAGACGTGGAAATCGTATTCACGGGCAACGGCACGCGACCGCTCGATATCAAGCTCCGTGCCTTAACCGGGGCGGTTACCGTGCGGCCGTTGCAGACACCGTAACTGAGCGGGAGAGGTGCCCCGCGATAGCTGAGCGGGGGGCGTAAGCCCCCTGAGTCAGAGTACAGTTGCCGGCGTGATACCTGCTCAGGGGGCTAACGCCCCCCGCTCAGAAAATGAATGAGTTTTCATGATTATTCAAACTCGGGCCGATTTTGATTTAGCAAAATGTCGCGGAAACCGCCCTGGTCTCTCGCTGCTCGAAGTCTTGACCGCCTTGGCGATTTTCTTGGTATCTCTGATCGCGCTTGGCCAGTTGCTCACGATCTCCGGCGAGCGGGCCTTCGAGGTTCAACAGCAAAGCCATGCCGCCCAATTGTGCCAATCGAAATTGGCCGAGGTCGTAGCCGGCGCCGTTTCGTTGAGCTCCACGAGTGCTTCCTTTGACGAAGATCCGGATTGGCAATGGAACTTGGACGCGGAGCAGGACTCCTCCATCACTGGCTTATGGCGTGTCCAAGTGATGGTGTCGCGTGATCTTCCCGACGGCAGCCATTATGAAAGCACGATCAATCAGATGATCTTGGATCCATCCTTACGCGGCAGCACGTCCGACAGCTTGCCTTCACCAATTGTCGGTAGCAATCCCTCGACTGGAAGCGGCGGGGGATCGTCGGGATCAGGAAGCGGCTCCGGCGGCGGGCAAGGCGCTATGGCCGGCGCTGGCGGCGGGGGCATGGCAGCCGGAGGCGCGGGCGCAGCCCCCAGAGCCGCTGCACCCAAAGCGGCAACTCCTACCGCGACTACTCCCAAGGCGAACACACCGACCGCGCCTCCTAAGAGCAGTGGTTCCAACAATAAGAAATCGGGAGGCTAAATATGGTGATGAAAAGGTCTCCCTTGCTTTGCAAGCAAAGCACTAACGCAGGACGAAAGGCTTTCACCTTATTGGAGGTCCTCCTGTCCGCGGCTATTGGGGTCCTTCTGATGGCGGCGCTCTATGTGGCCATGAATGTGCAACTGGATCATGCGCAGGCCGGCCGAGATGCCGTGGAACAAAGCCTTCTTGTTCGCGCCCTGTTTCGGCGAATCAGCAATGACGTGACCCCAAGCCTGGCCGCAGCTCCGGCTAATTTCTCCTCCGGCGGCAGGTCCTCTGGCGGCGGTGCAGCCGGCGGGGGATCTTCCGCCACGACTCCATCCGGAGCTACGACCGCAACAACTACCGGCGCCGGAACCGCGGGCGGCTCGAACGCCTCGTCCAATCCATCAAGCTCAACGACTTCTACCTCCGTGCCCGCCCTCAATCTCCAAGGAGATTCGGAGCGACTGATCCTTTGGGTGAGTCGCATTTCCTCGGACCTCAGTCCACTCTTGACCAACCAGCCCGTTGCCAGCGATTTGCGCCGTGTCATCTATTGGATGGCGAGTACCGGAGGATTAGCCCGACAAGAAATCAAACTGGCGACCAGCGATGACGCCCTGGTGACCGTCCCTCCCAATATTCCCGATGAAGCAAACCTGGTGATCGCCGAAGAAGTTCAGAGCGTGACCTTTCGCTATTTCGACGGCACGGCTTGGCAAGACAGTTGGGACGGAACGCAATCCAGCTCGACCTCAGGATCGCCGATGGGCCCGCCCCTGGCGGTCGAGATTACTTTGGTGATTGCCACGCCGAGCTCGCAATCACAAATTGGAGACACCGCGAATGTGAAGACTTATCGCCATGTGGTGGCGATACCCACGGCTAACGGAGCAAGCTCCGCACCCAGCAGCACGACACAGCAGTAAACCATGCGTTGCACCAAGAAAAAATCCGTTTCCCAAAAGCGCAAGGCGGTCATCCTCCTGGCCGTGCTGGTGGTGGTCGTGTTGCTGACCTTGGCCGCGTACCAGTATAGCGAGCTGGTCACGGCCGAGTACCGGGCCGCCGACAGCTACGCCCGCTCCAGCCAGGCGCGGGCTTTCGCGGCTTCCGGCGTTCATTATGTGGCCGCCATTGTGGGGAACTCCACGAACTTCACCAACCTAGTGAACGGCAATTCTTCGGACAACACCGCGCTTTTTCAAGGCGTGATTGTCGCCCCTTCCGATCAGCCTCGGTTTCAAGGGCGTTTTAGCATCGTCTCGCCTTTGGGTCCGGACGATGCGGGCAGCACCAGCAATCCTTTTCACTTCGGGCTCACCGACGAGAGCGGCAAAATCAACATCAATGCCCTGATGAAAATAGACAACACCGGCCAGAAAGCACAAGCTGTGCTCATGGGTTTGCCAGGCATGACCGAGGAAATCGCCAATAGTATTCTCGATTGGATCACTTCAGGCGACACGCCAAGGCCCGGCGGCGCCAAAAACGATTACTACTCGGGCTTGAGCCCTCCTTACCGCTGCAAGAACGGACCCATCGATACTCCGGAAGAATTGCTTCTAGTTAAAGGAATCACGCCCCCCCTTTTTTTGGGCAACGATCTCAATCGCAATGGCATTCTGGACCCGGGCGAGGACGACGGGTCGGGCGTGGTCAATCTGGGATGGGCCGCATATTTGACTTGTTATAGTCGCGAGTTAAACCTGGCGAACGACGGAACACCCCGAATTTACATCAATGATAGCGATCTCAATTCCTTGTACACGAATTTGGAAACGCCCCTGGGGCCGGATATGGCCAATTACGTGATCATGGCTCGGCTCTACGGACTCACGCAAATGCAACAAGGGGCCAAGCGAGCCGCCACACTCTCCGGAGCGTCCCGGTCCCAAGGGATGGCTCAAGCCACCCAGGACCGGAATTCCGGACAGCGCCGACCACAGCCGATCAGTTCCTTGTACGACCTGATCAATAGCACGGTCACCATTCCAGCCAGTAGTCCCCAGGATCAACCCGTCGTTTATCCCAGTCCGCTGCAAGACGCCGGCACGCTCAAGCAGTTGTTGCCCATTCTGCTGGATAAGACGACACGGGTGAACAGTCCCGAGTTGCCTGCCCGAATTAATGTGAACACCGCGCCCCGAGCGGTCCTGTCCGCGTTACTGCCCACCTTCAATCTCACCGACACCGACGTGCAGACAATCTTCGATCATCGCCCCACTCCAAATTCGGCCGATGCGAACGATCCGATTTTTCAAACGCCCGCTTGGCTGATCACTGAAGCAAATTTTTCTCCGACGAATATGAGCGCACTCGATCAGTATGTCACGGCCCGTTCGCTCGTTTATCGCATTCAATCCATCGGGTATTTTGACGGCGGCGGGCCCACGGCTCGTATCGAGGCGGTCATCGACGGCAACAATCAACGTCCGCGGATCGTGTCCTGGCGAGATCTAACCGAGTTAGGCAAAGGGTTTGACATTGGCGGTCCCTAAAGAGCAGGAGAAGGGTCTTGGCAAAGTTTCTGGCACTTGATTTTGACTCCGAGCAATGGACGGTGGTGAGCGCATCGGCGAATTCCGGCCGCGTTCAGATTCACCGCGCCCTGGCCTGGGAAGAGAAGCAGACCTTGACCCTCGCGACCGCCAAGGCATTGGGGCAAAGCCTGCGCGATCATTTGAAGGCGGAGCGAATCGGATCGGCGCCGGTGCTGGCTTGCGTGCCTCGGGATCGGTTAATCCTCAAGGAAATTAGCTATCCGCCCGTGCCGGCGGCGGACGAGCCCGCGGTGGTTCGGTTTCAGGTGCTGCGGGACATGACCACGGCTCCGGAGGCCGCCGTCATCGATTACCTGCCCGGGCCGGACCCGCATGTCGGCGGAGAGCGACGCACGCTGGTGGTCGTTATTCCAAAAGATCTTCTGGCCGCTTACCAAGAAATGTTCACCGCCGCGGGCGTGAAGCTAGCCGCGCTCCTGCCTCGCCCCTTTGCGACGGCCTTCTGTCTGGCTCAGCAGATGAGTCGTGAAAATGGAAGCCCGGCTTCACCGGCCGGCGCCTTGGCCATCATGAGCCTGGGAGATCGCTGGGCAGAGTTCTGTGTGGTGAAAGACGGCCATCTGGTCTTGGCCAGGAGCATGAGCACGCCGGCGGCCGGAGAAGAATCGGCCGTAGTGGGTGAAATACGAAGAAATCTCGCGGTTTACGCCGGCCAGGCCGTTACTTCCCCGGTTCAAGCACTTTACGTCGCGGAAAGCGGCCGGCATGCCACGCTCGCCGATCGTCTCAAGACGACCTTGGCCATTCCGGTTTATCGGCTCGATCCGTTCGCGGGACTGGCCGATCCTGAATTGCCGACACACGGCCGAGGTGCTTTCGCGGGCGCGGTGGGCGCTCTGTACGCTCGGACTCAGTTCCGAAAGCTGCCGATTAATTTTGTCCATCCCAAGGAGGCGAAGCCGCCTCGCGATCCGAATAAGTGGCGAGCGGTGGCCGCCGCCTGCGCCGTCCTGGTCTTGGCGGTGGCCACGACCGTTTATGCCATGATTACCCTGGCCGCGCGCGATCGGGAGTTAAAGGAGCTCAACATCGTCAAAGTCGGACTGGAAGGCCAGCTTCAGCAGATGGAAAAGGAAGACGCCAACCGCCTCGCCGTTCAGGAGTGGATGGATAATCGGATTATCTGGCTCGATGAGTTGTACGACCTGACGGAACGCTTCCCGGAAAACAATGTGGCCCGGTTGACGAAATTATCCGGTGACCCGCTCACCCATACCGCCAAGGACAAGCAACACATCGGCCGAATCAGTCTGGAAGGAGTCACGACTGAAACTCCCAAGGAATTGGAGAGTTTCTTTAAACATCTGACAGCCGATGGGTACTATGGCGTGGAACCACTCAATCTCAATCGGAACATGCTTCGCATCGAGCCGTGGCGCTTCCGCAGCCAATTCAAAACAAGCATGAGCGTTGCTAATCGTGAGCCGAAGAAATACCAGCTTCGTCTATCCGCGGAGCCGCCGGCGCGAAAACGCGACGTTCAACAAAATGCCGGCCAGGATCCAGCGTTTGGCGGCTTCGGAGGAGATCAGCCATGACCGTTCGCGAACGCTTCCTGGCCATGGGAGTTCTCGGCTTCGTTACGCTCGCCGGAGCGGGGCTGATGGTCTCGCAGTTCATCGTGTCGCCGCTCAGGGAGCGTGGCCGAAGCATCGACAAACTCAAGAGCGACATCGCCGAGAAGCGGGATCGGATTGCTACGGTTTTGGCCGAAAGGCCCAAACTGGAGCTGTGGCGGAAACTGAGCTTGCCCGCGGACATCGGCCTGGCTCGATTGGAATACGAAAAATTTCTCCGAGAGATGTTCCGGCAAAGCGGCTTTGAGGCAAGCACCTTCAGTGTGACTCCCAGGCCTTTAGAGACCCGCGCGGGGCTCTTGACTACTCCCGGAAAGAAGGATCCGACCTTTACATCGATGACGTTCGCCGTGCAAGCCACCGGTGAGCTGGCCGATTTGGTGGATTTCATGGAGCGGTTTTACCGCACTCCCTTGCTGCACCAGATCAAGAGCCTGAACATCACCAGACCGTTAACCCCATCAGCTAATGTCGCGGCTGCGCCCGGCCCCCGCCTTCCCCAGCAACCGAAGAGAGATTTAGACATCACCATGAATATTGAGGCTCTTGTCCTCCGCGAAGCGGATAGCCGAAATCAATTGTTGCCGGGCGTGGATCGTCAACTGGCGGGTGTGGATTTGGTGACCACCCTTTGCAATGGCCCGGCTGCTTTGGCGCTCGTGCCCTGGTCGGTTAGTCCGACCGGACCTTTGGGACCGGGCGTGTTAGCGGCGTCAGCGAGAGAATATCCTTCCATCGCCGGGAAAGACATCTTCTATGGTCCTCCGGCCGCCGAGCAAGTCGTGGAAAAGGTGGATGCCACCGAGCACGTGTATCTCACCGACATCAGCTTCAACGGCCGCTGGGAGGCATTTTTGTATGATCGTTACAACAACTCCAAGACTCGCCTCCGGGCCACCGCGGGTTTTGATTCTTTCCGCATTCGCGACTCCAAGGGTGAAACCCTGGTACAGGGCAAGATTGTCCGGATCGACGATCGGGATTTATATTTCCGATCCGGCGATCGCTATTACGCTATGCACGTCGGACAAAACTTGGAAGAAGCCCTCAAACATCCTCTCGGGGCCAGCGAGCTGAAAGAGCTGGGACTCAACGAAAACAAGTTAGAAACGAGAAAATAGCAGTCAGAATTGATGCAGTAGTAACCGGCTTGTCTCTTCTCTGTGTTCTCTGTGACTCTTGTGGTTAGCTCCTTTCTTTTGTTTCTTTCTTCCACCTCCGGCCGGCGGCCCGGCCGAGCGCGGTGCTTCCAAAACGATCCTGAATCTTATCAGTGACTGCATCCAGCTTTTCTTGCTTCTCTCGACCGCCTTCGTCAAACAGAGATCGGCTGTCCCCCCGGGACTCGCTTCTTGATTCTAGACCGCTCACGCCCACGCCCAGTAAGCGAACCGGACCACGCCTTGCCGGAAGTCGGCTGGTTAGTAGCTTGGCGGCAGCTTGCCAAATCTCCTGCGTGATGTTCGTCGGCTCACGGAGAGTTTGAGAGCGTGTAATCGTGCTAAAGTCCTGAAACCGAATCTTGAGCTGCACGGTTCGGCCCACGAGGTGATGACGCCGGAGCCGGCGAGCCACCTGTTCCGTCTGCTCCATGAGCCATTCTCGCAAGACTTCCAATTGGCCAATATCCTCGGCAAAGGTCGTTTCATGGGAAATCGACTTGGCTTCGCGATCGGGAATAACCCGGCGATCGTCGATGCCATTGGCCAACTGCCAAAAGTGCCGGCCCGATTTGCCGAAGTGGCTTTCGAGAATCGTTACGGGCAATTGCCTTAGCTGACCGATGGTCGTGATGCCGAGCTTTTGGAATGCTTTATCGGAAACTTTGCCGATACCCCACAGTCGGCCGACCGGCAGCGGATCCAGAAAATCATGAATTCGTTGGGGATCGACGACCACGAACCCGTCAGGTTTTTTCAAATCGCTGGCCATTTTGGCCAGAAACTTGTTCGGGGCGACTCCGACCGAAGCCACGAGACGAACGCAACGCCGAATTTCTTCCTTGATCTTTTTTCCGATTTGAGGCGCCGGCCCAAACAATCCTTCGCAGCCGCTCACGTCCAAGAACGCTTCATCAAGCGAAAGCGGCTCTACCAAGGGGGTAAATCGGTCGAGAATCTCGCGAATCTCTCGCGATATTTGGGCGTAATGCTCCATCCGAAGCGGCAGAAAAACTCCCTGAGGACAAAGCCGAACGGCCGTGATGGCCGGCATGGCGCTATGGATTCCGTACTGCCGAGCAACGTAATTGGCGGCGCACACCACGCCGCGTCCTTCCGCCGTTCCTCCCACGATCACCGGTTTGCCGACAAGATCGGGATTGTCCCGCTCTTCGACGGATGCATAGAACGCGTCCATGTCGACGTGAAGGATCATGGGAAGGCATAGCGGCTAGTCGCTAGTGGCTATTCTCGAAGCAGGGAATCCGAGACCACAGAGGCACGGAGAACACAGAGAGCTGTGTCCTCGGTGCCTTTATGGTTAGAAAATTCGTGCTTTAAATCTCGGATTTCATTTTTCACGCGTCATAGTACTCGCGCCAGTCGTGGCCTTTCTTTTGGCCAGGCTCAGGGACGGGGTATTTCTCGTTGGATAGCGCTTTCAGCGGCGCGGGCGAATCCATCGTTAGCTTGTCCGCTTCGGGCGCGAATTCATGTTGGCAATTGAGCATTTGGTCGCGGGTGATGACCTGGCCGGTATGAGCGGACATGCGCCCCAGAGCCGTCACCAGACTCGCTTCGACGCCGCGCTCAACTTCGCTATAGGGCTTGTTGTTGCGAATGGCGTCGGTGAAATGTTCCCATTCCAGTTGATAGAGATCGGGCTCCGGCTTATCGAAAGTCCAAATCTTATCGGCTTTCTTGTTGGTAATGTTTTGACCCTTGTAAATGCAAGCGTGCGTCGGAAAATGGCCGGACGCCGAAACCGTGGCTGCATGCTTGGATCCATGAGCGTAACTAGCGAATTGCTGAGCGCAGCCGGGCATGGTACGGCCCTCCAGCAACAGCTTGGCCCCGTCGGCAAAAGTGTATTCGACCGAGTAGACGTCGAAATTCTGGTCGACGTTCTCACCGCGATAATGCCGGCCGCCGATGGCTCGGGCATTGATCGGCCAAGCGTCTTTCATCCAGCAACATTCGTCGATATTGTGAATGAGAAAGTCGCTGTAACATCCGCCGCTGGCCCAGAGAAATGAATGAAAGCGCCGGATCTGATAGAGCAGCTCGGACATTTCACCATATTTGTGAGTGGCATTGCTGACGGATGCTTCGGACGCCGTCGGACCGGTCATGCGATAGGCTCGTAGGAGCAGAATATCGCCTAGCTGGCCGTCCTTGATGCGCTGAAACAGCTCCCCGCGAGCGGGACAGTGCCGGCACATAAGGCCGACGGCGACTTTCATGTTTTTCTTCTTCGCTTCTTCCCCCAGTTGAAACATTCGTCGGGCGCTGGGCCCGTCGACGGCAACTGGCTTTTCCATGAAAACATTGACGCCCTTGTCGATGGCATAGGTGAATTGCACCCAACGAAACGCCGGCGGCGTCGTAAGCACGGCCACGTCGCCCGGCTTCAGGCAATCGATCGCCTTTTTGTATGCATCGAAACCGATAAACTTGCGGTCGTCGGAGACTTCCACCTTGTCGGCATGTTCGCGTTTCAACTCGTTGAAGCTCGACTCCAGCCGTTGCGGGAATACATCCGCCATGGCTACGAGTTTCGTTGGCCCGGTCTTGACCGACATGGAATTACCGGCCGCGCCGGTCCCGCGGCCGCCGCAGCCGATCAAGGCCACCGATATCGTATCGCCTCCGGCGGCGTGGACTTGCGGTATCATCATGCCGGCAAAAGCGGACGCGGCCGCGATCTTGCCGGAGGTCTTCAGTAATTCACGGCGCGACATGCCGCTATCATGGAACGTGCTCACGGAATCTTCTCCTTTTGATGGGAAGCAATTGGAAATACTGGCTGGCAATATTAGTTTCGTCATTCGCCCTGGAAAGTCAAGTTAGCCACAGAGAGCACAGAGTTCACAGAGAAATGCGAAACTTTCTTTTCTCTGAGACCTCTGTGGACTCTGTGGCTAATTACTTCCATTAGCCAGCCAGCATTTCCACCACTTGGTTCATGCTGACGCGCTCTTCGGGATGGCGATTCAGCATCTGTCGTAGGAGATGCCTAAAGGGTTCCGGGGCCTGACTGGCGAGTTGGTCGCCTTCAATCTGGTCAATCTGGCGCAAAGTTTCCAGGAGACTCCCCTCCTGGACGGCGCGCTTGCCCGTTGTCATCTCATACAAGATGAGTCCCAGCGAGAAAACATCGCTGGGCGGTATGGCGGTCTGGCCGCGAACTTGCTCAGGCGCCATGTAGCTGGGCGTGCCTGACATGCCCTTCGGCTCGCTGAATTTCGGGAGGGTCGTTTGGCTGTCGGACGAGGATTGCCGTTGAGCCAAGCCAAAGTCCATGATTTTAATGACCCCCGACTTAGTCACCATGATATTTCCCGGCTTGAGGTCACCGTGGACGACGCCCTGCCGATGAGCCTCGGCCATGCCGAGAGCGGTCTGGCGAGCATACGAAACCGTCAAAATCGGCGCCAAGGGCCCTTGGTCCAGAAGTCCCTCCAAAGGCTGTCCATCCACATACTCCATGACGATCATTGGGGCCAACTCGCCGGGGTCAACCCCATAGATGATGCAAATGTTCGGATGGTTGAGCCCGGCCGCGGCTCGCGCCTCCGCCAAGACCGCCGGCGCCTGGGCCATGCCGGACGACCCGACCACTTTCAAAGCGACTCGCCGCTCCAGCGTCGAATCCCAAGCGCGAAAGACCGTGCCGAAGGAGCCGGTGCCCAGAATCGCTTCAATCCGATAAGGTCCCAAGAGACTTTCGGGACCGAGAGTTCGGACGGGATCGAGCGTCTGTTGGCCGGGCGTCCATTCGCCGGGGCAAAGTCCCCCTGACTGAAGCGCATCGAGAACTCGCAACACCTCGTCGGATGACCGCCCCACATTGAGGTTGTGAGTCACCTGATATTGGACGACTCCATTGGGATCAATGATGAACAGACCGCGGAGCGCCAGGTGTCGCCGGGGAATATAGACGCCGTAGGCTTGGCACACCTCGCCGCTTTCATCGCTCGCCAACGGAAAGCTCAAGCCTCCTAGCCCGCCTTGTTGGCGCGGCGTCGCGATCCAGCGGTCGTGCGAATCGAGCGAATCCGTGCTGACGGCCAGCACATCGCAATCGCGCTGGGTGAAATCCGCCAGACGACCGCTCACGGCGGTCAGCTCGGTCGGTCATATCATGGAGAAGTCACGCGGATAGAAAATGAGCAGCAGCCAGCGATCGTCATAATCGGCCAGCGTGACTTGCCGGCGCTCGGAGTTCGGAAGGTTCGTACATGGCAGATCGAATTCGGGCGCTCGAGTCCCAACCTGAACGGTCTTCATCGCCACCGCCCTTGTATCCATATCTAATTTATATGGGGACGGCGACGATGAATCGAGAAGAAGATGTGAAGCATAAAATTCGACATTCGAAACACGAAGAACACTAACCACAGAGTCACAGAGGACACAGAGAGAAGAAAGGAGCATTCTCTGTGTTCTCTGTGACTCTGTGGTTAGTCTTTTCTTACGCTGCTTTTCGCTTTGCGGGAGAGTCGAGATTGAGGGTGCTGCGCACCCCGTAACTCGTTTTTCCCTGGCTTTCGAAATAAGTGCGTGAGAGAAGCTCGCCGATCAGCCCCATCGAGATGAACTGAATTCCCACCAGCTCGAGCATGACGCTCAAGAGCAACAGCGGGTTGCCGGTCATGAAAATCCCTCGATGCGCTTTCATCCAAATCGTGATCATCAAGCTGACCACGCCCAGTCCCATGCTGACCAGTCCCGCCAACCCCAAAATATGCATGGGCCGAGTCAGGTAGCTGTGCAAGAACTTGATGGTGATTAAGTCCAACAGGACGCGAAAGGTCCGCGTGAGATTATATTTGGTCTTGCCGGCCTGACGGGGATGGTGACGGACGGGAATTTGCGCCAGCTTCGCCCCGTATTGCTGGGCGAGAACGGGCACAAATCGATGCATTTCGCCGTAAAGCGGCAGCGCTTCCGCGAGGTCGCGGCGCATCGCACGGAGCGTGCATCCCATATCTTTAATATGCACGCCCGTGACTTTTCGGATCAGCCAGTTACCCATAAAGCTGGGAATCTTGCGAATGAAAACATGGTCCTGACGCTTGGCCCGCTGTCCCAAGACGGCGTCATATCCTTCGGCCAGTTTTTCGAGGAGACAGGGGATGTCGGCGGGGTCATTCTGAAGATCGCCGTCCAACGTGACCAGGACATCGCCGGAAGACCAATCGATTCCGGCTTGGAGGGCGGCTGTTTGACCGAAGTTCCGCCGCAGCCGGACCACCTTGACCCGACGGTCCGCGGCCGCCAGCTTTTCCAGGGTTGCAAACGAACCATCCACGCTGCCGTCGTCTACAAAGATCACTTCATAGGAGCAACTCAAAGGCGCTAGGGCCTCGCGCAATTGCTTAGACAGCGGACTCAAATTATCCCGCTCGTCCTTGATTGGAATAATGACGGAAAGATCCATAGTTGGCGCCTTTGTTGATGGTTGCGTTCACGAGCCCCTGTTTACGCGGCCCTTTTCCATTCCGCTTGTATTTCGTCGTGCCCTTTTCCAAGCTTGCCGGTGAGCTGGGGAAACACGTAAAGCAGACCTCCCAAAAGACTGACCACCGTGAAGACGGAAAACCATAGGAGCGCCAAACTCAGAGCCGTCGCGTGACTAATCCCCAGGGGCGCTAAGAACAAAACCGTTCCTCCCTCGCGAACTCCCATGCCATTTAAGCTGATGGGCAAGAGCGTCAGCAGGGTGACCATCGGCACCAGGATCCAATAGTAAGATGCTGGAATCGGCGCGCGGATCGCATGACCCACGAGCCACACCAACGCCACATTGCCGGACTGAATGATCAGGGAGAGTACCATGCTCCCCGCTATCAAGAGAGGCCGATGAAGGTAGTTGACCGCGGGCTCCGTCAGTCGGCGAACTTTATCAAATCGACACGCCAATCCGAGCCACCAAGGCGCCAAAGCCAAACCGGCAACGATTGATCCCACTCCTACCCAAACTCCCGTCGATATCCAGCTCTCAAGATGGAGGGGAGACAAAATGACGCCCACACATGCCAACGCCAGTAGCACCATGAGTCCGCTCAGCCGGTCCACCAGGACCGTCACGAAAGCGCTCGCTTTTCGCCCCGAGCCGCCGTCCAAGTACCATGCTCGAACCACGTCGCCGCCGACCGACGTGGGCAAGAACAAATTGAAAAACATCGCAATGAAATAAAACCGGACGCACTCGAACACCGATTTCTTGAAACCTAGGGGCTTGGTCAAGAGTTGCCAGCGCAGGCCGCTTATTATTTGAAGGATGATGTAAAGCCCCACGGACGCCAGCCAGAATTCCACGCGCCAATGGCGTGTCGCTTCTCGAAGCTGCTGACTATCAGTCCGCAAGACGAGCCAGACCACCAACCCCAGGGTCACGAAGATTCGGAATTTCAGAGTCCATTTCATGGGCTATGACTCACCACATTAATCTCGTATTCCCATGGCTCACATCCCATTTGAAAGAACCAACCTTGCTGTTCATCGATCATGTCCACACGAACTCGATAATGCCCAGGCACATGAATCGCCGGTAAGACAAGCGTGACATCGATGCATTGGCCGGGAGGGACAACCGTATCCAGCAATCCCCCGCGGCCGAAGGTCATGGCATGATCTTCTTCGTCAAAGAGAATGAAGCCCGGGTGAAAGCCGGCATTGGTCCCGGCTCGAAGTTGCCAAGGAGTCACACCGGCATTGTGCATGCGGACTCGGAGCGATCCCAGCTGACCGCAAGCAATGCTTTCAGGAACTTGAAGAGCTTCCACCTGACAGCGGCACTCGCCGGGAAAGTTTTCCGTGGCAATCCACTCCCGGAAACGACCAGGCGAATGCCAGATCTTCTGATCTTTCAACCAATCGGCATAGAGATCGAAAAATCGATCCAAGTAGCGGAGATGGCCCCAAGAAAGATGGCCGAAGCGGAGGGACAGTTGCTCTCGCGCCTCGGGAAATGAAACGCCCGGTTGCAGCAGCATGACAATCGCCGAGGCCAAACCGGTCCGGTCCGCACCATGGCGGCAATGAAGTAAGATGGGATACTCGGTCCGATCCAGAACCTCGACTAACCGTCGGAGTTCCTGGTAGGAAGGCAGCCGATTGGCCGAAAAGCAAATGTCCTCCTGGGCCACATTCAGATGATGGGTCGCTCGAGACTCTTCGAGGTACCAAGGAAGTGAGATGCTGCATCCGCGCAAATTAACCACGGTGCGAATGTGGTGCTCGGCAATGACTTCTTCCAAAGCCTTTCCAGATAGTTGCCCGGATCGATAAACCTTGCCCGGCAAGACGGTGCGAAAATTCCCCGCGAGAAGAATGTAGTAGAGTTGGGCCGCGAGGATAGCGGCCAGGGCGAAGGCCCCGCTATAAGCGAGTGCGACAAGAAGCGATCGCTTCCGTGCTTTTCGTTTGCGGGGGAGTGGCGCGCTTTCCGGCATGGCTCCATCCAACCGGATTCGTGAGTCCCCGGATTTCAATCCGGGCGTGATTCGGCATCATGCCATAAGTCGGCCAACTGGACTAGAGGGACATGCCGAGCATCAGCTCAATTCGCCGACTCTTAGACGCACGAATTTCACTAATGTCAGGCCGGCCGCCTTGAGTAGATCGCCCACGGTCTTGGAATCGTCTTTGACAAAGGGTTGTTCCAGGAGGACGTTGTCCGCGAACCAGGTCTTCATCTTGCCCTCGGCGATTTTTTCCACGAGATTGGCGGGCTTGCCAGTGGCGGCGGCCTGAGATTTGGCAATCTCCTTTTCCTTTTCCAGAGTCTCGGCCGAAATATCTTCTCGCCGGGCCGCGACGGGATTCTTGGCGGTGATATGCATGCAGATGTCGCGCAGAAGCTGCGGATCAGCCTGAGCGCCTTCTACTTGGATCATGACGCCCACGGAATAATCATGGTGAACATAGCTACCCAAGAGTCCGGTCATGCGCACTATCCGCGCGGGGTGCATCTTTTCCCGGATCATGCCCACGACGTCCGCAATTCGGTCGTTTACCGTTCGTTTGGGATCATCCAATAGAGGCTGTTTCAGAAGTTCGTCAATGGAAGCCGGAGCCTTCAAAGCGGTCTGTTTGGCGACATCATTGGCAAGTTTGCCAAAATCCTCTCCCTTGGCGACCGGAGCGCTTTCGCAGCGCATTTCCACCATCGCCCCGACACCCTTGGCAGGATCGATGAAAGCCGCGATTCGTCCCTCGGCGGTCTCACGGCCGACTTTCTTGTCCTGAACGTCCTTGCTTTTCTTGCGCAGAATCTCGACAGCCTTTTCCATGTCGCCGCTAGCTTCGGTAAGAGCGGCTTTGCAATCCATCATGGGCTGGTTCGTCCGGTCGCGTAAAGTTTTGACGGAAATGGCGGAAATACTCATGGGTCCTAGGTCCTTGATCAGTTTTGCTCGAATTCCAATGAAAAGCCAACAAATCCATTGTCACGGGCGAATGAGAATGCTCGGTCGCTCCATGGTGGACTAGCTGGCGTACCTTTATTGATTGGGGGTCTTTTGCTCACTCCAATAAATAAGAGCCACCGCCTGAACGATTGGTTCAGGAGCAATGGAAGAACTAGAAGTTGAAACTAGGTTGCGACGGCGGAAACAGGTTTCGGGCTGGCTTGACCGGCATTCGAGCCGTTCCCCGTGGGAATGGGCCGAGGCTGATGGGGCTTCACGGCGACTCCATGTGGCTCGGGTGGCAGCGATGCCTTGCCCTCCAACACGGCGTCGGCCAGCTTGGCCAGCATCAACTCGATCGAGCGAATACTGTCGTCATTTCCTGGAATCGGCAGATCGACGGTGTCCGGATCGCTGTCCGTGTCAATCAGGGCCACGGTGGTGAGTCCCATGCGCTGCGCTTCTTTGACGGCGATGTCTTCTCGATGCGGATCGACGACGACGAGAGCATCGGGTAGCCGATTCATCTCGCGAATGCCCTGAAGATTGCGAGTGATCTTGGTCAGTTCGCGATTGAGCGTGGCGACCATTTTCTTGCTGTAACCACGGATGGCGGCCCCTTCGGGAGCTTTGCTCAGCTCCAACTTGCCGGACTCATTCAGCATGGAACGCATATACGTGGGCATGTCGACTTTGCCGGGGCTATCATGAGGGGGGAGCCACATGGATTCCAGCTCTTGCAGCCGCCGCAGCCGATCGCGGATGGTTCGATAATTGGTCAAGGTGCCGCCCAGCCAGCGCTCGCTGACATAGGGCATACCGCAGCGGGCGGCCTCTCGTTCGATTGCTTCTTTCGCCTGCCGTTTCGTGCCGACAAAGAGAACCAAGCTGCCGCGGCTGGCGACCTGAGCCAAAAATCGGTAAGCTCGAAGCAAGCCTCGAACCGTTTCACGGAGATCAATGATGTGGATCAGGTTTCGCTTGCCGTAGATGTACGGCCGCATCTTTGGATTCCAGCGGCTGGCACGATGCCCGAAATGGACGCCAGCCTCGATCAAGTCCTTCACCTGCACAATTGCCACGCACTGCCCTCCTGCCTACTGGCGGGTTAAAGATTGCCTCACTTCGCGAAAAAACTCCACCTGAGCCGTTTACCTCCCT
>Ga0207070_1105_pt1 | contig 19503 bp, 12 predicted proteins | sample Alteio_BWMinHeat_92_FD_153591 | JGI IMG/M metagenome (GOLD analysis project Ga0207070, IMG submission 153591) | Enriched cells from forest soil in Barre Woods Harvard Forest LTER site, Petersham, Massachusetts, United States -... | ecosystem: Environmental > Terrestrial > Soil > Temperate forest >...
GCGGAGCCGATCAGGTTGTTTGAAGGGTCATACACCGCCACTGATCCCTGCAAGTTACCGTCCGTGGTCAGGTCCAGTGTGAGCGTCTGGTTCGGGGCCAGGTTAACCATATAGGTGCTCGTCGCCCCGGCGGGGGAGGCAACGACGTCCGTGAAGGAGCCTTGGTAGATCAGGTCACCGGCCGGCGTTACAGGGCCGAAAGTGACAGGCAAGGCCTCCGTGCCGTGGCGGAGGCTGAAATCGACGAAGAAGTTGCCGCCTTCGGCGCCGTTGCCGGTCGGAACGCTCGGCGGCCTCGGCGTGTGCGGCTCGCCGTCCAGGATGTAGCCGACGCGATCCAAAAACCCAGGGGCGAACAGAGTTTCCGTGTAGTTATCCTGGGGCAGGTTACTGTAGTTGATGGTCAGGGTCGTGTCTGCTGCGTTGAAGCTGAACGAATCAGCGCTGTAGTCCGCATTGCGAAAGACACCGTGCAAGTCGAAGCTGGCGGAGCTAACGGACGCCGGGTTGATCGGCTCGTTGAAGCTGACCACGTAGGTCAAGTTCCCCGCGTTGCCGATGTCACCCTCCTCGACCGAGGTGGTGGTGAGATGCGGCGGGACCGTGTTGACAATGATCGTTTCCGAGAAACCGGCCAGTCCGACGCCGTGAATGTTCTTAACCGTGCCGGGGGCGATTTGGAAGGTATAGGGGATGTTCAGGCCGGGGGGCGTAGCCTGCAGGAGCCAGGTCACCTCATGATCGTTGTTTACCTTGTAACCGGTGGCGGCCAGACCGCCGAATGTGACCTTGGCCGTGGAAAGCGACGACAGCAGAATGCTGTCGTTGAAGTCCACAGCAATGGAGGAGAGCGGCTTGTTGTAGGAATTGGCCGGCGGATTTGTGCCGGTGACCGTGAAAGCCGGGAGCGCGCCGCTGGCTCCATAGACGGTGAGCGTGTAGTCGCCCGCGGTCGCGTTGTTGCCGGTGATGCGAACGAAATAGTCGCCCCCGGTCTTGATCGTGAAGTTGATCGTACCGCCGGGTGGGGAGGTCGCCAGGAGATTGCCTTTGGCGTCGTACAGCTGGAGGACCGCGACCAGAGGGTTCACGGGCTGGAACGGCCCCTTGCTCGGGTCCGAGTAAGGGGCGGTGGCGGTAATGAACAGCTTGTCCCCGGCGTCCGTGCTGATGTGGTAATAGTTCGATCCGGCGAGCGAAAAGCCGTCAGCTCCCAATCCGGAGATGAACGTGGCGACGTTCATCGGCAGGTCGCGCGTCTCCTTCAGCGTATCGGCGTTGAAGACGGCGATGTCGTTGGCTCCCGGGCCGTTCGTTTCGGAGACGTATAGCTCGTTGTTGGAGAAGCCCAGGTCCTGCTCGAAAAGCCCCAGGCCATCGGGCGCCGATTTGAGGATGGTTTGCTTGACCGGGTCGATCTCGTACAGCGTGTGGGACTGGGAGACTGCCCAGAGCACGCCGCGGCTGGGGTCGCCGGCCAGGCCCGTAACGCCGAAGTCCACGCCCAGAGAGAATTGACCAAGCAGTTTACCGGTCGCCGGATCGATCTGGTAGATGTTGAAATTGATGTCCGTTCCCCAAAGCGAACCGTTGAGGAAGGCCAGGCCGGTCAGCTGCTGTACGGTCGGCGACGGGAATTGACCGAGCACCGCGCCGCTGATGGGATCAAGCTTGAAGATCGTGTTGCTGCCGAAAATTGCCCCATCGTTAAACCAGAGGTTGGTCCCGTCGAAAGCCATGTTGAACCCAAAGGGGTTGGTCAAGGGCGTCGTCGGGCCGGTGAAGGTGGTCGTGAAGTTTCCGGTTTTCGTGTTGATCGCGTGGATCAGCTGGTTGGCGGCATTCTGCCAATCGACGCCCCACAGGCTCGTTGAAGTGAAACTGCCGAGGACCGACTGGACACCAGTGGAGGTCGGCAGCAGGTTCTGGGCGGTGGCCTGGGAGGTGTTGCTGCCGTTTCCGAAGTCGGCGCCTGTTTCCAGCAGCAGGCTGTACTGGACCCCGTTGCCGGTGACGCGCAGGTAGAACGTGCCCTTCGCGGGGGCGATAAAGGAATTGATGGCCTCCTCGGAGCCGCTGACGGTCTTGCCGAGCGCCAGCACGGTGCCATCGGCGCCTACCAGAGCGAGGTCCGCCGTTGCGCCGCCCAGGTCGTTCAGCACCGCAGTCGCGTTCTGGCCCTTGGCCAGGGAGAACTTGTAGTAGTCAGTCAAGTCGGCGGCCGGCGGCGGGGGGCCTTCGCTGCCGAGCACCCCCAGCCCGAAGGCGCTGCCGGCAATCGGAGTGCTCTTGATCAATGTCCCACCACTGGTGAATTTGTCCAGCGCGTTGAGAAAAGTCGCTACCAGCACGTTGCCCGATGTATCGACCTCCCCGTCAATGGCGGCGTTGAAGTCCTGAATCACCTGGGTCAGAACCCCGGCGCTGTTGAAGCGCAGCACGCCGACATTGGGATCGGCGACCAGGAGGTCGCCGGTCGGCGTAAACGACAAGCCGAACGGAAGGCCCGCTGGGTCGGTGGCAAATGTGGTGAGAGTGCCACTGCCTGGGTCGAGCTTCTGAATGACGCCGCCCGATTCGTTGGAGACAAATACCTGGCCATCGGGGCGGACGGCAGTCCACTCCGGGTTGCTGGGCACGGCGTAGGACTTGATCAAGTTGCCCGAGCCGTCCACATGAATGACGTGGCCGGTGTTGGGCTGCGCCAACCACAACGTGCCATCCGAAGCAACGGAGAAGCCGAAAGGATAGAAGAAGAAGTTGGTGGGAGTATCGTTGGGAAGGTGAATGATGCTTACCACAGCGCCGGTCTGCGTCATTTGCACGATCTCGCCGCCGTCGCCGAAGCCCGGATCGGTGTCCACGCCGACGTAGAGATTGCCGTTGGGCCCGATGTGCATGCTCTGAATCAACCCAGCACTCAGAGCCGGGTTGTTGAGCGTCGCTTCAATGACCCCGGAGCTGCTGACGAGCTGAACACCCACGCCACGTTCGCTCACGAACGAATCGCCGACCGCTGGGCGGAGCGGGATATTGCCGTAGACCGCCGATCGGGCAATCTGGTTGCCCAGGTAAAGCGGCGAGCTGTCGATCTGTTGGGCGTTGGCCAAGCTGTTGTCGTTGCTGCCGCCGATGAACTGCTCATTCTGGAGCTGGGCGTTGACCAGGACCTGGAGGGTAAAGTTGCCGGCCGTGTTAGCGTTGCCCCCGACCGCAACCTGGTAGGTGCCGGAGGCGCCAATGGCAATCGCCTGCAGTGCCGTCAGGGCGCCGGCGGCGAAGCCAGTGGCCGTGCCGAGCACCTTGCCATTGGGGTCCTTGATGGTGAGCGTCGCCTGCAAATTGTTGGCCGGCGTGACCAGAGCCGCCAGAGTTTGCCCGGCGTCGAGGAGGACGCTGAAGTTAATGGTGGAGCCGGAAACGATGGTCTGGCTTGTCGAGCCGCTGAAGACCAGGCCGCCCGCCGCGCCGCTCTCACTCAGGATCGGCACCGGCGGAGGCGGCGGCGGTGGAGGAGGCTTCTTGCTGTTGAGCGCCGTTTTCAGGTCGTCGGACGGAAACAGGAGGTCCGGCATTACGTTTTGGAAGCCAGGAAGTCGGGCCAGTTCCGGATTGAGGCTGTCGAGGTTGCTGTTCGTTCCCGCCGTGACTAGGTACCTCCCGGCGCCAACGTACTTGTCGATGCTGATCGAGGTCATTGCCTTGTCGGTGGGATAAGCCAGCTTGGCCTGCACCAGTTCGCCCTGGGCTCGCCTCAGCAGCTGGTTGGGGTCGGCGGCTGCGGCGCCGGTGAGCCCCGTGACATTAATCTGCACGATAAACTTGTCGGCCACGGCGAAAACTTCTTCGCCCGTCTCCGAGTTAAGACCCACCGGCACCGCGCCCGGCGGGAATTGACCGGGCGGCATGAGGTTATGCGTGATGTCCGGCGAGTAAAAGTTCAGCGCCGACAAGGGGGGGAGCAATCCGGCCTGGGTAATCCCCTGCATCAGCACCTGGTCCAAGGGCACCCATGTGGTCGAGAGCAGTGTTCGATCCTCCAACAGTTCCAGAGTGAATTGACGCGTGCGCTGCTTAGTCTTCTTGATCATGGTGAACCCCTTTGTCCTTGGTTTCAAAAAGAGAAGACATACCCCTTCTCTAAAAGTGGCCAATTAATTCTCAGGCTGTAGTGCGATCACGGAAGGTGCAACTGACAAGGGCAAAGAGACTCCATGTCCTGAGCCTGTTGTTGGGGCGCAAATAGGCGCGTACCTATTGCAGGCGCATCCGTGTTCGTCGGTAGCGCGGTCACCTCCCGAGGTTCCATGGGCAACAGCAAGTCAAATCCGTTCTTGGCGAAGTAAACAAACGAACTTGCCCAAAGGAGTAATTGCCCCGCCCATGGTCTTGGAGACAGGGAAACTCCTGCTTTGAGCCGAAAACTTAACCCAGAAGTCGAGAGCTGCCTGCGGAAGGAAGAACCCGCCTGTCGAGATCTACGAACCGCCGATCACTCCCATGAAAAAGTGAAATCGTTAGAAAGCAGCTTTGGGTTTTGTTTTCCTTCGTTCCTATTTCGGGATGCTTGCCTGTTTCGAAAACGCCTACAAAGATAACTGCGCTGGCAGCGATTCTCGGGACAGAAAAAATGAAGTAATACGACAAAATCTAGATTCCGCCGGTAATTGACGGATGAATTTATGCGCGCTGCTATGCGCTCGTCAACCATAAAATTGGCCCTAGGGCGATTTTGTCCCGAGTTGTACGCAAATAGGGGGTATGAAGAATTGGTGAAGGGTCAGCATTCGTGGGACGGAGCAAAGGAGTCAGCTGAGAGTGGACAGCGGACAGGAGTCAGAGGGCGGAGGTCAGGAGTCAGTGGCTTATTTTCTTGCGGCTCTTATTCGTGTGAAGTTGCGATTCGGAATGGCCCGGGTGTAGGTGAAGGCCAGAAAATTGTCTGGTAGTTTGTCCGGCTCTTTTTCGGCGGGATTTTTTCGGCGGGGGGCCGAAATGCTTCCAGACAAATCGCGCGATGCGGTGGCAGAATTCGGACAGGCGAGCCCGCTGACAATGCATTTCTTGGGCGATGTCCGTGAAGTGCCATCCCGCCGTCAGTCGTTGCATGATACGCCACATCTCGCTGGGCGTATGGTGAGTGCCTTCAAAATCCGTTCCGGCCCACGGGCTGAATTTCTTATGGCAGCAAAAGCAACGGTAGTACGGGGTCCAATTGTGGACGTGGTGCCCATGGATGTGGAGTCCGTCTTGTCGCTCACAGTTCGGGCAGCGCAGGCCTGTCGGATGCAGCAGCGCGACTAGCGCCGTGAAACAGGCTTCTTCATCGGCAAAATTGATATTCGGGAATTCCATGTCCCCCCTCCAACCCCTGGGATGGCGCGCAGGCCCATCTATATATGCAATCGAAATTCAGGGTCAAAAAGGGACAAGAATCTGGAGAAAACTCAGATTTCATTTGAATAGGTTCGCGCATCGTCACGGTGACCATCACGGATGCCGGGGGTAGCATTGCCACCGCCACGGCAACTGCCACCGTAAAAGTACGAAATGACATCATCGGCAGGGTAGGGCAAAACGGTCAATGGTGGGTGGGCCAGTCCAACGGCTCCGGCTTTAGCAACATTCTTGCGACCACTTGGAGCACCGCGGTGACTTGGGTGGACGTGCACTCCGGTGATTTCACCGGCAGCGGCTTGCTTGGCATCGTGGGCCGAGCGCTGGAGACCGGTCAGTGGTGGATGTCCGTGTCCAACGGCTCGGGGAGATTCAATACCAGCCTGTGGGACACCTGGAACCCGGCCGTCACCTGGGTCGATGTCAAGGCGGGCGACTTCGATGGCGACGGCAAGATGGATATCGCCGGGCGAGTTCTCCAGACCGGCCAATGGTGGGTGGCTCGGTCGAGTGGCAGCTCGTTCACCAATAGCCTGTGGGCGACTTGGAATCCGGCCGCCACCTGGGTCGACGTCCAAGTCGGCGACTTTAGGGGAGACGGCAAAGCGGACATCATGGGCCGGTATTTGCAAGGCGGCTCCTGGTGGGCGGGAGTATCCACCGGGTCCGACTTCACTACGTCCATGTGGGGATCATGGAACCCGGCAGTTACTTGGGTCGATGTCAACGTCGGCGACTTCAACGGCGACGGCAAAGCAGACCTCGTCGGCCGATACGCCCAAACGGGCCAGTGGTGGGTGAGCCAGTCCACCGGTTCCTCCTTGACCAACAGCCTGTGGGCGACTTGGAACCCCGCGGTCACCTGGGTCGACGTTCGCGTCGGCGATTTCAACGGCGACGGGAAATCGGACCTCACCGGCCGGTGGTTGCAAGGCGGTCAATGGTACACGGCGATCTCAGGCGGCTCGTCTTTCGCCACTACCTTATGGGCCACGTGGAATCCCGCCGTTAATTGGGTGGACGTGCAGGCGGGCGATTTCAACGGGGATGGCAAGACGGACTTCACCGGCCGAGCGCTGGAGAGCGGCCAATGGTGGACCGGCGTATCCAATGGCTCGACTTTCAACACCAGTTTGTGGACCAACTGGTCAACGGCCGTAAATTGGGTGGATGTCCGCACCGGCGACTTCACGTGATACCCTGCTCCACCGACTTCGCTATCCCCGCGTTCTCTGCGCTCGACCGAATAACTTCACCAGATAACTCGGGCAAGTTACGGGTTGTCTCGATGGCAAACGAAAGTGGTATTCCAGTTCGCATTAAACTGCCGTCGAAATGTTCGAAATTCGGTCGATTTGAGTAAACACGCCGCGTGACAAAGGTCGCGTTAGCGCCACTCACTTGCGATGCATCGAAGCTCATATTCAAGCTGTAACCGGCAGCCAGGTTGTAAGTGATGAGCCCGGAAGCAGCGGGCCACTGGACGGCAGATCAGCGCGCTGGTGATGAAAGCGGTGAGCTAAGCTCTGTGTCCTTATGACTCGAACTCGACGGCAACGGCAATCCCCTCGTTTTCCAGTGCTCCGGTTTTGACCTCCTAAGCTGCCTGGTTCACGACCACCACCCCAGCGCTAAGATGGCGAGCGTGGCCAGGCTGACCACCGGCATGAATGGCCAGACCGGCTGGTCGCGCTTCAGTACCGGACCGAGTACCAGCGCGAGCAACTTGGCGACCGCGTAGAAGAGAATGACGTGCAGTGGCGGCAATAGGCTGGCGGCGGCGGCGAGGGCGGCGACATCCGCCGGGGCCAGGGCGAACAGCACGCCGACTCGTCGCAGCGAGAGCACCGACAAAAGCGCGATAAGCCCCCATTTGACTCCGGCGGACTGTGCGGACGACTCAGCCTCGCCCTGATAGAAGTGATACGCGTCGAGTGCCAGGATCGCCAGGACAAACACCAGCCAGATTTCCACGAACTCGCGCTGCGCCGACATGCGCTTGAGGTCCGACCACGTCGCCACCGCGAACGAGCCGAGCAGGAAAGCCAGACCAAATTGCTGCCACGGCGCCAAATGCAGGGCCAGGCTCACACCGCCAAGCCATGCGGGGAGATTCATGTTGATGCCTCAACCATCTGCCAACTCCTGCAACTCGCGCTTCAGGGTGAGTTGATTGTAGCTAATCGGAATGCTCGCGCGGAAATGAAAAAGGGACGCAGCTCGTTTCAGGGTCGGTGGCAATGACAACGAGGCAGCAATAGTCTTTTTCCGGCGTTTCTTGGATCATTCGCTCCTCACTGGCTAATGCGCAAGCTGCCAGCCCTCAAATATTCGCGCAATCGCTCAGGGTCGGCATGCGGATCTGCTAGCGCGACGTAGCCGTCCGGCCTGACGAGATAAAGTGCCCTGCGCAGGAGGCCGGCTCGTCGCATTTCCTTCTGCCATGGAAAAAAGTGGAGTGGAAGCTGAATATCGGCGCAGACTTCGGCCAGGCCGATTCGCGGTTCTCCGTACACGTGGACTTGCCACGTCAGCGATGCGAGTGGGGTGAAGTTGTCCTTTCCGGGATCAGTCTCAACCCAGGGCAGGCGATCACCGCCCCGGACGGCCCCGGCGGCACCCACGCTCAGTGGGCTGTTACGATAGTTGACGTTGATCTGCGACACGGTGCGGAACAGGAAGCGGCGCACTGGGGCCAGTCGGAAAATCAACGGGGCAATAAGGGGAACGAGCCTGGTGCGCACCCACCGGGCGACAACGCCCTGCTTCGTCACCAAAGTGAATCCGCGATCGGTGGTGGCGACCAGTCGGCGCGCGAAGCCGATCCGCTCCGGCTCATAGGTCGCCAGCAGGCCGTCGCGGGCGCCGCTCAGCACGCCTGCGAGCTTCCATGCCAGGTTCACGGCGTCGCCGATGCCCGTGTTCATTCCCTGACCGCCGACCGGGCTGTGAACGTGGGCCGCGTCTCCGAGTAGAAACGCACGTCCCTCGCGGAATCGTGACGCCACGCGGTGATGCACGTGATAGGTCGAGAACCAGTTCACCTTGACGATTGTGAGCTTCAGATTTCTGATCGCACGTTCGCTGACGTCGTCGAAGGTCAATTCGCGGTGTTCGCGGTCCGGTTCCCAGCTGACCGGCCCGATCAAACGCAGGCGGCCCGTACCCTGGAGCGGAAAGACCGCCAGGAAATCGGCCTCCTCGAAATCGACATGGATTTCGCCGTTAGCCGCTGGGCCGGCAGCGTCAACGTCGGCGACATAGAACAGTCCGGAATAGGTCCCACCGGGAAAGCCTGTCGCCAGCGTCTCCCGGACGGTCGAACGCGCTCCGTCGCAGCCGGCTAGGTAGGCTACTTCGCAGATTTCCTCCGAGCCGTCAGGTCGCTTGAGTACGACTCGCACCTTTTCGGGGAATTGATCGAAACGCACCAACTCCGTTCGGCGCTCCACTTTCACCCCTAAGGCAACTAGTCGTTCGATTAGCAAGCACTCGTGCGCGTCCTGCGGGTATGTCAAGGCATAGGGAAATGGGCTCAGTCCCTCGCCCATACGCCCCAGGGGCAGGCGGGCGGCGTTGGCGCCCCCGATCCAGAGATTGGCGGCCGCGACCTTGACGCCGGCCTCGACAACTGCGCCGGAAAGGCCTACCTGTCGATAGAATTCCAGGGTGCGTGCCTGTACGGCCACGGCGCGAGAAGTGGTGCCCGGCTCGGCAGTCTTGTCGATGATCCGTACTCGCACCCCGAGCCTGGTCAGCCAGAGGGCGAGCACGAGGCCGGTAGGCCCGGCCCCTATAATCAGGACAAGGCGGTCGGTCATCGATCTCCTCCAGCTTTCCATGTCGAGTCATGCTCCGAAGCTTTTGCGAGAGCGCTAGCCGTTAAAGCATTCTCCCACGATGAGGGCAATGGCGACGAATTCCGCCAGGCTCTTCGCGACCATGATGTTTCCCGCTGCTCAGCCTGGCAGACAAAACGCATGCCTTAGGCGCTGCTACTTGGAAGGCATCTCCACTAGCAAGATCGCCTCCTTTGGGATGGTATATTCTGCCTTGCCGACAGCGACGCATACCCAACCTCCATTAACCCGCAACAATTTGCCAGTGACCTGAACTTCAGCGCCGTTGTGGTTGCCCGTGGTCGGCGAGGCGGGGCTGCCGGCTGCCATGCCGAGAGTATCGTGCCGAAAGTACACAGTACAGTTATCGCCGATGCGCCCGGAGAGCATCGGGTCGGCCGAAGGAGTGTTTCCACTGCACCCGGTCAGAGCTGCCACGCCAACCAACGCGAAACCGAATAGAATCCGCCGATAGATTGCCTGCATGATTGTTCCCTCCAGAATGACCGTATTCAGCGCTGCTATAAAGATATTCCAGTCAAACCCTGGCTTCACCTGACGACAACTTGTTCCACGATTGTATCCGACGATAAGGATTCTTTTCCGAAGTGTTCAGCTTTGAACTATACCTATGGTGGGTAATGTGATCCCTTGTCACTCCGAACGGTAGCCTTCGCCAGATCTCGCGATGGTAAACCCAATCGTCATTACCTTTGGCATATATTCCCTAAGCTGATGGGTCGCAAATTCCTCTCGCCTTCCTAACGGAAGTAACCGGGTGGTGCAAACGGCTGCCTTGTTTACCTTAGATTCCATGTTTGAGCATTTCAGCCGGAACAGCAAACGATGTAACGAATGGATGGCACTAAAAAAATGGAGATTCTCTGTAACATTCTGCCGCTTATGGGAGGATTATTATTAGGGGGCAAGCGGAGGCTGTTTTTTTGCAAGCCAAAGGTCAAATTATGAATCCTTCCCAACGCAATCGTTTAGCGAACAAGCAGAGCCACCGACGGAGTTTCAGCAAGAAATGCAAGAACTCCGTGCGATTGTTCATCGAGGAATTGGAGACTCGCGCAGTGCCCAGCATTTCGGCGTCGGGGACGACCATCACCGCAACCGAAGGAATGGGTTTCAACGGCGTGGTGGCTACTTTTACGGACACTGATGTGGGTGCCACCATCAACAATTTCACGACCTTGATTGCGTGGGGTGACGGTACAACTTCAGTGGGAACCGTTGAGGCGACGAACACCGGGTTTCAGGTGACCGGCAGCCACGCTTATGCCGACGAAGGCTCCCCAAGCGTCTCCGTGACCATCAACGACATCGACGGCAGCTCCGCCACGGCGACCACCACGACTCAGGTGGCCGATAATGATGCTTTGACCGCGACCAGCTACGGTCTTTCGGGAGTTGAGGGCCAAGCGGTTGATGGCATCGTCGCCACCTTCACCGATGTCACCTACCCTACGAATTCTCCCGACGATTTCACGGCCAACATCACCTGGGGCGACGGAACCAACTCAGACGGAACTGTGACCTCGCAGAACGGCTTGTTTGTCGTCCGGGGAAGCCACACTTACGCTGAAAAGGGATCGTATTCGATTTCCGTTGGGATCAAAGATGACGGTAGCGGCGTGGCATTCGCATCTACCAGTTCTACGGCGAACATAGCCGACGCGGCCTTGACGGCTTCCGGAACCCCGGTCAGCGCCCTGGAAGGACAGATCTTTAACGATCAAGTAGTCGCAACATTCTCCGATGCCAACCTCAGTTCGACTGCAGCTGATTTCACCGCGACGATTGACTGGGGAAATGGCGTAACAACACAAGGTGGAATCACTTCCCTCGGGAACGGGAATTTCGAGGTATTTGGCCCGCCCACCGGTTTCATGGTGACTCCAACTATTTACCGCGAAGAAGGTAGCTTTACCGTTACGACCACGATTAACGACATAGATGGCAGCCAGGCGATTGTGACCAGCACGGCTTCCGTTGCGGACGCGCCGTTGAGTGCCAGAGGAACGCCGGTTCATGCTGCTGAAGGCGTGACTTTTTCGGGGCAGGTGGCCACCTTCACGGATGCAAATCCCTTGGCTGATTTGAGTGACTTCCAATCTACGGCGGTTGTTCCTGGAGGTGGAAGCCTCGTATCAATCCATTGGGGCGATGGTAGCATTTCAAATGCCAGCGTAACGCAACCAAATGGCATCGGCTCACCGTTTGTCGTCAGCGGCGGCCATACCTATGCAAAAGCCGGCTCCTATGCGATTTCGGTGAGTATCTTCGACAATGGCGGCAACACGGCGACAACGACAACAACCGCTACCGTCACCGACCTGACCGACATCGTAGGTCGGGATTTACAGACCGGCGAATGGTGGGTTGGAGTATCCAACGGGTCGGGCTTTGACAACGTGGCGTTTGGGAACTGGAACCCGAAGGCGACTTGGGCGGACGTGCGGACTGGTGACTTCAACGGCGATGGGCTTACGGACATCGCGGGGCTCGACTTGCAAACCGGGCAATGGTGGGTGAGCGTGGCGTCGTCTAGTCAAGGCGGCCCCGCGGCTTTTCGTGAGTTCTTTTCAACATCCATGTGGGCCGGCTGGAATCCGAAGGCAACTTGGGCCGATGTCCGTGTCGGCGACTTCAATGGGGACGGCAAAGCCGACCTTGCTGCCCGAGAAGCAGATACGGGTCAATGGTGGGTTGCCATTTCAACTGGCTCTTCCTTTACGACCAGTTTATGGACCCAATGGAATCCGAACGTGACCTGGGTTGATGTCCAAGTCGGCGACTTCACCGGGGACGGCAAGGCCGACCTCGCCGGCCGAGTCCTGCAAACAGGCCAATGGTGGGTGGCCCAATCCACCGGCTCGTCTTTCAACAATTCCTTGTGGGCAACATGGAGTCCCAATGTAACTTGGGTCGACGTAATGACGGGAGACTTTGACGGCGATGGCAAAATGGACCTCACCGGTCGAGTCCGAGAAAATGGCCAATGGTGGACGGCCTTGTCCAACGGCTCGACCTTCAGTTCAAATCTATGGGCCACTTGGTCTACGGCCGTGACTTGGGTGGATGTAAACGTCGGAGACTTTAACGGCGATGGCAAAGCCGACATCATCGGCCGAGCACTGGAGACCGGCCAATGGTGGGTCGGGCTTTCAATATTCGAGCCCGGAGTTTGTATCCCGGATCCCTGTACGGAGGATATGGTGGGCTTTGCCACAAGCCTTTGGGCGACTTGGTCTCCGTCGGTGACCTGGGTCGATGTCAAAGTCGGTGATTTTAACGGCGACGGCAAGTCGGACATCACCGGCCGGGTGTTGGAGGCGGGCCAATGGTGGACTGGACTTTCCACCGGCTCAAGCTTGACCACCAGCTTGTGGGGCGCCTGGTCGACGGCGACTTCTTGGCTCGACGTGAATTCGGGTCGCTTCGATTCAACTCCGAATCCCAATATCGTCTAAATACCTGATTGTTGCGAACCGGCAAACGGTATGGCCTTCCACCGGATCAAAATGGCAAACCAAACGGTCATTACAGTTGGCATATAACTGAGCCAACAGTTTGATACTTCTGCTTCAGGCGCGATAGGGACCGTCACTTCCGCATCAATAATCTAAAGGCCAATTAATAAACTCATCGGAGAGAAAACATTCGAAAGGAGGCAGCTATGTTACTGCCATGCCATGCATGTGTGCCCTGCGGCCTACTCGTCGTTTTTGGGCTCTCATTGCCGGCGGCATCCAGTCAAGAAGCGAAGAAGCCGCCAAAGACCAAGCGCACAACTGTGGAGTTGACGGTTCGACCACCCGGTGCCAGGAAAGAAGCAGCGCCGACAGCAAGAAGCCGTAGGCCAACTCGGTTTTTCATTCCCGAGCAACTCTTTCCCGCGCCGCTGATGTGGACGTGAAGAATGTTTTAATGTTGCGGAATTCTGGTCAAGGGGAGCTACTTGCATAAAATACAAGGGTTGCATGGAATTGCAGATAGAGAATGGAATCTTGCTAACCCGGCGCAATCACAAAGTTCCTGCATCTGCCTGCCACTGCATCACCCACCCGCCGTCTGGTCAGACAACAAATTCTGGAGTGGAAGAATGTCGATCGGCATTGGGCGACTCTGGATAGCGCTCGCATTTCTTCTTGCCAGTTCATGGGCTCAGGCCGAAGAGGACAAATTTTCCAGCGCTCGAATTCCAGCTCAGGTTGATTTCGAACGCCACGTTGTCGGCCTCCTGGGCCGGATGGGCTGTAACTCTGGATCGTGTCACGGTTCATTTCAGGGCAAGAATGGCTTTCGACTGTCGCTTTTTGGTTATGACGCCGCCAAAGATTATGTCGCGCTGACGCGAGACGCCTTGGGGCGGCGATTGGATCCGGTCGATGTTGATCGCAGCCTCTTGCTTCTCAAGCCGACGGGCCAAATCGATCATGGCGGCGGCAGACGTTTTGCCAAAGACTCTTGGCAATATGAGCTTTTGCGTCAATGGATCACCAGCGGCACTCCTTGGCGAAAAGGCAGCGGCGACGTTGCAGAAATGACAATTCATCCAAGGGATTTCCGCTTCGCCACGAAGGGTGAGACTGGTCGGGTCACGGTCGTCGCCAAGTTTACGGATGGAAGCCAAGAAGACATTACACGGTACTGCGATTTTCGAGTCAACGATAACACCGTGGCCGAAGTATCGACAGAGGGAGAAGTCAGCGCTGTCCGGCCGGGCGATACGGCCTTGGTAGTTTCTTATCGCGGGCAGATTCGCGCTATTCGAATCTTGGTGCCCGTTGAACTGGCCGCGGGCTTCGTTTATCCGCACCTGGAAGAATCCAATTTCGTGGATCGGGAGGTATTTGCCAAACTAAGACAGTTGAAGACCGTGCCTTCTGATCTATCTGAAGATGCGGAGTTCCTCCGCCGCGTGACGATTGACACTATCGGCTGCTTACCTTCTCCCGATGAGATCCGGGTCTTCCTAGCGGATTCTGATCCATGCAAACGCGCAAGAAAGATAGAGGAATTGCTAACGCATCCCCTTCACGCGGCGTTGTGGGCGACCAAGTTTTGCGATCTGACGGGCAACAACACTGATTCCCTTGAGCCTCCCAATCCCCTGAAGCCTAAGCGGAGCCAAATGTGGCACGATTGGTTCCGTAAGCGGATCGCCGAGAATATGCCATACGACGATATTGTTAAGGGCGTTCTCTGCGCGACCAGTCGGGACGGTCTTTCTCCTGAAGAGTGGCTTCGCCAGACGAAATCTATCGAAGAGAAAGCGGAAAAAAGCTTCTCATCGGATTATGCCGAGCGCCCCAGCCTCGATCTTTTCTGGCGACGGCAGCAGGCGGTCACCATTCAGGAGTGGGGCGAGAAAACGGCGGCTGCTTTTCTCGGGGTCCGCCTGGAATGCGCCCAATGTCACAAGCATCCTTTCGACCGATGGACGCAGGCGGACTATCGTTCCTATGCGAACATCTTTTCTCAGGTAGCGTTTGGCGTGTCACCAGGAGCCCAAAAGATCGTCGACACGGAGAACGCGGCACGCCGCAAAGAGCAACAAGGAAATCCGAAGAAACAGGTCAGTCAGATTCGAGAAGTGTTCATCGGTGCCAGCCGGAAACTTCAGCCGCTTCGCGATCCGGACACCAATCGGCCGTTGCCAGCGAAAGCCCTGGGAGGTCCCGAAATCAACCTGAAACCAGGTGAAGATCCACGCCGGCCACTTTTCGACTGGCTATGCCGACATGACAATCCATACTTCGCTTCCAGTTTCGTCAACCGCGTCTGGGGTCATTATTTTGGCGTTGGCTTGGTCGAGCCGGTGGACAGTTTCTCCCAAGCCAATCCTCCTTCCAATTCGCCATTGCTGGAGGCCTTGGCTCGGGACTTTGTTGATCATGAATTTGACATTCGCCGTCTGGAACGGACCATTCTGCTGTCTCGCGTTTACCAGTTGTCTTCCAAGGCCAATGAAACCAATCGGTTGGACCGGACAAACTTTTCCCATTGTTTGATTCGGCCGATGATGGCCGAAGTGGTGGTGGACGTGCTCAATTCCGCCTTGGGCGTCTCGGAAGATTCGATTGCGAAGGGCACTCCGGACGTACGTCCCGGCAGCCGGGCGATTGAGGTCGGCCCGAGTGGAGTGCAAAACGGCAACCTCGCCTATGCATTTCGCATTTTCGGTCGGCCGCCCCGAACGAGCGTTTGCGATTGCGAACGAGCCATGGATCCCGCGCTTCCTCAAGTGCTCTATCGTATGACAGACCCCGTGATTCAAGCGAAGCTGCAATCTCCTCGTGGCCGCTTATCTCAGATAGTGCAAACAAAGCTGTCCGACGAGAAGATCTTTGAAGAACTCGTTTTGGCCACCCTGAGCCGATTTCCAACCAATGAGGAAAAAAATGCTTTCCGGGAATACCGACTCAGCTTTGGCTCCAGAGAACCGCGGACGGAGAATAGCACTGTCCGTGGCAAAACCAAGACACCAAAGAAGAGTTCCGAAAATCGTCAAGCTCTATTTGTGGACACAATGTGGGCATTGATCAATACGCGGGAGTTCATCCTGAACCATTAGTTCCAACCAGTCACAAGGGCACTACCATGTTCACCCCTAGCCAAACCGACTGTGAAGGTTTCTATCGCCGCGATTTCCTCAAGATTGGCGCCTGCGGACTTTTCGGACTGAGCTTGCCGCAACTCTTGCGACTGGAATCCCAAGCGCAGGCAGATGGCAAAAAGGAAAGCGGCGGAAAGGCACCGAAGGCTCGCTCCGTCATCCTGGTTTGGCTGGGCGGCGGGCCGGCAACTATTGACATGTGGGACCTGAAGCCGGAGGCGCCCGAGGGCATCCGGGGAGAATTCAAGCCCATCGCCACGAAGGTTGAGGGACTAAAGATTTGCGAACACCTGCCTCAGATGGCCGCCGTAGCTGACAAAGTGACCGTCGTCCGCTCGCTATATCACAGCATCCCTTCCCACGGCGTCGCCACAGTTTGGATGACGACGGGGAATAAGCCGACATCCGCCATGCAATACCCGGTAATGGGCTCGCTGGCCGCTCGAATGCTACGCCCCGAGCCCGCCATTCCTCCTTATGTCACATTCGGGGAATTGCGAAGCGGAACCTCGGGTTACCTGGGTACGGCCTACAATCCTTTTGTTGTCGAAGGAGGCACGGGGGGCAAGGGCGGCGGATTTCGTGTACGAGGAATCACCTTGCCCAACGGCTTTACGCTGGAAGAGTTGGAAAACCGCAACCGGTTACTTCAGAAATTGGACAGACATTTTGAAGCCATCGACAAGTCCGCAGACTTGGTAGGGGGAATGGAGACCTTCCATCAACAGGCGCTGGATATCTTGAGATCCGACAAGACCAAAAAAGCATTTGACTTGGAACAGGAACCCGTCAGTTTGCGCGAGCGCTATGGTAAGAACGGATTCGGCCAGGCCGCCTTGGCTGCATGTCGATTGGTGGAAGCAGGGGTTCGTTTTGTTACCATCAGTCTGGGTGGTTGGGACACGCATGGCAAGAACTTTGAGACACTATCCAAACGGCTTCTTCCCCAGTTGGATCAAACTTTGTCCGCTCTGATCGAGAACCTTGCCGATCGTGGCCGGCTGAACGAGACGCTGGTCTATTGTGCCGGGGAATTCGGGCGGACTCCCAAGATTAATAAGAACAGCGGGCGGGATCACTGGGCCCGATCCATGGCGGCCGTTCTTGCCGGCGGAGGCCTGAAAGCCGGCTACGTTCACGGCAGTACCGATGGCCAAGGGATGGGAGCCACCAATGAGCTTTGCACTCCCGACGACATCTCGGCCACTATTTTTCACTGCTTGGGAATTAATCCGCACCAGGAACTGATCACACCTTCCGCCCGTCCGATTCAACTCTTTCGGGAAGGAAAGGTCATCGAGAAGTTATTGGCTTAATCCTGTGGGGCATTCCAGATCCGCTACAAGCTCGGACGGCATGCGCGCGATTGGTCCCCAGGCTACAGGGATTTATGCAACGGTAATTACGGCTTTGTTTACCCATCGCGACCGTCGGTCTATTTTGGTTCTGCCTGGCTGCGAAAAATCTTGGCCAACAACCTCACGGACGAAGTGCGTCGCTGGATGTCATCTTGGGTCTCCTTCCTGGTAATACTCGCAATCCGCTGCAAGCGGGCACTGTTCGCACAATGGGTCAATTCGTCGGCACAAGTCCTTCCCGTGGCGGCGTAGGAGCAAGTGGGCCTCGATCAGCCAGGAGAAAGCCTTGTCGAGTTCTCCTCCGATGGCTTTCTGAACCAGGCGGTACGTCGTGGAATAGCTCTTCTTCTCTGCGCCGAAACCAAGCCGGAGCAAAACACGCAGCCCGTTCGACTCCAGAGCCAGCAGGGGGTAAGTCCGGCTGAAGAGGAGAATCTTCTCTGCTCCTGGCTCACCAATGCCTGGAAACTTCTGGAAAGCTTTTTTCGCCTTGGGGAAGAGCAGCTTGAGTACCGGGCGCAGATCGCCGTCAAACTCCTCCAGGGCGATCTGCGCACATCTACGGAGTTTCTTAGCAAAACGGTTCGCCAGGATGCCGTGCCGGGTCACTTCGAGGAGGGCTTCGTCGGAAGCCGAAATGACCTGCTCCGGCTTGGTGCCGACTCGCTTTTTGAGGGTCTGAAATGCTTCCAGGCGTCGGTCGTCGTCAGCGAGGTAGGCTACGTTCTCCCACAAGATCATCTCCCACGGACCCGCCAGCTTGGGTGGCTTCGGCTGCCCGTAGTGGGCCTGAAGGCGTTCAACTACCTGCTGCAAAGGGATTCGAGTCATGGGCCTGCCCTCATCGCTCGCTTGCTCGGTGTTGCCCAATCGGAGGCTGTCGCTCGGGCGGGTGACCTGCCGATGCGCGACTCAAGCGTGAGCAAGTGGTCGTTTTCGACGACAAAGCGGACGCCGTCACCAAATTGAAACCCCATTGGATCGGCCAGGGTGAAATCGCAACTAAGCAGCCTAGCGTTACTTTACGGGATTGGGATAGAAAGATTTGTTTCAACTCCGCTAAGTAGAAAGAAATGGCAAACCAATTTCAAGTAGTCGAACCTGTACTCGTACCAAAGCAAAGAACGGAACTCGATGCGGCAACTTGGTTGCAAACAAACGCGGCCCTGATTCTTTCAGCAGGTCATGCGCTTGTGTTCCCATTGATCACACGAACACCGAACGTCTTCGTTCACTCCCCGCAAATCGCTCTTCAAGGGCCCTTCCGAATGAGAAACGGGGAGGGTTCTTTCTAGCCCCGGCAGATAAGCTGCCTCTTTTGATTTTTCCCTGGACCGGAGCAATTCGAGCGGCTAATCTCCGGGAAAGCCTTCCTTCTTCCAAATATCGTCCCATGGGAGTTTGCTCATGTCTAATTCACTGTCTCGTCGCGAGTTGATGAAGGTGACCGGTAGTATGGCGGGGGGAATCGTGCTGGCCAGGATGGCCCCTTTTGCGGATCTTTTGGCCGCCGAAAACAATGGACGCCGGCAACTGGTTCACGTCCTCTCCAACGAGACTTATAGCTTTCGGGATCTGATCAGGGCCGGCAAACTGAGTCTGCTGACCGCCGCCGAGTTCCACAAGAAGCTTGACATCAAAGGTGTCAGCCTAAACGACCTGTACTTCGAGTCGTGGGAGAAGGAGTATCTCGACAAAATCCTGGACAGCTTCAAGGCCAACGGCCGGACGATAACCTGCCTGATAATGGAAGGAAACCTGGCGACACCAAAAGAGGATGCCCGAAAGAAGCAGATCGAAGATAACACCATGAAACTGAAAGCGGCCGGTTACGTCGGAGCGCCGGTGGTGCGGATGAACCTAGGCGGTGTCGGCAAAGGGGAGGATAACTTGAAGCAAGGCGTCGATCGTTGCGTGGCCGCCTTCAAGCAACTGCTCCCACTGGCCCAGGACCTGGGGGTGCGCATCACCATCGAGAACCATGGCGGCGTCTCCGGAACTGTGGAGGGAATTCTGGCCGTCATCAACCAGACGGATCCCAAGTGGGTTGGCAGCCTGCTGGATTTCGGGAACCCCCCGGTTCGCCATAAGCCGGAAGTGTTCGCGAAGCTCTCACCCTACGCCTACCACGTCCACGCCAAACTGGAGAATTTTAAGCCGGATGGAGAAGCGACTGACTCGGACTACGGCAGGCTGCTGGGCATCCTCAAGAAGGACAAATATCAAGGCGCCGTGTCCATTGAATGGGAAGGCAAAGGAGAGGCAGTCGCCGGCGTCAAGA
>Ga0207070_1119_pt1 | contig 19478 bp, 18 predicted proteins | sample Alteio_BWMinHeat_92_FD_153591 | JGI IMG/M metagenome (GOLD analysis project Ga0207070, IMG submission 153591) | Enriched cells from forest soil in Barre Woods Harvard Forest LTER site, Petersham, Massachusetts, United States -... | ecosystem: Environmental > Terrestrial > Soil > Temperate forest >...
CACCTCGTCAGGGACTGATTTCTTTCGAAACAATCGCTTTTACTCATTCTACCATTCTGGCGGAACCCTGGATGTACTCTTAAACTACACCACACCCAGCGGAAACCTAGCGGATCTCGATCTCATTGTTTACCAAGAAAAATATGTCTTTAATCAGAGTTCGTCTGTGGTGGGCTCGAGTCAAAGTACGCCACCGACAAACTGCAACTCCAGCACTTCTAAAATGGACATTAGTTGAATGAAAACCTGAGGTTGGTCCGCTAAAGGCAGACCAGATCTCGGCAAAACTACCTTGGACATTTTCATCCACTGGGCTGGCGCTTGCAGCTGTGACCGGGTGGGGGTCGATGGCATCCCATAAAACTCTGGTGATGGAGAGTTCATGGTAATTTCCCTCACCTGAAGGACTCGTGCCGGGTCGATCCAGTGAGCTCGACGTGAGATCCTCAATATCTTCATTGAAATAATATCCAGCTGTCCCGTCGATATTTCCGTAGGTATCTCGATAAACGGGTTCACCTGTCACTGCGGCTTGAAAAAAGTCGGCCCAGCCCTCGCTCCAAGCAAGTCGAGGATCGAGTTGTGAATGTGCATTGTGGCTGCCCCCAGGCGAATCTGAATGACCGTAATGGTCTTCCATGAAGTGGCCGTATTCGTGAATGATGATTGAATTGTCGAAATGATCAGTGTCCGAATAATCGACGTCGCCATTCACTCCTCCCATAATGTAGAGCTCACTTTTGCCAGCAATATAATAACTGATTCCAGAATTTGGATCGAAGCCTCGGTAGGTTCCCGGATTAAAACCTTTCTTCCAGTAGACAGAAACCATCGGACCAACTGAAAAGGCTGCACAGTCAGGATATAAACTCGCGCCGCAGCCTTGAGCCGCGGAAGTAAAATTTCTTAAAAAGATATTTGCGCGCAGGAGTTGATCCAAAATATTAAAGGCACCGCCTTCTAAGCTACCTGTTGCCGGAGCAATCAGCTTAATGTTGCTTACAGAACTTGTGGTAGCGACGGGAGCGTTCACAAAATAAGTTTGATTGCTCGTGGGGTCTTGCAAAACATAGGCTTGCAAGTTGGCGTTATTGGCACGCGGACTAACCCCAACCGTGTAATTGCCACTTGCCTGTGGCAACTGAAATGAAAAGTTACCTTGAGCATCTGTTTCAGCGCATTGAACGATGTTTTGTGCAGAATCGCGAACGCTCACTTCAGCAAAACGAATCGGATTTGGCGAAGCCCCTTGGATTTTTTGTAAATTGCTCGTCAGTGAGATGCTTAAGATATTCGTTTCATCTAGTGGAGTTAGGCTAAGGACAGAGTTTCCATTTTTTTGCGCAGACGTCGCTGCAACTACGGCAGCGGCATCAGCACTGATTGCTGTCACCAACTGAGTTACGACATCTTGGGCATTAAAGCTTGCGCCAGAAGTCCAAGAATAATTTTTTGCTCCGATGCTCACCGTGAAAATCTGGATCCCGCTTGTCGAAGTTGGTGAAATTAATATTTGCCCATTTGCAACTTCGCCGTTTCCGCTTACTCGATATTCATAAACTGCTCGGCCAGCGATATTCACGGCGTTTGTAAATGTTTTGGATGGGAGAAACGGACAATACGATGGCGCTACGTTTGTTACTGATGAAGCGCTGTCGGTTCCTGAGCTACTATTACTTGAGCAATTGTTAAAAAATACACTGGTTACGAGGGCGCAAAAAACAAAGAGTAAAATGCCTTTTATGCGCATATCCCAGCCACCCAATTTTTCACCTATTTTAACTTTCTAACTTATCGGCTTTTGATGACTCATTTCTAAAGCTCGGAAGTGAGATTCGAATTAAATTCTGACGAAAAAAATTAGTGTTTAGTGGCAGCTGTCGACAAATTAGACACTTTTTGACATGAATTGGATTCTCAAAATGAGACAGAGCTCTGTTTGGCAAATCCCTTGCCAGACAGAGACTGGATCAGTTAGATTTTTTAAGAAAATTCGGAAGGCTATTTCGATTGCCCTCTGATGCCTGTTTAAGTGAGAGTTCAAATGCAAAAGGGTTTTAATTCAGACGTTGAGTTTCGAGGTTCGAATTACCATATTCAAAGTGAGGATTGGGGATTTGAAAATCCTTTTCTCGTGAGTCGTGTTTTTTTAAGTGGGGCCGTTGTCAAAAATATCAAGACTTCGTACGCCGAAGTCCTAAGGCCAAGTTCATTTCGTGATTCGCGAGCGATTCGTCTCGCATTAATTGAGCAACATCAGTGGGTTCTAGACCAACTTGTGTCTGGCCAACTCATCGTCTAGTACTCCGACAAGAAAGTTTCTAGCCGTTTTGCGCTGTGGATTTTGAGTCAGGTCGAGGCTGGCCTGGTAGTTCGACCGGGCTTTAGCAATTTAATTGGTTCATTTTGACTCAGGGTTTAGAATCTAAACTAATGATACATTTTTCTCATGTTTACAAAACCTATTCCGGTGGAGTCCATGCACTTTCAAACGTCGATCTTGAAATTCGCAAGGGAGAGTTTCTATTTTTAACTGGTCCCAGTGGCGCCGGCAAGACAACACTTTTTCGTATGATCAGTGGCTTTGACATCGCGACATCTGGAAAGCTTGTCGTCGAAGGTTATGATTTAAGTCGCGTTGGTCAACGTGAAATTCCTTATTTGCGGCGAAAAATCGGAGTGGTTTTTCAGGATTTCAGGCTTCTAAAAGCTCGAACTATTTTTGAAAATGTTGCGTTACCATTACAAATTAAGAGTGAGCGAGCCAGTTACGTTCAAAAGAGAACTCAAGAAGTCTTAGATCAAGTTGGACTTATTTATAAATCCAAATTTTTTCCGGAGCAACTCTCAGGTGGAGAACAGCAAAGAGTCGCGATCGCACGAGCTATCGTACACCAGCCAGGCATTTTGATTGCTGATGAACCGACAGGTAATTTAGATCCGTATTTAACTGAAGAAATTATGGATTTGCTCGTTAAAGTCAATTCGCAGGGAACGACGGTGTTTGTCGCGAGTCACGATCATGAAATGGTAAAAAAGCGAGCCCGACGTGTTGTCGAAATTAAATCTGGAAAAATTATCGGCGATAGATGACCAGTTAAATGAACACGCAAATGACCAGACAAACGGTGAGAGTTTTATGTCGTTTTTAAGTGAAGAAATTTCGAATGTGAAACGCTCCTGGATCCATCACACGGGAATGCAAATTACAACACTCACGGTGTTGGTGGCGAGCTTTTCAGTGGTCAGTTTCATTCTGATTTTTATGCTTAATCTTGAATCGATCTTGAGCAATTGGGGAGAGTCGATTCGAGTGACAGTATACATTAAAGACAGCGTGACCTCAGAGCAGCTCGAGAAACTTAAAAATCGTATTCTCAGTTTCGATGACACTTCGAGCGTCAGCTTCATTGATAAGAAAGCGGCGACGCAAGCCTTTAAACAACAAATGTCGAGTTATGCTCCGTCTTTATTAAACGATGCTGAGTTTGCAAATCCCTTTCCGGCAAGTTTTGTGATCACCTTAAAGTCAGGCTTACACGGGGTCAGTGATATGCCGAGGCTTGAGGCATTTGCTCAAAAAGTACAAGATCTCGACGGCGTTGAAGATATATCTTACGGTCAAAACTGGGTGCAGAATTTTTCTCATCTAGTTGAGGGTGTTTCAAAGTCGGGTTGGATTCTTATCTCAGTTCTCCTTGCCGGAAGTTTGCTTGTCATCAGCAATTCAATTCGCGTCAGCATTTCCAGTCGAAAGGAGGAGATCGAAATCCTCGAACTGGTTGGCGCGACATCTCAAATGATTCGTTCGCCCTTTCTATTTGAAGCCGCGCTAATGGGGTTTCTCGCGATTAGCGCGGCTCTTTTGTTAAACTACCTACTGTATTTATGGGGTATTGATTTTTTAAAAGAAAACTTATCTTTTGCTCGTCTTTCAGACCAAATTCTATTTTTAAATCCCAGCATAATTTTAAGCCTTCTTATAGGCGGTCCTTTGTGGGGGACCTTAAGCGCATTTTTCACGCTTCGCAAATTAAATAGTGGCTGGTCCGCAGTTGAAGGAAAATTTGATTGAGAAATAAATTAACCCGGCCGAAAGTAAGACAACTTCTATCCTTATTTTCTTTCTTCGGAATTCTACTGACTGGCGTGAGTACTCCTGAAAGGCTGAGGGCAGAGACACCTCACGAAGTTGAAAAGGTCGCGACCGAAATTCAGAAGAATCGAAATAGTATTGTTGAGAAAGATCAAGAAAAACGCCGGATTCTCGGATCACTTTATGAAATTTCAAGGCGCATGAAAAAAATCACTCAAGAAAAGAGTGAGATGACTGATAAATTGATGCGAACTCAAGACAAGGTGAAGTTTATTGCTCACGACATTGCCAGTCTTGAAAAAAAAATCGAAGACGAACAAAAAAAATTGGGAGTCAGTTTAAGAAATCTCTATAAGATATCGGGCGAGACTTATCTTGCGATTTTATTTTCTCAAGATAGTGCATTTTCGATCGATCGCTCCTTAAAATTTCTCAAGATTGTATCTGAAAAAGATTTTACCCTCATCAAGTCATATAAAAAAAATGTCCTTGAGCTCAAGTTAAAGAAAATTGACCTCAATGCCCAGGTCAAAAAGTTAATCCACCTCGAGGAAGACATCAAGAGTCAAGAGTCCCTGCTCTTATCTGAACAACGTCAAAAATATAAAATTGTCTCTGAAATCGAAGCAAAAAGCCTGGCAAACATTGAGAAGATAAAAAAGTTGAGAACAAAAGCGCAAGAAAAATTGCTGCCAAGTTTTGATGCCGCCCTCTCAGATATGTTGAAGACGGCTTTTTATGAAAATAAGGGCCAACTTCCCGCTCCACTTTCGGGCAATGTGATCCAGGACTTTGGTCTAATTAAAAGCGAACAGTACCCGGTAGAGCTTAGCCACAAAGGTTGGCTTTACTCTTCAGAAAAGCCTGTTGCGGTCTCTGCCATCTTTGATGGTGAGATTGCTTTTGCGGGTCAAATCGATGGTTATGGCGAAACATTGATTATTGATCATGGTGACCACTATTACTCACTCTACGCTTCTTTGAGTCAAGTGAAGGTCAAAAGAGGAGATGTTGTTAAAAAATCTCAGAACATAGCGTATGCTGGCTCGACATCAAGACCGAATAATGTTGGAATTTACTTTGAGATAAGACATTTTTCAGAGCCGGAAAATCCAAAATATTGGATCTCCCCTCAGGATACTAAAGTGTCCTTAAGTAATTTAAAAAGCCAAATAAATTGATAAAAGAGCGCCACGTTCGAAGGAGACACCATGAAGTTCAAAATGAAAAAAACTTTCTCTAAGCTCGTGCTGGGATTATTTTTATCCCTGATGGTGATCGTGAGCGTGACATTGGTAATGTCGACGATATCAAACCGCTTCTCGGCATTTGCCAATGAACGCTATCAAGATTTACAGATTTTCACGAAAGTCCTGAACTTCGTTCAGCAGTACTATGTCGAGGAAGTCGATACGAAGAAATTAGTCTATGGCGCCATAAAAGGGATGCTGCAAGAACTCGATCCACATACAAATTTTTTGCCGCCGGATTTATATAAAGAATTCGAAAATGAAACGAGTGGAGAATTCGGCGGGCTCGGTATCGAAATTACCGTTCAAAATGATGTTTTAACTGTCATTGCCCCAATTGAAGATACACCGGCTTGGACTGCCGGAGTTCAAGCCGGCGACAAAATTGTTGAGGTCAACGGTGAAAGCACAAAAGGCTTGAGCCTTGCAGAAGCGGCTCAAAAGATGCGCGGAAAAAAAGGCAGCAAAGTTCGACTTGGAATTTTTCGAGAAGGTTTCGATAAACCAAAAGAATTTGTCATTCAACGCGGAGTCGTGAAAGTTCGTTCGGTGAAATACACCGACCTCGGAGATGGATTTGGTTATATCCGACTCACGAGCTTTATTGAAAACTCGGGCACTGAAATGGAAAAGGCTGTAAAAGAGCATCTCAAAAACAGTAAGGGAACGGTGAAGGGCGTCATCATCGATTTACGAAGAAACCCCGGAGGCCTGCTTGATCAGGCGATTCGGATTAGCAATCTTTTTATAGATAAAGGCATCATCGTTTCGACCATTGGAAGAAACCAAAAAGAGAAGGATGTCGTCTATGCAAAAAAAGAAGGTGCTTATGTGAATTTTCCTTTAATCGTTTTAATCAATGAATATTCGGCGAGTGCCAGTGAAATTTTGGCTGGAGCTTTACAAGATAACAAACGCGCTCTGGTGATGGGACAAACGAGTTTTGGTAAAGGCTCCGTTCAATCTGTTGTTAAACTCGGCGACGGTTCTGCGCTGAAATTAACGGTGGCCCGTTATTACACCCCAAGTGGTCGCTCGATTCAGGCAGAGGGAATTAAGCCGGATGTCTTTATCGATGACGTCGATGCTGAGAATTATAAAAAGGCAATTATCAGACGCGATGTTCGTCGCGAATCAGATATGCAAAATCATTTACTCGGAACAAAAGAACAAGAAAAGGCGAAAGAGAAAGAGGCCGAAGCCGATAAAAATAGCTCAGAGAAAAAAGCTCACGAAGACGTGAATTATTGGTGGAAGAGTGATACCGCTAAGAAAAAGCCGGCATCACCAAGAGAAAAACTTCTCGGCGAGGATTTTCAGGTTTTACAAGCCTATAATTACTTAAAGGCGTGGAAGACGATCGAAAATTATAACGGAAGCGTTTTAAGACCAACTTCAGCAGGAGAGTCGGCACCGCCCTCGACAGGCCCGGGGGCAGGTCTAGCGCCAAGCCAGCCGAGCCCGTCTCCAGCACATCAAAAATGAAAAAGGCAGCTCAGCTGGTTTTTCAATCCGCGGTGGGTTTCTGCGTTTTCTCGAGTGCGATTGTCTCGGCATCCTCTAATACCACTAACGTCGATGCGAATCAGTTGGTGAGACGAGCCGATCTCACGCGTGCGCCCTTTACGCAATTTTCTTGTCGAGTGCGGGTGATCGACGACGACGGTATAGAAAAAAAGCAAAGTTTGTTTCGGGTTTTGGTTAAAGATGAACGTACCAGTCTCGTTGAGCAAATTGAACCCGAGCGTGCTCGCGGACGAAAGTTGCTTTTAAAGGATTTTGATATGTGGCTTTACACTCCAAATATGAAGCGAGCCACTCGTATCAGCATGGAGCAAAAACTGACCGGCGAGGTTTCAAACGGAGATCTGGCGCGTACGCACTTTTCGCAAGACTATGGGGCTCAGAAAATTGGCACCGAAAATATTTTAGGCAAAGAAACACTTAAGCTTGAACTTTTGGCAAAGAATAAAAATGTCACTTATCGAAAAATTCATTATTGGATCGAGACGGATTCAGCGGTTCCGGTGAAGGCGCAATTTTTTGCGCTTTCAGGAAAGCTTTTGAAAGAGGCCATCTATCAGAATCTCAAGTCTGAACTGGGCGTAAAAATTATCCACGAAATGATCATCACAGACGCGCTTCGAAAAAATAAGACATCAAGCCTTGTCTATTCAGACTACAAAGCCGAAAAATTTTCTGATGCAAAATTTAACAAAGAGTCCCTCGACCAAGATTAAGGGCCCCACATGATCCTCGTTCAAATTAAAGATTTGCATAAAGAGTTTTTATTAGGATCACAAAAAGTTGAAGCTCTTAGAGGTGTTGATCTCGAGTACGCTGATGGTGAGATGCTGGGCATCCGGGGTAGCTCTGGCAGCGGAAAGACAACTCTTTTAAACCTTATTGGTGGTTTGGATTACCCAACTCGTGGGCAAGTTTTCTTTGATGGCCATGATCTTGCTCTTCTGAATCGAAAAAAATTGACAGAGTTTCGGGCTCACAAAATAGGCTTTATCTTTCAAACTTTTAATCTCATCCCAACACTTTCAGCGTTTGAGAATATTGAATATCCCTTGATGTTGTTAAATGAGAGCCCAAAAACGCGCCAGCAAATGGTGACCTTAGCGCTTGAACAAGTTGGATTATCGACGTTTGCGCATCATCGTCCCGCGCAATTGAGTGGTGGCCAAAGACAGAGGGTGGCGATTGCGCGCGCGATTGTCAAAAATCCGAGATTAATTTTAGCCGATGAGCCGACGGCAAATTTGGACGTGAAAACCGCAGGCGAGGTTTTAGAAGTCATGGTCCGTCTCAATAAGTCAAATCGGACGGGCTTTATTTTTACCAGTCATGATCAGCTTGTTTTACAAAGAGCAAGCAGACAAGTTCATCTGGTCGACGGAAGGCAAACGAAAGATTGAGGATCTGCTAAATGCAAATGCGATTAAAAATTGCCTTTCGAAATGTCTTTCGTAACGTTGGGCGTACCTGTTTGAGCATATTAATGATCGCTGGCGCAGTGACGGGCCTTATTTTATTTCGTGGCTTTGCCGAAAATATGCTGTCGCTCCTAAGTCGAGTTGAAATCGAATACGAGAGTGGGCATTTGCAGGCAGCGACTCACGATTTTTGGGAACAGACTCCCGGCAAACGTGGAAAATATTTTATCCATGATCATGCGAGGTTAGAGGCAGCCTCTGAAACCCATCCTGAGTTACGCTCGGTTTCAAGCAGGCTTTCAAGCTTTGGTTTGTTGAGCACAGGCGAGATCACCGTCAGCGCGAAGGCGATGGGCATCGATATCGCAAAAGAAGCGAGTATGTTTAATAGCTTATTCATGATTGAAGGCGAAAAGCTGACACCAGAGTCAAAACTTGATGTGATGCTTGGGGTGAAACTCCAGAAACAACTAGGCGTTAAGGTCGGCGAAACCGTGACCCTTGTCGGTTACACTCTTGATGGCGTGATTAATGCTCTTGATCTTACAGTACGTGGTATATTTTTAATGGGTCGAGACGACATCGATAAATTTCTGGCCTTTGTCCCGCTGCAAACAGCGCAGCTCCTACTTGATACTCAAGATGTAGAAAGTATTACTGTTCGTTTTAAAAAAGATGAAGATCTAAAAAAAATGCGCGACATTTTTCAAAAGGAGTTTTCGCAAATCGATCCCCGCATCGAAGTCAAAGACTGGTACCAACTTTCGGTATTTTATCGAAGTGTTGAGAGCTTTTATAAAGTTCAGAACCGAGTGATTTCAATTATTCTTATTTCATTGGTTCTTCTCGGCATCATCAATACGGTGGGGATGTCTATTTATGAGCGGACAGGCGAGATTGGAACGCTGCGGGCGCTGGGTGAATCAGAAGCTTCGATTATTTGGCAATTTACTTTAGAGGGATTTATTTTGGGTGTGATTGGTTATGGCATTGGTATTATTTTGGCGTTTATTTTATCTCAGATTATAAACTATGCTGAGTTTCATATGGTCATGCCCAATGCAACGGTTGAGGTCCCTATTGGGATACGTCTTGGCGTACCGGCATTTGTCGAAGCGGCCATGATTAGCTTATGGACGTCAACATTAGCAACCTGGTGGCCATCGCTGCGAGCATCAAAAATGTCGATAGTCGAAGCGCTCAAGCGCAACATTTAGAAGCTATCTGAAAAACCCGGATGTTTCTCAAAGGCCCCCTTCGAATCCACTGACAAGATCGATCTTGCCTAAAAACTCAAGACCCACGCCATAGGCGCCATTTCTGACTTGATTGGAGCACCAAGCAACTCTTGCGATCATTGCATAAGATTTTTTAATCTCATCTAAGATGATGTAGACTTTGAGTCGATCCCCCTTTTTAACTTTCGAGTTCTGCTGGAGTTCGATAAAGGCTCCGCCTTTTGAAAGGTTGAGGACTCGGCTGGAGGCTTTTGGTCGATTATCGACCCACTCAACATCAGCCGACATTGCTAAGTTGTATCTGCGGTGAATACGTTGATAAACGCTACTGTCGCTTAAAAACTTTCTGATAATTCCTTGAAAATCTCGGACTTCAAAGGGTTTCTCTAAAAAGACAGTGTTTTGCATATTCTGCAACTCGCGCACAGCTTCGAGACTTTCAATTTTCGACGTCACTAAAACCGGCCCTGAATATCCCGCAGATCTCAAAGACATCACTGTTGCTCTCGTTTCTTTGGTGTAGGTGAAGACATTTATAATCACCAGATTCGAATTGGGATCTAGAGCGGCTGCCATTCCTTGTGGACGAACACTCGAAAGTTTCATCTCTCCGAGTTCACTTGTGAGTGGGTCAATTTTCTTTTTCAGCAGAAGGTTTTCTTCTTCTGAGATACTGGCCAGGACAATTCTATGAATCATAGAGGTGCTCCTTTGGTCGCTTCGCATAAATCAATTATTTTTGTGTAACTTGAAAAACAAATTTGGCTTGATTTCTGAGTGTAAGTCCCTGCTGGCTTTGTATCGCTGGCCCACGACAGATTTTTGTATTGTACCTCAACCCGCGTGACGAAGTCGAATCCGCTACTGGTCTTTTGACATGACCATGCACTCTGACTATCGATCTTCAGTTTTTTAAAAAGCGCAGAGAGCAATCTTGTTCGCGCGCGATCATTAGGGATAACCTGTGCATAAAGCATTTCATCCACACTCAGTGAATCGCTGACTTCCTCAATGAGTGCGTCTTCTAGATTGCGTTTGAATTCTTTATTGGCCAAGAGTTTATCATAAGAAATACTTACAGGTTTCTCTGGCGCGCAGGTTTCAACGGCGCAAAAAAGCTTTTTCAAAGCAGATTTCCATCGGGGGTCTTCGTCGACGCGTTTTGCGAGCTCGTCTTTAATTGAGTTGGCGTTTGAGGCGTCAGTAAGCTTTTCGGTATAACCGACCACAGAAAGGAGACGATTTTTGACTTCAAGAAGCTGTCTCGTCAACTTCAGATCAGATTTCTGATCTGGCTTTAGATCGACTGCGAAACTTGTTCTAAAATGAGACATCGCGGTTTGGAATTGGTCGTTCAGGCTTTGTAGAAGTGTAGTCGATAAACTTTGACCTGAGGTAAATTTAATTTGTAGTAGCTTTAATATTTCATGTCCCGCAGCATACTGTGGATAAACATAACCGAAGTCATTGAGAGTTGGACAAAATTGAGACGTTGCTTGGTTCGTGGTCGGCGGGCTTGCTTTTGCATTTGCGAGAAGGTTCTTATCAGAGCTAAAAGCATTTAATAAAGCGCGTCCCTGGCCGGCCTGAGCATAGGCTATACCAAGTATAAATGTTGCCAATAATGTATGAAATTTTGGCGCTGCCCGATGTGACATAGTTGTCCTCCGAACTTATATGTCTCTTCGGTTCAAACAAGTTTTAGTTGATCGCAAAGAGTCAGTCCGAATAGGTTTAAATTTTCTTTTTCTGAGTCATTTAAGTTTAGGTTCTTGATTCGATTAACTAAAATCTAAAAGAGCTAAACTAGTTTACAGAAATTTTCTTTTCTTTTTGTTGAAATCTTCGACGGCCCTTAAGCTCGGCGCCCAAAATGTCGATTAATCATCGTTGCTGAATCATCTGATTCTTAACAAAAATGGAGTCTGAGCGTGGGAACACTAGATCGCTATAAGAAAAGCGGTGGATTTTTACAGCTATTGCAACTCATTGAAACCTGTGGTCCTCAAAAACAAGAAAAATTTCTAAATATGGTGAAAGAGGAAGACGCGGTATGGAGTGAGGCAATTGAGAAAAAGATAATAACGATGGACAAAATTCTGTCCTGGTCCGATGAAGCCATTTCAGAAATTGCAGGAAATCTGCAGGACCTCACTTTGGCCGTCGCTTTTCATGGATTCAAACCAGAGGCGCGGCAGCGTTTTTTTAGAAGTTTTAGCTTTGCAAAGCGCAGAAAGATCGAAGATCTTTTTGAAATTCAAAAGCCGTCGCCAGCAGATGTCACGTCGGCTTATATTAAAATCTTTATTGAAGTGAGAGGCCTGATTAGCCAAGGTATTTTAAGAGCTGACAAAATCGATTCTGAAGTCTTAGTTGAAGACAATATTGAAGAAAAACTAAAAAAAATCGAAGGAATCCAGGTGAAGTCGGCTCCCGAGAAGTCACAGGGTGAAAAATCGGATGTCGTCAAAGCTGAAAAGGCTGAAGAGGAGAACGAAACTCTAGCAGAAACCTCTCATATAGATTCAAATATGCAAGAGGAGCTCAAGGGTTTACGAAAAAAATTCTTGCTTTTAAAAAACGAAAATCAATCCCTCAAACAGGATGTCCATAATCTTAAGGCAAAAATCGAACAAATCAAAAAAATCGCCGCCTGAGACACCCGCTAGTCTGGCAGTTCTTTGTGTAAGCTCTGCGGCGCCCAAAATTGTTTGTACTCGTCAACGAAACTGAGGCGAGTGGTGTCTCGCAACCTGTCTACATATAAAATGCCATCAAGGTGATCAAATTCATGTTGCAAGACTGTTGCTAAAAAGCCATCGGCCTGGAGGGTTTTTTTAGTCGCCTTTTCGTCAAGAAATTCCGCAAAAACTCCGCTGGGCCGAGAGACCAAGCCACGTAAGTCAGGAACGGATAGGCAGCCCTCCCAAAAACTTTGCTCTGAGAGATTCGTCATTTTTAAGACCGGATTAACGAACACAGTGAGCGTTTGTTCTCCCATTTCGGGATATCTGGCATTTTCATTGGCAAACTCTACCACCGAGACCCTCACCATTTCTCCAATTTGTGGAGCGGCAATGCCAACCCCGTTCGTGGCATGCATGGTCTCGGTCATATCGAAAATAAGAGATTTGAACCAGTCAGAAAGGATCTCTTCTTTGCTCAGTTCGCGAGATCGTTGTCGCAGGAGGGGATGACCCATCCTTAAAATATTTCGAACTGCCACAATGTCTCCCTTCACAGCTTAAAACGCCCTTAAAAAAACGCTTCAAAAAACCCTAAAAAACCGGTCTTGTGCGATCAAGAATAAGTTTGCTAGGCTTATTTTAGTGAGCCTTTTAAACGAAAAACATCATAGCATTATCAAAAGCATTTTTTCAAAAAAAATGCTCATTGTCGGTCTCATGGGCTTTTCTTCTGGCTTACCCTTTCTTCTCATTGGTTCGACTCTCAAAGCTTGGCTGACCGAAGCCAAGGTCGATTTACAGGTCATAGGTTTTTTCTCGCTTGTTGGAATCCCCTATAGCTTCAAATTTCTTTGGGCACCGCTCATGGATCACTACAAGTTGTTTTCTTTTGGGAGACGAAAAAGTTGGCTCCTACTGACTCAGATTTGCCTCAGCGCAGGACTGTTGGTACTTTCTGTAGCACAACCAGGAGAATCCATTCAAATGGTCGGGGCGATTGCCATTTTGATCGCATTTTTTAGCGCCAGCCAGGATATTGTCGTAGATGCTTATCGCAGAGAAATTTTAGACTCTGAAGAGCAGGGCTTTGGTTCTACTTTATATGTCAATTTCTACCGAATCGCGCTGTTGTTCAGCGGTGGATTTGCATTGTACCTTGCCGATCATTTTCCGTGGAGCAGGGTTTATCAAATCATGGCTATGACCATGTTAGCCAATACGCTCTGTACAATTTTAGCGCCTGAGCCAAAGGTGAATTTCAGGTCTGCGAATTTGCTGGGGGCCTTTGTTGAACCCTTGCGCGAATTTTTTTCGCGCAAAAATGCCTGGCTGATTTTGAGCTTTATTGTTTTTTATAAGGTGGGTGAGTCGATGGCTTCTGATATGACGACTCCCTTTTATTTAAAAATGGGCTTTAGCAAAACAGAAATTGCAGGAGTGGTCAAATTTTTTGGATTTTGGGCGACCATTTTTGGCGCCTTCGCCGGGGGAATCTTGCTCATTCGCATCAGTGCCGGGCGCGCACTTTTATTGTTTGGCTGTTTACAAAGTCTCGCACTCCTAGGGTTTAGTATTCTCGCCACGCAAGGTGCGCAAGTCAGTCTCTTGGCTGCCGTCGTTACCGCCGAAAACTTCACGTCAGGAATGGCTACGACAGCTCTTCTGGCCTTTATGGCCAATCAATGTGACAAAAGGTTTTCGGCGACCCAGTATTCGCTCTTAAGTAGTCTCTCGAGCGTGCCGAGAGTTTTTGCCGGAAGCCTGACCGGCATACTTGCAGTCCACATGGGATGGCAATACTTTTTCTTGGTCTGCACGCTGATTACGATCCCTGGCTTAATTTTGGTTTTTCGATTGGGCAGAGTCGACAGTCAATATCGCATCTAGTGCCTCATTAAAATCAAAACTTAATCAAGCTTGCCCATTGCTCCGTCGCTTGGCCATTCTGCGGGGGCTCGCTCCAAAACCTCAGGCAATGGTTCGTGAATTTGTAATTCACAAAGAAATAAGTCCAATCGGCGTGTTTGGTACCATTGGTGTGGACGAAGAATCGAGTATAAAAACCGCAACTTTTGTCTGAATGACCGGCAACATATGTCACATAGCTATAGTTGGCTTCATTAAAGTATTTATAAGCATAATTTGGATTCAGATCAGTCAGATCTATGAAAATCTGATTATTGTCTTCCACTTTCAGAGTCAACGTCCCAAGTCCATAAAAGGCTATAGGGGGCTCCCAGGATCCGCAACCAGAAATAGAATTGCACTTCCGGTTACGTTGAAAGATTTGATAAGGCATTGTGACTGTGTCGTCGCCAGGACGAAACAAGTGTGCCACTTCTTGAAGACTAATGTCTTCCCCTTGACAACTTTTTTCGTCAAAGGGATCTTCCCAGCTAGAAATCGATGGTTTTTTGACCGCCAGTTTTTTGACAAGTTTATTTTCGAGGTACTCCGAAAGTTGATTTGAGATTTCGTAGTTGGAGTCCTCTCCCGTATTAACTTCGAAGCCAGCAAGCCCTGCATATTCGTGATGGACCAAGATGTATTGATCTGATTCTGAAGTGTTCATGAACCTGTTGACGTTGCAGTTGATATGCGTTTTCCCATCCTTAGCAACATAGTTTTTACAGGTCTTTTCAGATTCGCCAATAAAGATTTTTTCGTCGGTACAGCTCACCTTTGCACTAGAGATTTGCTGGAGCATGCCTTGATTGTATTGGGTATATGAAAGTTCGACTGGCAACTTAAGTCCTGCCGAGCCAAGGTTTAGGATCCAAAGGCGAATATCATCGCTGATCAGCTTGAAGCGGTTTTCGCACATATCTCCGCCATTACCGACTCCATTTGCTGAGGCCGCGAGTGGAATGAACAACATCATCATGAGAAATAATTTTTTCACTTTAATCCTTATCGAAAATATTTAAGTTGGTTTAACTTTGAAACTGGAAAGAGCTGGATCGAAAGAGTATAAACCTCCTCTTTTTTTCCAACGTTCAAGAGCTCATAAATATCGGCTTTAAATTTGCGAATCAGTTTTTTTGCCAGCGGAAGTTTTTTAAGGCTGGTGGCAACAGTGATCGCCGAAAACTCCCTTAAATTCACATCAACTTCGTCTAATTTACCGGCAGCAAGTTCCAAATTTTGTTTGTGGTACTTGCGGATCGCGCTGCTAGGGACATCATTCGTCGTGTGTAAGGCTTTGGGCACCTGATGATAACTTCCATTTTCGACCTTGATCATGCCAAGCTTACGAAGTCGTTCGAAGGCCGCCTTTGCTACATGGTAGTCAATCCCGAGACGTTGGGATATCCAGCGAACATTGGCCTTGCTGTCGGGAACCTGACTCAAGCTTAGTATTGCAAAGTGATGCCAATCGGAAACCAGCTTGAATTTTTCGTCTTCAATTAGATCAAATGGAAGGGAAGTTTCGTCTGATGAGGATAGTTCTGCCAATGCCATTTTCATTTCGAGAGGTGATAAATCCAGTTTGTTGGAGACCTTTAAGGCAAATTTATCCGTCATGGGGCGCTTGCCTGACAAAACTTGGGAGAGGTGTGCAGGGCTTGTTTTAAAAGAGCGAGCCATAGCACGCAGAGAGTAGGAAGGATTTTTACTTCTCGTGGTGTGGAAATAATGTGTAAGTTTTTGTCTTAGGTAATTGTCGTGCATGAGGGGGCCTTCTATACGGATTGCGGCCTTTGCACAACGAATATTTTGAAACAAGTGTTTCAAATCCTGAAACACTTGTTTTAAAAAGACATTGTGTCTAGAGGCACATCCGAATAAAAAATCCCAAGCAGATCACCATGTTGACACTTGAAAGTTCGATGTTGCGAACAATTTTACCGATAGTCGAACTTAGATAAACTTAAGGTCAGCATTTTCCGAAACTTGAAGATATGAGCGTATCGGACACTCTCAAAAAGAAATTAAAAGATAAAAATCTATCGAAGGTTGCGCGCCAGCTTAAGATTCCAAAAACTCTGTTGCACGAATGGGTTCAAGCAAAGCGAACCCCATCACTCAAAAATGTGATTCATTTAAAAAATCTCGCCAATTATTTGTCCCTGTCTCTCGAAGACCTGTTAATTGACGAGCAAAGTGAAATGCCTGTGACTTCGCTCACATTCGACGATGCTGGCCGCAAATATAGAATCAAGATTGAACGCGTCTGATAATGGAGTTCTAAATGCTCAATTTTACTCAGCGTATGCTTCTTCTTTTAGTTCTATTGCATACACAGCAAACCCAAGCGCAATTTATGCCCTTTGCGAACTGGAAGCAGCCAACTGCAGGAGGAGCTTCGAATACCTTTAATTGGGCGTGGGAGGCCGGAAGTAAAACAGTCATCAATAGGGCTTCGACTGCGTACGGTACCCTTGGCACTGGCGCAACAACAAATAATCCCGGAATGCGAAGTAACTCAATCTCATGGACCGATGCCTCTGGCAACCTCTGGATTTTTGGCGGCTCCGGCTACGACTCTGCAGGAACGAGTGGCTATCTCAATGATCTGTGGAAGTTTACTCCTAGCACGAATAAATGGACATGGGTCGGTGGCTCCAATGTCGTAAACCAGGCCGGAACCTACGGCACCCTTGGGACTGGTTCCACCAGCAATATCCCAGGCGCAAGAGAGGGCTCAGTCTCATGGATCGATTCCACTGGTAACCTCTGGCTTTTCGGTGGCCTCGGCTACGCCACTTCGGGAGGGTCGGGCAATCTCAATGATTTGTGGGAGTTTACTCCAGGTACAAATCAATGGACCTGGGTCAGCGGCTCCAATATCGTAAACCAAGCCGGAACCTACGGTACGCTTGGCACTGGTTCTGCTAGCAATACCCCAGGTGCAAGATATTATTCAAGCTCATGGATCGATGCCGCTGGCAACCTCTGGCTTTTTGGTGGCAGCGGTTACGCCTCTTCGGGAGGGTCGGGCTATCTCAATGATTTGTGGGAATTTACTCCAAGCACAAGAGCATGGACTTGGATCAGTGGCTCCAATAGCACAAATTCACATGGGACCCACGGCACCCTCGGTCTTGGCTCAATTAGCTATACCCCAAGTGCAACGTCTAGTTCAAGTTCATGGATCGATGCTTCTGGCAACCTCTGGCTTTTTGGCGGCTATGGCTATGATCCCGGGGGCACGTTGGGCTATCTTAATGATCTTTGGAAATTTACTCCAAGTACTAAGATATGGACCTGGGTGAAGGGTTATTATGTCGGAAATACGCATGGGACCTATGGCACCCTTGGCACTGGCGCAACCACAAATAACCCCGGAACGCGACTGGGTTCAAGTTCATGGATTGACGGCTCTGGTAACCTCTGGCTTTTTGGCGGCTATGGTTACGATTCTCCAGGAAATGTAGGTTACCTTGATGATCTCTGGGAATATGCTCCCGGCACTAATAAATGGACTTGGATTAGTGGATATAATGCTAATGGCGCAAGTGGAACCTACGGCGTTCTTGGCGCCGGCTCTACCAGTAATATTCCAGGCGGAAGATATTATTCAAGTTCATGGATCGATGCCTCCGGTAACCTCTGGCTTTTTGGTGGCTCCGGCTATTATCCTGTGGGGGGTATGTACTTTCCCCTCAATGATCTGTGGGAGTACACTCCAAGCACTAATAAATGGACCTGGGTTAGCGGCCCAAATACCTTATTCCAAACTGGTACCTATGGCACGCTTGGCACCGGCTCAGCCAGCAATATCCCAGGCGCGAGAGAAAACTCAAGTTCATGGATCGACGCCTCTGGTAACCTCTGGCTTTTGGGCGGCTATGGCTACGATTCTGTAGGGACAAACGATTATCTCAATGATCTGTGGGAATTTACTCCAAGCACTAAAAAATGGACTTGGATCAGTGGCTCCGTTCTCGCCGCCCAGGCTGGAATCTATGGCACTCTTGGCACTGGCTCTACCAGTAATACCCCAGGCGCAAGAGGTGACTCAGTCTCATGGATTGATAGCTCTGGCAGCCTCTGGCTTTTTGGTGGCCAAGGTTACGATTCTGTGGGGAGTACCTATTCTCCACTCAATGATCTCTGGGAGTTTACTCCAAGCACAAATAAATGGACCTGGATCAGTGGCTCCAATGTTTATGGCGCCCCCGGAACTTATGGCACACTTGGTACGGGTTCTACCGGCAATACCCCTGGCGCAAGACAAGACTCGGTCTCATGGATTGATAGCTCTGGCAACCTCTGGCTTTTTGGTGGCCAAGGTTACGATTCTGCTGGGAGCTTGGGGAGTCTCAATGATCTCTGGGAATTCACTCCAAGCACTAAAAAATGGACTTGGATCAGTGGTTCCAATGTCATAAACGCATCTGGAACTTATGGTACGCTTGGCACTGGCGCTACCAGCAATACCCCAGGTTCAAAACAGGGCGCAAACTCATGGATCGATAGTTCTGGTAACCTCTGGCTTTTTGGCGGCTTCGGTGGTGGGGCTATTGGAGCCTGGTACAATGATCTATGGGAGTTTACTCCAAGTACAAAAAAATGGACCTGGGTCAGTGGTTCCAATGTTGATGGCGCATCCGGAATCTACGGTAGCCTTGGTATTGGCTCTACAAGCAATGCACCAGGGGCAAGAAATTATTCAAGCTCATGGATTGATGGCTCCGGTAACCTCTGGCTTTTTGGCGGCGGCGGCTATGACTCTGCGGGGTTTAATAACTATCTTAATGATCTATGGGAGTTTACTCCAAGTACAAAAAAATGGACCTGGGTCAGCGGCTCTAACGTCTGTTGTTCATCTGGCACCTACAGTACTCTCGGCACGGGTTCAACTAGCAATACACCAAGTGCAAAACAGGGCGCGAGCTCATGGATCGACGCTTCTGGCAACCTCTGGCTTTTTGGTGGCTATGGCGTTGATTCTCTCGGAACCATTGGGACTCTTAACGATCTGTGGATGGGACATCCTTGAAATTAGATTTATTATTAAAATCATCTAAGCCACTCCTTCTTTTCTTCACTGGGCTGTCTTGCGGCTTAATGACAATTTTTTTTAGTGAGCACTTTCATAAAGTCAGTGAGCACAGCTCTGACAGCGAAAAAATAAGCTATCAACTCGGCTTCAGTAAAGGGCAAGAGTTTCGACGTGAACATTTGTACGTTGACGGCGAAAATTTTTATGTGGGCCTCAAAGACGGATTTTTGAATAAGCAGCCAGTTATTGCCACTGAACTGAATTTGGACCGAACTAGATTGCAGATACAAGCTTTCAATCAAAGCAAGATGCTTGA
>Ga0207070_1116_pt1 | contig 19456 bp, 19 predicted proteins | sample Alteio_BWMinHeat_92_FD_153591 | JGI IMG/M metagenome (GOLD analysis project Ga0207070, IMG submission 153591) | Enriched cells from forest soil in Barre Woods Harvard Forest LTER site, Petersham, Massachusetts, United States -... | ecosystem: Environmental > Terrestrial > Soil > Temperate forest >...
GCGCATCGACCAGATTGTGCGTTCAATGCAAATCTTGTCTGGCGACGAGAATGATACTCTGCAGGTCACTAATGTAAATGAGATCGTTAAGCTTGCTTGCGAACAGTCGATTTCAAGTCACTCGCTTGGAACCAACACGTTTCCAGCAAAAATCATCTATCATTTAGGTAATTCTGTGCGTGCTCCAGTCTACCCGCTGTCCCTCCGAAGGGCCTTAGTGAACATTATTGACAATTCGATTTATGCACTTGAAAAGAAGATTTTTCTAAACAAAATTTTTTCTCCCGAATTGACACTTTCAACCGCCACGTATGCTCACCATATCGAGATCAAAATACACGATAATGGTATTGGAGTTCCCACAGATCTGGGCGAAAAGGTCTTTGATCCATTTTTTACCACGAAAGCCCCAGGCGAAGGCGCCGGCCTTGGTCTGACTGTTGCATTTAACGTCATCCAGAGACATGGTGGTGCTTTGACATATACCAGTCGGCTTGATCAATGGACGGAGTTTGTGATATCCCTCCCACTGGTTGATGAAAGACAAGACGCATGATCCATATTGTTACTGTCGATGATGAAGCTGATACTCATCTGCTCTATCGATTAAAACTGAAAAAGTTTTTCGCGCCACGAGGCGATGTCAAATTGGTTTCATTTTTAAGTGGCAAAGATTGTCTGAATTATTTGAATCGCTCCGATACCCCGCACGTCGACCTCATTATGTCGGATATCAATATGCCAGAAATGACCGGTTTTGAACTCTTACAAGAGGTTCGCAAAATCGAAAAGACAGTGGTTTTTTATATGGTCACCGCGTATGGATCGTTCGAGTTTCGCACGAAATCGAAAGCTCTTGGAGCTCAACGTTTCTTTAGCAAGCCCGTGGATTTTAATGCTTTGAACGATGCTTTGACTACTGATCTGAAGCTTTGATGGCTCATACTTTTTCGCGAAATTAATATAATTATGTTTATGTTTTTCTCGTCAAGCAATTGCCTAAAGCATTATTGATGCCAATGAATCAATTCGATCGCCTTCTCTTTCTGATGCGTGGATCGAATTTACACTTTCCTTCTCATTAAAGCCCGAGCGACGAGCCACCGAAAGGCTTTATAGCAGGCCCATTCCAGGATTCTTGTGGGCTCCCCATTTTAACGAGGAGGATTTATGTCAGCTCTCGATATTTTAAAAGGCATCTTTGTGTTAACTTCCATCGCGAGTTTTTCAGCATGTGGAAAATCACAATTTATTAAGTCAGCTCAATTAGGTGCGCATACGTCTGGCGGCGATGAATATGCCGAATTAATTGCGACTGTTGACTCTCAGCAACTCATCCTTCCAGAAATCCAATTTCCAATCATCGATATAAGACACCCTGGTTTAAGCTTTGGCAATATTGGACTCAAGCCAAGCCTAGATGGCAAGACAACAGAACTCTCAATCGATCTTGATCTCTCACAGATCCTGCATTTACCGAAAGCTGGAGAAAATGCCTCTCTTCCAAACGGGACCGGACTACCGATGAGTGGAATTGATCCTAGCCAAGTGATGATGTTTAATATTGGCGGTGGCGGCTCAAGAGTTTATGTCGAAATGGATACTCTTAACAAAAAAGCAATGTTGGGAGCTGCTCTTGTTATTTCACAATTTAATATTGGCGCAGTAGCAGATTTATTTATTCCATTTCAAGGCACAGGTTTTCTAGGGACGGCTGGAGTATTTACCGGCGCGCAATTCGGTCAGAGTGGCTTCGGAATTTTTGCTGATCTGAGTCCCCTGTTAACGAACCAGCTGACAAATCAATTGACCGCGCAAATGACCGGGCAAATGACGACAGCCGTGGCACGTGTGCAATCATTCAGCTCGACAACTAACGCCACTGCGCAATTTTTAAGTGTGCAGCCCTCATCCCGTAATAACCTAAAAATCCAGAGAATGCTATACGACCTAAATAACAGCGGTCGCGCTCTGAATGTTCGTTAGACTAGCTTTCGGCTTTTGCGCCACAATTACAAATTGCTTTCCTAAAACTTTCCAGATGAAAGGAAGTTTTAAATAAAGGCGAATCAGTAAAGGATGTTTTGGGAAGGCAGACTTCGTCGAAAAAGGTACAAATTTAGGAATGACCTCTTGGATTTGATAGCCGCATTTCTGCAAGCCTTCTGCAGCAGACAAATGCGAAAGTGGCAAATGATGATCATAAAAATCCCAGTAGGCTCCGTACGCATATTTAATATTTGGTTGCATCATAATGAATTTTCCACCAGGTTTCAGCACCCGTAAAACCTCTTTGAGCACATTATCCATAGCCTGCTTATTCATTAAATGTTCAAAAAAATTACTGGTAAAGCAAACATCAATGCTCGCACTTGCAATTTGTGGAAAGGACTCTGCCGAACCAAGGTGAAATTCAATTTCTTTTGGCAAAATATTTTTGACGGCGGGATTCATATCAACTGCAAGCTTCTTGCCAGCACGAATGTGGCGCGAAAACTCACCAAAGCCACAAGCAATTTCAAAAAGCGTGTCTTCATTTGAAATATACTTTTGAAAGAATTGTTCACACAACTCGCGCCAAACCTTATCCTTCATTAACTTCTCATTTTCACTAAAACGAACTTCATAGAGCTTAGAAATTTGTTCCATAGCTTCCTTTATGTGATTGTCTTGCGATTCTGGGGCATATCATAGGCTCTCGAAAAAATCCGCTGATAGATCTTGAGCATGTCTTTGATCGTCGCGTGAATATTTTTAATTGAGGTTGAGGAACCCTGACCAAATTCTCTCGGAAAGGTTTGAATCCCAACCTCGCCGACGCGAAAGCCTTTGAGCATCGTTTTAATTGCAATCTCTGCACCGATAAAAGGGCTTGTCGATTCGAGATGCAAGTCGCGAGCAACCTCAGCCCGGATCATACGAAAACCGGTACTAATATCGCGATAATGCGTTTTAAATAAGAGGCGCAAAACGATGTTATACACCCAAGAAATGAATTGGCGTTTGCCCGAGTACGCCTTTACATATCTAAACGTAATGATGAGATCATAGAATTCGATCAAACGAATCATCTTAAAGAGTTCGTAAACATCATATTCGTCGTCGCCATCCGTAAAGCAAATCCATTCGTATTTGACGTTGGCAAGCCCCGTGCGAATGGCAGACCCGTAGCCAAGATTTTGCGGATGATGAATGACTCGAACGAGGCCTGGATGCTCTTTGGCAAGCTCGTCTGCGATCACCCCAGCACGATCCGGCGTTCCGTCGTCGACAATGAGGACCTCATAGGATTCGGTCAATTCACTCAGAACCCTAAGTGCTTTCTCAGTGACAATTCGGACCGTTTTTTCATCATTATATATGGGAAAAAACAAACTGATGCGAGGTTTCGGATATAAGCTCAAAAAAATGCTCCGCTTAAAATTGCCTTTATCGCCTTCAAAATTTTAGGCGCTTATATATTGCCCATGGAAGAAAACGCAGTGCTACTATAATAAATCTCCAAAACCAAGGATAAAAAACTCGCCCTACATCACGATTCAAATTTTTAATCATTTTTTGCGCCACCAGCTTTGGTTCGACCGCCGGAAACAGAAGCTTTTGGCCATAACTCAAACCAGTATCGAGATAACCTAAGACATAAATTTGCACGCGTATATTTTGTGAAGAAAGAAAATGCCTAAGGCCACAACAGAAGCTTTCAAGCGCAGCCTTAGCCGAAGCATAAGCGATATTCTTACTGCGCGGCGCATGAGCAGCGATCGATGAACAAACTAAAATGGTTTTTAATTGAATTCTTGCCGCCTGTTTTGAAATTTGTGAAATAAAAAGCGCTAAATTCAAAAAGTTAATTTCTGTCATTTTTCGAATCGTTTGCTCATCGCTCAATCCTGTATCTTTTGCCTCGTTGGCCCCTGCGCAAATGAAAATATTTTGTATTCTCGGAGAAGCCGAACAGACTCTCTCAATATGAAATTCGGCCGAAAAATGCGCCTCATTCAAATCAATCTCAAATGTCCACACCCGACTCCCAAACCGAATTTCGCAATCTCGAGCATTGGCAATAAGGTCGACTTGCTCACGTGCGATCAGAATGAGATCATGATCTTGCGATGCCAACTCTGTTGCTAAGGCTCGCCCGACTCCGGAGCTCGCTCCAAAAATGAGCGAGGTTTCTCTTAAATTTTTAGCGGGCAAATTCATATTCGAAGTTGGCGTCTGGCCTTTTTGAAAAGTTATCATTTGATCATGTGTAGCTTGATCAATATTAATTTTGCTAGACATCAAGACGCTCTCGCAAACTGGAACTCATCATTTTCTGCTCGTCAAAATTATTTAATTTCGATTTAAATTCGGAATATCCAAGATAGGCCTTTTGCACGACTTCGGCTGACAACCTTGAATCCTTCGAAATATTTGGCAAAGCTTTGCAGTTCAAAAGTAGCTCATCGCATTCTTGCAAAAACTTTAAAGCTTGAGCTGAGGCTAAAATATCCACCGTAAAGCAAATCCCACTCATTGTAAAATGGAGAAGCTTTTGCTCGCCTTTAAATAACTTAAGCGAGCCAAGAGAACACTCAACATCCCATTTTGATTTTAAATCCGAAAATTTTTCGATAAAAATATACCAATAATCAAAGGGCACAATACATTGATACTCATAAAACCTTCTCGAACCACAAGCCTTGAAATAAATTTCTTTGTGGTTCAAGGGAAATGAGGCGTTTAAGATGTCCTGCTTGCTCTGAGAGGCTCGTAGTTTTTCGAGTAATTCGTAGACAGGGTTAATGAAATCACACAGCATTGGCCCTAAGACCTTAATCGCAGCATTTAAGAGGTGGCTTGAATCAAGCTTTCCAATTTGAAACTTGGAACGGTACTCATCTCTGGCGAAGGTCTCGAGATAAATATACCCTCTTCCAAAGTCTTTTCGCTTTAAATTTAAATTATGCCAAGAATACATTTGATCACATTGACCTTTTGACTTCTCAAATAAATCTTGGGCATGACCAATGTGACTGATTGGAATTCGCTTTTTTAAAATACTTTTAAAATTTTGCTTGGATATCTTGAGCTTAATTTTAGTAACAACGCCAGTCAGACCCATGCCTCCAAGACTAAGATCGAAAAGTTCATCTCCTTGCGCAACTTCGATTTCGCCTTTTTGCGGATGTAAAAGTGTAAAGCCCAAAACCTGATCACCAAATAAGCCCTGATGGTATTGACTCTTACCGTGTATATTAAATGCCAGACAACCGCCGAGCGATATTTTTGGATACCCCGGTATCACTGAAAACCAAAAGCCTCTTGGAAGCAAAAACATTAAGAGCTCGCCTATACTCATTCCGGCTTCGACCACGATAAAATTCTCTTCAGAATTAAACTCGACGATGCGATTAAACGCCCTCATGTTAATGGTCAGCCCGCCTCGAGACGCCGTTGCCAGGCAGTAACTTAAACCCGCACCCTGAGCAATAATTTTATTTTGTCTGGTAATAACGGATTGCAAATCTCGATATCGATCTGGCCGAACAATCTTGGCGTCGATAAACTCCGCCTGAGTGAGAGAATAAAGTCTGGTCTCCAAAATAGGAAGTTTCAGTTGAATTTCGTTTTTCACAACTCTATTTTTTAACCCGACCGAAAGTAAAGCAACATAATTCGCACATCTTTGGCTCAATTATTTTGCGCAGCCCTCAAAAAGGAAACATGTTTTTTTTATGGAGGTCTCGCGCCATATTCCAAAGATATTCTTGATTGTGATACAAATGCCCCATATCCGCTTGACGATCCGACGGATGATCTGATTTTAATGCCTCAATCAGGTACGTCCTCGCCCTGTCGAGCTCAACTTGCCGATCATATTCTTCGCCAATGCCTTTTATCCAAATATTAGCTGTCAATACAGACAATACAATAATCGCATATTTTCTAAATTCTAAGTTTAAGTTTGGAATTTGAGTCAGCAAAATGACGAAGATCGCAAGCCACCCCGGTATGACTAAAGTTGCATAGCGGTCCGCAATAAAATCTCCGGTTGTCCACAGCTGCACACGTCCAACGCAAATCAACAGACTTGAAACGAACGCAAGCAGAACAAGATAAAATTCTAAGGCGCGCTTTCTAAAGTAAGCGGCTTTGAAACAAAAACAGGTCGCTGCAATAAAACAAATGGCACAAAAATAGGCTAAATTACGACCTAAGGTCGCAAATGGCGACCCTAAAACTTGTAAAATAAATAAAATTGGTTTATACGGCTGCGAGATCAAAATTTCAAAAAAATGATTCTTGAGACTTGGCGGTTCACCGTAAACATAAGCTAAAAATAAGAAAAGCGAAAAAAGTGAAAACCCGACGATTTCATAAAGGACCAGTTTTTTTTGTTGAGACTCAGCTTGCACAAAATGCAACAGATAAATAATGCCGATGATCGGCAGTACGCTGACCCATGAGGCGACCGACAGATAACCCAAAAAAACGGCGCCTACAAGAAAAGTCTTTTTTCTGAGCAAGGCTGCGTGAATAGCCAGGTAAAATCCCAACATCTGAAAAAACCAGACGATTTGAAATCCCCAAAAAAAATTTTGTTTTTGCGCCGGCGAAAAAAAGAAAAAACTCAAAGTCACAATGAAAATGCCATTAAGCCAGGTCTGAGAGCTTCGAAACTTAATCTGCATGAAGACGCGCCTGCGTAAAAATTCATAAATTCCAAGGTGAATAAGGATTGAAACAATCATTAATCGGGCAGGAAGAATATTCCATAGCGAGTTAAGGTAATAAGCAATTCGCCCTAAAACAATACGATGTTCATTGTGAGGCTCCCATAACATTCCAAGCTTTAATCCCTCGTCTTGAGCCCTGATGATAAATTGAGCAGCATTCCACTCATCCCAATATAGAATTCGAGAAACAAACAGCATGATAAAAATGATCAGTAGGAGTGCAGGCAAAACAGCGGCGTGTTTGAATAGGCTCGGCCAATCAGCCTGATCATTTTTGTGAGGATAAAGCCGTGCCTCTGGAAATAGATTAAAAAATTTGTTCATGGCGCTGTTCATTACACTATTCATTGCAAGAGAGAATGGCATATAAGAACTATCAAGGACAAATATAAATGCAATATTTACGTTCGCACCACGCATTTTTAATTTTTTTAGGCCTGATGCTTTTCATAGGTGAACCGGCATTGCCGTACCGAAATATTCCAGGCCAGTTTAAAATCGCGAATATTGATAATATGCGTCCACGCTTTGATAGAAATGGCCAGATTATCGATGCTCATGATGGATCTCTGTATTTCTTTGAAGGCCAATACTATTTATACGGCACTCGCTATAAAAAAACGGATGGTTGGGACACCACGAATCGCTATGTTGTTTATACATCACCAGATCTCATGAATTGGACTTTCGGTGGTGACATTTTAAAGGATGCACCTCCGCGCGTTTATTTTCGCCCATACGTTATTTTTAATCGCAGCACTAAAAGTTATGTGCTTTGGTTTAATGCTGATGCACGCTTTGGCGTCGCAACATCAAATCGGCCCCAAGGGCCGTTCACAATCCATAACCCCGATGTGCCCATGAAATACAAGACCCTTGGGGACCTTGGTTTATTTGTTGATGATGATGGCTCTGCTTATATCACGTATTCATACGGTAATGATCGATCGAGTCTTTCTGTGCAAGCTGAACCAATCCCGCACCATCAAATCACCATTGAAAAGCTGACTTCAGACTATCTTTCAAGTGCCGGCGAGGACACCGGACCAATCGCAGGCAACTGTGAATCACCCTCTCTTTTTAAGAGAAAAAATATATACTATCTTCTTTTTGATGAGACTTGTGCCTTTTGCAAAAATGGCTCTGGCGTTCGCGTCTATACGGCTGTTCGGGCCTTAGGCCCATACACCTATCATGGCAATATTAATATCCGTGGAGTCGATCCAAAGAATTTAGCATCACCCTGGACAACTCCTGGTGAGGGGCGAAGGGACTCAATTGTCAGGGCCCAGCAAACTCATATCGCGATTTTGCCTGGCCGAAACGCAGACACTTATATGTGGATGGGTGATCGCTTGGAGTCCAAAAAAGACAAAATTAAAGGCCATGATTTTCAACATTGGGAGGCCCTGTCCTTTGAGGCTGATGGCATGATCCGTCAGTTGCAGAACTCTGGGAATTGGTCGGCGGAGATACAGATTGACTCGCACTAGCCTAAACGCGACAATAACTTTCGACCAAAACCCCTAAGGCTCATGCCAGAAGCTTATTGGGCCTGTTGAAAAAACCCCAGGCAAGATTGGGTATCGTCGATTTGAAAAAGTATTGCTATCTTTTAGGTCCGCATATTCTCTTATCTCTTTTATTATTTGCATTTACCTCCTTAGGACTCGGCTATCGATATCTTTGGGCTGATGAAATTGAAACAGCAGAGCGCGCACGTTTAATTTTAGAATCAGGGTTTCCCCTGGTTATTGATCAGCAAGGGACAGCTTCAGTCAATACAGGCGGGCGAGAAATTGAAGATGGCAATTTGCATCGCTATACTCCTTGGCTGCAATTTTATGTGGGAGCAATTGGGCTGCGCATAGGTCAATTTTTAGATTTGCCCCAAGACGAGGCTGTTCGACTTCCCTTTGTCGCTGCCCACTCCGTTGCCATGGGAATTTTGTCTTTTGCCTTAGCGACACAACTAAGTGTACCCACTAGCCTATCACTTGCCATTGGTGCAGGCTTAGGCTTGCAGTCCACTCGCATCGCTCATAATCGGACCGCTCGGTATCACGCTCTCCTTGATTTCTTAGCAGCTCTTGGTTTGCTGGCTCTCGGGGGAATGAAACGTCTGCAAAAATGGGGTTCTTACTTGCTAGCCAGCGTATTATTTTTTAGCTTTCACGCGCAAACTTTAGGGGGCGCCTGTTTAGCAGGAACCTTTGCGGTCGCCGCCGGCGCGCTTTTGTATGGTCAAACTTCACGACAAAGCCGATGGCGACTTTATTTCGCAAGTGTGATTCTGCCGGGTGGGATCAGCGTCGCCCTTCTTGGCCTGCTCACGCGGCCTTGGTTACAAACCCATTGGGGAGCCATGGTGCTTACTCGCCCACGCACCTTTTTTCACCCGCCAACTCTTTTATATGCTTTTTTATTTGCGGGCGTTTGGAGTCTCATCCTCTTTCGCAAGCGTGCTTCACCCGTCTTTTGGGCGCCGGCGCTGGTTGCGCTGACCTCTATCGTGATTATTTCAGTTTTCGATTTTCATCCATTTTCGCAAATTCGCTATTACTCGGCGACGGCTTTGGTTTCTTTATTCTGGCCGTTTTATACTAAGCTTGAACAGTCTCAAACTCAGCGTCTACGACCTATATTTGCAAGTATTTTCGTGGTCATTTTGTTAACTGAGTTTGCGCTTGGACGAGCCACCAGCCGAGACCTCTATTGGCCGCTCCAAGGACTGCGCTTAGTGCATAATGATTTTAAAATGCAACAGATGAAAACCCAGCAACCTCTGCAAGAAGCCTTGGCTTATATTCGTAGTCATGCGCAGCCGAATGACCCTATTCTTGTGGACTATGTTCCGCAATATGTGAACTGGTATCTTCCCGGTCACCCTGTTGCCTTGATTCCAGATCAAAAGGCAAAAACGAAGCTTAATCAGAATCGTCAAATTTGGCTTCAAACTTTGCCTTTTCCGAAATGGCATATTTGGAATCAGCGCTGGGGGAGCGGAACTTGGGATTGCCTTAAAAGCTGTGACTTCTCAGCTCACGAAGTTGATCTCCAAAATGCGACATATTTACTGACCTCGGGCGCTCTCAGTCGAACTGAAAAAATGTGTATCGTTAAAAGCTGGATGACGGATCCTCTCAGCAATTCTCCGTTTAAAATGCTGACCGAAGATGCCTTTAAACCAGCTGGCGCCCCCTGGGGGGTGACGCTCCTTGCCAGGCCTTGTGTGGATGTTGGCAAGGATAGGTGAACACGATAATCTTCTGGGCCTATGAAATCGAAACTAATCTTACTCACGGGCGCCACTGGCTACCTCGGATCTAGATTATTACAAGAGCTTTTAAAATCTGACTTTCGTGTGCAGGCAATCACACGAACTCAATCTCGTATGCCCAAGGCACTTCAGATCAGAAGTCACGATCTCTTGGCGCCGTTGATTTGGAATTTTCACGCTCAAAAACCCGCAAACGAAATGCACTTAGCGGGGCCAATTCACAGTATTATTCATTGCGCTGCCGATTACGGTCATGGCGCGAGCTATGAGCAAGTTCATAAAGCCAATTTTGATTTTGCCACCCAAATATTTACTTGGGGTGAGAAGTTGGGAATGAAAAATTTTGTAAATGCTGGCACAAGCCTTCCTCCCGAAGTGAATGCCTACGCCGAAACGAAAAGTCGATTTGTGGACTTTTTACGAAAGCAAACCTCCACCCAGACGATTCACTTGGTACTCGAGAATTTTTTTGGCCCAGAGGATTCTCCAAAAAAGTTTGTAACTTGGCTCATTCGCGAACTCTTAAGTGAGCGCGTACGAATTCCTCTCACGGCCGGCGAACAAATAAGAAATTTTATCCCAATAGATGACGTGGTCTCAGCTTTTATAAGTGCACTGAAACTGCCCTATCAAGTTGGCTTTCAACAGTGGCATGTGAGAAGTTTGGAGTCGATGAGTATTCGCACTCTCACCGAGCTCGTTTGTGACTTATGTGAAAAGAACCGACAAGTCTTAGGTTTCGGCGACTTAGCTTATCGCTCCCATGAGCCACTCTTCGTGCGAAATGATATCCCCCAATTTCCGATCGAGATCTGGCAGGGGCGAACCAAAATAAGCGAGGCTTTGAAAGCAACAATAGCAGACGAAAAACTTCGGAGAAAAAATCTATGAAATTTATGATCACGGGTGGCTGCGGTTTTCTCGGTAGCAATCTTTCAAAAGAAGTTTTAAGGCGCGGGGACGAGCTTTTTATTATGGATAATTTGAGCCGAACCGGAGCCTCGCAGAATCTTGGGTGGCTCCGCTCAATTGGGCAATTTCATTTTGCGCACGGAGATACACGCTGCGAAGCTGACGTCGAAAAATTCGTTCGCGACATTCGACCCGACGTGATCTTTCACCTCGCGGGTCAGGTGGCAATGACGACGTCGATTTCAGATCCTCGTCGCGATTTTGAAACCAATGTCGTCGGCGGTCATAATTTACTTGAGGCTGTACGCAAGTTTTCGCCTGAGACAATAGTGTTTTACTCATCTACAAATAAAGTCTACGGAGATTTTGCAAACATCAAGTTCATCGAAGAAGCAACACGCTATACTACACCTGACTATCCTCAGGGATTTGATGAGAGCCTGGCCCTTAGTTTTCAATCACCTTATGGCTGCTCAAAGGGTGCCGTTGATCAATACATGCTCGACTATCATCGCATGTTTCACATTCGCACGGTGGTTTTTCGTCATTCAACGATCTTTGGAGATCGGCAATTCGCCAGTTACGATCAGGGCTGGATTGGCTGGTTCATTGGGCAAGCTTTGATTGAAAAAAAAGGCCTCTTAAAGGAGCCGTTCACGATATCGGGAAATGGCAAGCAAGTGCGCGACCTCTTATTCGCTCCGGATTTAATTCAATGCTACTTCAATGCCCTTGAGAAAATTGAACATTCTCAAGGTCAAGCCTATAATATTGGTGGCGGCTTTGAGAACTCACTTTCGCTCCTTGAGCTTTTTGAATTTTTAGAGACGGAGTTGGACGTGCGTTTAAAGTACCGCTGCCTTCCGTGGAGAGCTTCTGATCAAAAAGTTTTCATTGCAAATTCGAATCGAGCTAAAACAAAATTTGGCTGGAGTCCCAAACTAGACAAATTTGCGGCACTAAAAGATATGATCAAATGGGTAAGTGAGTGTTGATGAAACCGCTTGAACTCAGCATTATTATCCCCTCCTATCGCGAAGAAGAAAATTTGCGTTTACTCTTGCCGCGTTTAAAAGAAGTTTTATTCGAAACTCAAATTGACTACGAGATCCTCATCGTTGATACACAGCAGCCACTTGACAATAGCTTTCAAGTCTGCCAAGAAGAGCAAGTCCGTTATGTGGCTCGTGAAACAAACAATGATTACGCCGATGCCGTTCGCACTGGGATATCCAAAGCCATTGGTAAATATATTTTATTTATGGATGGCGATGGTTCGCACACTCCCGAATATATACCCAAAATTTTAGAGCAACGAAAAGATTTTGACGTCGTGGCCGCCTCACGCTATGTCGCTGGAGGAGATACTGAAAATAGTTTCTATTTGATTTTAATGAGTCGCATTGTCAATATCGCATACTCTTTAGTGCTGGGATTAAAATGCAAGGACGTTTCGAATAGCTTCAAACTCTACAGAGCGGAGCAGCTCAAACAACTTAAACTCAAATGTCGAAACTTTGACATCATCGAAGAAATCCTCTTTAAACTCAATCGTCAGTTTAGAATTAAAATCAAAGAGATCCCATTTACATTTAAAAAGCGAATGTTTGGAGACAGCAAACGAAATTTATTTGTTTTTATGATCACTTATTTATTTACGCTCTTTCGATTAAGGTTTAATCGCTGAGTGCTTATATATTTTGTTTTAGTTTTCGAATATGAGAAAGCAGGTCTTCGACAAGTTCAACAATCTGTTCTTGGTTGTGAGCCACATGCCGAACTGCTCTTTCCTCTTTAACCTGCTCTTTCAATTGCTTCAGGACGCTTCTGGCACCTTCGATCGAGAAACGATCTTTATATAATAATTTTTTTATCAACAGGGCGTTCTCGACATCTTTACGTGTGTAAACACGTTGATTGTATTTCGATTTCTTAGGTTTAAGTTGATCAAACTCACTTTCCCAATACCTTAAAACATATTGCTTCACACCGACCATATCGGCAACTTCACCAATTTTAAATGCCATTTTCTTTGGAATATTTTCGAGAGAATTAAGGTCCTCTTGATCAATTTGAATTTTTGCCGACTGTCTCTCTGGGGAGATCAGTTCAATCTCATCAAACACACTTTCAGTAAAATTCAAATTTTCAATAGCAAAATCGACCGGAAACAACGCCGCCTCAGGCTTCGTTTCAGCTTCTTGTGGCAAGGTTATCGACGGCGATTCAACGACAAGGTTAAAATCGAGGTCGACATCAATTTCAAGTGGGCCTTGCATATCACTCATCATCATCTTCTTTCAAGCCGGTGATATCTTCGCCATCAAGAAGCGCTTTAAGAACCTGTGATGGTCGAAAACTAATTACTCGTCGAGCGCTAATTTTCATTTGTTCACCCGTCTGCGGATTGCGCCCAACTCTCTCATGCTTCTCGCGAACTAAAAAATTTCCAAATCCTGAGATCTTAACTTTGTCACCGTTTTGCAAAACTTCTTTGAGCGAAGAGAACACCAGCTCGACAAGTTCGGATGCTTCTTTTTTTGAAAATCCAATTTTCTGATAAACCTTTTCAACAATATCGGCTTTGGTCATCGTTGATCGTTCGGCTTTTTGAGCATCCATTTCTCTCTCCTCTAGACATTAAAAACGACATTAAGTACAGCTTACACGGACAAGATTAAAACAATCTAAAATACAGAATTAAGGCTACCAAGTAGCTGAAAACTATCAATATTTAAGTTAAAACTAGACCGAAAAGACGAGCCGTGACAATTCGACTTCGCTCTATCTTAGGGCAATTTGAAACCTTTGACTTACTGCATTTATAATTTTGTCTCGAATTTCGTTCACTTGGGCATCTTCAAGACTTAAGTTTTGATCTTGAAATAACAAGCGGAAGCTCACACTTTGCTCATTTTCCTTAAGATGACCACCTACGAAAACATCGACAATCTTAATTTCTTTTAAAAAACTCCCAGCATTTTGTTTAATCACCGCTTCAACCTGCGCGGCCTGCAGATCCCTTGGCATTACAAAACTTAAATCTCGATCAACAAATGGCTGACGAGAAATCGGTGCATAACGAAGGACTCGTGGCTGACCCTGCATGAGTTTATCAACATTGAGTTCCATCACCGCAACATCGGTGCGAATCTTCAAGTCTTCTAAAATATTTGGATGCAAGCTGCCCATAAGTCCTATCGGTTTCGTCTCAGAAACTAGGGCCACACTTTGTTTAGGATGAAGAAATTCTGCCGGAGCTTCTTTACTTTCAAAGCTGAATTTATTGATTCCTAGTTTTTTAAATAAAGAGAGCAAGTTTGATTTAAGTTCAAAGGCTGCTAGCGCGTTTTGAGTCTTCTTCCATAAATTAAAATCAAAGCCCCAAAGCGCAATCGCAAGTCTCGTTTCCTGCTCGTATTTTGCTTGTCCATTCTCACCAATTGACGCGAAATGCGCGAAACCAATCTCAAAGACACGTCCGTCGTGAACAGCATTATGAAAATTATGAGCGACATTTTTTATAAGTCCTGGAAGCAGTGATGTTCTCATAACTCCGAGCTCTTCATTTAACGGATTCATTAAATGCACTGCTTTTGCGTCAGAACGAAGGCCATATTGAGTGAGCTTTGAAACATCACCCAAAATTTGATTTTGCCACTTTTCAGAGGTAAACGCATAGTGAATCACCTGATGAAAGCCTTGTTGGACGAGCATTCTTCTCAAACGTTTATCATTTTGAAAAGAAGTTGAATCTTGCGATGGCGAGTGATGGAGAGCCGGCAAGGCCTCTGGAATATGGTGATAGCCATGCAGTCTTGCGAATTCCTCAACAAGGTCCATATCGATATTTATGTCCGTACGAAAAACTGGCGGAAGAATTTGCCAACTTTCTGATCCTAAATCCGTCGCCAAATTTGCAGTCGACCTGCCATCAGAAATCTGACAACCCAGACGCTTCATCCAACTCACAAATACCGAAGCCTCAATTTTAAACCCGAGCCTTTGACTTAAAAGATCAAGAGAAATCTCGATGGGCTTTTTTACTATCGCATGGGGATAGATATCATAAGCCTCACTCGCTATTTCGCCGCCAGCTAAGCTTTGAATCAATTGCGCCGCTCGATTCATCGCAAGTGGTACAGCTTCAGGATTCACGCCCCGACTAAAGCGATAAGAAGAATCTGTTTCAATTCCCAGCGCGCGCGCGTTCTTTCGGATATGACTGGCAGAAAAGTAGGCCGCCTCGATAAAAATATTCTTCGTTTCATTTTGTATACCAGAGTTTTTTCCGCCGACAATACCAGCGAGCGCAATGACTCTCTCCTGATCCCGAATGCTCAGCTCTTCACCTTTTAAAGTTTTCTCGGAACCATCCAGAGTTGTAAATTTTTCGCCAGGTTTGGCTTGATCGACGATAATTTTTGCGCCTTTGATTTCGTTGATATCAAAAGCATGAAGGGGTTGTCCGAGCTCGTGCATGACAAAATTAGTAACATCGACCACATTGTTGATGGCCTTTACACCCACACTCTCCAAACGTTTTTTAAGCCAATCTGGTGAAGGCGCAACTTTCAAGTTCGTCATGGCTCGCCCTGCGTACCGGGGACAAAGATCTGAATTCTTAACCTCGACACGAACAAGTTGTTTTGTTGATTGTGAACCTTCGATAAGAGATTCAATGGGAAGCGCACACGGGCGCCCAAGCAAACAGCCTATCTCGCGCGCCAGCCCAAAGTGACTTAAACAATCCGCCCGATTTGGGGTCACCTTAAGTTCAAATAAAATATCATCGAAGCCCATGTATTCGGCGTAAGACTTACCGATCGGAGCATTTTGAGGAAGGATGAGAATCCCTTCTGACTCAGCCTTTAGCCCCAACTCTTTTTCTGAACACAACATCCCAGAAGACTCAACGCCGCGAATTTTTGATATTTTAATCGCGAAATCCCCAGGCAAAATCGCCCCTGGTAAAGCCACTACAACCCGGTCATCTTGTTTGTGATTTTGAGCTCCACAAACAATTTGTTGAACTCTTCCATCACCTATTGACACCTGACAAAGACTCAGTCGATCGGCGTTTGGATGCTGATCTTTTTTTAAAATATGTCCAATGACGACCGACTCGAACTGCTTTCCCTGATCGCTAATACTTTCAACCTCGAGGCCCGCCCCTGTCAGCAGCGCTGCCAAATCTTTTGGCTTAGAAAAATAATCTTGAATATCGATGTAATCGCTCAACCATTTTAAAGAAATTTTCATACTGGAAACTGCCTTAAAAAGTGAAGGTGGTTTTCAGAAAAGAGCCTAATATCATCGATGCCGTATTTGATAATCGCCATCCGCTCAACGCCAAAGCCAAATGCGAAGCCCGTCCACTTCGGATAGTCCACGCCTGCTTCTCGAAAAACATTTGGATTAATGAGACCACTACCGCCAATTTCAATCCAGCCGCTATGGCCGCACATACTGCAACCCTTGCCTTTACATAGCAAACAAGAACAATCGACTTCGGCCGACGGCTCAGTAAATGGAAAAAAGCTTGGACGAAATCTGGTCTTAAGATCCTTACCAAAAAATTCTTTAACAAAAAATGAGATCGTTCCTTTGAGATCGGCCATCGAAACACCTTCATCAACCAACATACCTTCGATTTGATGAAAATTAGGAGAATGCGAAACATCACTATCGCAGCGAAAAACTGGCCCCACGCCTAAAACTCGAAGTGGCGGCTTTTCGTTTTCTAATACATGAATCTGAATGGGCGAAGTATGAGTTCTTAAGACATGATCTTGATCAATGTAAAAAGTGTCCTGCATATCTCTGGCCGGATGATCCTTAGGAATATTCAAGGCTTCAAAATTATAGCGATCTTTTTCGATCAAAGGCCCGGTACGGACACTATAACCTAGGCGAGCTAAGATAGAAGTGATCTCATCAATCACTAGCGAAATCGGATGCCCGGTTCCGAGCGGATAGCTTGGACCAGGCAAGGTGAGATCGAGATATTCAGAATTCAATTTCTGTTCTCGCTCCACTGTCTTGAGTTTTAATTCGCAATCGGTATAAACTCTTTCAAGCTCAGCTTTGATTTCGTTGACTAGTTTACCAAAGGCCGGGCGCTCTTCTGGCTTTAAACCGGCTAAATCTTTCATAAGAACTGAAATCTGCCCTTGTTTGCCGAGAAACTCAGTTTTTTTCTCATAGAGGCTTGTGGAGCTCTGAGCTCCTTTAAAGCTTTGAACCGCCTGCTGCTTAAGTTGGTCGAGTTTTTCTTTTAACATACCAAAATACTGAATGATTTTACTGATTTTATCAATTAGATTCGGGCCGAACGAAAAGATCGATGCACGGAGCCGCGTAATATAGAATGCGTAAGTATAGACAAGGTGTAATTCACAAAAAGCCTCAAGAAGAATATAGCTTTGCCGAAGCCGATGACCGGGTTTACGACATCTTTCGCAATCATGACTTCGGCGACTATCCTCATTCGCAGAGACATGAGCTCGTCAAGTTTTATCAACTTCTCATGCAAAACCAAAAGTCACAAAACTTCACTCGGCTGACGACGCTTAGAGAAGTTGCAATCAAACACTTTATTGATTGCCTGATGATCACGCGCCTAACAAAGCTTGAGTTTCCGCTTCTGGACATGGGCACTGGTCCTGGATTTCCAGGCATTCCTCTTAAGATTCACTTTCCAGATGATCGTTTGATTCTTGCTGAAGGCGTCCAAAAAAGAGTGGAATTTTTGAAGCTTGTACGCGATGAATTAAAACTGACAAGCCTCGACATCATCGGCAGATATGTGAATGAAGAGTTCTCGTATCCGGTACAGAGTGTGATCACGCGTGCTGTCGAAAGTGCCGAAGCTTCAATTGCCAATGTCATGGTCTGTTTAAACCTTGGCGGAAGTCTCGTTCTCATGAAGGGCCCCAATTGCCAGCATGAGATTGAACCGGCTCTAAAAAGATGGGGAGAGTATTTTAGGCTTGAAAAGAATACTGCCTATACTCTGCCTAAAACAAGTCATGAACGGACGCTCTTGGTTTTCAGAAAATATAAGTCTCTGGCTCCACAATCGCTGGTCACTTCGACAGTGCGATCTTAAAATGGCATATAAACAAATCAGTTCGGCGCAAAACCCTAGATTTTTAGAGCTCAAAAAACTATTGAGCTCTAAAGGAATCCACAAACAAAAATCCTTTTTTCTTTGGGGTGAAAAATTTGTAAATGAAATTTTAGCAACATCTTCTGAAGTCGCCCAGCAACTCATTGTTTCTCCTCAACACGAAATTAAATCAAATCTTCCTATTCTTGAACTCTCAAACGAGCTTTTTAAAGAGCTCGATGTCTTTGGCACGCACTCTCCGATTTTGGTCTGTCAACTTCCTGAGCTTTTAGAGTGGCAAAACAAGACTCCCTCAGGGCTTGAACTCTTAGTTGCGATGAGTGATCCGTCAAACCTAGGCGCTGTCATTCGTTCGAGCGCATCGTTTAACGTCAAAAAAATAATCCTCCTAAAAGAATCGGCGTCACCGTTTCATCCTCGGTCTGTGCGAGCCTCCGCCGGAAATATTTTAAAAATCAAATATGAGATTGGGCCATCCATTCACGAATTGAATCAGTGCCTTGGCGAGCCTCTATCTCAATATTGTTTAGCACTTGATATGAATGGCGAAAACCTTGCTCACTTTAAGTGGCCAAAGAGTTCGTACTTACTCGTCGGTGAAGAAGGTCGGGGAATTCCTGCAAATTTGAAACTCCGCAAAATTCAGATTCCCACTGGGGAAGCTTGCGTCGAGTCTCTCAATGCTGGTGTGGCTTTAAGTATAGCGATGTACACACACTACCTTCAAAAACTGGGCCCTTATCGTGTTGATGGCTGAGGAACGCAGTCATCTCTTATCTCTTCAAATTCTCTGGTGCTGGAGGTCCCGCTGTTAAAGCCTTCAATAAGGCTTCGCTGAGATCGCGACCGTCATTGTCGGTGGCAGCGTCTCTCTCAAGCGAGATTTTCTCGACGGCCTTTGAAATCGCAGCGTCGCCTAATTTTCGACCCGAAAAGCTTGCAAGCGATTTTGCCGCCGACAGACGCTCGATGGCACTTCGATCTTTTGCAACCACCATCTCGCTTAGTAGCGAAATCACCGCGAGCTCATAGTCGATCTGAGTTTGATCATATTTTCCGAAAAAGAATGGTACAGTATTATGCCTTGCAAGATTGATTGCGACTTTAGCCCGCAAAACTGGAAGTCCCGCCTTCTCATCATTTTCAAAAGAAACAAATTTTTCAGCCATTTGTTTTTGCTTTGCAGAAGTGATTTGGGTTGCTTCCGCAGTCGCCAAGCCGCTCAAATAAGGGGTCATCTTGAGCTCTTCAATAGTTTTTTCAACTGCCTTATTGAAGGCCACCGCGACCGAGTCCGGAAGACTTTTCATTTCTAAAATACTGGTCACACCAAAAAAGACTCGTTCTCGCATCAGACGAGCATCGTATTCGCGAGGTAAAACACCATCAGCGAATTTGTAAAGTGATTTG